>Ga0074195_1001397_pt1 | contig 34497 bp, 27 predicted proteins | sample EPASupsiteHSE623_FD_64525 | JGI IMG/M metagenome (GOLD analysis project Ga0074195, IMG submission 64525) | Bioremediated contaminated groundwater from EPA Superfund site, New Mexico - Sample HSE6-23 | ecosystem: Environmental > Aquatic > Deep subsurface > Groundwater > Contaminated ... | reverse complement strand
GGTCCCCCACCACCTTTGGAACGGTGATGTCGAGTGGGGGGTCGCGGCGACTTCGTTCTTTCTTGCATCCGGGGCACATCTGGGGTCCAGGGAAGTGAAAGTCTTTGTCCTCGAAATGCTCATGATCATTGGGTTTGACAGAATGAGGTGAAGGATTTGGGCTGTCCCAGATCATTCACCTGTCGATCAGAAGACAGCGTCCAGAGCCGCTTTCAGATCGCGGATCAGGTCTTCCGCCCTCTCCAGGCCGATCGAGATCCGAATTCCACCGGGATCGATCAGATTACCCAAGTCGACCTTCGACGTGATGGCGGAGTGGGTCATGGAGTACGGGTGCTCGATCAGTGTTTTGACCTGCCCCAAGCTCACAGCCATCGTGATCGAGTAGGAGTGTTCGGCGATGTAGTCGATGAAAGGGCCTCCCAGATTCTCTCCGCCCTTTCCCGATCGGACGACGAAGTAGAGCATGGTCCCCGGGGCGAAATTGCCCTCGTAGTCGACCATCTGCCGGTGGGCCAGCTCTCTCTGTGGGAACGACTCGAGACCCGGGTAGGTCACCCTCTCGATGCGCGGGTCGGATTCCAGGAAGGTGGCCACCTTCAAGGCATTCTCTTCCTGCTGTCGGATCCGGATTGCCAGGGTCGGCAATCCATAGACGAGGACCGGCCAGGCGCTTTTGGGGCCAAGAACCCCGCCGAAGTCCTTCCGATAGCCCATGAAGTCCTTGGCCAGCTCGGCCGGGCTGATCACGGCGCCCCCCAGGTCGGTTCCGAATCCACCGACGCCCTTGGTCAGGCTTTCCACGACCACGTCGGCTCCCAGGCTCAGGGGACGTTGGCAAAACGGCGTGCAGAAAGTGTTGTCGACGACGATCCGGATCGTCGTCTCCGGAGACCGTCCTTGATTCAGTCGATCGACGACAGCGCGAATCGCTCGAATGTCGAGCAGTCGAAGATCGGGGTTGACCGGCGTCTCGAAGTAGACGATCCGAGTTTTCGGAGTGACCGCCTCCTCCAGCGCCTTCAAGTCTCCCAGATCGACCGAACGGGTCCGGATGCCATAGCGCGGGAGCCAGTTGTGGAACAGGCTGAACGTGCAACCGTAGAGGACGTTGTGGGCGATGATCTCCTGTCCACCGCGGAGCTGTGCCATGACGGCGGCGCTGATGGCAGCCATCCCGGACGCGAAGCAGACAGCCGCTTCGCCCCCTTCGGCAAAGGCCAAGGTTTCCTCGAGCATGCCTCGGGTCGGTTCGTCCAGTCGGTCGTAGATGTAGATCGGCGTCTTGGACTCGATCGTATCGGACCCATAGTCCGTGAACCCCTGGGCGCCTCGATGGCTCGAATCGAGTCGGTAGGTCACCGACGAGGAGAGGGGAGGAACGACGTGGTGCTTGAAATCCCATCTCGCTGTCTGAGCGCGACCGTGGATGAGGTGGGTCCGGGCCGAATACATCGACTCTGGAGCGCTCATTTCTCGACTCCGCGGGGTCGAACCTCCTCGTCCCTCGGAGGAATTCTCGCCGGAGGCGTTCCCGGCTGAGGGAGTTCCGTGGCACTGATTTTGATCTTTCCTGGCGTCCTTGTTGTCCATGAACAGTCCTCCCGGCGACGAATGCAGTCTCCAACAGATGGAACCCAGCATACCATGCCTTTGTCCGACAGAGAACCGGTTCGGACATCCCTCAAACGCGAGTTGCCCATATCCGACGACCTTGCTACACTCGTGCATGAGCCCTGCCGTCTTCAACTCGCCGACCACATCTTTACTGCACCAGTGATCAGACTCATCGTCCTTTGCATCCTCCTTGCGATCTTCCTGGGGGTTCTCCATTCCTGTCGAAACCGGCTCCTCCGACTCCTGTTGCCACGCGTGCGCAGGCAACTGCGGAGTTTGGTGGGGGACGGAGCCGAGCTTTCGGAGATGGTGATCGACGATTTCTATCGGCTCGAGGTGAGGGGGGCGCGGCTTCCTCTTCCACATGGGATCATTTTGGAGATCCAGTCGGCCGTGATTTCTGGTCTCCCTGGCCTTCTCTGGTCCCCTTGGTGGAGAGCGTTGAGCCTCCAATGCCTCGAGGGAGCCGTCCACCACGTGTGTCCCGATGGATCTCTGGTCTCCCTTACAGCCCCGATCTCCTATCAGGCCACGGGCGATGGGCAGCCCTGGTCCTTGCTCCATGGCACGATCTCGATCCGTAAGGCCGCTTGGAGCCACCGCCACTCGGACCTGGGTACTCCGCCGTATCTTTTCCTCGAAACGATCGTGACCGTGGGGTGCGCGAATCCCCCAGTTCCTCCAGTGGCCGGGGTCAAAGAGGGGTCGACCTTGCCGACGCTCGGATGGACACTGTCCCACGTTCGGGCGAGCTGCGGCAACGCCGAGCTCGAGGCCGAGGTTGGAGGAGCGTTCTCGATCGCGCGTGGAATCGAGCTGGATGCTCTCGAGTCTCACATCAGGGGGATCGACCACATCCTGGCCGTCCATCTCCTCTCGCTCTCGGACAGCGCACATCCCGGCGTCGGCGAGGGGGCGCCGTCTCTGAGGATCGAAGGCAGGCTTCTGTTGCGGGCCGACCGGTCTCTTTTCGGCCACGCCGAGCTGCGCTCTTCTGCGAGTCACCTCACGATGGAAGCCGGGCGTCGGGCAACAGGCGACTGGACCGACGGCTGGTTTTCCGGCCAGCTTTCCGCGGAAGACGGCCAGTTTCTGGGCCTTTTCCCTGCGTGGATTCGCTCCCCGGAAACCCCGATCACCCTGCAAGGCACCATCACAGGGACGTCCGGCGCTCCGATCTTGTCCGGTTCGGCCTCTTCGCCGGCCGTGGGGATCTCGTTCCATGCGGACGGCCGGTCGTCTTTCCGGTCGTCTTTGTGGTGTCTTGCCGATGTGTCTCTGGCGTTTCGGCTCGAGAGAGGAATGTTTCACTGGCATGACCTCTCGAGCCGCACGTTCGGGGGGGCTCTGACCGGCTCGGGCTCTCTGACGCACTCTCCGATGGAAAGCCTTCACGAGGCGTGCCTTTCGTTCGAGGAGATCTCGGTGGAGGAGCTCTGGTCGACTTGGAGCGAAGACCGAGCGCAGCCCCCGCTCATTCGGGCCAAGGCGTCCGGAAGCCTTGAGATCAGCAAGCCCGTCGGGCATCCGGATCGACTTTCCGGAACCGGAACCCTCACACTCTCCCGACCGGAATACATGCTCTTGAAGAAAATGGAGGGATCGTTCTCCTCGTACGACCTTCCGCTTCCACCGCTCGAAGGGAAGGATCCGTGCCTCTGCCGGCTTGTGCTCGATCCGGAGCGGGTCTTGCTGGCGGACATCTCAGGAAGCCTGGAAGGAATCAGCTTTTCGGGAGAGATCTCGTGTTCTTGGACCGGTCAGATCGAAGGGCGGCTGGACTTGGGATTGGAGCGGGCATACGTCGCCCAATCGACCCTCCTGTCTCTGACCGGGGCTCTTGGCGGGATGCTCGTCGTTCCGGTCGGGATCTCCGGTTCGATCGCGAGCCCGAACACCTCCGTCGACTTGGCGGCTACACTCGGCCGTTTCTTGAGCGTGACGCACGTCACGAGCACCGTGGCCAACCTCGTGGGGGCGCTTCTCGGCGCGGGGGTTCAGGAAGGGCCGAAACCGACCCCACAGATCGATCGATGGCTGGATCAAATCGTCGCCGGAGGCCCCGACGCCGACGAGGCCATCAAGGGTTTGACCGGGTCGGGGATCACGGCGGAACAGGCCATCACCCTGCTCGAGCAGCACAAGAAAAGACGTGGGCGCGCCTCCTGACGAGGCTCGAGCCAACCAACCGGCAAGTGTGTTGTTAAGCCTCGAGGGCAATTATGGAATGGCTAGCCTGGTGGAACCTCGTGTTCGAGCTCCCGGTGGCAGCCGCCAGCTTGCTGGCGTTCACCGCCGCGTTCGGCGCTGACAGTTCGGCAGGACATCACGACGCGGACCTGGGCCACGACGTGGGCGACCACGACCTGACCTCGGACCATTCCGTCGACACGGAAGTCCACGCGCTCCCCGGGGAGACCTCGGCGGACGCGGAAGGACACGCTCTCACCACGGACCATGACGCAAGTGACCACGAGCCCATCACGACCCAATCCTCCGAGGGAGACGGGTCCGGGTGGATCAGTGCCCTTCTGGCGCTGCCGGGCGCTGATCGAGCTCCGGTCACGCTAGTCCTGATGATCATGTGTCTGTCGTTCGGGATCATCGGGCTGATCGTCAATCAACTTCTGGCGGGTCTTCTCCGCCCGCACTGGTACGTGTGGATTTCGTTCGCCGTGGCGGCCATCGGCAGCGTCGTCGTCTCCCGGACGTTCGCCCGCACGTTCGCGAAGTTTCTCCCCAAGACCGAGACCTACGCTACGAGCCGGAGGGACTGTGTGGGACAGACCGGTTCCATCACGGCGCTGATGGCGGAAAACGAGGGGTTTGCCCAGGTCTACGACTGCCACCAGAATCTCCTGGAGGTGCGTGTCCGGGCTTTCGGAGCGACCCGGTTCCAGCAGGGATCCAAGATTCTCCTTGTCGACTACGACGAGCAGTCGGGAGGGTACCTCGCGGACCTTTTCGACCCGAGCAGCGAGAGGCTCTCGAGCCGAGCAACGACCGATCTCGTTCGATCGAGCGATTCCAAGACCGCGGGAAACAAGACGAAGAGTTCACGAAACAGAAAAGAGAGGGAGTGACTCTATGGGTAACATGGGTTGGATCTTGATGTCGATCGTCATCATGGTTGGCCCCTGGGTTTCACCGGTCAATCAGATTCTGGGTGATCCCAAAGCCCAGTGCCTGATCTCCGTCTTCGGTGCGGTCATGCTCGCTGCGGGTGGCGTGGTGGCCGTCATCACCCGACTCTACGTTCGGGCTGCCGCAAACGAGGCTTTCGTTCGGACGGGCATGGGCGGAACGAAAGTGATTCTGGATGGCGGCACGCTCCTGATACCGGTGGTCCATCAGCTCGTGCAGGTTCCCCTTACGACGATGCGGCTGGACGTGGACCGTTCCGGCCCCGATTCGCTCATCACCGCGGACAAACTCCGGGCCGATTTGAAGGCCGAGTTCTACATCCGCGTGATGCCTCAGATCGAGGACATCAAGAATGCGGCCCGGTCCCTCGGGGACTCTGCCGGCCAGCCGCAGCGGATCGCCGGACTGGTCAACGACAAGCTCATCAGTGCCCTCCGATCGGTGGCTGCAAACAAGACGCTGGAGGAGCTGAACACCCGCCGGAACGAGTTCGCAGCTGAGGTCAAGGGCCAGGTGGAGGCCGACCTCAAGCACAACGGGCTCACCCTCGAGACGGTCACGATCTCCAAGCTCGACCAGACCGATCCCAAGAACCTGAAGCCGGACAACGTCTTCGACGCGCAGGGGTTGAAGCGGATCACCGAGATCACGACCGAGGCGATGGTGAGGAGGAACGAGCTCGAGCAGCAAGCCCAGCAGGCGATCAAGGAGCGGAACGTCAAGACCCGCCAGCAGGTGCTGGCGTTGGAGCAGCAGCAAGCCGAGGCTGAAGCCACCCAGTCGTCGGAGGTGGCGAAGATCAAGGCCCAGAAGGAGTCCGAGGCACGGCAGTCCCAGATCGATCAGGAGCAGCGAGTCCAGCAGCGCGAGGTGGAGCGGACTCGGGCCCTCAAGGCCGCGGAGCTGGAGGCCGAGCAGAAGATCTTCGAGAGCGAGCGGGTCCGGGAGCTGGCCGAGGTGGAGAAGCACAAAGCGATCGAGACCGCGAACCAGCAGAAGCTCCAGGCCGTGGCCCAGGCCCAGGCCAAGCGTGCCGAGGCCGAGCAGGAGCAGTTCATCAAGTTGGCCCAGAGGGAGAAGGCGGCCCAGGAGGTCGAGACGGTGAAGGTGACCGCGCAGGCCGAGCGAGAGGGCCAGCAGAAGCTCATCGCCGCATCCAGGGCCGCGGATCAGGATCTGGTGAGGGAGCAGCGCAAGGCCGATGCGTCCGCCTACGCGGTACTCAAGCAAGCGGAATCGAAGAAGGCTGCGGCCCAGGCAGAGTATGAAGCAAGCCTGAAGGCTGCTGAGGCTCTGTCGGAGGGGGCCAAGAAGCGAGCGGACGGTGCGACCGCGGAGCAGATGGTGGCGGTCACAGTCCAGCAAAAGCTCGTCGAGGTGGAACAGAAGCGGGTCGAGGTGGAGGCACGCCGGCTGGAGGTCCAGGAGACCCACGGCCGCGCGGCGCTGGACCTTCAGATCAGCCTGAAGCAGATCGAGGCCACGGCCCAGGTGGAGATTGCCAGAGCCGGCGCGCTCGGCGCGATGTTGAGCCGCGGCAACTTCACGATCTATGGAGACCCCTCGACGTTCTCGAAGCTCTCCGAGTCGTTCAACCGGGGGATGAGTTTCCGGCAGCTCATGGAAGGATTCCTTACGGCTCGCGGCACGGACAGCCCTCTTGCCGGAGTCCTGGCCTCGGCCGGTGCACTGGCCACCAAGCTTACGACCGGACTGCAGAAACCGGAGGCTCCTCAGGGGTCCGCGTCTGCTCCGAGGGCACCTGACTCCGCGGCTTCGAAGCCCGCCCCTGTGGCGGCTCCGGCGCCATCAGGGTCGGAAAAAACTCAGTCAGTGACCGAAAAACGTCAGGACCCGTCCGCTCAGAGCAAGAAGACGCATTGACCACAAATCCGCTCTGACGGGCACGCAAGATTGGGAGCCTCTCGGGCTTTCGTTCGACGAGGGTTCGACGAGGCTCCAGACCTTTCGCCCCAGACCCCACCTCGAGCCGAAATGGGGGATCAGGGAGGGCCCGGTGCTTTGACTTGATCGGTTCCGGCGGGTAAGATGGAGCCACGAACCGTTTCATCCGGGAACGACGAAGGAGAGTGCCCGTGAACAAGTCGGTCGGATACGCAGCACAGAACGCCACCGCCCCCCTGGAGCTCTTCCACTTCGAGCGCCGCGAGCCCGGACCGAGCGACGTGAAGATCGAGATCCAGTATTGCGGGGTCTGCCACTCGGACCTACACATGGTTCGCAACGAGTGGGGCAACTCGATATACCCGATGGTCCCTGGCCACGAGATCGTTGGCAAGGTGATCCAGGTTGGTGCCAATGTCCGCAAATTCAAGTCCGGGGACCTGGCCGGCGTGGGTTGTCTGGTCGGCTCCTGCGGTACTTGCCCGGAGTGCAAGGAGAACTTGGAGCAGTACTGTCCGGGGATGGTTCTGACCTACAGCAGCCCGGAGCCGAAGACCGGTCGTGTGACCTACGGGGGCTACTCCGACCACATCGTGGTGGACGAACACTTCGCGGTCCGGGTGCCAGCCAAGCTCAATCTGGCCTCGGTCGCGCCGCTTCTGTGCGCCGGCATTACGACTTACTCCCCGTTGCGCCACTGGAACGTGCGGGCCGGGCAGAAGGTCGGTATCGTGGGGCTCGGGGGTCTGGGGCACATGGGAGTGAAGATCGCCGCTGCCCTGGGGGCCCACGTGGTGCTGTTCACGACCTCGTCCGGCAAAAAGGAAGACGCGAAGCGGCTGGGCGCGCACGAGGTCGTGCTCTCGAAAAGCCCCGAGGAGATGAAGAGGCACACCCGGAGCCTCGACTTCATCCTGAACACGGTCGCGGCGCCGCATGACTTGGATGCCTATGTGAACCTGCTGGCCCGAGACGGCACCATGTGCCTGGTGGGCCTGCCGAATGCACCGCATCCTACACCCAACATCACCGGTCTGATCTTCGGCCGGCGGCAGATCGCGGGTTCCATCATCGGTGGGCTGGCCGAGACACAGGAGATGCTCGACTTCTGCGCCGACCACGGAATCGTCTCGGACATCGAGATGATCCCGATCCAGAAGATCAACGAGGCGTACGTTCGCATGCTCAGGAGCGACGTGAAGTACCGCTTCGTGATCGACATGGCTTCGCTTCGCAGTCAGGAAAAGTAGACGACGAATGGCAGTGGGCCCTCGCTCGAGGGCCCGCACGCGCGGAACCGAGACAACCGTTCTTTGGGTCTGGATTGGGATGCGCGAGCAGCCTCAATGTCAATTGATACGTTGCACGGTCAGTGCCGCGAGTCGGCTTCGTGGCGCGAGGTGCTTGCCTTGCCGGATGCCACGTACGAGGCTCCAAGCTGGCCGCAGGCCGCCATGATGTCCTGGCCTCGACTGTCCCGGATCAAGACCGACCCGCCAGCGCTGACCGCAGCCGACGCGAACTCTCGAACGACCGCGTCGTCGGGGCGGGCGTAGGGGAGGGTCGGAACCGGGTTGCATGGGATGAGGTGAACCTTGTGTGGAATTCCCGAAAGCAGCCGGCCCAGTTCGCAAGCCTCGTCTCGAGAGTCATTGACACCCGCGATCAAGCAGTACTCGATGCAGAAGACCCGGCAGCCCCGGGGAGGATAGGATCGGATGAGCTCCATGAGCTGGGCGATCGGATACCTTCTGTTCGCCGGGACCAGTCGGTTTCGGATTTCATCGCGGGTGGCGTGGAGAGAGAGCGCCAGGTTCACGCGGGGGAACTCCCCGGCGAGCCTCGTCATCCCAGGGATCAGTCCGCACGTGGAGACCGTGATCTTGTCGTAGGCGAGCCGGAATCCCTCTTCGGCATGAAACACGCGAATGGCTGCGGCCACGGCATCGAAATTGGCCAGTGGCTCACCCATTCCCATGAAGACCACGTTGTTTATTCGCTCTCCTGTTTCGAGACGATCGAGCGCGGCCCAGAGTTGGCCCACGATTTCGCCCGCGGTGAGGTCTCTTCTGAAGCCCATCCCGCTGGACGCACAAAAGCAGCACCCCATCTGGCACCCGGACTGAGACGAAACGCAGACGGTCACTCGCTCGGGGTCCATGTGGGCCGGGAACAGGACGGTCTCCACCGGGTGTCCGTCCGGCGTCAGCAGGAGCAGCTTGCGTGTCGTTCCGGAATTCGTGACCTTCTGGACGGCTGGCGGTGTGATCGTGACGATCCCGGACAGTCTGTCCAGAAGCCGCCTGGAGACATTGGGAACCTGGGCCAGAAGTGAAACTCGCGCTTGATGCAGCCCCCGCATCAATTTGCGCGCCTGCGTGGCGGTGCCGCCGTGGGCAGTGACGAGCGAGACGGTCTCGGTCGGACCCAGCCCTAGCAGGTCCGTGCCCTTCTCCGCGCACTCGTCCGGTTTCGTCGGAATCATGGTCAATCCGGAGAGGCCCAGTCTACTGGGCTCTGTCCACGAGGTGCGTGTCGTGATCGGTGGACAGGCAAGGATAGCGGCGAGAGTGCTTGTGCGTCAACCCGCTCGTTCGCCGGTTCGCCCGTGGGTCGGCTGGTCGGCTTGCGGGCATGATCGGCCGGTGATAGGATGGAGCGACCCTCGCTCCGCTCGAAGCCAAGGGAGGCCGTCCGTGAGCCGCCTATTCGTGTTCTCGTCGGCGCTACTCTTTCCATCGCTGCTCATGGCCGGGACCGACTGGAAGTCCGTCGAAGGCTGGATGCCGGACCGCTGCGCCGCGGTGATGAAAGTCCAGTTCGATCGCGAGTCCAGGACGGCTCTGCTCGAGAGCCTGCCTATCGATCCGGACATCGTGAACAAGGCGTTGGACGAGCAGTCCGCCGCGTTCGCGAAGATGACCGGCGTGAATCTTCTGGACTCTACGGAACTGGTCCTGGCCGTGGCTGTGTCGGAACGACACGAGTTGTTGCCGGTTCTTGGGTTGCGGCTTCCCATCGATCGGACCAAGACTCTCGAGACGATTCGGACGGGCCCGCTGGCGGAACGGGGCTTTATGGTGACGGAATCCCCGATGGGCATCGTCCTGGAACGTGGTCGCGTTGGATTTGCTTTCACGACCACGGGGGTCCTGCTCTGCACGGCGCCAAACATGCTCGCGGACCTGGTCCGGAGGAACGGGGCACCTTCGGCCACGAACGGCAAATTCATCGAGGGAGCGACCAGCTCGATCGAGGAGCCCGCCCGTTTGACGATCCGGATCGTCCCTCCCTCGTGGATCATCCCGGCCCTTTTCGTGGCCGCCCACCTAGAGACGATCGGTCTTGGGAGGGATGTTTGGATCCGTCTCCAAGCCGTTTCGATTTCGATCACGGCGGACGATCTGATCTCCCGCTGGGAGTTCCAGGATGGTGAGACCGCGGAAACGGTCGAGAAAGCGGTCCGAAACGGTCTGGATCTCGTCCGGACCCGGCTTTCCGATCTGCGGAAGAAGGCAGAGGAGGAATCGGACGAGCTCGGTGTCCTGTCTCTGCTGTCTCCGACGCGACTGGCAGCGGCGACAAACGCGGCAACGTTCGAGGACGGAGCGCGCCAGATCGTGTTCAAATCGGTCGATGGATCCTTGCTCCTTCGCGCCCCCCTCAAGGCGTTGGCGCCTCTCAAGAGGTTCTGCGAGTCGGAGGTCCTTGGCATGACGGGCCCTTGGAGGCTTACCGGACTCCGCAACATCTTCCGCAGGGCGGCCAAGAGGCGGTAAGCAAAAACAATCCCGGTCACCATCGGGGTGACCGGGCCATCGATCGGAGCCGGCCGGGCATTGCCCGACAAGCCCCTTCACGCACAGGGGAATCCGTCAGACGTTGGCGATTCGCTTCTTGTACTCGGCGAGGGCCGCGTCGAGCCTCGAGCGTGCCGTGGTGTCTCCGGGCACGTTGTGAGACGGGTGAATGTAGAGTTTCACTCCCCGCTTCGCGAGGGTCTCGGCCACCGTGCAAACGGTCATCCACACCATGGACACGAAGCCGATCGTCGAGACCGGGCCTACCTTGTCCTGATGGTTCTGCAGATCGACCGCCGCGTCGCCTGCCGGAACTCCGGTGTCGATGACCACGTCGGCCAGCTCGAACAGGTTCTTGCCGGAGGAATGGCGCGTCTTTGTGTCCCTGAAGGCTTTTGCCGAACCGGACACGACGAGCTTCATTCCGAGCTCCTTGGTCCGGAGCGCCACGTCGATGTTCACGTTGTTGATCCCCGAGTGCGAGAAGAGCCACATGGTGTCCTTCTTATCGAAGTTGTACCCCTTCATGATCTCGCGGCCATACCCCTCGACTCGCTCGAGAAACACGAACTGGTGGACGCCCATCTCTCCGGTGATGCGTGTGAAGAACGAGAGGGGCAGCTCGATCATCGGATGGAATCCGACGAAGCCGCCGATCCGCGGATACATCTCTTCGATGGGCAGCGTGGCGTGTCCGCAACCGAACGTGTGGACCCAGCGGTTCGCCTCGATCGAGTCGGCCATCAACTTGGCCGCGGCCTGGATGTTGTCCAATTGGGTCTTCTCGAGCTGATCCATCACCGTTCGAGCACAGGTGAGCCATTCCTTAGCTAGCATTCTGATGATCTCCTTCAAGAAACAGGTCCGTCCTCTTTGGACGGGACGGTCACAACGAAAGCCGATACACGGCTGATCACGACGAACAGGATCGCCTGCAAGACAAGGCACGCCGGAATGATCAGGAACGAGGTCCTCAGTCCGGAGGACGTGCCCAAGACCCCCATCACGTTTGGAACGATCATCCCACCGACGAGCGCCATCGTCAGGACGACGGAGAAGGCGGTGCCGGACAGCTTGGCGTAGCGGTCGCCCACGATTCCGAGGATCACCGGGTAGCCGGCCGCGAAGCCCGCGCCGATCGCAAAAATGCCTACTGCCGCTGGCGTGGCGGTCTCCGAACTGACCATCAGGACCGAGCCTGCTAGTGCGATCCCAACGCATGTAAGGAGCGCGGTGGCAGAGGGAACTCGTGCCAGCAAGGAGCCCAGGAGCAACCGGGCCACCAGCATTCCGAACCAATAGAGCGACAGCAGCTTCAGGCAGGAGTCTGGCTGGAGGTGGAGGACCTCCTTGAAGTACGAGTTGGTCCATCCGCCGACGCTGATCTCCATTCCGCTCTGGAGGAACAGAAGGCAACCGAGCCCCAGGAGAGTCGGATCCTTGATCAGCCCAGCGCACTGAGTCAAGGGGAAACCCTGCGCCTGTTTGGGCTTCGGGAAAGCCGTCACGGTGATGAGCGTGAGCGGGATCAGCGCGACGAGCCCAACTCCGGCAATGATCTGGGAGAAGGTGGCGGCCTTCAAGAGGAAGCTCATGCTGTAGGGGACGCCCACCGCGCCCAGACCGAAAAACACGCCCAGGAGGGCCAACCCCGCGCTGCGGCTGTCTTCGCTGATGTCGGCGACGACCGCGTTGGTTCCTCCATTGATGACCCCTCCGGCCAGCCCGATCATGAAGATCGCCAGTTTGAGCCACGCAAGCGACGGGGCGAAGGCGATCCCCTCGAGACCGGCCAAGGTCAACAGCGCGCTGACCGCGAGCAGCGATTTGTAGCCGTACCGATCGACGACAGGGCCGAACAGGAGCGACCCGACGAGGATCCCGAAGCTCATCAGCGTGAAGAGCGAGCCGGCATAGGCATTGTCGATGCCGAACCGTTCGATGAGGGAAGGAAGCACGGCTCCGAGCGTCGTGAGCTCGATGCCGAAGAGCAACATCGACAGACAGGCTGCGATGAAAACCAGTCTTCTATTGTACATCGTATTTACCAGCCCGTCAGTGATTCGACCCCTGCGCAGCCTCGAGCGCCAGGTGTCCCGCACCGTAGAGTCCGGCGTCCTGCCCCAGCTCACTCATCCGGAGCTTCACCGTCTGCATGGCGATCGGCTGTCCCCAGCGCACCGCCTCGGTTCGAATCTGGTCAAGAAAGCAGCTCGCAGGCCCGAACACTCCGCCGCCGAAAACGATGACCTCCGGGTTGAGCAGGCTCACCAGGTTGGCCACACCCATCCCCCAAAAGCCGATGGCGTTATCCATAACCCGGATCGCGATCGGATCGTTTGCCCCGTAAGCGGCGAAGACGTCGGCCGTCGTGAGCGTGCCGGCCTTCCACTGGGCCGCAAGCGAAGACGTCGCATCCGCTTTGGCGAGCTCCTCGATGGCGATCTTCACCAATCCGGGTCCTGACGCGTGGTGTTCGAAGCAGCCGCAAGGGACGTACTCGGGTCGGAAAGGTCGATCCAGAGCTGTCCATCCGATGGCCCCGGCGATGTCTTCGTGTCCCCGCACGACCCGTCCGGCCATGAGGATTCCAGCGCCGATGCCGGTTCCAACCGCCACGAAGATGGCGTTCGCGCTTCCCTGGGCCGCACCTCGCCAGGCCTCGCCCATGATGTAGGCGGAGCGGTCACTGTCTATGTCGACGATGATCGCGTCGCCCAGAGCGGCCCTGAGCTCGTTCACCAGGGGATAGTCTTCCCAACCGGGTATGTTTGGCGCCCACACGGTTCCACGTTTCCGGCGGGCGATGCCAGGTACTACCACGCAGATGGCCCGAACCGGCTCGTCACTCCCGGCAGACAAGAGCTTCTGGGCCTCCTTGACGATCAAGGAGCCTACATCACGACCTTTGCGGCCTTCCAGAGGAGCCAGTTGGCGTCGAAGGATCTCTCCGTTTTCGGAGAAGACCGCGGAAGCCAGCTTGGTTCCACCGAGGTCGATACCCATCACGGCCATGCAGATACCTCCCGGTGCGACACCGGCGGTCGAAAAATACGGAGTTCGAACGATCCGGATCCGCCTCTTGAGCCGTCAGCCTATCAGAGAAAAGTCATGGATTGCAAGGAACCAAGATCCCAAGCGATTTGTCGAGGAGAGGACAGCGCCTCGCGCACCTTGAATGACGCACGCGGAATGACGCGCGCGCCAAAGGGCTCAAGTCTCCGCGCCTCGCACCTGCTATACTGGCCCGGGCAGCCCGTCGGGGCCTTACTCCGACAGGTTCCCAGGCCTATGGAATCGCTCGTCACGATCTGGTCGCTGCTCATAGCTCTGGGGTGGGCTGGATTCCTGCTGGCGTCTCGATGGTCTGGCCAGCTTCCGGACAGGGGTTACTGTCTGGGCCGGGTCTTGGGGCTGGCCACTTGGGGCGTTGTGGTGGCTGTGCCGTGGACGTTGGGCTTGGTCTCGCTTTCCCGCGCCACCGCATGGGCCGGACTCTTCGTCGTCGTCCTCGTGGCTCTCTTTTGTGTCCGGTCGGCGCCGGAGAGCCTCCGGCATCTCGTCGTTGGCCGGTGGCGTCTCATCCTGGCCTGCGAGATGGTCTTTGCGATGTGTGGAGGGTTTTTCGCCTTTATCGTGGCTCACTGCGCCGATGTCGCTCCGGGGGTGGGCGAGCGCTTCATGGACTTCTCGCTCATCCAGGCGATCGGTCGGAGCGGTTCCTTTCCGGTGGAGGACTCGTGGTTCGCGGGCCAGCCGGTTCCGTACTACTTCTTCGGCCATTTCCTGATGAGCCTGATCCGAATCACGACCAACCTCGACCCGTTCTCCTTTTTCCCATGCGCGGTCGCGTCCGTCCTGGCGCTGGCCGCGATCGTGGTGTTCGGTCTTGGTCTCAACATCCGGGGAAGCATCGGGGAGGGCGTGCTAGGTCTGTTCCTGGGCATGTTCTGCGGGACGCTTTACCCGTTCACGTCGTCCGCGTGGCAGGGACCGTGGCGTCCCATCGACTGGTTCGGCGCGGCACGCGCGATCCACGAGGCCATGACCGAATGGCCCGCCTTCATCTGGATCAATAGTGATCTGCACGCTCACGTGATCGTCATGCCCTTCCTCGTGGCTCTTGCCGTGAGAGGACTCTCCCACGTCCGGACCCTTGGTGGTTTTGTGCGCGGCCGTGACACGGGGATGACAGGGTGTTGGATCGATCTGCTCTTGCTGGCCGCGGCGCTCGCAACCAGCGCCCTGGACGGCGCCGTGGCATTCGTCCTGCTGGTTTTCCTTTCCGGCGCCCGAGAGGTGGGCTCTGTCGATCCATGGAGCCTCCGTCTCGGTCGTGCCGCAGGTCGTCTCGGGTTTCTTTTCGTGGGCGCCGTTCTCTTGGCCTCCCCATTCTCCGGAGCCGTCGCCGCACAGGGGAGGGGGCTCGCCAGGGTGTCGGTCGCCAGTGGTGCTGGTGAGTATCTGGTCCAGTGGGGAATTCCGCTTGGCCTTTTGGTCGTCGGCCTTGTCCCGTCGATCGCTTGCGGTCTACGGAACCACCCGAAGGTGACCGTTTTGGGCCTGGGCGCCGTTCTCGGTGCTGTTGTCGTCCGGCCGGACGGCATCGGGCTCTCCGTCAGTGTCGTGCTCCTGGTACTGATCGCACTGGCCACCGTCCAATTCGAGGTGACCGGATCGAAGACGATCACCACGGAGTCGCAGAGACCCGAGACTGCCGGAGGGGCCTCATCAAGACCTCCGGACTCCATGCTCCAGACTCCGGCCAGGAGCCATTTTGAGTCTCACCCCGACACTCGACTGGCCAGGGTCTTCGTGTTGACCCTTGCGCTGGTAGCCTGTCTTCTTCTCTTGATCTGCGAGGTCGTCTACGTCCGGGTCGCTTACGGCCCGACGTTCGTGGGGCGGTGCGTGATGACGAACAAACTGTTCGTCCACGCATGGCTTTTCCTGGGAGCGGCCAACGCGGCGCTTCTCTTCGATGGTGTCCGGTGGGCGCAGGATCGACTTTTCGATCCTGGCGGGCGCGTCTGGCCGATCGCTCTCGGGGGGGCGTTCGTCGCGCTCCTCATGGCCCTTGGAACCTACTATCCGATCCTCGGAACGTTGAGTCGCTGCCAGTTCTTTGTGTTGGAGCGCAGACTCTGGGGGGGAAAAGTGATCACCACGGAGCGCTCCGAGGACTGGCAGGCGGCCCGCTGGCTCGCCGAACAACCGGGGGAGCGCCCGGTTGTTCTCGAGGCGCCCGGCGAATCGTACGGTTGGTGCGGCCGACTCGCCGCACTCGGAGGATGCGTCACGGTCCTGGGCTGGACCTACCACGAAGCGAGTTGGCGAAACTCGTGGAATCTGGTCACGCAGCGGAAAAAGGAAGTGGATGAGATCTATCGAATGGCCATTTCCCGACCCGAAATCGAGCGCCGGCTCGATCGCTACCGAGTCCGTTACATAGCCGTTGGGAAGGAGGAGAAATCGGCGTATCCCGCTGACACGATCAAGTGGCTTGTCGCTCCGTACCGGCCCGTGTTGCGTCTTTCAACGATCTGTCTCTACGAGCGGTTGCTGGCAACACAAGGGGAAAAAAGAATGCCACGCTGACGACTTCGGTCCGGTGAGACTCTCTTTAGAGAAGAGTCCCTGACCCGTGAACAAGCGTCAACGTGGCTTTCGGTTGGCGACGGAGGAAGTGGTTTCACCTATAGAAGAGACTGTTTTGGCAGAGAAGGATAGGCGAAGCGTTTCAATTATGTCACATTTTTCCTCGCGAGTCCTCGTGCTTGGACTGGGCAACGATCTGCTGGCCGACGATGCCGTCGGGATTCTGGCCGCGCGACGGTTGGCCAACGAGCTGTCTGGCAACGTGGACGTGGTTGAGAGCCCCCTATCCGGAGTCGCGCTTCTGGAGCATTTTTTGGGGTTTGAGCGGGCGATCGTGATCGATGCGATCCGGACAGGGGTTCACCCCCCGGGGACGATCGTGGAGCTGGATCCGGCTGAGCTCGATGCGATTCCAGCGCCTTCGCCCCACTACGCGGGATTCCCGGAATTGGTGACCCTGGCCCGTGAGCTGGACCTCGCGTTTCCCTCCGTGGTGAAGATCCTGGCCGTGGAAGTCGTCGATTTGCACACGATCGGCGGGGGGCTCTCTCCCGTCGTGGAGGAAGCCCTGCCCAGGCTGGTTGAACGGGTCAAACAGCAGGTCGCCCTGTGGTCTCAATCCCCTTGACCTGAGAGGCCACGGAGAGCCTCGTGGCAAGGGGCCTTTTTTGGGGGAGCTCGGACATCAATGTCTGCCCGTCCCTGCTCCGTCGTGCGCCCTGTTCTGACGCACGCCGTAGACCCTTGAGGAGACCGAGGGGAACCCGGGCTCGGGTACGTCGCGGATTCGCTCGATGATCCATCCGTTGCGTCGGGCGTACGCGGAGAGACTCTCCTTCTGACCCGGAGCCACATCCTGGTCCGGGTTGATGATCATCCGCACCTGGCTCGAGTACTCGATCATCTCTCGGTCTCCCCTGCTGTTCCCCGCCACAAGCAGCGGTTGCTCCTGAATGAACGTCTCGATCGCCGCCTTCTTGCCATCGTCCTGGGGAACCGGCTCCACGATGGTGGAGGTCATCCGGCCGTCTCGCGTGACCGACCGCACGCCGATGATGCGCACCATCGGAATGCCAAGCTCCCGGCTAAGGAACTTCTGGTACATGGCCTCGGGGCTCGCGGACACGATCCATGCCTCGAATCCGTTGTCCTGCAGGACGCGGATCAGCTGCTTCATGGGGGTGAAGACCTTGCCCCCGTAGAACTTTCGGAAGCAGAGATCGCCCAGATCGCGCACCGAATCGACGGTGTCGCCCTCGAAGAAGAAGACACGATGCTTGACGTAGGGGATGGAGACGTTGGACCAGGCTCTCATCGCCCGCACGATGTCGGGTCTCTTCTCCGGGTGTCTTCGGGCTTCGCGATAAAGGCATTCGTCGGCCAGATAGTGGGGGCTCTGACCCAGTACTGTTCCATCCCCGTCGAAGACCGCCACTTTCCGTCCTCGATGTTGGCTCGTGGCGGACAGAAGCTCCTCGATGCGACCGTTGGTCCGGCTGGAGAATCCGGCGATCGGCTGGAACGAGGGAGGGGCGCACCACGCGAACGAGCGGACCAGCCAGAAGAGAAGGACAAGGCACAGCCACGCCGGGCGACCCGCAAGGGTGGGCAGAATCCCATCGCGACGGGGGCGGAACTGGAGGGGAGCAGCCGGTTGTGTCTGCCTCCCCCGTGATCGATGGACTGTCCGGAACGATCTCATGATCCACTCCCTTCGACTTTTGACTGCCCGTCGCTCGCCGTGGTCGACGCAAACGAACGACCACCATCTTACCGAACCTTGGAGAGGATGAACAGGGCGGTGCCCACGGCAATGCCCACGAGGATCGAGACGATCAGAAAACGGGACCAGTCCTGCTGATGGATCTTGAATCTCCGGACCGTCCGACGCTTTTTGGTCCGTCTGGTCGTGCGCGAGGGGGCCTTCTCTTCATCCATGGGCGCCCCGCCCGGCATGTCCGGGCCTGACGCAGGGGAGTCGGGCGTCATGATCGGCGCAGCCTTGCCTCGGTCAGCGCCGTCTCCAAGGGGGTCATCGGTCGGTACTGCGGACAATGGTCGTCCTCTAGTGCGGTGCTGGGGCCGGCTGTGGGGATTGCCAGGAAGAGGCGTCTTGATCGGACTCAGTCAACCGTTTGGGGATGGTGGGGGGGGCGGCCAAAAGGACGGAGCAGTGGGCGTTTCGGACAACGTGGTCGGCCCAGTCCTCGAGCGGCTCCGACCGATCGTTCGCCAGCGGAATGATGATGAGGTCGAATCGACCGACCCGGGCCACCTCGGCCGGATTCTCGGTCTCCTCCCTCATGTCGATCTTCCTTCCCAAGTGAGAGGCCAGGATCCGGTTCTCATCCAGTCTGGCCTGGGCGTCGGAGAGTGTCCGCCGACTGCTCGGAGTCCGCATGATCGCGAGTTCCACTTTTGGATCGAGCATGGTAAGCACGTCCTGGAAGAGGTCGCTGGAGTAGAGGCTTCCGTCGTGGAGGAGAAGGACCCGACGGATTCCGATTCCCGCAGCGCGAAGCTCCGCCACCGACCGGGCATGCCGCTCTCCGAACGTGGGGATCTTGTTTCCCCCGTCAATATTGTAGCGGATGTCTCGATCTCTTCCGAGCACTCGGATCGTCAGGGGAGCCCGTTGCTTGCGATCGGGGTGAACCGTTCTCCAGGCCTTGGTCAGACCGGCGAGCTGTTCCTCCGCGGCAGCAAGGTTCGACATCCCCACGATCAGCTCGTTGGCGTGAAGATCCCGGGCGGTCCGGACGATAGCATAGACCGCGTCGTTCGTCGGAACGATCAACGGAACGACGGTCTTGCCCACGGCCTCGGCTCGATCGAGTACCGCGATCATGAGCTCGCGATCGTATGAGTCGAGATCGTCGACCTCGGTCGAGACCGGAGCGATCCACTGGACGACTTTCGCCGTCATGACGATCACGTCGGTGATTTCGGGATCCGTCTCCATCAAAGCCTTCTCGAGCATGATCAGATTCTGGGTTGACCGGATCGAAACGAGCTTGCAGAAAGGCCTTCGGAGCTGGAGCGACTCTCGGCTGACTCCACTGGAGGCCTTGGGGCTGAACTGGGTCAGCCGTTCCGGCTCTCCCGGCAGCTGGCGTTTCGGACGGAGCTTCTCGGTAAGGGTGAACATTCCGAGGAAGAGCGCCGTGAACGCCAAGCCCCCCACGGTCGCGATCGGCTTGGTGAAGAAGTTCGCCAGCGCGGTGAAGAACAGGATCGACAAGATGAAGAGAAGACCAAGAGGAATTTCGATTGTGCCCAGGTGGATGCTCACGGGGACTTTGTACTCCCGAGGACTCGAGTCCTTGAACCTGAGCATGACCACGGCCAGGGAGTTGAAGACGAAACTCCAGATGATGCCGAAGGCGTAGGCTTCACCCAACACGTAGATGTGGCCCCGGCTGACGAGGATCGTGAGAAGCTGAAGCCCAACGATCAAGGCCAGGATCCGGTACGTGGTCCCGTAGCGGGGGTGAGGTTTCAGGAACCACTCCGGCATGATCCCGTCTTCCGCGACCCGGTTCAAGACCCCGTTGGAGCCGATGATCGCCGTGTTGACCGCGCCGGCCAGGATCAGAAATCCGACCACGACGACGAAAGTGTTGAGGAGAAGTCGGGCGGCAGGGGGGCCGATCACGTACATGGCGATGCCGCCGATCAGGTTGTCGGCGTAGTCTTTCATCCGAACCTCGTCGGGGATGACGAGGACCGCGAGGAATGAGACGCCGACCGTGAGGATCAGGCTGTAGACGAAGACGATGAACGCCGCCTTTTTGAGATTGGGGAGCTTGGGTGCCTCGACTTCGCGGTACACCTGAGCGAGTGTCTCCAAACCGCTCATCCCCAGAACCGAGTGGCCGAAAGCCAGAATGAGCGCAAATAGGCCGATGAGGCCGAACCAGTTCGTCGGCTCACGGATCTTCCCCGCGGCGACCGGCGAGAGCCGTTCGATCACTCCCAGCGGATCCTCCTGTTCGCCGGTCACCAGGTTTCGCTTGGGGACGATGCGTCCGGATGGATCCCGCCGGGGAATGAGGAGCCCAGTCGTTGGATTTCGGGCCCACTGTTCTTTCGTCTCGCCGGTCACTCGATCCTTGGTCTTGACGACCTGGTATTCGATCTTTTTCGATAGATCGGGCTTCAACGGAACGTGGTTGACAGGCCCCCTGACGATCACGGTGACAAAGCCCCAGATCAGCACCACGACCGCCATGACGCTCGTGGCAAGCACGATCCTGAGAGCCTTGCCGCTCGATTCGTGGATGCCAAGAATGTTCTGTCGGAAGAAGTAGACCGTGATGAGGACGGCGAAGAACACCGAACCCCAACGTTTCACCACATCCCTCACGGTCTCGTCGCAAAGACCGAGATGGGCGTGCAGGGAGGGGGTCAGGATCGCCAGCGAGTCGATCGCGAGACCGATGAGGTACTGGCCAGCGGAGACGCCGCTGGTGGGGCCGGTCAGCATGTAGTCAAACAGCAGGGCGGAAACCGAGACCTTGGCCAGGGAACTCCCCATGGCTTTTTTTACGACCCTGTAGACGCCACCCCGCACGAACATCGAGCAGCTCTCGATGTAGACCGACCGGACCGCGTAGGTGAAAAGCATGACCGCGAGAATGAACCAGGGCATGGCCGGCCCGATGCTCTGCTCGACGATGCCGCCGATGTAGTAGGCGGTGCTGGCAAGGTCGCAGAGGACAACGGCCGCCGTGCGCCAGCACGAGATGAACGAGAACATGACGCTTCCGACGATGAGCGCCTTCGCCGGGCGGAGGGATCGAGCGACGCGGGCGTTGTCGGACGCGGGAGGCGGCGTGGGATTCTGTGTCCGGTGGTCTTCTGGCATGTGACTTCCTGAAGTCGGTGCAGGAAAATACAGCACCTCCTCCGAAGTGTCAAACAGCGAGACCGACCGGCCGAAAAAGGACAGCCTCTTTGATCGAGCTTCCCGGGAGGAAAAACTCGGGCCGCCGGGTCACTGGAGCAAGGCGCAAGGCGCGAGCCCCGCGTTCTCGAGAACCTGAAAAACCGTGTCCCTGAGAGGATCCAGATTACTGGACTTGGCCAGCACAGCGACCGCGCCGAGGAGACGGGCCTCGTTCGAGAGTTCGGGACTTGGACGTCCCGTGAAGAGGATGACCGGAATGTCAATGCTCTGGGATCGCATGTTCCGGATCAGATCCAACCCCGTGTAATCGGCCATGTAAACGTCACACAGGATGAGGTGTACACGATGACGACGGATGACCTCCCACGCTTGGAGCGCACCCGAGGCCTCCAGAATCTTGATGCCGTCGGTCTCGAACGTCAGCTTCAGGAGTTTTCGGACGAGCGGATCGTCGTCCACGAGAAGAACCCGGGGAGGCTCCTTGGTGACCTTGGCGATGGCTTTTCGAATCGCGATCTCAACGGTTTCGATCGGGGAAGACTTGAGAATGACATCGGCGGCCCCCTTCTTGAGGGCCTCTTGTCGGATCGCCTCGTCAGCGTTCGTGGTGTACAGCAGAACCGGGATGCTGTCGCCCTTGCCCAGCAAGAATGTCAGGATTTCGAGACCCGGTTGGCCCCCTACGACCGATTCGACCAGGATCGCGTCAATCTTCGAACTCCGGATGGAGTTGAAGGCTTCGAGCATCGTCTGGGCGATCGACACGTTCATCCCGTGGTCTGTGAGAGCACTCCTGGAACGAAGCAGATCCTCGTTTGTGTCATCCACGAGCAATACGTGAACGACCGAGGCAGCTACGGGCTTCTGCCCAGGGATGGTGCCTCGGTCTGGTCGTTCGGCTTCGGTCATGTCGACTCGAGGGCTCCAGATTTCGGACGGAACCGTTCGGGGAGCTTATTGGCTCGCTCAAGGTAATTGAGGATGAGGTGTCGCACGAACTGGGGGTTGTCGTCGACGCTCGGCTTGGGAACGAACTCGGTCGCGCCACGAACCACGGCTTCCTTGTGGAGGATCCCAAAGGAGTCGTCATGGCCGGACATCAGGAAGACAACGGTATCCGGATGGCGCTCGCGGATCTGGCCAATCAGCGTGAGCCCATCCACCCCGGGCATTTCGTAGTCGAGGATCACGACATCGGGTTTGTGCTTGTCACACGCGGCCAGAGACTCGGTGGCGTTCGCGATCGTGGCGACGAGGTCGAACACTCCGTCATCCGGGGGCATGATGACCAATTCGAAGAGCCCCAGGATCGTTGGGGAATCGTCAATGACGACAACGCTCAACCTCGCCACAGAGGCTTCGTTTTCTTTGTGCACGCGGTGGCCCCAAATCCGACTGCGTCTTCTGTGCCATGAAACGACCAGACAACCTCTTCTCGAGGTTACCATAGGAAGTCATCGGATGGTAGTCAAATCAAACCAGAAATGGCTATCGTGAGAGTCCGGAAAGAGGGTGCGGAGCCGCTTTGCCTGGACTCACCCGGGCGAGCGCTCGAACGGGGATTGCCAATGGGCGGCTCGAGAATCAGCCCTTTTTGTGCCCCCGCTGCTGCGCTCTGGCGAGGCAAGCGGCAACGAAGGCACGGAAAAGCGGATGTGCCTGGGTCGGTCTGGACATCAGCTCCGGATGAAACTGGCAGGCCAGAAAAAACGGATGATCCTTGAGCTCCACCATCTCCACGAGTCCCTCGTCCGGAGACAAACCGGACAGGACGAGACCGGCCTCGGCCAAGCGTTTCCTGAAGCTGTTGTTCACTTCGTACCGATGGCGGTGACGCTCGTAGATGAGGTCGGCCCGATAGACGGAACGGGCTTTGGTGTCCTTGCCCAGCTTCGCCGGATAGAGGCCCAGGCGCATTGTGCCCCCCAGCTGGTTCACCTTGCGTTGTTCCGGGATATAATCGATGACCGGATGGGGCGTGTCCTTGGCGAACTCGGTTGAGTGCGCGCCCTCGAGCTGGCAGACGTTGCGTGCGAACTCGATGACCGCGCATTGCAGGCCGAGGCATAGTCCCATGAAGGGAATCCGCCCTTCCCGGGCCTTGCGGATCATCTCGATCTTTCCTTCGACACCTCTCTCCCCGAAGCCGCCGGGGACGAGGATCCCGTCGAACCGGTCGAGGTCGTTGACCGGAGCGACGTTCTCCGACGAGACGTACTCGATGTTGAGCTTCACGTTGTTCTCGATACCGCCGTGCGTGAGAGCCTCGTAGACCGACAGATACGCGTCGTGAAGCTTCACGTACTTGCCCACCAGGCCGATCGTCACAGTGCCAGCCGTCGGGTTTCGCAGCCGTTCGACGATCCCCTCGAGCTGTCGGTTCCGACGGTTCGCGAGCTTGAGTGACAGCCTTCTGGCGACTTTTTCGCTCGCCCCTTCTTTCTCAAGCGCCAAAGGAACCTCGTACAGGAACCTTTTGGTTCTCGCCTCGAGCACCATCTCCGACGACACGTTGCAGAATAGCGAGATTTTTTCCCTCGCTTCCTTGGTCAGGGCGCGATCGGTGCGACACACGATCATGTCTGGCTGGATTCCGATCGACAGGAGCTCCTTCACGGAGTGCTGGGTGGGTTTGGTCTTGGCTTCACCGGACGTACTCGTGGTCGGAACCAGCGTCAGGTGGACGTACATCACATTCTCTCGTCCCTGATCGGAAGAGAACTGACGGATCGCCTCGAGGAAAGGAAGCCCTTCGATGTCCCCAACGGTACCGCCGACCTCGACGATCACCACGTCGGCCTTGGTCTGTTTTGCGACCAACAGAATCGAGGCTTTGATCTGATCTGTGACGTGGGGGATGACCTGGACGGTGCCCCCCAAATAGTCGCCACGTCGCTCTTTGTTGAGCACCTTCCAGTAGATCTGGCCCGTGGTGACGTTGTTGATGCGGGAAAGGTTCTGGCCGAGGAACCGCTCGTAGTGACCGATATCCAGATCGGTCTCGGCTCCATCGTCCGTGACGAAGACCTCTCCATGCTGGAAGGGGTTCATCGTACCCGCGTCGACGTTGATGTAGGGATCCAGCTTCTGGATCGTGACCGACAGACCCCCGTTCTTGAGCAGGTTCCCCAGAGACGCGGCAAAAATACCCTTTCCTAGCGAGGAGATCACCCCGCCGGTCACGAACACAAATTTGGTGGGCACAGGCGGTCAGGCTCTCCCGTTTGAGAAGGGCCGCCGGAGACCGGGAAAAACACCCGGCTCAGCATTGGCGGCTTGATCGTTTGCCAACGGTTCCTCGATCTTGAAACCCCCCCTTTTCGCACGACACCGACGGCTGGCGGCGCGAGTCTACCATCCGCCGTCGGCGAGGGTCAACGAGACGTAGAACGGATCTTTCAACCCACGAGTCTGCGACCGACGGCGGTGTACTCGAATCCGGCCTCACGCATCTGGGTCGGCTCGTAGATGTTTCTCAGGTCGACGATGACCGGCCTTTTCAGACGAGCCTTGATGTCGCCCAGGTTCAACTTCCGAAACGAGTTCCATTCGGTGAGGAACACGAGACAGTCCGCTCCTTCCACGAGGGAATAGACGTCTTTGGCCAGCTCGATGGCCGGCATCATCGACTGGGCGCTCTCCATGGCGGCCGGATCGTAGGCTCGCACCCGCACTCCCGCGTCGATCAGACCTTGGATGATGTCGATCGACGGAGCTTCTCGCATGTCGTCCGTGTTGGGTTTGAACGCGAGACCCGCGATCGCAACGAGAGCATCCCGAGGATTCGGGAGGACTCGCAAGATCTTGTCGAGGGCGAACTTCCGTTGTCTACGATTCGCGGCAACCACGGCATCCACGATTTTTAGCTCGTGATCGTGTCTCCTCGCGAGATCCGCGAAAGCGAGAGTGTCTTTCGGGAAGCAGGATCCGCCGTAACCTGGACCCGGGTGCAGAAACTTGGGCCCGATCCGCTTGTCGAGCCCCATGCCCTTGGCCACGTGGTGAACATCCGCTCCGACTTTCTCGCACAGCATCGAGACCTCGTTGATGAAGGTGATCTTCGTGGCGAGAAAAGCGTTGGATGCGTACTTGATCATCTCCGCGCTGGCCACGTCTGTGATCACGAACGGGGTCTCGATCAGATACAGAGGGCTGTAGACGTCCTTCATGATCGCGATCGCTTGCTGCGACTCGGCGCCGATGACGACCCGGTCCGGCCGGAGGAAATCGTCGATGGCCGATCCTTCTCTCAGGAACTCCGGGTTGGAGACCACGTCGAACGGCACTTTCTCAGCGCAGTTCTCGGTGATGATTTTCGAGATCATGGCTCCGGTCCCCGCGGGGACCGTACTCTTCGTGACGATGACCTTGTAGCCATCGAGGTGTTTGCCGATCGACGCGGCGACTTCCCGGACGGCCGAGAGGTCCGCGGCGCCAGTCTCGTCCTGTGGGGTGCCCACCGCGATGAAGATTACGAGAGCGTTACGGATCGTGCGGGCCGCATCCGTGGTGAACGAGAGGCGATTTTCCTTCGTGTTCTTCTGCACGAGGAACTCGAGACCAGGCTCGTAGATCGGAATCTTGCCTTCCTGGAGACTTTTGATCTTCGACTCATCCGTATCTACGCAGGTTACATTGATGCCGAAATCGGCGAAACAGGTTCCTGTGACCAATCCCACGTATCCAGTGCCAAAAACCGCGATGTTCATAGTCTGTTCAGCGCCCACCTAATCTCGTTGGATCCCATACCAGACAAGGGGCTCTCCAACGGTCAATGGTCTTTCGATTCCAGTCGGCGAAACCATTCGACCGATCGAGTCAGGCCCTCCGCGAGGTCCACTTTCGGCCGGTATCCCAGAAGGGCCCCGGCCCGGCTGATGTCGGCGTAAGTGATTTCGACATCGCCGGGCTGCACCGGAAGCCTCGAAATCTGAGACTTCCGTCCGCACGCCACGGAGACAGCCTCGATCAAATCGCACAAGGAGACAGGGCTGGAACCGCCCAGATTCAGAGTCTCCAACCCAAGCCTCGATGACAGGGTCGCCACGATCCCGTCGACGATGTCTCCGACGTAGGTATAGTCCCTCTTCATGTGACCGTCACCGTACATCGGAACCGGCTCTCCCGCGGTGATCAGGCGGATGAACCGGTGGATCGCCATCTCCGGCCTTTGGCGCGGACCGTAGACGGTAAAAAGACGGAGGATGACGACTTTGAGACCGGTGAGATTGTGGTACGTGTAACACAGAAGCTCCGCGGCTCTTTTGGACGCCGCATAGGGAGAAACCGGTTGCACGCAAGGATCGGCTTCCGAAAAGGGAATCCGGCTCGAATTCCCGTAGACCGATGAGCTGGATGCCAGGACGAACCGTTCGACGTTGTGGGCGACCGCAAGCGACAACAGATTCGCCGTGCCTCCGACGTTGACATCGACGTAGACCACGGGATCGCTGACCGAGCGCCTCACTCCGGCGATCGCGGCCAGATGAACGATCGCCTCGACTCTTTCTTTGGACAGGATCGAAGCCATCAGCGCGCTGTCGCGGACATCCCCTTCGACGAACCGGAAATTGGGATGGCTGCGCGCGAGCTGGATATTGCCGAGCTTGATGCTCCTGGGGTAGTTGTCGAGCAGGTTGTCGATCCCCACAACGTGGGCCCCGGTCTCCAGAAGACGTTCGACCAGATGAGATCCGATGAATCCGGCGGCACCGGTGACGACGATCACGAAGTGGGCTCCCGATCCACGGAGGACCTGATTCCTGGGACAAGGCTACCGGCCGTATGGTAGGCTTTGAGCTGCCGGAAAAGCCACAGAAAAGTTGACCGATTCTTCGGTCGAGTGTATACTCCACGCCGTCTGGTCGGTAGCCCGATCCACCAGCCGGATCCTTCCATGTCGATCCCCCCGGGGCCTAGCTCTGGCCCGCCCCTCAGGACCGTTTCGCTCAAAGACCGCTGCCATTTGGTGCATGCTCACCAACTCGGAGATCCGAGCCGGCACGCGGGCCTTCACGACTTCGTGCAGTCGCTTCCGGATCTGCTGGCCGGTCGCGCGCTCAAGGCCCTCGTGGCTGCCGTGAGAAAAGGGCGTCTTAGCGGTCGGAAGTTGATCTGGGGCCTGGGGGGCCACGTCGTCAAATCCGGAGTGACCCCGTACCTTGTCGCTCTGATGGAGCGGGGTTTCGTCAACCACATCGCCGTCAATGGCGCTTTTATCATTCACGACTTCGAACTTGCTTTCTGCGGAGAGACCTCCGAGGTCGTGGCTGACTCTCTGCGTGACGGAAGCTTTGGCATGGCCCGGGAAACCGGAGAGATCTTAGGCTCGCTCATGTGTTCACCCGAAGCTCGATCGTGCGGGATCGCCGCGCACGTCGGTGAGGCTCTCCAGGGATCGGAGTATCCCCATCGATCACTTTCCTTGCTGGCGCACGCCCATCGCCTTTCCGTGCCGGTCAGCGTTCACATGGCGCTGGGCACCGATGTGGTACACTACCATCCGACCTTCGACTGGGGAGCCGCTGGTGCCGCGGCCCGTCGCGACTTCGATCGCTTCCTCGACGCGGTCGCCGGGCTGGATGGCGGCGGAGTCTACCTCAACGTGGGTTCCGCCGTCGTGCTGCCGGAGGTCTTCCTCAAGGCAGTGAGTCTCACTCGCAACCGCGGTGGGGCACTTGCCGGATTCACGACGGTCGTGCTGGACATGATCGATCACTACCGGCCGCGCGAAAACGTGCTCAAACGGCCGGGTGGCACCGGGCTTCAAATCCTGGGTCACCACGAAATTCTAATCCCGCTCATCGCGGGAGCCTTGTTGGAGCAGCCGTGATGACTGACCTTTCCAAACTCCTCGACCTCATCGAAAGGCGAGAGCAAAGACCCATACTCGTCCTGGGAGATCTCATCCTGGACCGTTACCTTTGGGGAAGCGTGAACAGGATCTCCCCGGAAGCCCCGGTGCCCGTTCTCGAACTCTCCGGGGAGACTTTCAGCCTCGGAGGCGCAGCCAATGTGGCTCACAACCTCGCCACCCTGGGGGCCCGGGTGGAACTCGTCGGGCTCGTGGGACAAGACCCGGAGAGGGATCGGTTCGTCGAGTTGTGTGAGCAGGCCGGGATCGGCACTCGGGGACTGGTGGTCGATCCCGTCAGACCGACGACCACAAAGACCCGGGTGATCGGCCACAATCAACAGATCGTTCGAGTCGATCGTGAGGAGAAGACCCCCCTTTCGACAGCGCTTCAGGCAGGGGTTGAACGCCATCTCCAAGAGATCCACGAGACTCTTGGGGCGATCGTGATTTCAGACTACGCCAAAGGGATGGTCACGGAGTCGGTCCTCGACGCCGTGCGACAGCTCGGTGCGAGGAAGAGTCTTCCCGTGGTCGTTGATCCGAAAAATCCCCAGTTCTCCGTCTACCGAAATTTTACCGTCATGACGCCGAACTCCGGCGAGGCCGCGGTGGGCGCCGGTTTCAAGATCAAGGACGAGCTGTCGCTCGTGGAGGCTGGCTACAAACTCAGGACCAGTCTCAACATGGAGGCCGTACTCATTACGCGGGGGCCTCAGGGAATGAGCCTATTCGAAAAGGGGAAGGAAGTCCTGCACCTTCCGACCGTGGCGCGCAACGTGTACGACGTCACCGGAGCCGGAGACACCGTCACCGCCGTCATGGCGTTGGGATTGTCCGCGGGGCTGACCTTCAGTCAGGCGGCCCACTTGGCAAACCACGCGGCCGGCTTCGTCATCGGAAAGTTCGGAACGGCCACCGTGACCCTCAGTGATCTGAAGGCTCTCGATGGTCAGGCGTAAGTCGGCGAGCCAGCCGGACGGATTGTGGGAAACGGTTCATTTCGATTGCCTCCACTATCGGGGAGATCGGCCGTGTCTGGCCCACAAGCGAAGCGGCTGCCATTGTGCCGGCTGCGGTGAGTACCATCCGGTCACTCGTCGCGTCCTGATGATCAAGCTGGACGCGATGGGGGACGTTCTTCGCACGACCTGTCTTCTTGATGGACTCTCCAAGAAATACCGAAAGCCTCAGTTGACCTGGATCACGGGCCGTCCGAGCCTTCCGCTTCTGGCCAACAACCCTTTTGTCCACAGGGTCATCGCGTACGGGGAAGAGGCTCTGGCCACGCTGGCAGCCGAGTCATTCGACGTCGTGATCAACCTCGATTCAGCGCCTCGATCGGCGACGTTGGCTACTCTGGCTCGATCGGACCGGAAGATCGGCTATGTCCTCGACGAGCGCGGCATCGTGCGTCCGACGGGTCCGAAGTCTGTACGGTGGCACCTGATGGGCCTGTTCGATGACCTCAAGAAATCGAACACCCGGACGTTCCAGGAGCTCATGTGCGAGATCCTCGATCTGGATCCTGCGTCGTGTCGCTATGTCTTGGAGCTCACCGACGAGGAGCGTCAGTTCTCGATCGAGTGGGCTCGCACCGCTGGGCTCGTCCTGGAGGACCCGAGCTTGCCCCCTGGGCCGATCATCGGGCTCAACACCGGAGCAGGGGGCCGTTGGAAGCACAAGAGGTGGCGCAGCGACGGCTACCGCGAGCTGGCCAGTCGACTGGTGCGACAGCTCGGCGCCCAGGTGATCCTCCTCGGCGGTGAGGAGGAAGCCTCCGAGAATCTGCGATTGGCCGAAAGTTCGCCGCCCGGTGTCATGGTCTCCGGAGTCCATCCCGTCCGGCATTTTGCCGCGATCGTGTCGTTATGCGACCTCGTTGTCGCCGGAGACACACTGGGACTCCATTTGGCGCTGGCCTTGGGTTGCCGGGTGGTGGCATTGTTCGGTCCCACGTCTGCGGCCGAGATTGAGCTCTTTGGTCTGGGTGAGAAGCTCTGCCCGGAACTCGACTGTCTCGTCTGTTACAGGGAGCGCTGTGACCGCACGCCCTCTTGTATGGACCTCATCGAGACCAGTCACGTGCTGGCCGCGATTTGGAGGGTCCTTCAGGGGGGGAGGGGCTCAGGCGCGGCCACGAGGGCGGCAGCGAAAAGCCCCCAGAAAGCCCCCCTTCCAGAAATCGGTGCAGAGGCTCACGGTCTGGACTCGTAAAAAGGACAAACGGACCCAAAGGGGCCCGTCATCAAGGACTGTGTCGGACGCCAGCCAGAGGCACATCGAGGTCTTACCCCGACACGGTCCTAGGCGGCCTTGCTGGCTACTTGAGGGGGGGACGCGGTGCTCGAGGCCTGAGTCTTGGGGCTATCGCTCGTGCTCGACGTCTTCTCTGTTGAGCCGGAATCCGTACCCTTTTTCGTCCCGTTGCTATGCTTTGATCGGCCGTACTCGGTGGCGTAGAAGCCGCTTCCCTTGAAGATCACGGCCGGAGCAAACAGGAGCTTCCGGACCTTCGCTCCACACTGTGGGCAATTCGAGACCGGAGGATCAGAAAACCCCTGGATCTCATCGAACCTGTGCTTACAAGCCAGGCATTCGTACTCGTAGATCGGCATTTCACGCCTCCAGGCGGGTTTCTCTCCGAATGCGGAGACGCCGTATTATAGCCCGGCGAAGACACCATGACAAGGGGGCCTATCGAGACACAGGACGCGTGAGGGGGATCCGTACGCGTACGACTCTGGCCTCAGGGCGAAGCGTGACATCCGAGGCCACGGCCGTGACGCTCCCAAGACCGTTCACGCCCTCTCTGAACTGGCGAACGGCCACTGCGTAGTCCTCTTGCCTGCCTTCATAGAGAAGGTGGATTTCGAGGGCCGGAGCGGTGAGGATCAGTACCCTGCGGGGCACGAAGCCAGGAACGTCATGGACCAACTGCAAGAGCTCGGTTACGAAACCTGAGGCCTCAGAGACGTGAACCTGAAGGTCGGCACCGCTCACGGTCCGGATTGCCTGATTCTCGGCTGCGGCACCGCGTAGGAGCGCCACCTCTCGAGGCAGGATCGACCGCAATCTCCCGAAGCTCACCTCGAAATCCGGCTTTGTGGCCGATCGTCCATCACTCTTCTGGATGGCTGACTCCGGTGGCGAGCGCATTCCCCGATCCGCAAGACCTTTTCCCGAATCCATTCCCTCCGCTTCCGAAGACCTTGGGGCTGTCTCTTTCTCGCCCGCCGGTCGGTCACCGGCCGTCCAGTCGACCCGCGCTTCGAGCGGACCTGAAGCGGCAGAGCCACCCGCATTGAGCTGCGTGGATCGGATTTCGGGGACGCGAGCCAGCGAGGACAGCGCGCCCCTGGGGCGTCTCGCGCCCTGCGATACGGTCGCCCCCACGGATGCCGGGTCTTCATTTGGGCCACTGCCGCCGGCTCTGAAAATCGCCTGCCTCGAGACCGCAACTCCCATCACCGGACTGGAACTGCCACCCGCCGCCGAAGACGGAGACGGGACTTCATCGAGTGAGAAATCCTCGGCCGAGGGCGCTGTCTTCTGATCCATCTTGGCCTCGACCGGGGGCTGCCGGTCGAGCTTTCCTTCTGTCTTCGATGAGAGCGGCAAGAGTGAACTGGGCGGTCGGTCGTTTCTGCCGTGCCGGACGCCCGAAGACGGAGGCCCGGTCAGGGGTGATTGAGCCGGTGCGATGGACACGGGCACACCGTAGGCAGGGGCGAGCGGCCGATCGGTGCGAGGCGGCACAGCAACCGGAGGGCTGTCCGATGCGCTCGCGCCTTTGGAGGTCGCCCTCTTCTTGTCCGAGAGTTCGTTTTCCGGACCGGAACGGAGCCTCATTCCCGCCGAAGGCTCGGCGACGACCGCGACTTGTGTCCGTGGGCGTTCTGACGCCAGGTGCGGATCGATCTTGGCCTTCTGATCGACCCACGACGACCGAGGCACCGGCAAAGGAGCGTCCGCGACACGTTCGTCCATATCGCTGTAGGAGCGAAACATCGGACGCGACGAGGGGGTTCGAGCGTAAGGAGAGAGCGCCACGACACCAACGACCAGAGTTGCCGCGAACGAAAACCGGGCGACCTTTGGAGCTCTCGCCACCAGATAGGCGATCCGTTCGAGGAGAGTCAGGCCTTTTCCAACCCACGGAAGCTGTCGGCCAAGAGCATCCCAATCGAGGGAAATCGATCGGAGCCAGTCTCGCTCCTTCGGAGCCTCCATACGTTTCTTCAACGCGATGAGAAACTCAGGACCAACCTCGACTTTGGGTAACGACGAGACAACCCCCACCAGACGCTCGATTTCGGTGAACCGTTCTCGACACGACTCACAGGCTGCCAGGTGACGCTCCACCAACGACCGTTCGGCCCTCGTGACCTCTTCATCGAGGTAGGCGGAAAGGCACTCTCGAACCTCGGCACACCCGGTTGCTCCACTGTTACCCATCATGACCAACCGCTCTCTTCACGATCCCGCACGCCAGCCACGACGGTCTCGGCCGCGCTCGGATCGTTTCCTCTTCCAAAGAACCCGTTCGTGTCCGGATTGGAGATTGTCGTGGGGTTGCCTCGACAGCCTCTCACCTATCGGATTCCGGACTTCAGACTCAAGGACCCCACAGCCTGGCAACCGTCGGGATCTCACTCCAACAGTCTCCTAGAAGGCCTTGGTCCGCATCAGTCGTTCCGAAAGCGCTTCCCGGGCCCGGTGCAGCCTCGACTTGACCGTTCCCTGATTGATTTCCAGAATCTCGCCAATCTCCTCGTAGCTCCGTTCCTGGATGTCCTTGAGGATCACGATTTCCCGATACTTCGCCGGGAGCTTATGGATTTCGGCTTTCAGGAAGGCCTCTCTCTCCCGGCTCATGACTTCCTCTTCAGGGCCAGGTTCACTCGATCGAAGGGCCAGCTTCTCAGTGAGCTCGACTTGTCTTGAGAACAGCCTGCGGAAAAAGGACACGTGGTTCCGGCACGTGTTGATCGCGATCGTGTGAATCCATGTCGATAGCTTCGATTCGCCCCGAAAGTTCGGCAATCCCCTGTGGATCTTTAGGAACACCTCCTGGCTCACGTCGTAAGCCTCGTGCCTGTCTTTCAGGTAGTAGGTACAGATCGTCAGCACCTTGGACCCGAACCGCAGGACCAGTTCGTCAAAAGCCTGAGAATCGCCCCCCTTGATCCGCTCCACGAGTTCGTGGTCGGCCCCGGGGCTCATCTCTTGCCGGACCTGGACCATCGGCCGAATCATCCTTTCCTTGAGAGGGGAAGAGCGGGTGATTTGTTCCAGCGATTTTCAGGAGAAATCCGTCAGGGGATTTTACCATGCCGGAAACAAAGCGCGTGGATGGCCTCGTACCCGAGACAAACGAGCCAGGAGGCCACGAGACGAGGCTCGCGGATCCTGGCTCTCGGGTTCGACGTCAGCTCGCGAAACGAGCTAATTGTACCGGGCGATCGGAACCCCTCGGTTTTCGCTGCCGACCCTGTCGATGGGCTGTGCGGCCTTGACCTCCAGGACCCCGCTGCCGTACAGCCCCTTATCGAGAGGTCCGCCAGCCGTGTATTGCTCGAAAATCTTGGTGCAGCCGGAGGTCACATTGACTGCACACGAGGCGGTGATCAACTCGGACGTGGTGCCGGAGCTGGGAGTGACGCTGGCCGCGAACACGATGATGCCCACGTTCGCGTCGGAGGAGTCCGTGACGAACGCCGCCGGCAGCTCGCTCAACTTTTTGAATGACGTGGCTTTCGGGTCGCTGATGAGCTCGAACTGGTCGGCGACATTACCTGGCGGCGTCAACACCACGGAGGCCTTGTCGAACGACAGAGGCTTGTTGAACTGGACCCGCAGCTTCGTGTAGCCGGTGTTGTCCTTGTCCTTGCCGACCGGCCGTCCCCAAGCGCCTTCGAGCTTCACGCTCTGGATCCTCAGATCGGCTTTGTAGCGTACCTGCAGGTCCTCGTCTTCATCCGAGGTCCCGGGGCCCGCCTTCTGATCGCCGCCAAAGCTCACGATGATGCCCACCCCCGCGTCCAGAAGGTAATCGTTGCCCCAGGGATCCTTGGGGATATCCTGCAGATAGCGGCCCAGGAGGGGCTTCAAGCTCGTCCCGACCAGAGGCCTGTTCTGGGAGTCGTGGAGCGTGATCGCGTTTCGAATCGTGTCGAGGTCTTGCATGGCTTTTGCCCGATGGGCCTCGGCGATGTTCTTCTGGAACATCGGCACTGCCACTCCGACCAGCGCGGCGATGATCGCCACGACGATGAGCAGCTCGATGAGGGAGAATCCAAATCGTCTGAACCTTCGCACCGTATTCATGGCCAAGGGCAAACACTCCTTCTTGAAGGTCGTCACCGGTCGTATGCGAGGTGGACATTCGCCAAGTCTCTCGATCGACCACGGGCCGCGCCCATCGTTATGCCACTCTCGATGCTGCCTCGTCAAGCTCGAGATGTCACCTCCCTGGTCCAAAGACAGCGTATCGAGGGCCCGTTTCACATGGAGACTATCGCCGACCACGATCGACCGTTCATTCTTTTATTTGGGGCATTGCTCCTAGGCTAGAGTTTCGCCATTTTTCCACTCATGAAACGGTGTGACGGATATCGAAGGACTGGCGAAAAAGGGAACCGCCCTGCCACTCTTAGGTTGCATAGACC
>Ga0074195_1001396_pt1 | contig 34520 bp, 34 predicted proteins | sample EPASupsiteHSE623_FD_64525 | JGI IMG/M metagenome (GOLD analysis project Ga0074195, IMG submission 64525) | Bioremediated contaminated groundwater from EPA Superfund site, New Mexico - Sample HSE6-23 | ecosystem: Environmental > Aquatic > Deep subsurface > Groundwater > Contaminated ... | reverse complement strand
AAAAATGGCGGAAATCAAGCTTTCCCTCGTTCCACCCTGCGCGAACCATAGGCCGAGCGGCGGAAGGGTCGTCAGCTTCGATTCCGCCGCCCCGAGAAATTGATCGTCCGAGCCCGGCAAGGCTTGGAGCAGCAGAGCGCCCGCTCCGCGCGGCGAACCGTCCTTCGCGAAGTATATGCCGGAATCCACGGCAGTTCTCGTCTGTTCCGATTCGAAAAAGTAATGGGCGAGATCTTTATTTAGATTTCCCGACCTCAAAGGCACCGACCCCATGAAAGGTTTGGATCTGCCCTCCATCCGCGTGAGGGTGAGGGCGCCCGGGCCAAAAAGGTCGACGGGGGAGTCGAGGCTCAGGGCTTCCCGCGGCAGGGGGTTCCTGAATAACCTTCCCCTGGCGCTTATCTCGCCGGAAGGCAGCTTCATGCCTTCGGCGCTCAAGCCTTCAGCCAAGCCCGAGCCATCGACGCGCAGCATGATGCTGCCGGGATCCTTGAGCAGGCATGTGGCGAGGCTGGCGCAGAGTATCCCTTTCCCGAGCAACATCGTTTCCACGGGGCCTAGGGCATGATTCGCCCTCATTTGGCATATGGTCCTTGAGCCATGGATGAGGACGCCTCGCATCTGGATGTCGCCGCCCCGCGGGCCCATCGAGAACCAGGTAACGCCGTCGGGGCTCAGCGTCGAAAGATGACGTTCCAATGAAGGGTCGTTGAGAGCTTTCCGTATCATGAGCGGAATGTACGCGCAAGGTGGCCCAAGGGTCAAGCGAAAGCGCGGCGAGGATGCCTTTTGATGTTGACTGGTTCACCAGGACCAATTATCCTGACCTCGTCGAAAGACTCTCCGAATCGTGATCCCCGGAAGGGCTTGGCCTTCGGCGCCGAAAGCGTCATGGCCGCACGATCGAGGCCATCGGCCGCATTGGGCGGCCGGGACCGAGGGTTGGGCGGGGAACCGCTCCGCCTCCCGAAATTGGAAAGGAGACCCTATGAAATCCTCACAGCGTCGAAGTCTCGCGGTAGTCGCATGCATGCTTGCGGCATGCTTCATGGCCTGGGGGCAAAGCCCGCAGGGCGGCCAGCCATCGAACCCGCGCATCAAGCTCGCCACCACGACGAGCACCGAACAGTCAGGGCTTTTGGCATACATGCTGCCCATCTTCGAAAAGAAGACCGGCTACAAGGTCGATGTCATCGCCGTCGGAACGGGAGCCTCGCTCAAGATCGCCGAAAAGGGCGACTGCGATATCGTCCTCGTCCATGCCCGATCCCTCGAGGACGCGTTCATGGCGGCGGGATGGGGAAGCGAGCGGCGCGATGTCATGTACAATGATTTCATCGTGCTTGGCCCGAAGAATGACCCCGCGGGCATTCGAAACGCCAAGACAGCCAAGGACGCGTTTACGATGATCGCGGCGAAAAAGGCTATTTTCATCTCCCGCGGCGACAATTCCGGAACCCATGTGAAGGAAAAAGATCTCTGGAAATTGGCTTCAATAGCGCCTTCAGGCTCCTGGTACAAGGAAGCCGGCCAGGGCATGTCGCAGGTGATCATCATGGCCGAGCAGCTGGGCGGCTATACCCTCGCGGACCGGGCCACCTGGCTTGCTGTCAAAGGTTCGGCGCCAGGACTCTCGATCATCTTCGAAAAGGATGCCGACTTGCTCAACCCCTATGGCATAATCACCGTGAATCCAGCCAAATGGCCCCATGTCAATGTGGCGGGAGCGAAAGCCCTCATGGACTTTTTCACCGGCCCCGATGGAAGGTCGCTGATAGAGTCCTACAAGATAGGCGGGGATCAGTGCTTCTTCCTGCTATAATACATCGGCAAGCTTGCGCGGGAGCGGTTCCCGGAACGGGGAGGGCGCATGGCCCAAGCCTTTGAGCTTCTCCTGCGCGGTGATGCCGAGACATGGGGCATCATCGGCCGTAGTCTGTCCTTTTCGTTTTTCGCGACCATATTCTCCCTTATACCGGGTATCCCCCTGGGCGTGTTCATGGCGTGGAAAGCGAGCAAAGGACGGCGCATTCTCGCCTCCCTCATCCACGCCATTTCGGCTTTGCCCACCGTCGTCATAGGCCTCTTCGTCTATGCCTTTCTTTCCCGCTCCGGCCCGCTGGGCTTCCTCGGCTTCCTTTACGCCCCCGCTGGCGTCATCCTCGGGCAATTCTTCCTCGCCATGCCCCTCGTCGCCTCGGTAACCTACACGGGGCTCGCGAAATTGGATCCCCGATTCAAGGAAACGCTCGAGACTTTTGGCACCCCGCTTCTGTTCAAGTTTTCGGCTACACTCAGGGAGGCGAAGATGGCGGTGCTTTCATCGGTCGTCCTCTCTTTCGGCAGGGTGATCGGTGAAGTGGGCGTTTCCATGATGCTTGGCGGCAATATCAGGGGCTTGACCAGAACGATGACGACCGCGATCGCCCTGGATGCCGCGAAGGGCGAGTTCGAGCGCGCCATTTCGCTTGGCCTCGTCCTTCTCCTCATCGCGGTGGCCGTCAATGTGACGGTAAATGGATTGGCTTCGCATGGGCGCTAAATCATTGTATTCGGTGAGAAATCTAGAATTTTCGTACGGCTCTGGCCAGCCCGCCGCGCTGACCATTCCGCGCCTTGAGATAGGGGAAGGGCAGTGCCTCGCCTTTGCTGGTCCCAACGGTTCGGGAAAAACGACCCTGATGATGCTCTTCAACGACCTCCTCCCCGGAGGTGGGGAATCCGCCGCATTCGCCGGCGAACTGTGGTTCAGGGGCGAGCCGGTGAGGCGGGGCATGTCATGTTTCCATCCCCGGGCACTCAGGAAATCCACGGCATATATGCATCAGCACCCCTATGTCCTTGCTGGCAGCGTCGCGCATAATATGAGTTTTGTTTGCCGGGCCCGGGGGATATCCGGACAGGCCGCGATCGAGGCTTCGGCCAAGGCACTGAAGCTCGTCGGGCTTGAAGATTTCGCCGCTCGCAGGCAGAAAGGTCTGTCGGGAGGCGAGGCCCAGCGGCTTGCCCTCGCGAGGGTCATCGCCTCAGGGGCCGAGGTGCTGCTGCTGGATGAACCGACCGCCAGCGCCGACGCTGCCTCGCGCGATCGGATTGTCGCCGCCTTGGCCCAGCTGGTGGAAAACGGCACGACGATCATCTTCAGTAGTCATGAACAGGATATAATCGATCGGATCGCGCGGAGAGTGCTCGTCTTCGAGCGCGGGGCGATCATTCAAGATATCGGGAGGTGACATGTTCAGGAATCTTCATCCGGACGAGGCTATCGCGTTGATCATCGACGCGGCGAAGCGCCTGTGGCCCACTCCCCCAATTGAGCGCGTTCCCCTCGCTGAAGCCGCGGGGCGAGCCCTCGTGAAGCCGATTGAATCGCCCATCGACCACCCTCCCTTCGACAAATCGGCGATGGATGGCTTCGCCTTTTCCGAAACAACGGCGGAGGGCATCTATCGGGTCGTTGATGCCGTCGCGGCCGGGCGCGCTAGCGGCAGAGGCGTAAGGGCCGGCGAAATCGTGAGGATCATGACGGGCGCCCCCCTGCCGATGGGGACCAGGGGCGTTCAGCGTGTCGAATGGACCCAAGAGGCCGGGAACGATGAGGATGGCACTCCGCTCGTCACCTTCACCAAACGCGAAACGGCGGATAACATCATCAGGAGGGGCGAAAACCTGAAGAAAAGCGATCCGATGCTCAGCCCGAGAATCCTTGCCGCCCAGGATGTCGGCATATTGGCGTCCTCTGGGTTTGCCGCCGTCGAAGTGAGCGGAAGGCCGATTGTCGGCGTCGTATCGACCGGCGATGAGATCGAGGAAGCCGGCACGCCTCTCCCCGGCGCTTCAATCTATGATTCCAACGGTCCACAGCTCTGCGCTCAAGTTTCCGCCGCGGGTGCTGAAGCGCGCTTTTACGGGATTCTGCGGGACAGGGAAGAGGCCTTAACCGAGGTGCTTTCGCAAGCGCTCGACGAATGCGACCTTGTCCTCGTTTCAGGCGGAGTGTCGATGGGCGATTTCGACCTCGTGCCCTCCATCCTGGAAAAGCTTGGCGTGGAACCCGTATTCCATTCCTTGGCCATGAGGCCCGGCAAACCCACTTTTTTCGGAATCAGGGAGAACGTCGCTGTTTTTGGGCTGCCTGGCAATCCCGTTTCGACCTTCGTCAATTTCGAGGTCCTGGTGAAGCATTTCCTATACACGATGATGGGGCTGGAATATACGCCAGCCACGACAGCCGCCCGTCTCGATAGTCCGCTGACGAGGAAAGGCACCGACAGGGTCGAATTCCTGCCTGCCCGATTGCTCGCGACAAAGCGGGGAATGAGCGTCCGCCCTCTCGATTATCATGGATCATCGATGATCACGGTGCTGGCCGACGCCAATGCCCTGCTTCGGATGGAGCTAGGCCAAAGCTTTATAGAGGAAGGAGCGATTGTCGATGCGCGACGCATTCGGGCGTGAGATCACCTACCTCAGGGTATCGGTGACCGATCGCTGCAATCTGCGATGCCGCTACTGCATGCCGGAAGAGGGCATAAAGCTGCTTTCGCACGATGATATCCTGAGTTTTGAGCGCATCGAGGAGATCGCCCGGGCCGCGGTGCGTCTTGGCATAACAAAAATCAGGCTCACGGGCGGCGAGCCGCTGGCGCGAAGAGGCATTGTGGATCTTGTTGCGAAACTTGGGAGCGTCCCCGGCCTTTCCCTGCTGGCGATGACGACGAATGGCACCATGCTGGCGCCCATCGCCGCCGCGCTCGTCGCCTCCGGGCTCGGCTCGGTCAACATTTCCCTGGACACCCTCGACCCGGAGCGCTATCGTTACCTGACGCGGCGGGGAAATATCGAGGACGCGTTCGAGGGGATCGCGGCGGCGATCGGCGCGGGGCTCGCTGTCAAAATCAACATGGTCGTCATGGAAGATACCGCCGAAGGGGAAATCATCGCGATGCGCGATTTCGCCAAGTCGCGCGGCGCCGGATTCCAGACCATTTCGCGCTACTCGCTTCAGGAGATGAAGAAGGATGGCGATGAATTCGACCGGCCGCCGCCCTGTTCCGCCTGCAACCGCATCCGGCTCTTGGCGAACGGTGTCCTTCGCTCCTGCCTGCACTCGGATATCGATATAAAGGTGGATTTCGGCGACATTGAAGGAAGCATAAGGGCGGCGATAATGGGCAAGCCCGCGCATGGGGCCGTGAGCTCGACGCTTTCGGTCGGCCAGATCGGCGGCTGAGCGCGGAGGCTTCCGAAGCGGTTTGGCCGCCCGCAACGATTGGAGCATAGGAGCTATCATGGGAGATGAATTCACGCATCTGGATGCCGGCGGCAACGCCCGCATGGTCGATGTATCCGGAAAGCCGCGCGTGAGGAGATCGGCGAAAGCCGAAGGCAGAATTCTGCTCGCGCCCGCGACGATCGCGAAAATCCATGGCAATGAGATAGCCAAGGGCAACGTGCTGGCTACCGCCAGGATAGCCGGCATCATGGGGGCGAAGCGTTGTTCGGATCTGATTCCCCTCTGCCACAATATCGAGATCGAGCATGTGGCGGTGGATTTCGTGATTGGCGATGCCGAAATCGCCATAAGCGCGAGGGCTCTCTGTACCGATAAGACAGGCATTGAGATGGAAGCGCTGATGGCGGTGTCGGTCGCCGCCCTCACCATCTACGATATGTGCAAGGCGGTGGACAAGACGATGCGGATCGAAGGCATCCATCTTGTCGAAAAAACGAAGGAAACGCTGTCGTGAGCGAATTGCCGAGAAGGGGCGACTTCGAGATAGTGTCGCTCAACGTTTCATCCAAGACGGGCACGAGAAAGCAACCTGTCGACGCCATCGCGCTCGTTGAAAACGCCGGCATCGAGGGTGATGCCCATGCCGGCCTTATCGAGGAGCGGCAAGTATCCCTGCTCGCGGCCGAGGAAATAGAGAATGCCTCACTCCAGCTGCGCGAAGGCGGTTGCGCGCTCGCTTCGGGCATTGATCGCCTCGCTCCGGGGGATTTCGCGGAAAACATCACGACCCGCGGCATCCAGCTTCACCTCTTGCCTTTGGGAACGAAACTCCAGATAGGGGAAGCGCTTTTGGAAGTATCCAAGATAGGCAAGGAATGCCATGCCTCCTGCGAAATACGCAGGCTGGTGGGCGATTGCGTTATGCCGCGAAAGGGCATATTCGCGCGCGTCGTGAAGGGCGGGGAGGTGAGTCGTGAAGATCGCGGTCATTACCATTTCTGACAGGGCCTCAAAAGGAATATATGAGGACGCCTCGGGTCCCGCTATCGAAAGAGTGTTGAGGGAACGATGCGAGAATGTCGCGATCGAGCGCGCCATCGTCCCCGATGGCTCTGATTCTGTCTACGAGGCTCTGCTACGATATGGAGACGCGGATTGGATCGTGACGACGGGCGGCACCGGCCCCTCCCCTCGCGACCAGACCCCGGAAGCGACCGCTCGATATTGCGATCGCCTTCTGCCGGGCATAGCGGAATATCTCCGATCGAAGTCCCTCGAGCAAACTCCGTTCGCGGTGTTTTCCAGAGGGATCGCGGGCATGAAGGGCACGCACTATGTGGTGAATTTCCCCGGAAGCGTCGCCGCCGCGGCCTTCCACGCGGAGCTGTTGGCCCCGCTTCTGGATCACGGCATCTCGATGGCGCTTGGCAAAGGGCATTGAATCCCCTTCAATCCGCGCGGCTTGGCGCAAAAGCGATTGTATGGGCAAATTTTTCCCAAAGCTGTCTTTTCCTGCAATCTAAAAGATCGCGATCCCATCAGCGATAATCGTCATCTCCTATCGTCCATTGCATAAATAAGCCAAAAGCCACTTTCTGTGCATTTTTACCGCATTTTTTTTGGTAAAAACTCTAAAAGGAATGATAATAGATAGTTGGCATGATACTTGCTTATTACTAATAGCTATCGTTCTCAAGGAGGAACTATGACGACGAAAAGCGCGACGCTGAAGAAAAAAGGCGCGAGAAACATTCGGCATATCGTGCAAGCGGCCTTTTTTATTATTGTGGCTGTCACCACCACGGCTTCGGTGTTGAGCGAAAAAGGCATCTCGATTCCCTTTATTCCCGACGCTTCGCTCCATGCGGTCTGTCCGTTGGGAGGAGTGGTCTCATTCTGGCAGCTGCTGAATTTCGGCACCTTGGTCAAGAAAGTCCACGAGTCGTCGGTTGTCCTCGCTGTGTTGGGGCTGCTCCTGGCCCTCCTCTTCGGCCCCGTCATCTGCGGCTGGGTATGCCCTTTCGGGACTTTCCAGGAATGGCTTGGCAAGCTTGGCCGGAAACTCTTTGGCAAAAAATACAACAATTTTGTCCCCCGAAAACTGGATAAAGCGCTGCGTTACCTGCGCTATCTCGTTTTCGCGTGGGTGAGTTATATGACCGTGATTTCAGGGAAGCTCATATTCCAGGACTACGACCCGTACTATGCGCTCTTTAATTTTTGGACGGGAGAGGTAGCTGTCGCGGGGTTCGTGGCGCTCGGGGCTGTCATCGTTTTATCGCTTTTCGTCGAAAGGCCATTCTGCAAATATGCTTGCCCCTATGGCGCCGTTCAGGGTGTTTTCAATTTGCTCAGGATTTTCGGCATCCGCCGCAACGCGCCGACTTGCATTTCCTGCAAGGCTTGCAGCAAGGCCTGTCCCATGAATATCGACGTTTCGACCTCCAAGGTAGTGCGCGACCATCAATGTATTTCCTGCCTTGAATGCACGAGCGACGCGGCATGTCCGATTCCGGCGACCGTGGATATGATCGCTCTTCCAGGGAGCGTCAAGGACAGCTACAAAAAGCCGGCGGCCGCCAAATCCAGCGCGGCAAAAGAATGAGGAGCCCAACCATGAAACTATCAATAAAATCAATGGCCGTTATTGTTGTGGGCGCTTTTTCGCTTGGCATCGCGGGCGCCAATCTTCTTGGTTTTTGGCAGACGACGAGTTCGAAGCAGCCCGTAGCCATTAAAGAAGGAGAATTCGCCGGTTTGCCCAATCCCGCGGATATACGCGGATCCTATACCTGGGCTGACGTGGCGAACGCTTTTGGCTTTGACGTAAAACTCATCCTCAGAGCGTTTGGAGCAAGCGATGAAACAGAAAAGGTGAATGCCTTGGAAGCCATATACGGTGCGGCTGGATTGCCGGCAGGCATGGAAATAGGCACGGATTCCGTGAGACTTTTCGTTAGTTTGCTTACCGGCTTGCCTCATATAGCCGAAGATTCTACGGTTCTTCCTGTTTCGGCGATCGCCGTTCTCCGCGAAAGCGGAAAAGCGGAGGCCGCGCTTATCGACGCCGCGGCAGCGAAGGCTTATGATCCGGCCAAGGCCGCGACAAGCGCCGTACCCGCCGCTCCTGGGTCGCCGACATCTTCCATCGCTCCCGCGCAGCCGGCTTCGACCACGATTACAGCGGTGAAAACCGAATCCGCCACTGATCATGTCGCGACGGTAGGAGCGCTGACCGGCAAGACGACCTTCCAGGAATTGAAGGATTGGGGCTTGGGAGAGGTGGATATAAAGTCAGTCACGGGAGGAAAAATAGGTCCCGACGCTTCGATCGTCAAGGATTGGATGGCCGCCAATGGGCTTACTTTCTCTGAACTCAAGGTGAGACTGCAGGAGCTTCTGGACGCGAAAAAATAGAGTTCGTTAAAGGGGGCTTCTATTTCCCAACGACCGAATTAATGAAGGTCACAAGGACGTTGAGCGCCCTCTCATTCGCGCCGCCCTCGGGTATGATTATGTCGGCATAGGATTTTGTGGGCTCGATGAATTCGTAATGACCCGGCCTCACGACATTCATGTACTGATCAACAACCGAATCGAGGGTTCTGCCGCGCTCCTTGATGTCGCGCACGAGCCTGCGGATGAATCGTATATCGTCGGGCGTGTCCACGAATATCTTGAGGTCGATGAGGTCGCGCACCGCCTTGTTGGTGAACACCATGATGCCTTCGAAGATCACGACTTTCTTGGGCGGGACATGAACCGTATCCTCGGTCCGCCGGTGATGCACGAAGTCGTAGGTGGGCATCTCGATGCATTCGCCGTTCTTAAGGGCCGTTAGCTGCTCGATGATGAGCTCGTTGTCGAAAGCGTCAGGATGGTCGAAATTGAAAGCGGTGATGTTGGAGTTGGAGATGAATTCAGCGGATTTGTAATAGCTGTCCTGGGGGATGAAGACGAAATCGGAGACGAGTTCGGAAATTTTCCTTACGATGGTTGTTTTCCCGGATCCGGAACCGCCGCAAATGCCGATCACTTTCACTGGTGTCATGGATTTATCCTGTTTGTCTTCCCGCTCATGAGAAGTCGTTCCACCTCATCGACCATCGAATCGGGCGTCGAGGCGCCCGCCGACAAGCCGACCTTTCCGAAGCCAAAAATTTCCTCCGGAAGTTCTCTCGCTGTCTCGATATGCCAAGCCGGCTTACCGTTTTCCTTGGCCGCCATGAGGAGCCGCTGCGTGTTGGCTGAATTTTTGCCGCCCACAACGATGAGCGCGTCCACCTGGCTGGCGAGTTCGGCAAGGGCTTCCTGCCGGTCGGCGGTGGCTGGGCAAAGGGTCTCGAAGGTCAAGAGAGAGCCCCGGGCATTCTCGAACTCCCTCACGATCGCGTCGTACTCGCTTTTCTTGATTGTCGTCTGGGCGATTAGCGCCACAGGGCGTTCAGCCCATGAGGCGGCCAAGGCGGCTGCTTCTTCGGCATTTTCGACGACGATAGCGCCTGGGGCGTAGCCGAGGATGCCCGCGACTTCCCCATGCGATCGATCGCCGGCAATGGCCACGGCATAGCCTTTATCCAGGAGTTCCCTGGCTTTCTTCTGACTCTTCAGGACACGCGGGCAGGTGGCGTCCACGATTTTGGCGCCGATGCGGGCCAAGTGGGCAAAAGCTTCCGGAGGCGCGCCATGCGCCCGTATCACGACGATTGAATTGGCCGCTTTGCCATCAAGCGACCCGTTTTCGAATTCCGAAGGATCCAGAACGCTTACCCCGGCCTTTTCGAGTTCGGCGACGGCTTGAGGGTTGTGAATGAGCGGACCATAGGTATAGACGTTTTTGCCAGCGATCTTGCCTTCTTCCGCGGCTTGTCGCGCCGATGCTTCCGCGCGCCTCACCCCCATGCACATTCCAAGGACGCGCGCCCGTACAACTATCATCGCACAACTATATACCATGCGGTTTTTTTTGTCATTCCGCCTCGTCTCGTCGCGATAGATTCCCCACGCGTGGAAGCACGTCAATAAGGCATAAATATCCAATATTTATAAATAATTATATAATATAGCGATAGTGCGCTCTCCATCTTGTCTGTATCGGAAAAAATGGTATACTTGCACTTCTTCGCGGTTCGGGCGCTTTTAGGCAGCATAAAATCGTGGAAAGGCCGCGTCGCCGAAAGGAGAGATGATGACAAGCCGAAAGACTATCGTCGTAGCGCTGGGCGGGAATGCCATTATCGAAGAGGGAACCGAAGGAACGATCACGCAGCAATTCGCCAATACGCGCAAAAGCCTGGCCGCGATCGTAGGCATGATCAGCGAGGGGCATAAGGTGGTGTTGACGCATGGGAATGGGCCCCAGGCTGGTGTCCACCTCATCCGGAACGAAGCGGCGAGCGCGCAGGTGCCCCCTTCTCCCCTGGGGGTCATTGTCGCCGATACGCAGGGCTCCATGGGATATATGATCGCGCAGAGTCTCGCGAACGCCCTCCTTAAGCAGGGTGTTAAAAAGCAGGTGGTGACGGTCATCACGCAAGTCGAGGTGGACCCGGCCGATCCATCCATGCAGAATCCAACGAAATATGTTGGCCCTTTTTACAAGGCCGAGCAGGTTGAAAAGCTCCGCGAGCGCGGATGGGTCATCAAGGAAGACCCCGGCAGGGGATATCGCAGGGTCGTCCCTAGTCCTATTCCCCTTGATGTTGTCGAGAAGGACACGATCAAGGATCTCCTCGATGACGGCAAGATCGTCATAGCCGCGGGCGGAGGGGGAGTCCCCGTGTATCGGGAAGCCGATGGAAGCCTCGAAGGCGTCGACGCGGTGATCGACAAGGACAGGGCTTCGGCGCTTCTCGCGAATCTGATCGACGCGGACGAACTCGTCATCCTCACCGGGGTGGACAAAGTAGCCATCAATTTCAAGAAACCCGATCAGAAGTTTTTCGATCATTTGACCGTCTCCGAGTGTGAGCGGTTCCTCGCCGAGGGGCAATTCCCGAAAGGCTCGATGGGGCCAAAAATCGAGGCCGCCTGCGACTTCGTGAAGAGGGGAGGCGCTCGCGTTATCATCACCTCCATGGAAAACGCCACTTTGGCGGTCAGCGGAAAGGCGGGAACGGTCATTACGGCCTGAGCCCGCTCCCGGGATTCGGCGATCAATGTTAAGCTTGACGAGTCTTGGGTATCCATGGTACTTTTTTTCGAATCTTTACGTAAAGGATTGCATATGAACGCTATTACTCAAGGCTTAGTCCTTCTTCAGGCTGCGGCCGCCAACCCTACGGGACAGATGATTTCGACGCTCGTAACGTTTGGGCTCGTTTTCGTCGTCTTCTACTTCCTCATCATTCGCCCGCAGAACAAGAAGCAGAAAGATGCGCAGAAAATGATCGCCGGCGTCAAGAAGGGCGATAAGATCGTCACCATTGGCGGTATTCATGGCCAGGTCCATGCCGTCAAGGAAGGCACCGTCGTCGTCAAAGTGGATGAAGACTGCAAAATAGAGTTTTCCAAATCGGCGATCGCCACCGTTTCCGTTGCCAAGGTGGAGGAAAAATCCGTCGAGGCCCCGACCGAAAAGGCTGAAGAAGAAAAGAAATAGTCCCGAAGGCCTGATATTCCTTCTTTCGGGAATACTCCGAAAAATCGTCCATGCGTCGCGCTCCGGCGTCGGGGATGGATGTTGGGCCATGCCAATGCGATAAACAATGTGGAGTTACCGGAATGAGTAAAATCCGTCGTCTGATCATCGTGCTAGCGGTGTTCGCTGTGTCCCTGGCTTTCATCTTCCCGACGATACAATGGTATTTCCTGACCCCCAAGGAAGACCAAGCCATCGCCGTGGGATCGCGCGAGCAGATTCGCGACTTTTCCCGCAGAATGGCCTACTCGGCCCTTGCCGATCTCAAGGCCAAGGCTTTGGCAGGCGATACGTCCGACCAGTCGCAAAAATACGACGTTGTCGCTCTTGTCGCTAAAAAAGCATACAAGGACGCGAAACGAGCACTTCCGAAGGATTTGAGCGCCGCTAATCTTCTCGCGGCCTTTTCCAACGAACGGGCGATGTTCGACGCGGTTGAGGCCAAGTACAGGGAGCATGCTCTCAAGCTTAAGAGTCTTCATGGCAACGCCATTCAGCTTGGCTTGGACTTGGCTGGCGGAATGTCGGTGATCATCCAGGCGGACATGAATGTGATGTCAGAGAAACTTGGCCACACCGTCTCATCCTCCGAGAGGGAGGACGCGATGCAGAGGGCTGTCGAGGTCCTCAATAGCCGCATCGATCAATTTGGCCTCACGGAACCAGTAATAAGGCGACAGGGCGAGGATCAGATCTACATCGAGATCCCTGGCACCGCCGATCCCGAACGCATCAACTCCATTATCATGGGCAAAGGCAACCTGGCTTTTTACATTGTCGATTCCGAGGCTACCGCCGCGCTCAACAGCTACCTCACCAACAATCCCCTCGGCGTGGATGAGCGGACGATGACCGTCTCGCAGCAGGGGATCGTTCCCGCAGGCAAGGTAATAAGGAAGGTATACAAGAAAGACAGCTATGGGCTTGATGAGTTCACGGGCGAATATCTCGTGCTCGAAGGAAAACCGGGGCTGGATGGCAGCCATGTCCAAAGCGCCACGGTTTCAACGGATCAAATCACGGGTCAACCCGAAACCAATTTCGTCCTCGACAAGGCCGGCGGCGATATCTTCTATGCCCTCACCAGCGCGAACGTCGGGAAATCCATGGCGGTTGTCCTCGATGACAGGGTCAAGTCCTACGCGAGAATCCAAGAGCCCATCAGGGAATCGGTACGGATCACTGGCTTCAGCGGGGACGAAGCGCAAAACCTTGCCACGCTGCTCAGAACGGCGGCCTTGCCTCTCTCGCTCACGGTGGCGAATCAGCAGGCTATCGGCGCCTCCCTCGGCGAGGACGCTATCGCCCAAGGCGAGAAAGCGGTCATCGTAGGTCTTCTCGCGGTTTTCATCTTCATGTTCGCCTACTACAAAGGCGCGGGAGTGAACGCCACCGTCGCGCAGATCGCCAACCTCTTCATTATGCTTTCAGTGCTGACAGCCTTCAAACTTACTCTGACCTTGCCCTCGATCGCGGGATTCGTGCTGACGGTCGGCATGGCGGTCGACGCGAACGTCGTTATCTTTGAACGAATAAAAGAAGAGCTGCGGGATGGCAAAACGCGGAAGGCCGCGATCGAAGCCGGGTTCCATAAGGCCTTCTGGGCGGTCATGGATTCCAACATCACGACAATCATCGCCGCGCTCTTCCTCGCCCAGCTCGGATCGGGATCCATCCAAGGCTTCGCGATTTCGCTCGCAATCGGCAACATAACCAGCCTTTTCACCTCGCTCTTTGTATCCAAGCTCATTTTTGATTTCGAGACCGAAGTTCTTGGCAAAAAGAGCGTCTCCATCAGCTGGAGGATTAAATAAATGAAACGCGTTATACGGTTCAGCCGATTTTTTCTGCCGGCGGCCATAATCTCTTCGATCTTTATTTTGTTTGGCTTGTTCGGCTATTTCACGAAAGGTTTCAACCTTGGCGTTGATTTCCAGGCCGGCGTCAACCAAACCGTCCAGCTCGCCTATCCTGTCGCCAATGTAAGCTACTCGGGCAAAGGCAACGCGGAACTCCGAATTTCCGAAACCGCTGTCACGCTCATATTCTCCGGCGCCGAGGTAGACCAGAAAACGGTGGCATTCGATTTTTCGACCTACCCGACTATCGGCGATATCGCTAAGGCGCTGAGCGCCGAGCCGTCAGTCGCCGTAGCCCTCGAAGCAGGGCAGGATACGGTGGCTTCGAAGCTTCTCGTGCCTACCTATCAAGGAAACACCTTTATAAGCCTCAAGCCGATGACCCTTCACAGGGCTCCCGCAAGCGATGCCGAACTATTCGCTTCCATCGATGAGGTCAGACAAGCGATCACCGGTCTCGGCAAGATATCGGTGCAAACGGTCAAGCCAGCCAGCAATCAGCGATATCTCATTCGCGTGGAAGACAACGGGAAGGACCCGAACTTCACCTCCAACGCCCGCGCCATGATTCTTTCGGGCTTGGAAGCTAAATTTGGCGCCAACAAGGTCGTTGAACTGAAGACTGATTTCGTGGGTGCTCGGTATTCCCAAACGCTTTCGCGCACCGCCTTCCTGTTGGTGCTTGCGACGCTCGCACTAATCCTCTTTTACTCAGCAATCCGTTTCAAGATCGAATACGCGATTGGCGCTGTCCTGGCAATCGCCCATGACGCGCTTATAATGATCGGGTTCATCGTGTGGACGAGGATGGAATTCAACTCCTCCACGATCGCCGCGATCCTGACAATATTGGGCTATTCCATCAACGATACGATCGTGCAATTCGATCGCGTGCGAGAAGAGCGGAAGCTAAGGCCGAATGATAGATTCGTGGATGTCATCGACTCCGCCCTGACGATGACTTTGGGAAGGACGATCATCACGACGGCGGCAACCATGCTGACCGTGCTTTCCCTGTTCTTCTTCACGAAAGATAGCATGAAGGATTTCGCGCTCGCCTTGTTCATCGGCATGGTGTCAGGCACGTATTCGACGATTTACATTGCCAGCGCTTTCGTTGAATGGTGGCAGCGGCAGGCCGATAAGAAGACCAAGAAGGGCCAAAAACACGCCGACGCGGCGCAGCCTCCCAAACCCATCGCCAGCGAGCAACCATAAGGGTCAGCACTTTACATAAAAGGGGCTAATAGGATATATTTGCCCCGCATCGGCGCCGTACCCAAGTGGTAAGGGAGAGGTCTGCAAAACCTTTATGCATCGGTTCAATTCCGATCGGCGCCTCGAGACTACAGGGTACCCGCGCTATGGCGTGGGTACTTTTTTTTGCGTTATTCGGCCGAGTGTCGCATGCCGCGCAAAACGCGCTTATCGAAGCGGGAAATTATGTATCGTGGGAGCGTTCGGAGGCTGCGCTTGATTGACGCGGAGCTGTCTTCAATCTAGAGTGAGGGCTTGGCAGAGGGGCAAAAAACGTGATCGGGCACAGCGAAGCGAACGAGAAAAAAGTCTTTACTCCACCAGCGGTTTTTTTGCTGCCGCTTCTATTCGCCTTCATAGTGATCCTTTCCTTTTTTATGCTTTCCGGCAGGGTGCGAAGCAATGAAAAGGTGCTCTGCGAAGCCGTGGCCTTTCACGGGGCGCTGGAAGCGAAAAATTTCGTTGAGCGATTCATGGAGGCCGGTTCGTCCCTGCGGTCAGCTCTCGAGTGGAATACCGCATTGACGAAAAGTTCGATCGAAGCGATTTCTGAAGAAGTGCTGCGATCGCAACCTTTCGTGATAGGCGTAAGCACGGCACCTTCCGCGATCGTCAAGTATCATTTCCCGGAATCGGGCAACGAATCGCTCATCGGCCACGATCTCCTCTCCAATCCGGAACGGCGGGATGCGCTGACGCAAGCCGCCAATTTGAAATCCGCCGTCATATCGGGGCCCTTCGAATCGGTCGAAGGGGGACCCGCGCTTTTCGTGCGCTATCCTGTGTTCGCGAGCGGCAAGCTATGGGGATTTGTGAGCCTTACCATTGATTTCGAGAGGATGATTCAAGCCCTCGGTATGGACAAAAAGTATCCTGGATTCGTTTTCGCCTTTTCGGAAGAAGCCAAGGATTCCTCCCCGCCAGGGGAACTTGCCGCCGAGGAAGCCAGCGCGACTCAGGCTAGCCGCCTCCTCGCGGGTGGCAAAGGAGTCTTTGATAACGGCGTATCGCGGAGGTTTGAGCTGCCGGGAGCGACCTGGAATATCCATGTCATGCCTTCCCGCGGATGGAGCTCCACCGATCCTTTTCTCTACGCGCTTCTCCTCGCGGGTCTTGCTGGGGCCTTGGCCTTGTATTCGGCGCTTCGATTGAGGGCGAAACGAGGAGGAGGTGCCAAACGGCGAGCGCCGGATGCTGAGCAGAGTGGGCTTTCTTCGCTCGAAGCTACGATACGAGCGATCCGGGATAAAAATCTTGAGGCCAAGCGTCCTCCCCAGGTTGTGTCAGCATCGCCTTCAATCAACGAGAAGAACGCTGAAATAAGCAAAACCGCCGAGGGGAACGAGCATACTTCAGACAAAGCTTCAACCGAGACCGAAAAGAAGGAAGGTGACCACGCCTCGGATAATCCGATCGATATCCGAGGGAAACAGGGGAGGGAAGTGACCTTCAAAGGTCCCGATGTCAAAGGCCAGCTTTACATGCCCGATGTGCTTTTTTCGGGTGATCCAAGCCTGCTGTTCGTGCGTCCGGAGGAGAAATCGCCTTCGGGGCCGGAAGCGGATAAAGGATCGCGCCAGCCGGAAGCGTCGAGCCCGGTTTTGCCTCCTGCCGCTTTGCCGCATCGACAGGAGCTCCTCTTTTCCTTGGAGGAAGCGCCAGTGAAGTCCAAGCCATCTATTCTCGTCGTGGATGACAGCGAGGCGAATCGCGATATTGTCAGCCGAATGTTGTCCCTGCGAGGCTATAAAGCCGATTTTGCCGCTTCGGGCGAGGAGGCCCTGTCGCTCTGCGCGACTCGACGCTATGCGATAGTTTTCATGGACTGTTTCATGCCGCATATGGATGGCTATAAAACGAGCAGCCTTCTGCGGGCGGGTCACACGGATTACGTTTTCTCGATCGTCGGCATGAGCGCGCGTATCGGGGATCAGGAGCTGGAGCGCTGCAAGCTTTCGGGAATGGATGATCTGCTCGCCAAACCTTTTACGCTCAAGGATCTGATGGCCCAGATAGAAAAACGGCGCGGATGACCGGGCAATTCTCCCCACGGTCTTTTCAACAATGAGGAAAATGTATATTTTTAGCTGATGGCAACAACCTCGATCGTGCGAAGACCTTTCCGATACGTTTATTTCAACGCGACGCTCTATATCATCGCGGCCAATATACTATTCTTTGCCTTGAGCTACGCTATGCCATCGCTAAAGGCATACATGGCTCTCAATCCCGCGGCAGTGCTCTCCGGCTACCTATGGCAGCCTATAACCTATATGTTCGCCCACGCCGATATCATGCATCTGCTCGTTAACATGCTTGGGCTTTTCTTTTTCGGGACGCAGGTGGAACGGGCCATGGGGAGCAAGGAATTCCTGCTTTTCTATTTTCTGACGGGCATTTTAGCCGGACTAGCTTCATTCGCGATTTTTGTGGCGACGGGGGCTTGGTACACGGCGCTTCTTGGAGCTTCAGGCGCGATCTTCGCCGTTCTGCTTGCTTTTGCCATTGTCGATCCGGAAGCGATGATCTATCTCTATGGTATAGTGCCAATACGGGCCCCGGTCATGGTGTTGGGCTACGCGGGCATCGAAATCGCTTCGCAGCTCTTCAGTTTTCAGAGTTCGGTGGCCCACCTGACCCATCTCGCCGGCTTTGTATGGGCTTGGCTTTATTTCCTCATCCGTTTTGGCGTTAATCCGGCAAAGCGCCTTTTCCGGCGCCGCTAGGCCTGCTGCAGGCGCTTTTGTTCCGCCTCCGCGTGCATCGCCTCCAGCTCTTCCATCAAGTGGTCGACCAATTCCTGTTTTTTGTCTTCGCGGAAATGATGTTCTTCCTTGATATGGGCAATGAGGGCTTCGCTTCTCTGGACCTTGCCGGCCGTGTAGACGATCTTGTCCTTATGCAGGAGGTCGTCTTCCATTTCTCCTGAGGGGTTAATCCTAAGAACATTGCCATTGATGGCGACCAGGCAGAAGTTGTCGAATCCCTTGACGTAGGATGCGATCTCCCTGACTCCTCGCTTGGAAGCCGGATCCCAGGGCCTGTAGCGAGTGCCGGCGGGAAATACCAGCACGAGCTTCCCCGATGTCTTCACCGCGCCCAGAGCCCTCACCGCGGCCCTATTGATCGACATGCTCCGCATCATCTCATGGTACAGCTTGTTCGGATCCTTGAAGTTGTTTTTGAGAATCTCAATCGATCGGCTTGGATAGATGACGATTCTCGTATAAGCCTGAGCGAAGGCGTTCACGATGGGATTGGATTCGTTGAGCTTGATCCCCGCGATGGCAACCAGCTCCTTGGCCATGGCCTGGCCGCTTTCCCCGGTTTGGCGGAGCAGGTAATGAAAAGCCGGCAGGTCGAAGTTGGAGTAGTGCTCAAGCAGAAGAAGGGAGGATTCTCCGCTTCTGGCCCTTCCCATGAGTTCTTCCAAATTGCTGAAGCCGTCGATCCCCGAACCTGGGAGAAGATGCTCCTTGAGTATCTGATCGATGAAGGGAAGAAGCTCACCACTCCCCTCCTGGTACACTTCCTTGTCGGAAATCTGCTTTTGCTTGCTCGAATTGGCCATCATACGGGCGATGAGGGGCATATATCGATCTCGGATGGAATCCATCATATCTCCAATTGATCTGCTAACTAACTACTATAAATATGATAAGCCCAAAAGTCAATTTGGGGCGCGGAACGCGAAGGGCGCGGGCCATTGAGCGGCATTGGGAATCGATAATCCACCGAGCGGAATGCTTGAAGCTTAGGCAGGTGTTTTCCTCTTTGCGCCGAAGCCGATCTAGTCTATAGTTATGGGTGGAAGCGTCGGCGGAAGCCCGCGGCGTTTCCGGAACAAGGGCGTGAAAGAATATACCAAAGACGCGTTTCGATTAGCGGGCATCTACGCGGCCGCAAGCTCGCTCTGGATCCTCATCTCCGACGAAGCTCTCGTTTTGATCGCGAAGGATCCGCAGACAATGGCCCGATTCGCCATGTATAAGGGCTGGGGTTTTGTCATCCTGACGGCGACCCTGCTTTTCCTCGTTCTTAGAAGACGCTTGATCCAGCTCAATGCCGCTGGCCTCGAAAATACCCGGCTTAATCTCGACCTGGTGCGAACACTTGAGCAGTCCAACAGCGAACTCGTTCAAGCCTACGACGCGACGATCGAGGCGCTCTCCTATGCCCTAGACCTCAAGGACAGCGAAACGAAATGGCATAGCAAAAGAGTCACCGACCTCACCATTCTTGTGGCGAAGTCCATGGGCATGGGCGAGGAAAGCCTAGTCCACATGCGGAGGGGCGCCCTTCTCCACGATATAGGTAAAATGGGGATTCCCGACAGCATATTGCTGAAGCCAGGCCCCCTCAACGCCGAGGAAATGGAAGTGATGAGAAAGCATCCCCTCTATGCCGAGCAAATGCTCTCACGCATCGAATATCTTCAGCCGGCGCTCGATATTCCCTATGCTCATCACGAGAAGTGGGATGGTTCAGGCTATCCCCGTGGGCTGAAAGGCGAGGAAATCCCGCTCTCCGCGAGGATATTCGCCGTCGTGGATGTATTCGATGCCTTGACCAGCGACAGGCCCTACCGGCGGGCTTGGCCAAGGGAAAAAGCCCTTGCCGAGATACAGGCGCAGAAGGGGCGGCAGTTCGATCCCCAGGTCGTGGACGCTTTCTTTGCCGTCGGGAATCTTGATGCCTTTTCTGGAGCGATGGATGAATCCTTCACCCCGCCTGACGGGAACTGAGCGGGATCCATTCGCCGGCATGAAAAAAGGGATGCCAGCAACGCTGACATCCCTCGCGCGGACGCTTCTCTTCGCTTAGTTCGCCTTGGGTTCGAGACCCATCTCCACCAAGACTTCGGCGATCTGCACGGCGTTCAGGGCGGCGCCTTTCCTTAGATTGTCGGATACAACCCACATGTTGAGGCCGTTAGGGACGGTCGGATCGACTCTAAGCCTCCCGACATACACGGGATCGGTGCCCGCGGCGTCAAGCACCGTCGGGTAGACGCGGTTCGCCGGATCATCCATCACTTTGACGCCGGGGGCTTTTTCAAGAAGCTTCCTGACATCGGCGAGAGCGAAGGGACGTTCCGTCTCGATATTCACCACCTCGGAATGGCCTCTGAAGACGCCGACGCGAACCGCCGTCGGCGAAACATCGATCGCGGGATCGAGGATCTTTTTGGTTTCATTCACCATCTTCATCTCTTCCTTTGTGTAGCCGTTCTCGAGGAAGACGTCGATGTGGGGAAGGGCGTTGAAGAGGATTTGGCGAGGATAGATCGCGGAGACGATTTCCTCGCCATTCACGAATTGCTTGGCTTGGTTGGTAAGTTCGGCGATGGCGGCGCCTCCGGTTCCCGAAACCGCCTGATAGGTAGCCACGACGATTCGCTTGATCTTGTAGGCGTCGTGGATCGGCTTCGCCGCGACGAGCATCTGTATGGTTGAGCAATTGGGGTTTGCGATGATGCCGTGGTGGCCAGCGAGGGCTCCTGGATTCACTTCAGGGACGACAAGGGGGACATTGGGATCCATGCGCCATTGGGAGGAGTTGTCGATCACGACCGCTCCCTCGGAGGCGGCGATGGGGGCGAGAACGAGGCTCGCGTCGGCTCCCGCGGAGAAGAGCGCGATATCCACATCGGCGAAGGCGCCTTTTTTGGCTTCCCTCACCACTACGTCCTTGCCTTGATAGGGCACCGTTTTGCCCGCGTTCGAAGCGATATCCAGTGGGCGGATTTCGGAAACGGGGAAGCCCCGCTGTTCCAGTGTCTTGAGCATTTCCCGGCCGACGGCGCCCATGGCGCCAACGACCGCGACGCGGAATTTTTTCATGACGTTCTCCTTTTCTACCATGATTACCGTAAGGCGTTCAGGGCTGTGGCCAGTCGCGCCACACCTTTTTCGCATTCCGCCGTCGAACAGGAGTAGGCGATCCTGATATAGCCTTCGCCCGCGTCGCCGAAGACGCTTCCGGCGACGGTGGCGATACCATGCTCATTGAGTAGGTAATCCGCCAGGTCAGCCGAGCTCTTGCCAAAGGCTTTGATGTTCGGGAAGAGATAGAAGGCGCCGAGAGGTTCGGCTACCGTCACTCCCTGGATGGCCCTAAGCCCGCGGAGCATGATTTCGCGACGTTTCGCGAATTCGCCGACCATTTCGTCCACGCAGCTCTGGTCGGCGGTCAGCGCCACCGCGGCTCCGTGCTGGATGAAGGTGTTGACGCAGACGGTCGTATACTGCCTGACCTTGAGTATGGCGCGCGTGAGCTGCTCGGAGGCGACCGTCCATCCCAGCCTCCAACCGTCCATGGCGTAGGTTTTTGAGAAACCATTGATGATGATGGTTCGTTCCGCCATTCCGGGAAGGGAGTAGATGCTCGGCGCGACGGGCTCCGGTCCATAGTAAATGCGCGCGTAGATTTCATCGGAGAGGACGAGGAGGTTATGCTTGATGGCGATATCGGCCAAAGCCTTAAGACTTTCTTTGCTTTGGACACAGCCCGTGGGGTTGCCCGGGGAGGTGATGCATAGCATTTTCGTGCGGCTCGTTATTTTCCGCTCCACATCGGCCGGATCGAGGGAAAAGCCGTTGGCTTCGGTAGCCGCGACTTCCACGGGAACGCCGCCCGCGAGGGATACGCAGGATTTGTAGTGGTGCCAGTTGGGATTGGCAACGATGACTTCATCGCCGGGGTTCACGAAAGCGAGCATGGAAACCATGATGCCCTCGTTCGCGCCCGCCATGACCACCGCCTGCTTTTCGCCGTCCACGGCCACGCCCGTGTCGATGGCGGTGCGGGCGCCGATCGCGCGCCTCAATTCAGGGGTACCAAGGTTCGGGGCGTAGTGCACCTCCCCGCGCTGGAGCGACTCGGCGGCCGCTTGTTTGATGTGCGCGGGCGTGTCGAAGTCGGGACGTCCGATCTGCCAGTGAATCACATCCTTGCCTGCGGACTCGAGCTCCTTGACCTTGTCGAACACCTTCCTGATTCCGGAGAAGGGGACCGTCTTGAGTCTCGCCGCCATAACGCTTTCAGGATCGAAAGCGGGGTTCTTGATGGTTTGTTCCATGGAAAGCCTCCTTATTTATGCTTGCGAAGGATCAATTTCTCATATTCCGAGGAATCGATATGCGCTTCGACGATGACCGGTCCTTCGATGGCGAAGGCTTTTTCGAGGGCCTCCCGGTACTGGTTGGCGTCGTCGGCGCGGATCACGGGAACGCCGAACACAAATTCGGCGGTGGGGCACTCCTCATTATGGAGAATCGTCGAATAGGTTTCGAAGCCCTTCTTGCTTTGCTTAAGCCGTATGAGTTCCAGGTTCTGGTCTGCCAGGACGACGAAGACGATGGCTAGCGTGCGCCTGCGCGCGACGGCCATTTCGCCGGCGTTCATCAGGAATCCGCCATCGCCCGTGACGCAGGCAACCTTCTTGTCGGGACGGCAGAGCTTGGCGGCGATGGCCGCGGGGACGCCGAATCCCATCGAGGAGCAGCCGTTCGTCATGAGCTGGAGGCCGGGGGCGGGAGTCTTCCAGGCTTGTCCGATAAGGTGCGTATGAGCGCCGACATCGCAGGCCATGATCCCGTCCTGGGGAAGCACTTCCCTCAGGATGGAAAGGGCCGCCCTTGGGCCGAAGCTCCCGGGGGGAGGGGCGAGCTCTTCGAACATTTTCCGTTTCCGCTCGACGAGCGCGCCCTGGTCCCAGGCTGAAAGGAGAGGGGGGAGGGCGGCAAGCCTCTCCAGCGAATCGGAGATGTTACCAACGATATCGTGAACGTCCCGATAGACGCTTCTATCGATATCCGCCTCGACCGTGTCCAGATGGAGAAGAGGCGCGTTGGGCATCCAGTCTTCATAATTGAATTCAACGGGATCATAGCCGACGGCCACGACGAGGTCGGCGTCCCTATGGGTTTCGGCAACTTTATCGCTAAGGGCGTGAAAGAGCACGCCAGCGTACCAAGGGTGATCTTCTGAGATGATCCCTTTGGCCATTGGTGTCAGAATAACGGGGATCCCATGTTTTTCCGCTACTTTGGCGATCAAGGCGCCCGACTTGCTGCGGACGGCTGACAAACCGATGGCTAGAACCGGACGGCGCGATTTTCGGAATACGCGTTCCATATCAGCCAGAAATGCTTCGTCGGCAGGGGGAGGTTTTGGGAGAGAGGGCGGAACGGCAGGCGTTGGGCTGAAGGAAATAGCCTCGAGAGAACCAATGTCTTCCGGCAGGCCGATATGAACAGGCCCCGGCACTTCCGAGGTCGCGATTCTCAGCGCCTGATCGATTATCTGATCCACTCTTTCGGCGGTGAGCCGTGTCGTCCACTTGGTGAGGGGGCGGAAGAGGGCTTGCTGATCAATCGCCATCTGGACAGTACGGCCGATCATCTTCTGCGGAGGCTCGCTCGAGAGGGCGATCATGGAAGAGCGGTCGAGCAACGCTCCGACCACGCCGGTGGTAAGATTCGTTGCCCCTGGCCCAACGGTGCCGTAACAAGCCGCGGGCACTCCCGTGAGGCGGAAGCAGACATCGGCCATGAATCCAGCGCTGGCCTCGTTGCTTACCAGAATAAAATCGAGCCCTTCCTTGCGCATTGCTTCCATATAATAAAGCCAGGACCCGCTGGGAACGCCGAAGACAAAGCGCATTCCTCTTTCCTGGAATCTACGTATGAGCTGTTCCGCTATGTTCGCCATTCGTTCTCCTCGATGTATCTCGTGGATATATCCAACATCCTATATCCTATATTCTTATCATGATATCTCGAAAAAAGCAAGAACATATGCAAAAAATATGGTTCTGGCCCAACAAATAGGCCAGGCTTCCTCCTCTTGGACAATTTTTTCGGAAGCGTTGCTTTCTTTTCCCATAATTGTCGCTGCATGATATACTAGCTCCTGTCGATAATATTTCCTATAGGATCTATGATCTTCTGAGAAGAAAGGTGTGGCAATTGTGAACAAGAAAATTGTGATGATGTCCATGCGAGATCAGATGTATGACGCGCTGCGCGAACTCATATTGAAAAACAGCTACGGTCCGAATGCCATTCTTCAAATCGACCGGCTGGCCGAGGATTTCGGCGTGAGCGCCACGCCGGTGAGAGAAGCGCTCGTGCGGCTCGAAGGCGACGGACTGGTAAGCCTCATTCCCAATAAAGGCGCCCAGGTGACCGATATCAAGGAAGGCGACATTCTAAACAATTGGGAAATGCGGCGTCTTCTGGAACCGTATGCGGCGGGCCAGAGCGTTAGCCTGATACCCGACGAGGAAGTTCTGCAGCTTGAGTCCGAGATACGGCTTTTTCGGGGTCAGCCTTTTGACAACGATCTCTATGTCGATCTAGACACGAAACTGCATAATCTGCTTTATGTCCATCTTTCCAATGGATTTCTAAAAGATACGATTCGCAGAGTGCATCAGATGTCCATACGGATCAGATACTTTCCGGAGGGCTCGACCGCGATGCATGAAAAAGTGGTGCATGCCGTCATTCAGGAGCATTTGGCCATTCTTGACGCCATTCGAACGAGAAATCCCGAGACTGTATCCAGGCAGGTTAGCCTTCATCTTCAGAATGGGGAAGCCCGCGCCATGGCTGCCTTGGCGGGAAAGGTCTGATTCCGCGTTTCCCTAGTCGCGTTCTAAAAAACCAAAGAAATTGGGGTAACGGTTCTCATTTTCTTTTTTGCTTGCGCGCTGGAAGAATGCATGCTACAATCTAGGATATAGGATATAGGATATAAACAGCTGTTCGGGAAAAGCGTCTTAATGAGCGCTCCCGTCAGTTGGGAGGCAGGCCTGTGCATGCAGGTCAGAGCAACATTGAATTGAGGGGGAATCGTGGGTATTAAAGGTTTAGCCAAGATGAAAAAAACGCCGGTTGTCGTAGCGGACACCGACGAAATGCTCGAGGATACCGAGGCGGAATACAATTACCGCAAGAAATTCACCGATCAGTGGGTGAAGATCATTATGGTGATATCCGTGCTCTTCATCGGCTACCAGCTTATTACGGCCGGATTCGGTATGCCTGAGCTCCTCAAACATAACGCTATCCATTTGGGATTTCTTCTCGTCCTGACCTTCCTCTATTTCCCTGCCAGCAAGGGTTCACCCAGAGCGAGGCCCAGCAATCTCGATATCGTGCTTTCGATCATTTCCGCCATTTGCGCCGTGTACACCGTTATTAATAGGGACTCCTATCTATTGAGAAGCGGCATCCCCAACATGGCCGATTATATCTTCGGCACGATAAGCATGATTCTCGTGCTCGAGGCAACGAGGCGCACGGTCGGCGGCCAGATGCTCTGGATCAGCATTATCTGTCTCTTCTATATGTGGGCTGGCCCATGGATGCCCGGCGTCTTCTCTCACCGAGGGACATCGGTACCCCGCATCATCCAGGCGATGTACCTTGGTGGCGATGGCATCTATGGCATGCCCCTCAGCGTTTCCGCAACCTATCTGATAATCTTCGTCATCCTCGCCGCCATACTCGACAAGAGCGGCCTGGGCAAGCTTTTCAATGACCTGGCGATGGGCGCGGGCGGACGTTTCGTGGGTGGGCCGGCCAAGGTATCGGTCATCGGCAGCGCCCTAGTCGGCATGATTTCCGGCAGCGCGGCTTCCAATGTCGCGACGGTCGGTTCCTTCACCATTCCGCTCATGAAGAAAATCGGGTATCCGCCTGTCTTCGCTGGCGCCGTTGAGGCCGCGGCCTCGACGGGCGGTCAGATCATGCCGCCGATCATGGGTTCCGCGGCATTCATCATGGCCGAATACCTTGGTATTCCCTACCTCACCATCGCCGCCGCCGCTGTCATCCCCGCCCTTATGTTCTTCGGCAGCGTCTTCTTTCAGGTTGACCTGCGCGCCCGCGCTCTCAAGCTCAAGGGACTCACGAAGGAAGAAATGCCCGACGTGAAGCACACCGTCATGCGCTATGGACAGATGATCATACCAATGATCGTCCTCGTATGGCTCATGATGCAGGGCCGTACGGCGCTCTATTCAGCCTTTTTCGCCGTCTGCCTCACGGTTGTTCTCTCTTGGCTCAGGAAAGAGACGAGGATCGGGATCAAGGAAGCGAAAATCGTATCGGTCAACGCGGCCCGTTCGAGCTTGGCGATCGGTATCTCGATGGCGGCCGCTGGCTTCATGATCGCCGCCTTCTCGATGACCGGTCTCGGCATCATCCTCGCGGATAGCATCGTGGCGATCTCCGGCGGGCACCTCATGGTCGTCCTCATCCTTACGATGATTGTCGCGATTATCCTGGGTCTCGGCCTTCCAACGAGCGCCTGCTATGTCATCACCGCCTCAATCTGCGCGCCCATACTGATCAAGGTAGGACTCTCTCCCTTCCAGGCGCACTTCTTCGTCTTCTATTACTCCTGCCTCTCGACCGTTTCGCCCCCGATCGCTCTCGCTGCCTATGTCGCCGCGGGCATCGCCAACGCGAATACGGACAAAGTCGGCTGGATGGCATTCAGACTCGCGCTCGCCGGATTCATCGTGCCTTTCTTCTTCATCTATCAGCCCGGAATGCTCCTCATGGGAACGGACGCGGCTGGTCAGCTGGTTTTGAACGGCGCAAGCACGGTGAGCATAATCCAGTCCGTCGTTTTCGGACTGATCGGGGTTTGGTTCCTCGCCGCTTCCGTGGAAGGCTTCTTCCTCATCAAGTTCCCGATGTGGCTTCGCCCCATCTTCTTTATCGCCGCGATTCTCCTGATCGCTCCCGGACTCCTTTCAAGCGTAATCGGCTTGGCACTAGGGCTTGCGGCAATGGGTTTGGTACTTCTCATCAAGAAAAGCAGGGGAGGGAATACGGGCGCGCCATTGGCTGCCGCATAACGGAGCTTCGCCGGGGCATCAGTGCCCCGGCATGCCATATGAACTGTGAGATTTGATTCTTTTCAAGGAGGATTTATGAAGCATTCTGCAAAGATCGCCGCTGTCGCGGCAGTGCTCCTCGTGCTCGTCGGCGCTATCGCGTTCGCGGCTCCGATCAAGCACCTCACCATGGGAACCGCTGGAGTCAGCGGCACCAACTATCCCACCGGCATCGCCATGTGCCAGCTGTGGAACCAGAACATCGAAGGCATCAAGGCCGTCGCCATCGCGACGAACGGCAGCCCGCACAACATCGACTTGCTCCGCACCAGGGACATCGATGTCGCGCAGTGCAGGTCCCTCGAGGCCATGCGCGCCACCAACGGCATTGCCCCCTATCCCGAAAAGATGCCCTGGATCCGCGCCATCACCGGCGGTCTTTTCGCGGACATGTTCCAAGTCGTGGCACGCAAGAGAAGCGGTATCACCTCGGTAGCCGATTTCAAGGGCAAACGCATAGCGGTTGGCCCCGTAGGCTCAGGCGGCGAAGTCGACGCCCGCGAAACGCTCGCGGCCTATGGACTCACGTACAAGGACATGAAAGTCAGCTTCGTGGAGTACACCCAGGGCGTTGAAATGCTCCAGGATGACCAGGTCGACGGCGCAATCCTCGGCCTCGCGCTCGGCGCTTCGGGAATGACGGAACTCATGCTCGACAACAAGACTATCATCGTTCCTATTACCGACCAGGCTCTCGCGAACCTCAAGAAAGTCAACTCCGCGTACATGAGGCGCAATATCCCCGCCAACACCTACCCGAACCAGGCTAGCCCTGTTCCCACGGTTGGCACGCCCCCCGACGTCATCATCGTTCGCGATGACATGGACGCTGATCTCGTGTACAAAATGACCAAGACCCTCTATGAGAACCTCGCGGTTGTCCAGGCCGTGTCGGCGAACCTCAAGCAGTTCACGAAAGACCTTGTGCTCCCGGATGATCAGATGCTCGTGCCCTATCATCCCGGCGCCAGGAAGTACTTCGTCGAGCAGGGCTGGCTGAAGCCATAACCTTTCCCGATTGATGCTTGAATGACGAAAATGCCCCGGATGTGAATCCGGGGCATTTTTATCATTCACTGCCTTTACTTGAAAGGATAGGTATGCTCTAGCTTTGCCCGGATCAATGGTTGCGGCCAATTGCCGAATGTGGCAAACACTGCTTGGTTGTCATTCATGTCGACATTGAATCCAAGCGCGATTTCCTCCTTGGCTTTTTTACACAATAAATCACTATAATGATGCGAAAGCATCACATACTTAGCTTGCGGAAGATTGTCATTATAATTGTCGCGCATATAGAGATTCCGTGAAACATCGAATGTTCCGTATCGATATTTTAAAACAAGCGACTCGATTGCATCCTTGCTTGGACCATCCGTCCAAGCAACAGTCACATTATCCCCGCTAGCGAATGACTTCGATTTGATAGAAAAATTGATGCCGGGAAATTTTTCAGCCAGCTCTGTCTTGATCCTTTTAGCGACGATCGCGTGCTCGGAAGCAATACTATGATCTCGAAACGTATTTATATTTCGCATCTATTTTCCTTAGCTATAGAAATTTCCGGATGATTTGACTTCGCACCTCACATATTTATTAAATGCTGGAAAAGCAGTGACGCTGACCTTGCCGACAAACGCGATCATATCTTCCTTCGCCTTCCCCACGCTTTTTTCAATTCTCTCGAGCAGCTCTTCTACCTTCCATACTTCAAAAAGCAAATCATTGTCAGCAAGAGCCGCGTATTTATATCTGACTTTGCCTTCTGGTCCATGCGAAATGTCCTTTGCGTCCAATATCATCTTAGTGGTTCCTCATAGATTGAAGGTATGCTGAAAGCATGAGTTTGTTTGTTCGGCAGCACACATAACACAGCGCAAGATCTGAACATGTTCTATTGAGGCTATGTGTGTTGCCGAACAGACGTTTCGCTTTCCAATTTGTAGCTTCAAAACAGGTAGCATGGCGCGAATGCCAGCGGGTTCGACCTTCGCAAGCGGTTATTAAAACCTTCGTGGATGAAAACCAGGATTTAACCTATCTATAGGAGAGCACGGTATGTTTTTGGATAATTTGTTGGATTTGGTGAATAAGAAGAAAAGAGAAGAAGAACGCAGAAAAACCGCGCTAAAATTCGCCTTGGGAATGGGCATTGCCGCCACACTTGGATTGGCTAAAGGAATCCTTTATGCCCCCAAGGCAGGACGGGAAACGAGAGATGAGCTGAAAAAGAAAGCTGCCGATACTGTGGAGATTATCAGGGCAAAAGTAAAAGACAAGGCTGAAACATTGAAAAAAACAACGGCTCGCGCCGCGCAGGAGTTGCACAAGACAATAAGTCCTAAGATCGCGGCTGTTAAAAATAAGAAAAAAGCCGCTTCGGCATAAGTGAAGGCTATCTTGAAGGCGCTGCTGGTATTTCCAATGGGCTCGAGACGCCCGTAAGGCAAGGCAAAGATTATGGTTATACAATTTACGTTGCAGGAACTGATGATTTTTTTGGTGTGCTTGATGGGAATTTTGGCGGGAATCGTGCTGCTTCCCATTCTCTGGAATATCAAAAAAGTCGTGGGTGTTATTAGCCCTTTAGTGGAAGGCAATAAAGATACCATTAAGCATGCGTTTAAAGTAATGCCGGAAGTAATGGGAAATATTGAGCAAATCGGCGAGAATCTCAAAGACACGACGACTCAGCTCAAAGCTTCATTTCCGCTGATTATTCAGGAAGTCGAGCATGTTGCGAATACCGCGAAAGGCAGTCTTGCCTTGGCAAGCGATGTGATGGAAAAAATGGGATCTGGCATCAATGAGACTGTATCGGCCTATAAAAAGGACAGTACAGGATACTTCCATCTATTCGAAGAATTGATGCAGCTCATTTACCGTTCATTATCGTCAGGCAAGTAGAAGGCAACTAGAATAAATTGGGCTGCTTTCTTAGACAGTATTGAACTATGCTAGACGTCTCTGGCATAAAGAACTATTCTTGTCTTATGAAGAAGCAATATTCAAGAAGATTTATATTTTCGCTTATAGCGATCGTTTCCAGCGCTGTCTTTATGCTTTTTTTTATGGCATGCGCTCTTGGCGATCTTCCTGATACTTCCGACCGCGTCAGCTATCCGAACGAAGTATTGAGCCTTGTCGATATAACGGATGCGGATACCTACTCGCGGGCCATTCTGACTGGATCGCGGGTATCAGCGTCGAAAGCGCCTGCGGCTCCAGGCGGTGCTGTTATCAAGCTCGTGGCGGAAGTAAGCTCGCCGCTCGATGGACAAGGGAGGGAGCTTCAGGCTTCGCATGTTGCTCTGACATCGAATGGCAAATATGCCATAGTGAGCTATATGCTCAGGGGAAACGATGCATCAGGGGCTATCGATGTCATCGATGTCTCCAATCCTGCCAAACCCAAGCTTTTAAGCACAAACCTTTTCCCCAATTTCGATATCGCAGCTGTCATCGAGGAGACGGGGACCTTGTTCCTCGCAGGACAAACTCCCGATCAGAGCGGAGCTGGCCAAAGCGCTCGAGTTGTGTCGCTTAGCTTTTCCGGTTCGGGGGTCGTGAATACAGACTCCCAAAAATCGGTGCAGCTTCCTGGATATTTTGCGACTGATCTTGTCCGGCAGAACGGATTGCTCTTCGTAACGACAGGGACCTACAGCTCTATCCAACCCGCTGTCGGGCTTTATGCGCTGGACCCGATAACGCTTGCTGACTCGACGAGCGTGACCTCCGGGTATCCCGATGCGCGATCGACAGCGGTGGACGGCTCCAATGTGGCAGTCTTTGAAGCGCAATATTCGGATCCCACGACGAAGTGCCACTTGGACATCTATGCTAACGGGAATTTGAATTCAACGCCGGTATCGATCGATCTCTCCGCTTATCCCGCCATCGCCGATTCAAAAGCCAAGATGGCGTATTTCCAAGCTGGCAATCAGTTCCTGATCGCCGCGAACAGAAGTGGCGTGGCGATTGTCGATGCTCAATCGAAATCGCTCGTAGCGGGTATTCCGGCGCCTGCCCTCTCATCTGCTCTCGTGCCACTGGAAAATCAGTCGTCCAACGCTATTTCGATAGGCAATGCAGGTGGCAAGGATATAGTCTTCATCGCCAATGGAGAGGCGGGGCTGTGGGTGGCTGATGGTGATCTTATAAAATCGCAGAATTCTATCACAACCGCGTCCATCAATGGATCAATCAGGTTCGGTGCGGGCGAGTCTGTCAATTTTGTAGCGAGCAAGAACACGCTCGCGGTTGCAGCGGTTGGAACTGGCGGCCTCAAGATGCTTACTGTCCAGCGATAGGAACTCATGTCTGTTGCATGACTCCTTTTTGCATGCGTGAGCCAGAGCGCAACTCACCCTGAAAGAGCAACAGCGCATACCGCGCAATCTCCGCCAAAGGTATAATTACTATGCGATCAACAATCTCGCAGTGGACTGCAAGATTGCTTGAAAAACCGCTTACTATATTGCTGACAGCCAAGTTATATCTTCCTTTCGCGTTCATTATTCCGTATGATTTGCCATGCAAATATACGAAGGTTCCATAGTCACCTGCGATGCCGGCGGAAAGGTTGCCCGATTCCTTGTTGAGGACAAGGGCAAGATCGCGTTCGTTGGCGACGCCTTGCCGCAAGAGTATGCCACGGTACCGCGGGAACAACTTGGTGAAAAAGCCCTGCTTCCCTCTTTTGGGGACACCCACATACACTTCCTCTCCTACGCGTTCTTCTCCGCGGGGCTCGACCTGCGCTCCAGCGGGACGATCGCTGATATGCGGGATGCCATAGCGGGCTTTGTCCAGGATCGCTCACCTTCTTTTGTCGTCGGCTTCGGCGCTTCGGCGCATAGCGTCAAGGAAAGGCGGCTTCTCACGAGGGAAGATATCGATTCGGTCTGTTCGGACCGGGCGGTTTTCATCGCGAAATATGACGGGCACGCCGGCATTGCGAATTCCGTCCTCATCGCCCAGGTGAGCGCGAAACTCAGCGGTCTTCGAGGGTTCGATGGCGACTCAGGCCTCATGACTCAGGAGGCGTTTTTCCGCTTGACCGATTTTGTAACCAGCAAGCTCTCCCTCCCGTCGACTCTGGGCGCCATGCTCTCCGGCATCGACAAGCTCGCGGGCTATGGCATTGGCCTCGTGCATTCAGTCACTGGCATTGGATTCCCCGCCGACATGGATGTGACGCTCGAAAGCCTTTTCGCCAGGGGGCTCAGGAATCCGCTGGCCTACCGAGTCTTTTTCCAAACCATGAACATCGACAAAGTCCTGAAACGAAGGCTTCCGCGCATTGGCGGCTGCTTCGCCACGGCCCTTGATGGCTGTTATGGCAGCGTCGACGCGGCGATGCTCGAGCCCTATGAAGCGGCCGCCGCCCTGCCGGCGGAGTCGCGCAAAGGAGTGCTCTACTTTTCGGACGAGAGGGTAGGCGTATTTTGCCGGGAAGCGAACCGCGCCGGCCTTCAGATCGAGATGCACGCGATCGGCGACGCCGCCTTCGACCAGGCTGTGTCGGCCATCGCTTCGGCCCTTGCCGACTTCCCGCGCGATGACCATCGCCATACCATAATCCATGCCTGTCTGCCGACGATGCGCGGGCTGGAAACCTGCGCGAGGCTCGGCATTCGCATAGCTCTCCAGCCAGCCTTTCTCCAGTGGGACCAGGAACCCCTGGAATATATCGAATCGATACTTGGCGCGCGCGCCTTCGCTATGTCCCCGCTGCGCACGATGGTCGATATGGGAATTGAGCTTTCTGGGGGCTCGGACGCTCCCTGCACGGTGCCGAACCCCATTGATGGCATGTGGGCGGCATGCAATCACTATGTCCCGGGGCAGTCCCTCACGATTCAAGAATCGCTCAACCTCTATACGATCAACGCGGCGCGGGGCTCATTCGATGAAAAAGAGCGAGGCAGCCTCGAACTCGGCAAGCGGGCGGACATGGTCATCCTGAATCATAACCCGCTCTCCTTGCGGCCAGCCGATCTGCGATCGCTCAAGGTCGAACGATTGCTTCTCGAGGGCAAGCCCTATGTGGCCGGGCAAGGACGAGCCAATCTGCTATTTCGCGGACTTACTCATCAGGGCCGGGCTATTTGATTTGAAGGGGATGAAGGAAGGTTCGCGACATCGCGGCAAGCCTAGCGCCGGTCAATTCCGCTGATGCTGTTTCTGGGAATAAAAAAGCCGCCCAAAAGGCGGCTTTCCGTTCGTGGAGGTGAGGGGAATCGAACCCCTGACCTCTTGAATGCCATTCAAACGCTCTACCAACTGAGCTACACCCCCGAACAGCAGAGGGATATTAGCGTAAAGGCGGCGAATGTGTCAAGCGCGGAGCCGCTTTGAAAAAGAGGCTTTTATGCTGTTCAGGGAAGGGTTTCAGGATGGGTCGCAAGAGGGGGCGCAGGATGCGGCACGCTGGATCGATGCGTCGCTCGCTGATTTCGCCAAAGATTCAATATTTCTTATAAAGTTTGCGCGTTTTCCCTGTTTTCTGCTGGACAAGAGCATTTCCGCCAGTGTAGGGTGGCCAACAAGTCTTGAGCCCTGAACATTGGTTCAGGGGAATTATCGCGATGGAGAGACCATGGGGCTCTATTTCCTTTCGGCCTTTGCCCGGAAAAACGCAGGTGAATTGACCTGCGCCTCTGGCGCGCCCGGCCCAAGGGAACGCGGAGCTGGCCTTTCCGCCCGGGCTTCCGCGCGCTTCCCCCTCCTTGATCGAACCATCGTCTCACGCTCCTCCATCGGACTCATTTCGCTCACCATCTCCATTATTTTCATTATTTCCATTATTTAGCCGCCTTCGCAAAAACGAAATTCGAAGGCGGCATCAACTCATCAAACATCCGCGATCCGGAATGGATTGTGGCGGGAGGAATAGCTATATGGCGACGGAGCATCTGACGATTCTCGATTCCACGCTGCGCGATGGCGCCCAAGGGGAAGGAATCAGTTTTTCTGTCCAGGACAAGATAAGCATCGTCAAGGCCTTGGATTCCCTCGGCATCGACCTGGTGGAGGCGGGAAACCCGGGCTCGAATCCCAAGGACTTGGAGTTCTTCCGCGAGGCTTCCCGTTTGCCCCTCGAAAAGGCAAGGCTGGTGGCTTTCGGGTCAACGCGCCGCGTCGGGGTACCGATGACCGCGGACGAGGGATTTCGCAGCCTTCTCGATGCCGGCACTGAAACGGTCATGATTTTCGGCAAAAGCTGGGACTTCCATGTGAAGCATGTCCTTCGGGCGAGCCACGCCGAGAACTTGGCCATGATCGGGGAATCCTGCGCGGCGGCCGTGGCCGAAGGACGGCGAGTGATCTATGACGCGGAGCACTTCTTCGACGGCTACGCCTCGGACCCCGACTACGCCATGCGGACTTTGGCGGCCGCCGTCGAGGCAAGGGCGGAATGCATCGTATTGTGCGATACGAATGGAGGCAGTTTGCCGGAGCGAGTGGCCGAGCTTACCGCCCTTGTGAGGCGCGAATTCAGCCCGGGGGTAGAGGTAGGCGTCCATGCCCACAATGACGCTGGCTTGGCGGTGGCGAATTCCTTGGCCGCGGTCCGCGCCGGGGCGCGTCATGTCCAAGGCTGTC
>Ga0074195_1001394_pt1 | contig 34522 bp, 33 predicted proteins | sample EPASupsiteHSE623_FD_64525 | JGI IMG/M metagenome (GOLD analysis project Ga0074195, IMG submission 64525) | Bioremediated contaminated groundwater from EPA Superfund site, New Mexico - Sample HSE6-23 | ecosystem: Environmental > Aquatic > Deep subsurface > Groundwater > Contaminated ... | reverse complement strand
ACGAAAAATCCTTGGCTACCAGTCTCCGCGCGCGGTCTTCTCGGCCTTACTCGTCCAGGAACAGAAAAAAATCAATTCTTCTCAAACAACTTGATCGTGTTGCGCTTCATTATTGACACCAGCAAATGAGGAACCATACAGGTAAAGCAACCTTCTACCAAGAAATTGAATGGCTTGCGGAAAAGTGGAAAAAGAATCCGCTTAAGGCAATCAAACGAATTTCTTAGTTCTCATCTTTCCTGCACCGCCTGATCGCACGATACGCCATCCTGCGCGACACCCCAAGCGCATTCATCAAGCACGGATACCTGAGCCCACAGCAAGTCGAAGAACGGTCAATGTGTCCAGGTTAAACTGTATGGGAAAACCGGGTTACCTCGGACCACGATTTCCGATCTGCAATTAACTTTCCAGGGTTGATGGGGATTTGCCAGCCAGCCCCCTCCCGCCTACAATACCGACTCACGCGGGCGTCGTATAATGGTAATACCCTAGCTTCCCAAGCTAGAGCCGTGGGTTCGATTCCCATCGCCCGCTCCAACCTGGCCCCATCCTGAATTGCCCAATGCGGGGAGCTATTTGGGCGACAAGAAAATGCTCTCGCGCCTAAGACATCCAAATCCATACCTGTTACTGACCCTGGCGGCCTTGTTCTGGTCCGGCAACATGGTCGTCGGCCGTGCCGTCCACGACAGCGTGCCGCCAATCTCGCTTGCCTTCTGGCGCTGGATGGTCGCTTTCGCCTTGACGCTGCCGCTGGCGCTGCCGCATTTGCGCAGCCAATGGCCGATCCTCAGGCGCAAGTGGCGCATGCTGCTGTTGCTCGGCTTTCTCAGCGTCAGTTGCTTCAATACCTTCGCCTACATCGGCCTGCAATACACGACCGCGACCAACGCGGCACTGCTCAATTCCTTCATCCCGATTGCCATCGTCGCCATTTCCTGGGTCTTCCTCGGCAAGCGGCTGCGCGGTATCGAGGCGCTCGGAATAGCAACTTCGTTTGCCGGCGTGCTGGTCATCGTCAGCCGCGGCGAACTGGCGGTGCTGCTCGACCTCGGCCTCAACGTCGGCGACCTGTGGCTGATGCTGGCGGTGCTGTCGTGGGCTATTTACACTGTATGCCTGCAATGGCGGCCGGCTGGACTGGACCCGGTGCTGATGCTGGCGACGCTGATTTTGATTGGCATCGTCACGCTGATACCGCTCTATGCCTGGGAACTGGCGGCTGGCAGGACGATCCGGATTTCGCTGCCGGCGCTGGCGGGAATCGCCTATACCGGCATTTTCGCCGCCTTCCTCAGCTACATTTGCTACAACCGCGGCGTCGCCGAGGTCGGCCCGGCAAAGGCCGGCCTGTTCATCCACCTGATGCCGGTGTTCGGCACGCTGCTGGCGGCAATGTTTCTCGGCGAAACGCCGCGGGGGTATCATCTCGTCGGCATCGCGCTGATCTTTACCGGCATTTATCTCACCACCCATACCAAACCGTTCAAACTGTTCTTCCGGGAGTCCTCATGAAAATCGAAAAAATCGGCACGCCGCTTTCCCCGTCCGCCACCAAGGTCATGCTGCTCGGCAGCGGCGAACTGGGCAAGGAAGTGATCATCGCGCTGCAACGCCTCGGTTGCGAAGTGATCGCCGTCGACCGCTACCCTGACGCGCCCGGCATGCAGGTGGCGCATCGCAGCCACGTCATCAATATGGCCGACGGCCCGGCGCTGCGAGCGCTGATCGCGCAGGAGCGGCCGCATCTGGTAGTGCCTGAAATCGAGGCAATCGCCACCGACATGCTGGTAGAAATAGAGAAGAATGGCGTGGATGGCCATTTACCGGAAATCATCCCTGCCGCGCGGGCGACACGCCTGACCATGAACCGCGAAGGCATCCGGCGGCTGGCGGCGGAAGAACTGGGACTGCCGACTTCGCCCTACCGCTTCGCCGACTCGCTGGCCGAGTTGCAGGCTGCCATCGACGGCGGCATCGGTTATCCCTGCATCGTCAAGCCGGTCATGTCGTCTTCGGGCAAGGGCCAGTCGCTGCTTAAGTCCGCCGCCGACGCGCAGCCCGCCTGGGAGTATGCGGGCAAGGCCGGGCGCGTCAATCAGGGGCGCGTCATCGTCGAGGGCTTCATCGACTTCGACTACGAGATCACCTTGCTCACGGTGCGCGCTTGCGATGCCAGCGGCACTGTGCAGACCTATTTCTGCGAGCCGGTTGGCCATGTCCAGATCAACGGCGATTATGTCGAGTCCTGGCAGCCGATGGCGATGACGCCGACGGCCATCGACAAGGCGCATCAGATCGCCGCCGCGATTACCGGCAACCTCGGCGGGCGCGGCATTTTCGGCGTCGAGATGTTCATCAAGGGCGATCAGGTCTGGTTCTCCGAAGTCAGTCCGCGCCCTCACGACACCGGCATGGTCACGCTGTGCACCCAGCGCCTGTCGGAATTCGAACTGCATGCCCGCGCCATTCTCGGCCTGCCGGTGGATATCACGCTGCGCCAGCCGGGTGCCTCGGCGGTGATTTACGGGGGACTGGCAGAGCGCGGCATCGCCTTCGAGGGCGTAGCCGAAGCCTTGGCCGTGCCGCAAACCGACCTGCGCTTGTTCGGCAAGCCGGAAAGCTTCCTCAAGCGGCGCATGGGTGTGGCCGTGGCCAACGGCGCAACGACAGACGAAGCCCGCACCCGCGCCAAGCTGTGCGCGAGTTTGGTGAAGCCGGTCAAGGGTTGATGCCGGGTACAACCACCGCGTTCCCCTCATCCCCGACCCTTCTCCCCGGAGGGGAGAAGGGAGGTAGAACCCCTCGCCCCTTCGGGGAGAGGGGCAGGGGTGAGGGGGCAATCATTGCAACCCTTAACACCTTCAAAACCCGTTAATGTCCGACTTTTCGCGCCGCTTGATCGAATGGCAGAAACGGCACGGACGCCACGACCTGCCCTGGCAGCGTGACTGGGAAAGGCTGCGCGATCCTTACCGCGTCTGGCTGTCGGAGATCATGCTGCAACAGACACAGGTCGCCACGGTCATCCCCTATTACGAGCGATTCACTACGAGCTTCCCTGACCTGGCCGCGCTCGCTGCCGCGCCGGTCGAGGAAATCATGGGCCTGTGGAGTGGCCTCGGCTACTACGCACGCGCCCGCAACCTGCACCGCTGCGCGAAAATTGTCATGGAACATCATGGCGGCAAATTTCCCGCCGATGCCAAAACCATTGCCGGGCTGCCGGGCATCGGCCGTTCCACCGCCAACGCCATTGCAGTCTTTTGCTTCGGCGCCCGTCTACCGATACTCGACGGCAACGTCAAGCGCCTGCTGTGCCGCGCCTGCCACATCGAAGGCTTTCCCGGCACGGCGGCAGTAGAAAAGGAATTATGGCGGCTGGCCGAAATGCTGTTACCGCAAAAGAATGTCGGTACTTATATCCAGGCACAGATGGATCTCGGCGCAACCGTTTGCCTGCGCGGCAGCCCGGCTTGCCTGACCGCACCGGAAAAATGCCCGCTGTCTGATATTTGCTTTGCCCGCCTTGAGGGACGCACGCACGAACTTCCCGCCAAGCGTCCTGCCAAGGCACTGCCTGAACGAGAACTTCGGGTGCTGCTGCTACGCCACGGTGACAGCATATTGCTTGAACAACGCCCGCCGACCGGTATCTGGGGCAGTCTCCTAAGCCTGCCGGAACTGCCCGACGGCAGCGATGCCACAGCCCACGCCGCAAAATTGGGCTACCGGCTGACAGGGCTGCGAGAACTTCCGCCCATGAAACACAGCTTCACCCATTTCCGGCTGACGCTACGCCCGCTGCTGTGCGATGCAACGCCCTCGGCGCAAGCCGTCTGCGATGGCATTTCGATGCGCTGGTTAGAAGCGGAAGCCTTGGCGCAGGCGGCATTGCCTGCGCCCATCCGGCGATTGCTCGAAAGTGTTTTTAATTTGCAGGGTAGGTAGTTGCGCGCCGCATATCAAACTTGCGCATCTCGCATTACCTGTAATGGCGGGTTTTCTTCCAGCAATTTCGCCGCCGCCAACCCGTTGGCAAGCCCGAACACCAGCGCGGTAAGCGAGAAAATCGGCAGCAGGTAGAACAAGCCGTCGTGCGGCACCAGCCACAGCCGCGCCAAAAGCAGTTGTCCGGCGATGTGGGCAAAGGCTGCCAGCACGCTCTGGCTAACCGGGCCGAACCAGCGCGGAGGCAGGTGGGCTACCGCGCCCAGCACGGCGAGCGATGTCACGGCACCAGCCAGACTTAGAAAAAAACCCGGCGCAAGAAATTGGCCGAGCAACAGGCTGCCGGCGAATACGCGCAACAATGTCACCCAGACTGCATCGCGCCAGCCGTGGCGCGCAAGCACCACCAGCGTAATGATGTTGGCCAATCCCGGCTTGACGCCGGGTAATGGCGCTGGGATGGCGGCTTCGACCACCGACAGCGCAATCGCCGCAGCGGCATAGCGGGCGATGCGGTAGTCGTCTGCGTTAGGTTGCAGTTCAATAACTGATGATTTCAAGATTAAGCATCCGGGAGAAAATCATCGGCCAAATATGGTTTGGCTATGCGAACAACTTTTTCGCGGCATTAGCCCACCAAATTGGTCTTGATGTTCAGCAACTCGGCTATTTTGGAAAAACTCGTGTCTGCGGTGCAAAAGGTTGAGCCTCGCCTCGAGCATATCGCCAAATGAAGCGCCTCGCCTGCGCGCAAACCGGCCTTGGATCGGCCTATCAGTTCAGCGGCAAACTCAAAATCGGCGGCTTCAGGCAACTCCAGCGTCAAGCGCATGGCGGCAAAGTGGAAAAACCTCACCATCACAGTTCGTTGCAGTTCGGGCGAAATTTTTCCATTGCGAACCTTGTCTGCCGTTGCGCCGGCGAACTCCGTCAGGCTCCATTGGCTCGCCATCAAGGCATCGGTGCCTGCCTCTTCCAGCCACGCCAAGGCGGCCGGGGTTCCCGAATCACGCAGAAAAAGCGACAACAACAAACTGGTATCGGCATAGCGCATCAGTAACGCGCTCCGCGACGCATGCTGTTTACCAGATCAACGCCTGTCTCGCCTTGCTGCGGCTGCGCCATGACGTTGGCGCGCAAATCCTCCAGCAGCGCGGCGCTATCGCACGGCAGTGCCTCGCGTTCGGCGACAATACGAGCCACCGGCAGACCGCGGCGGGTAATAACCACTTCATCGCCCTCCAGAACTTGATCGACTACAGCAGATAGATGGGCTTTGACATCGGCTAGGGACATGGAGCGCATCAATTTAATCTTTCGTGACTATATGACCAGAGCAGTATAGGGCGTTTTGTGTAATGAAGATACTTTCCCGGATATTTTTTCTTTGAGGGCTAAACAATGTGTTACATCGGGTCAAGCCAACGATTTTCTGCCCCCGGTGGGCGCATTATGTGTCGCCAAAAACTCGTGACCATACGACTAGGTACTCCCTGAATAAGTCGTCCCCGCGGAAGCGGGGATCCAATAAGCTATTGAAATGATGGCACTGCATTCCCTCCGGTCAGATTCCCGCTTCCGCGGGAATGGCGGTGTGAGGACTTGTTCAGACATTCCCTAAATTATGGCTATTACTTAATAGCTAAGTGAGTCATAAGCTTCGCCACGACCGACAAGAGCAAGACTGACGTGATTGGGTGCGCAGATGGCAATGGCGTTGACGCGCGTCAGCCAGCCCTGCTTGACACAATACTGGTGCGTACCAGGATCTGCGGCGACGCGGGCGCGGCCGGGCTGCACTTCGATGACGGTAGTGCCCAGCGGCCCGACGACATCGAAGCGGCGTGGTTCGGTCAAGCGCAGCTCAGTGACCACATGACCATCCAACCTGACCACTGCTTTATCCACCTTGCCGCCTTGCCAAAGCAGAGGCAGCAGCATGGCGCATACCGCCGTTGCCATGCCCAATACCAGCCAGTCGCCCGGCCGGATCAAGCGCAGCAGATGCGGCAGTCTCGCCTTCATGAACTATTGCCGAGGGGGATAAACAAGGGGTTCCGTCTTCACGCCGCCAGCCCGCGATGGCGCACCAGCACGTTTTCTACCGCCAGAATCTGGGGCTGGTTGCGGAATTGGGCCGCCAGCCATTCAGCAAAATACACCGAGCGATGTTGTCCGCCGGTGCAACCGATGGCGACCGTAAGATAGCTGCGGTTGTCGCGCACAAAGCTCGGTAGCCATGTGGCGACAAAACTGCGAATATCTTCGGCCATGCGCCTTACCTCCGGTTGCGCTTCAAGAAATTCGACGACCGGGACGTCGCAACCAGTAAGCGGCCGCAATACTGGATCGTAATGCGGGTTGGGCAGGCAACGCACGTCGAACACCAGGTCGGCATCGAGCGGCAGTCCATGCTTGTAGCCGAAAGACTCGAACAGCAGCGTAAGACCGCCAACATTTGGGCGAAGCTCGGCAAACTCCTTGATGAAGGAACGCAACGCTCCGGGACGCAAGTTGCTGCTGTCGATGCGGTGACCCAGCACGGCGACGGGCTCCAGCGCCACGCGCTCACGCGTGATGGCCTCGGCCAGGGTGGTATTCGGGTTGGCCAGCGGATGGCTGCGGCGCGTTTCGGAGAAACGCTGGATCAGTACTTCGTCGCTCGCGTCGAGGAACACCAAGCGCAGATCAACCTGCGCCGCGCGCAGATCGCCCACCAGTTTCGGCAATACGGCAATGCCGGCGCCGCCGCGCATGTCGACGGCCACTGCCGCCCTCGTATAACCTTCGCTGCGCAACTGCGCAACCAGTTGCGGCAACAGCGCCGCCGGCAGGTTATCGACACAATAGCAGCCTGCGTCTTCGAGAACCTTCAGCGCAATACTTTTGCCGGAACCGGAGAGGCCGCTGATCAGTATGAGTTGCATGGTAGCGTAGGGATAAGCCCTGGAACAGGATTACGCTTTCGAGAAATCAGGGCTTCTTCGGTTTCGCGATCTTGACCAAATCCTTGCCGATCAAGCAGGTAGCAGTTACGCCCGGCTTGAGATCGTCCGATTTTTCCTTGATCTTCTCGACCCATTCTATGCATTCCTTCTCCGACAACATGCGGCGCACACTGATGCTATCGCTGCTTTCGCCCACCAGATACCATGCGGATTCGTCGTATCCGCCGGGTGGCGGCAACGTCGCAAAAATAAACCACACAATCAACCCGATGCCGGTAAACACAATCGCGGCACCCAATAAAGCCTTTTTATCAACTTTCATGTTTTGAATTCACTTGGTAATGGTTATCGAACAAGCTGCCATGCTTACAAAAGTACGGCTGGGCCAATTGCAGGTAAACTAGATAGGCTGGCTTTTGACATTATGTCGCAATTTCACCCCAATTCATCTACCCAGACTGCCCGCGCACCCATGAAAACGCTGAACGTTGCCGTTCTTGGCCAGGTATTCACGCCGCCGCAGGTCGTCGAGCTTATGCTGGGCCTGATTCGCAACAAAGGCCGGGCTCTCGATCCGGCGTGCGGCGACGGCGCCTTTTCGTCACGCCTGCCGTCACAATTTTCCGACTGCGTGGCTATCGAGCTGGATGCGCAACTTTGCCCCACTTACGCGCTCAACCGGGACTTTTTTTCCTACCCTGAAACCGAACGGTTCAACACTATCATCGGCAATCCACCCTATGTCAAGGCGCGCGACATTCTGCCGGATACCGCGCTGCAATTACGCCGAGTGCATGGCAATGCCTCGTCGCTGCTCGACGGTCATGCCAACCTCTACCTGCATTTCATCGAAAAATGCGTGCGCCACCTGAAACCCGGCGGAGAACTGATATTCATCACCCCGCGCGATTTTCTCAAGGCCACCGGCGCGGCGCGGCTCAATGTCTGGCTCAACGACCAGGGCAGCTTTACCGATTACACCGAACTCGGCGACAAGCGCATCTTTGCCGGCTCTATCCCTAACTGTGCCATCTGGCGCTTCGAGAAAGGCAACTTTGAGCGCCGCCTGGGCGATGGCCGGCGCATGCGACTCTCGGGCGGACACCTGATGTTCACTCACGGCATATACAGCGTGCCACTTTCCAGCGTATTCAAAGTCAAGGTCGGCGCAGTTTCCGGCGCGGACGAAATCTTCACCCATGCCGAACTGGGCAATACGGATTTCGTCTGTTCGCGCACTGCTCAGACTGGCGAACTGAGGCGCATGATTTTCGATACGCCCTCGACCAAGGGGCCGATCCCCTATCTGGAGCAATTCAAGGAACGCCTGCTGGCGCGGCGCGTGACCAATTTCGACGAATCGAACTGGTGGAAATGGGGTCGCCGCCATTTTGAGACCGAAGCCCCGCGCATTTACGTCAACGGCAAGACGCGCAACCCGCGCCCATTCTTCCTCAACGATTGCAAGGATTACGACGGCGCAGTGCTGGCGCTGTTTCCCCACCGGCAGGACGCCGATCTCAGGCAACTGGCCGAGTTGCTCAACGAGGTAGACTGGCACGAACTCGGCTTCGTCTGCGATGGACGCTTTCTATTCTCCCAGCGCAGTCTTGAGCATTGCCTGCTGCCTGAAGCTTTTGCGGCTTACGCCGAATAGACTGGAGTTTAGCCATACGATCATGAAAAGCGCGAACAACCGCACCGCATTCACGACCAGCTTACCTTACCCTCTCCCGCAAGCGGGAGAGGGTAGCATGTTGGCTTTATTTCCAACTCTCTCCCCCTGCCCCTCTCCCACAAACGGGAGAGGGGAGGTTGCATAATGGTTCCGCATCTGACAACCGCCCTTAGCGGCCCGCTGCTCGACCTGGAAAAGCGCTTCCTCGACAACGACACGCTGACCGAACAATGGCTGCGCTCGCAGTGGCAGGAGCACACGCCGCCGTTCTATACCTCGGTCGACCTGAGAAATTCCGGCTTCAAGCTGGCACCGGTCGATACCAATCTTTTCCCCGGCGGATTCAACAATCTTAATCCCAGTTTCATGCCGCTGTGCGTCCAGGCGACGATGGCGGCCATCGAGAAAATCTGTCCGGAAGCGCGCGATCTGCTGCTGATTCCGGAGAACCACACGCGCAACCTGTTTTATCTGCAAAACGTGGCGCAACTGGCAAAAATACTGCGCCATGCCGGGCTTAATGTCCGCATCGGCTCGCTGCTACCGGAAATAACTCAGCCGGTCACGCTCGATTTGCAGGAAGACGGTGGAACAGGCGGACAATTGACGCTGGAACCGCTCAAGCGCATCGGCGCGGACGGACGCCGTCTCGGCCTCGAAGATTTCGATCCTTGCGCCATCCTGCTCAACAACGATCTTTCCGCAGGAGTGCCAGAATTGCTTATGGGCTTGAACGAGCAATTCATCATTCCGCCGCTGCATGCCGGATGGCACATGCGGCGCAAATCGCTGCATTTCGCCGCCTATAAGGAAAAGGCGAATGCTCTGGCTCAGGCCATTGGCATCGACCCGTGGCTGATCAACCCGGAATTCGGCGTCTGCGGCGAGGTTAATTTTCACGAGCGCGCCGGCGAGGAATGCCTGGCGGCGAACGTCGATCATCTGTTGCGCCGCATCCGCGCAAAATACAGCGAATACGGCATCGCCGAGAAGCCCTTCGTCATCGTCAAGGCCGATGCCGGCACCTACGGCATGGGCATCATGACGGTACGCGACGCGAGCGAAATAAAAAGACTCAACCGCAAGCAACGCAATAAGATGGCAGTGGTCAAGGAAGGCATGCAGGTCAGAAACGTAATCATCCAGGAAGGCGTGCATAGCATCGAAATGGTGGATGAAGGCGTCGCCGAGCCGGTGGTGTACATGATCGACCGCTTTGTCGTCGGCGGCTTTTACCGCGTCAATGCCAGCCGTGGCCGCGACGAAAACCTCAACGCGCCGGGCATGAGTTTCAGCCCGCTGGCCTTCGAGAACTGCTGCTGCCTGCCGGACCTGTCCTGCTGCGCCAATCCGCCGCCCAATCGTTTCTTTGCTTATGGCGTGGTAGCAAGGCTGGCGATGCTGGCCGCCTCGCTCGAACTGGAACGCAGCGACCCGGACAGAATGGAAATGGCGGCATGAAATTCGCCTTCATCCTCGATCCGCTCGACAGCCTCAAGGTCGTCAAGGATTCCAGCATCGCCATGATGCGCGAAGCGGCGCGGCGCGGTCATGAAATCTGGGCTATCCTGCGCGAGACGTTGGTCTGGCGCAACGCCATCGTTTCGGCCAAGGCGGAGCGCCTCGAACTGTTTGCCGAGGATTTTCCTTGGCATCGGACGACCGGATCGGCCACGCTGCCGCTGACCGATTTCGATGCCGTGCTGATGCGGCAAGACCCACCCTTCGACCTCGAATACGTCGCCGCCACATGGCTGCTGGAACGCGCAGAGCATTGCGGGGCGCGCATATTCAACCGACCAAGGGCGATCCGCGACCATAATGAAAAGCTGGCGATCACCGAATTTTCGCAATTCATCCCGCCGACGCTGGTGACACGCGATGCCGTGGAGCTTCACACCTTTATCGACGAAATGCGCGACACCGTGCTCAAACCGCTCGATGGCATGGGCGGCAGTTCGGTGTTTCGTGTGCGGCATGACGACCCCAACCGCAACGTCATCGTCGAAACGCTGACGCGACTGAGCGAGCGCAGCATCATGGCGCAGCGTTACATCCCGGAAATTACCCAAGGCGACAAGCGCATCCTGCTGATCGACGGTGTGCCTGTACCTTACTGTCTGACGCGCATCGCCAAGCCGGGCGAGACTCGCGCCAATCTTGCCACGGGCGCTACTGGCGTGGCGCAGTCCTTGTCCCCGCGCGACCGCGAGATCGCCGAATTTCTTGGCCCGATCCTAGCCGGACGCGGCTTGCTGCTGGTCGGCCTCGACGTGATCGGCGACTGCCTGACCGAGATCAACGTCACCAGCCCCACCTGTTTTGTCGAAATTACGCGTCAAAGCGGCTGCGACGTCGCGGCCCTGTTCATCGATGCGCTGGAGAAAAAATGCGTTTAATCGTCTGGTCGATAATCCTTTTCCTGCTGGCAGGCTGCGCCAAGCAACCACCGCCACTGGTGCAGCAGGAGTCCTTCGTTTTCGGCACCCGCGTCGAAGTGTTGGTTTACGGCGAACCGGAGGCCAAGGCGCGTGCCGCCATCGGCGAGGTGCTGCGCGAGTTCGACCGCGAATACCACGCCTACCACGCCTGGAAACCTTCGGAACTGAGCACGCTCAATGCCGCCATCGCCGCCGGACATCCGCAGCAGGTTTCGCCAGAGCTGGCCGCATTGATACGCAATGCCCAGGGCATCGCCGCCAAGGGAAACTACCTATTCGACCCGGGCATTGGCCGCCTGATCGGGTTGTGGGGCTTCCAAAGCGACGAATTCAAGGCACAGTTGCCAGACGAGACGAAACTGCGCGAAATCATCGCCAGTCATCCCTCGATTGCCGACATCAAGCTCGACGGCAATCGCGTCACCAGCAGCAACCGCGCCGTGGCGCTCGACTTCGGCGGTTACCTCAAGGGCGTGGCGCTCGACCGCGCCGCCGCGCTGCTCAAGGCGCAAGGTGTCAGCAACGCGCTGATCAACATCGGCGGCAACGTCATGGCGCTCGGCAGCAAGGGCAGCAAGCCCTGGCGCGTCGGCATCCAGCATCCGCGCTCCCCGTCGCCGCTGGCCATGCTCGAACTGCATGATGGCGAGGCCATCGGCACTTCGGGCGATTATCAGCGCTACTTCGAACTCGACGGCAAACGCTACTGCCACCTGCTCGATCCGCGTAGCGGCATGCCGGTTCAGGACACGCGGGCTGTTACCGTGCTGATCACTCCCGCCAAGGAATCCGGGCAATACGCCACAGGAATGTTGTCGGACGTGGCCAGCAAGCCGATTTTCATCGCTGGCGCGGGCTGGCGCGAACAGGCGGCCAGGCTTGGTGTCGGTCATGTGCTGCGCATCGACGCCGCAGGCGCCGTCGAAATCACCGAAGCCTTGCACAAACGCCTTAAAATCGAAGCTCCCGATAGCCGCATCGTAATCGTGCCATGACTGAAAGGAACGCCCCGAAGGAAGTCACCCCGGGTGATCCCTGTGGGATGCCCGAGAATCAGGACAACAAGGAATACATCGACCGCGTCGTGCGCCGCAAGGTAGGAATTGCCGCGCTGCGCCACATCCGCAAGCTGGTCGACACCGAGAACGAGTCCGACCAGTTCGCCGCCCGCCGCGCCAGACAGCTAGGTTGGCTGTTCGCAGCGCTGGCCTTGCTGTTTGTGCTCTATCTCGTGCGCATTCTTAGCTGAACAGGCTGTACAGCATCTTGCTGGCCAGCAGCGCCAGCAAGATGCCGAAGGCGCGCTTGAGCTTGTGCACCGGCAATCTATGCGCCAGCCTGGCACCGTAGGGTGCGAAAGTGAAACTCATCACGATGATGCCGATCAGGGCGGGCAGGTAAATGTAGCCCAGCGACCATGATGGCAGGCCAGGCACATTCCAGCCGCTGATGATGTAACCGAGGGTACCCGCCGCCGCAATCGGGAAGCCGAGCGCCGAAGACGTGCCCACCGCCAGATGAATAGCAACGTTGCTCCAGACCATGAACGGGATCGACAGGAAGCCGCCGCCAGCGGCAATCATGCCCGATAACATGCCGATGACGAAGCCTGCCAGCAACAACCCGCCGGGGCCGGGCAGGCTGCGGCTCGGTTTCGGCTTGAAGTCGAGAATCATTTGCAGCGAGGCGTAATAGACGAATGCGGTAAACGCTATCGCCAACGGGCGCGTCGGAATGTTGCTGGCGATAAGCGATCCAGTCAGCGTGCCCAATACCAAGCCCGGCGCCATAGCTTTGACAATGTCCCAGCGCACCGCTGTGTGCCGGTGATGGGCGCGCATGCTGGCAATCGAGGTAAATACGATAGTTGCCATGGTCGTGCCGAGCGCCATGTGCATTACCTGCGCCACGTCGAAACCCTGCGCTGCGAACAGCATCAACAGCGGCGGCACAATCAGCAGCCCGCCGCCAACGCCGAACAGGCCCGCGACAAAACCAGCCAGAATTCCCACCAGAGGATAAGCCAGCCACCAAAGCGTCATGCTTTAACTCCCAGGAGCCGCTCGCAGATGAAACGCCAGTCCGCCGGATCAACCGGCGTGATCGACAGCCGGTTGCCGCGTTGCAGGATGCGCAGGTTCGCCAGCTCCGGTCGGGCGCGCAGTTCGGCTAGGCCGAGCAAGCGTGTCTTGTGCGTAACGCGCACATCGACATTCAGCCAGCGCGGGTTCTCCGGTGTCGCCTTCGGATCAAAATATTTGCTCTGCGGGTCGTACTGGGTCGCGTCCGGATAGGCCAGCTTAACCACTTCCGCCATTCCGACGATGCCCGGTTCGGCGCAGTTGGAATGGTAGAAAAACGCCTTGTCGCCCACCCGCATCTGGTCGCGCATGAAATTGCGCGCCTGATAATTGCGCACTCCGTACCAAGCGACGCTCTGATTCGGCATGGCAAGCACGTCGTCGATGCTCGCATCGGATGGTTCGGTTTTCATCAGCCAGTAGCGCATTTGTCTTCCCTAGCCGTTCACAGAACCCGACAGCCTCGCTCTTGAAATTTACAGATGCCGCGCAAGCACCGGATAACAAGCGCGGTTGATTTGAGACGGATTTTATCTTTCCGAATTGCTGTGTATCAGAGCTGAGAACTCCGGCAGCAAGCCGGATAAATGACGCCAGGTTGAGGTTCCTTTTTACCGCCGCAGGTTTCGTCGCTGACATCCATGCAGAAATCGCAGAACAATATTTTCAGCATGGGATCGAAATCTTCATGCATGAGAGGTGAAATTTTCAGGCCGTCGGCCAGGCGGACGATCTCGTTGGCCAGATCCAGGCAGGCCGGGCTTAATTTTTTGTTGCAAGTCCAGTTTTTGGCCGCCTTTATTGTCAAATCGTAATCTATGTTCATGTACCAATGCTTGATTCGCATCTCTGTTATCATCGGGCTGTGATTTTACCCCGGATGCCTAAAGGAACGAAACTTTGTGCTCATCCGTAACATAAGCAATCCGCAACACACTAAGCCTTATTTATTCACGGAGGGTTATCCATGAAACGCATTTTTGTCACCCTGTTTGCGGTCGTGTTGGCCGCCGGTTTTACGTTTGCATCGCAGGACGCCGAAGCTAGGCGCCTGGGTGGCGGGCGGTCATCAGGCATGAGCCGCGACAGCGGCGTTATGAAGCGCGAAGCTGCGCCCGCGCCAAGACCTGCGCCGACGGCGCCAGCCTCCGCACCTTCAGGCGCGAGCCGCTGGCTTGGACCCTTGGCCGGTCTCGCTGCCGGTATCGGCCTCGCGGCCCTGTTCTCGCACCTTGGCATGGGCGCGGGCTTTGCCAACTTCGCGATGATGCTGCTGATCGCAATGGCGGTATTCTTCCTGGTGCGCATGCTGTTGCGCCGCAAAGCGCCCCAGGAGCAGCCGATGCAATATGCCGGCGCCACCGATAGCTACGCGCCGCCGCAAGCAGGCTCATATGGTTCATCCGCCGCGGCTCCCGCCCTGGCAGCGGCCAACATTCCAGCCGATTTCGATGTCGAAGGTTTCCTGCGCCAGGCCAAGCTTAACTTCGTCCGCCTGCAGGCGGCCAACGACGCAGGCAACATGGAGGATATTCGCGCCTTCACCACGCCCGAGATGTTCGCCGAGATCAAGCTTGAATATCAGGATCGCGGCAAGGCAGCGCAGCAGACCGATGTGGTGCAGCTTGACGCGGCATTGCTCGACGTGACGACGGAAGCGACGCGCCATGTTGCCAGCGTGCGCTTCTCCGGCAGCATCCGCGAGAGCGTGAACGCCGCGCCCGAGGCTTTCGACGAGGTCTGGCACCTGGCCAAACCCACGGACGGCAGCACTGGCTGGGTCATCGCCGGTATCCAGCAGTTCAACTGATCGCTTCTCTGCTTCCCCGCTATTTTTCTTCGTTACCGCTACCGCCCAGCGCCTTATAAAGCTGGGCGGCGGCGCTCAGCTGCGCGCGCCGCGTCTGCGCCGTGCCCTGCTGGGCAGCATAAGCATCGCGCTGGGCGTCGAGCACTTCGAGATAGCTGGAAATCCCGGCCTTGTAACGCGCTTCCGCCAGGCGCAAGCGTCCGCTCTGGTGTTTCTCAACCGTCAGCTGGGCCTGCAACTGCTCGGCCAGATAAGCGCGAGCGGCAAATAGGTCAGCCACTTCGCGGAAGGCTTGCTGGATGGTCTTTTCGTATTCGCCCACGGCGATGATCTTGCGCACCTCGGCTAAGTCATAGTTAGCAGTAGTGCGCCCGCCATCAAACAGCGGCTGGCGCAGCACGGGCTGGAAAGACCATGCCTTGCTCCCGCCCTCGAACAGACCGGAGAGCGCGCTGCTGGCCGTGCCCAAACCCAGCATCAGCGTAATGCGCGGCAGGAAGGCGGCGCGGGCGGCACCGATATTGGCGTTGGCTGCTATCAGCCGTTTCTCGGCCGCCAGCACGTCGGGGCGCCTGAGTAGCACTTCCGAAGGCGTTTCCACGGCCAGATCGGGGACAATGCCCTGTTCCGCAAGCGGGCGTCCTTTTGGCAGGTTAGGTAACTTGGCCGATTGCTGGCCGACCAGCAGCGTCAGCGCATTCTCGCCAGCGGCGCGTTGGCGTTCCAGATTGGCCAGATCGGCCAGCGCCAGTTGATAAGCGCCATCCGCCTGCAAGTAATCCAGGTCGCCCGCCAAGCCCACTTCGCGGCGCTTGCCGACCATGGCGCGGGTCTCTTCGCGGCTGCGCACGGTCTCGCGCGCCAGCGCCGTGCGCTCTTCCATCTCGAGTAGCGTCAGGTAGGCATTGGCAACATCGGCAATCAGCGACAGGCGCAAAGCGCTTTTGGCTTCTTCGGTAGCGAGGAAGCTTGCCAGCGCTGCTTCGTTCAGGCTCTTCACCCGGCCCCAGAAATCCAGCTCAAAGGACAGCACGGAAAACGCGACGTCATAGCGATGGCCGATGAGGGGCTTTCCCGTCAGCGACAGGTCGCCGGGCGTAAGCGACGATGCGCCGCTAACGGCCAAATCGACGCTCGGCAGCCGGTCGGCGCGGACAATGCCATGCAGGGCGCGGGCTTCCTCGACGCGGGCGGCAGCAATGCGCATATCCCGGTTATGCTCGAGCGCCGCGACGATCAGATGCTGCAAACGCTGATCCGGAAAATAGGCGCGCCAGTCGAGTCCGGTCGCCTTGCGCGCACCGTCTGGCTGGTTGGATTGCGGCCATTGCGCAGCGACCGGCAGCTCGGGCCGCTGGTAATCGGGCATCAGCGAACAACCGGCAAGCGCCGCGCTCAGCGCAATGATGAGAATGGAGGTTTTACGCATGATCGTTCTGCCCTTCTTCTATATGGTGGCGTGCATGGCCAGGAAAGATTTTTCGCACCACGACATAGAACACCGGCACCAGGAATATCGCCAGGAATGTCGCGGCGAGCATGCCGCCGATAACACCAGTGCCAATCGCGTGGCGGCTGTTTGCCCCTGCGCCGGTGGAGATGGCAAGCGGCAGCACGCCGAGGATGAAGGCAAGGGATGTCATCAGGATCGGACGGAAACGCAGGCGGCAGGCTTCCAATGTCGCCTCGACGAGGCCCATGCCGCGCTCCTGCAAGTCACGCGCAAACTCGATGATCAGGATCGCGTTCTTGCTGGAAAGTCCGATGATGGCGATCAGGCCGACCTTGAAGTAGACGTCGTTGGGCAGGCCGCGCAAGGTCACTGCCAGCGCCGCCCCGAAAATGCCCAGCGGCACCACCAGCATCACGGCGAAGGGAATCGACCAGCTTTCATACAGCGCCGCCAGCGCCAGGAACACCACCAGCAGCGACAGCGCAAACAGGAAAGGCGCCTTGCTGCCGGAGAGCTGTTCCTCGAAGGAGGTTCCCGACCACTCGAAACCGAAGCCCGGCGGCAATTTTTCCGCAACCGAAGCCATCGCCGTCATGGCTTCGCCTGTGCTGCGGCCGTGGGAGGGGCCACCGGCAATTTTCATGGAGGGCAGGCCGTTGTAGCGGTCGAGCTTGGGTGCGCCGATGATCCAGCGCGGCTGGACGATTTCGGAGAGCGGTACCATGGTACCGGTGCGGTTGCGCACCGGCAGGCGCAGAATCTGCTCCGGCGTGGTGCGCAAGCTGGCATCGGCCTGCATTTGCACCCGCAGGATGCGCCCTTGGCGCTCGAAGTCGTTGATATAGGCCACGCCCAGAGTGGATTGCAGGGTATCGTTGAGGTCGGCAAGGTTCACTCCAAGCGTCTCGGCCTTGCGCCGGTCGACGTCGAACAACAGTTGCGGCGCGGCCTCCTGCCCTTCTGGCCGCACTCCTGCCAGCATGGGATTCTTGCCGGCCATACCCAGCGCCATATTGCGCGCCTCCAACAGCTTGTCGCGCCCCAGTCCGCCGCGATCCTGCAAGCGGAAGTCGAAGCCGCCCGTGGCGGCAAGTTCAGGAATGGGTGGCGGGTTGATAGCGAAAATCATGGCCTGCTTGATCTGGAACAGTGCCATATTGGCGCGCCGCACCAGCATCGTCGAGGATTGATCGCGGCCCTTGCGCTCGTCCCAGTCCTTGAGACGAACGAAGGTCAACGCCGCGTTCTGTCCGCGACCGAACAGCGAAAAGCCGACTACGCCGATAACATTGGCAACTTCCGGTTGCTTGAGGAAATACTGTTCCACTTGGCCCAGCACTTCCACCGTGCGCTCCTGCGAGGAACCCGGCGGCAGCTGCACCATGCTGATGAAGTAGCCCTGGTCTTCCTCGGGCAGGAAGCTACCGGGCAGGCGCATGAACAGCCAACCCGTGGACGCGATAATGACCGCGTAAATTACCAGATAGCGCCCGGTTTTGCCGATGACGCGCTTTACCCAGGACTGGTAGCCCTCCACGGTGCGGCCGAAGAAGCGGTTGAACCAGCCGAAGAAGCCGGTGCTCGGTAGCACATCGTCCTTGCCGGATTCGTGCTTGAGCATGGAGGCGCATAGTGCCGGCGTCAGCGTCAATGCCATCAGCGCCGAGAACAGCATGGTCAGGATCAGCGTCACGGCGAACTGGCGGTAAATGACGCCGACCGAGCCACCGAAGAAAATCATCGGCGCGAACACCGCCGTCAGCACCAGGGTGATGCCGATGATAGCGTTGAATATTTGATCCATCGCCTTGCGCGTCGCCTCGCGCGGCGGTAGATTTTCCGTGGTCATGATGCGCTCGACCGCCTCAACCACGACGATGGCGTCGTCCACCACAATGCCGATCGCCAGCACCAAGGCAAACAGGGTAAGCACATTGATCGAGTAACCGAAGACGTAGAGGCCCGCCATCGCGCCGGCAAGCGCCACTGGCACGACGATGGTCGGGATGATGGTGGCGCGCAAATTTTCCAGGAATAAGTACATCACCAGGAACACCAGGAACATCGCTTCGATCAGCGTCACCAGCACTTCCTTGATGGAAATGTCGACGAAGCGCGAAGTATCATAAGGAACATCCCAGGTCACGCCCTTGGGAAAGAATTTCGCCATCTCAGTCATCTTGGCGCGCACCGCTTTGACAACTTCCAGAGCATTGCCGTCAGGCGAGACACGGATAGCGACAGCGGCGGTAGGCTGGCCGTCGAGACGAGCGAAGATATCGTAGTTTTGGGAACCCAGTTCCACCCGCGCCACATCTTTCACCCGCACGGCAGAGCCGTCCGGCTGGGTGCGCACCAGAATGTTGCCGAACTCTTCCGGCGTAACCAGGCGGCTCTTGATGATGATGGCGGCGTTGAGTTGCTGGCCGGACGCTGCCGGTGCCTGGCCCAGTTCGCCGGTAGCGATTTCGACGTTCTGGGCGCGCACGGCGCGCGTCACATCCACCGGAGAAAGGTTGTAGGCATGCAGCTTTTCCGGTTGCAACCAGAGCCGCATCGAGTACTCGGTGCCAAACAGCAAGGCTTCGCCGACACCCTTGACGCGCCGTAGCGGATCGAGAATGTTGGCCCCGACATAGCTGCCGAGGTCAACATTGGAGAAGCTCTTGTCCGGCGAATAGAGCGAAACAATCATCACGTAGTTGCGGCTTGGTTTTGTCACCGGCACGCCGATACGCCGCACGTCATCGGGCAGACGCGCCTCGATGCGCTTGAAACGGTTCTGCGCCTCGACCGAGGCGATGTCGATGTTGGTGCCCGCCTCGAAGGTCAGCGTGACCGCACCGGTGCCAAGTTCGGAGGCAGACTCCATGTAAAGCAGACGTTCGATGCCGTTCATCTCCTGCTCGATGAGCGTGGTCACTGTATCCTCGATCACCCTGGCTGAAGCGCCGGGATAATTGATGTTGAAGGTGATGGCAGGCGGCGCCACGGCCGGATACTGCGACAGTGGCAAGACCCGGATGGCAAGGGCGCCAGCGAGCAGGATCACCAGCGCGATTACCCAGGCAAAAACGGGGCGGTCAATGAAGAATTTGGCAAACATGAATTACCCCTGCTTTTTCCCGCCGGACGGCGGCTGGGTGGTGGGCGCAACGGGTGCAGCCGGTGTGGCAGGCGCGGCAGTTGGCGCAGCTCCGCTCTTTGGATTGGATGGCACAGGCTTTACCGTGGCGCCGGGCCGCACCTTCTGCAGGCCATTGACAATCACATGTTCGCCACCCTTCAATCCTTCGGCAATAATGAAATCCTTACCGCTCATGTCGCCGGTTTTCACCGGCTGGGGCGTGGCCTTGCCCTCGGCATCCACCAGCATCACGAACTGCCCTTGCGGACTGGATTGCACGGCGCGCTGCGGCACGCTGATAATCCGGTCGGCGATCCCTTGGGGAAAGCGAATGCGCGCGAAGGTGCCCGGCAGCAATTCCCGCTTCGGATTGGAAAACTCGGCACGCAAAGAGACACTGCCGGTAGCCGGGTCGACGGCCAGGTCCGAGAACAGAAGCTTGCCTGGCAGCGGATAGACGCTGCCATCTTCCAGCAGCAGTTCTACCTTGGCCTGTGCCGCTTGCTTGAGCTTGCCAGATTTCAGCGCTTGGTTGAGCTTGAGCAGATCGGTTCCTGGCTGGGTAAAGTTGACATAGATTGGGTTGAGCTGTTCGATGGTGGCGAGATGCGTCGCTTCACCCCTACCCGCCAGCGCGCCCTCGGTCACCAAGGCGCGGCCAATGCGGCCGGAAATTGGAGCGGGAACGGTCGTGTTCTCCAAATCAATACTGGCGCGCGTCACGGCGACCTCGGCTTGTTTTACCTTGGCATCGGCCAGATCGACTTCCTGTTGGCTGACCGCCTTGATTTCGAGCAGGGGCCGGTAACGCTCTAGCGTCAGGCGGGCGACGGTCAAGTCGGCCTTGGCCGAATCTGCGGCCGCTTGATAGTTGCGCGGATCAATGCGGAACAAGGCGTCGCCTTCCTTGACATCGGTGCCTTCGACGAACAGCCGTTTCTCGACGATGCCCTCGACGCGCGCCCGCACTTGGGCGGTACGCACTGCCTGCAGACGGCCCGGCAAGTCTTGGGTCAGAGTAACGCTGCCGCTCGCGACAGTCACCACTTCCACTTCCGGTGGCGGCGGTGCTCCTACTCCCGCACCGGGCTTGCCCTGTGGATTGTCACCACCGCAAGCGGCCAGAAGCAGGCCAATTGAAGTTGCCGCCATTGCCAGGGAAATTTTGGTTCTCATGTCACATTCCTCGTTCTTCAAATTATTCGTTGATGCCTTGGGATGCATAGGCACGCAGGAAACAGTCGACTATGCGTTCTGCCTTATCCGCCGCCGGCTCATTGGTTTCCTGAACGCCTAACAGGCTGCGGGTACGTTCTTTTCCGACCAGCATGCCGATCAGCATCTCAGCCGCAAAATCAGGATCGTCGCGGCGCAGCAAACCGGCATTCATCGCCTGCATCAGGAAAGCTGCCAACTGGCGCGCAGTTTCGCCGGGTCCGTTTTCGTAAATGGCCCTGGCCGATTTGTCGAAGCGTTGCGCCTCTGCCGTCAACATGCGATAAGCCGCCACGCCTTCATCGCTCAGCGCCTTGAGGCGATAAGCATGGGCAAAACGGACTAGGCTGGCGCAGATGTCGCCGGTTTCACCTTCCAGTGAGATCAGAATCGACTGGGTCGCCCGCCTGGCAACCTCGCCAAATAGCTCATCCTTGCTGGCGAAATGGTTATAGAGCGTCTGCTTGGCCACCCCAGCGCGCAAAGCAATGCTGTCGATGCAGGCGCGATAGCCTTCCTCCAGGAACATTTCGTGCGCCGCCCGTAACAGACGCTCGCGCATGTCGGTACAGGCAGGATCGAATATTGTCGTCACGGAATGGGCCGGCCAGATTAAATTAGACTGGACAGTCTAGTCTTGTCTTTCTGAAATATCAATAAACTGGCAGAAATCGTTTCGCGGCAGGGGCAAAGTCTGCGTAAGCTTGCCAAACGCCGATTGCTGACATGATAATTACCTGTCGCCTCTTGTCGATTGCCTCCGTTACTTAGCCGCCTAAGAGAAAGCATCATGACCGCCAATACGCTTCTAGTCATTACCAACCTGCCCGATCAGTCTTCCGCCGCCAAACTCGCCGAGGCGTTGGTGGAGTCGCGTCTGGCGGCCTGCGTAAATATCCTGGCGCCGTGCCATTCGGTCTATCGCTGGCAGGGTAAGGTCGAAGACGCCGAGGAAGTGCCGCTGCTGATCAAAACCACGGCGGATCGCTATGCGGCGCTGGAAGCGGAAATCCGGGCGCAGCATCCGTACGAATTGCCTGAGATCGTCGCCATTCCCATCGAGCGCGGCCTGCCGGAGTATCTTGCTTGGGTCGCCGCCGAAACCAGCCCTTTATGAAATGATTGATTGCGCCATGTTGAAGAAAACCTTATTGGCGCTCGCGGTTTTTTTCTACGCCGTCCAAATCTTTGCCTACAACGAGCCGCTCGAGCCGGAGCAGGCATTCAAGCTTTCCGTGCGCGCCATCGATACCAAAACGTTGGAGGCGCGCTGGCAGATAGCCGATGGCTATTATCTCTACCGCAACAAATTCCGCTTCGAAGCAAAACCTGCAACCGCCAGGCTGGAGGCGCCGCAGATGGCCCAGGGCATGCCCTTTGACGATGAGTTTTTCGGCAAGGTTGAGATTTACCGCAAGGAAGCCAGGGTTCTGCTGCCGCTGGAGGTACCCGCTGGCACGACGTCGATCACACTGAAAGCCACTTCGCAAGGTTGTGCCGACATGGGTATCTGTTATCCACCGTTGCCGCAGCAAGTGAAAGTCAAATTAAAACCTACCCCTGTAACGCCATCTGTTACCTCGGCGCTGCCGTTGCCAAGATCTCTGCCTGCTGCCACCCCTTCGCTGTCTACACCGCCCTTGCCTGCGATAGCCACCGACAGCGGCGACGAAAGTTCTCGTGTTGCGCGTCTGCTGAAAAACGCCAGCGTATGGACCATCCTGCTGTTCTTCTTCGGTTCTGGTCTCGCCCTGGCTTTCACGCCGTGTGTGCTACCGATGCTGCCTATCCTGTCCGGGATTATTGCCGGGCATGGTCACGGCATCACCAGAAAGCGCGCTTTCGCTCTTTCTCTCGCCTATGTGCTCGGCATGGCGTTGACTTACGCCGCTCTCGGCGTTGCCGCTGGATTCTCCGGCACGCTGCTGTCCGGCACGCTGCAAAATCCCTGGGTACTCGGCGGCTTTGCTGGCGTGTTCGTGCTGCTGGCGCTGTCGATGTTCGGCTGTTACGAATTGCAGTTGCCCTCTTTTCTGCAAAGCAAGCTGGCGGAAGAAGCCAACCGTCAGAAAGGCGGTTTTGTGCCTAGTGTGATGGCAATGGGCGCGCTTTCGGCAGCTATCGTCGGCCCCTGCGTGGCGGCGCCGTTGGCTGGGGCATTGCTTTACATCGCCAAAACTGGCGATGCAGTTCTTGGCGGCAGCGCATTGTTCATTATGGCGCTAGGCATGGGCCTACCGCTCGTGATCGTCGGCACCTCGGCCCGACACTTGTTGCCCCGACCAGGGCCATGGATGGAAGCAGTCAAACGCTTTTTTGGCTTGATTCTGCTGGGCGTGGCAGTCTGGCTGGTTTCACCCGTTATTCCACCGTTCGTTCAGATGCTGGCTTGGGCGGCGTTGCTGATTATCCCGGCAATTTTCCTGCGTGCGCTCGATCCGTTGCCACCGCGCGCTCATGGCTGGCAGAAGTTCGGCAAAGGGATCGGGATATTTTTGCTGCTTGCCGGCGCCGCGCTCTTGCTCGGCGCATTTGCCGGAAGCCGTGACCCCTTGCAGCCGCTGGATTTTGTACGCGCCAAGCTGTCCCGTATCGATTCCGGGATTTCAGCGCCAGACCACGAGTTTTCTTCCCCTCGCTTTACGCGCGTGAAAACCAGCGCCGAACTGGATACCCTCCTGAAAAGCGCCAGCAAGCCGGTAATGCTGGATTTCTACGCCGACTGGTGCATCACCTGCAAGCAGATGGAACGATTTACTTTCAGCGATGCCGCCGTCGTAGAACGTCTTAGCAGGATGCGCTTGCTAAAAGTCGATGTCACCGCCAACAGCGAGGAAGACAAGGCGTTGCTCAAGCAATTCCAGCTCTTCGGACCGCCCGCCTATGTTTTTTTCAACGCGGGAGGCGGGGAAATCCCGGATCTGCGTGTGGTCGGTTTTCAGGATGCTGCAGCGTTCAAGGTAACGTTAAATCGGGCGTTGCAGTAAAACAGACGGTGTTTGGGCTTACGGGTTTGCATGATCGATGTGGCACCGAATGCCTCATATAATCAGCGTGGCCGGAAACAATACTCCTTAACCATCAACTGCGGTCCTTTCAAGGAACCAATATGCCAACGAAAACCATCGACGTAACGCCTTCCGCCTATGGCTATCCTCTTCTCATCAAGCAGTTGCTGCTGACGCCGCTGGTTCATTCGCCCGACCGGGAAATCATTTACACCGACGCTTCGCGTTACAATTATCGCACACTCAGGAAACGTATCGGACAACTGGCCAACGGGCTGTCCAGTCTTGGCATCGAAGCAGGGAAGACGGTGGCGGTCATGGATTGGGATTCGAACCGCTATCTTGAATGCTATTTCGCCATTCCCATGATGGGCGCGATTCTTCAGACGGTAAATTTCCGCCTGTCGCCGGAACAGATTCTGTATACCCTGAACCACGCCAAAGCTGACGCACTGCTGATCAATACCGATTTTTTGCCTATTCTGGAAGGCATTGCCGAAAAACTGGAAACCGTTCGCGCCTTTGTTCTCCTGTCCGACGTTAGCGAACCGCCGGCCACGCGCCTGACTTTCAATGCCGCTTATGAGGACTTGGTATCCGCCGCCGCGCCGGATTACGACTTTCCTGATTTTGACGAGAACACGCGCGCCTCGACCTTCTACACCACCGGTACGACCGGCCATCCCAAGGGCGTCTATTTCAGTCACCGCCAATTAGTACTGCACACACTGGCAACCTCCTCGGCGCTGGGCAGCGCTGCCTGTCAGGGGCGCCTGCACCGCGAAGACGTTTATATGCCGCTTACGCCCATGTTTCACGTACATGCCTGGGGACTGCCCTACGTCGCCACCATGCTTGGCCTGAAGCAGGTTTACCCCGGCCAGTATCAACCGGATCGATTGCTCAAGCTGATCGAGAGGGAAAAAGTTACTTTTTCCCATTGTGTTCCGACCATTCTGCATATGTTGTTGCACCATCCCCTGGCCGACCAGATCGATCTGACTCGCTGGAAAGTCATCATAGGCGGCGCGGCCATGCCCCAGGCCATGGCGGTAGCGGCACAGAAGAAAGGCATCGATGTATTCACCGGCTACGGCATGTCGGAAACTTGCCCGATATTGACCCTTGCGCACCTGCCTACCGAACGCACCGAGGCGACCGCAGAAGAGCAGGCAGCGCTTCGCTCAAAGACGGGACTGCCTCTGCCTTTGGTCGATCTGCGCGTTGTAGATAGCGACATGAACAATTTGCCCGCCGATGGCAAAGCTACCGGCGAAGTGGTTGTGCGCAGTCCCTGGCTGACGCAGGGCTACATGGGCGATGCGACTGCTTCCGAAAACCTTTGGTCAGGCGGCTATCTGCATACGGGCGACATCGGCCACATCGATCCTTACGGTTACCTGCAAATCACCGACCGCATGAAGGATGTCATCAAGGCCGGCGGGGAATGGATTTCTTCGATACAGATGGAAGACATGTTGCTGAAACATCCGGCAGTACAAGAGGTCGCAGTAATTGCCCAGCGCGATCAAAAATGGGGGGAACGGCCACTGGCCCTGGTCCGGCTTAAGCCGGAATGCCGCGACGACATCACGGAGGCCAAGTTGCGCAAGCATGTAACGCAGCAAGCGGAAAAGGATGGGCTGTCCCGTTACGCCATTCTGGTGCATATTATTTTCGTCGAAAACCTCACCAAAACCTCGGTCGGCAAGCTCAACAAACGCGCGATGCGTGAGCAGTTCAAAACGTAAAGCGGATGAGCGACGCTTAACATACGAGTCTGCACGGGCTATAGCCCGCGGCCCAAGGCCACTTCTTCCAGGGCGCTTCCGTTGGTCGCTTTCACCGAACCTGCTGCAACGGCAAATTAGTAAGCTCGCAGTTTAGCCAGAAGCTGCCGGTCAAGCTAGAATATCAACCGGAATGTCAGCCACTGTTTCAGTACATCGTGACTACGATAACTCGCCGTTGGATGAGTGGGCGAATAAGGACAAAGCAAACTGCTATTTGTGGTCGAATAATTTGGAGAACAGTCGTTGTGCTGATACATGAAATCAAACTGAACAACTTCTTGAGCTTTAGTGATTCAGCCGAAGTCATCCCGCTCCGGCCGTTGAACGTGATCATTGGCCCCAATGGTTCTGGGAAGTCGAACTTATTGGAGTCCATCGAGTTGCTTCGTAGCGCTCCTGATCAGTTGCTTAAGCCGATTCGTGAAGGTGGCGGCGTACGTGACTGGCTCTGGAAAGGGGCCAAAGGGACCCCTGTGGCATCATTGGATGTTGTGGTCATTAACCCGAAGGGGCCGCAGAATCTGCGCTACCTGCTTTCTTTTTCGGAAGTTGGGCAGCGCTTTGAGATCGTCAATGAGCAAATCGAAAACGAGAAGCCGGCTAATGTAACTCATCCACTGCCCTATTTTTATTACCACTTCAATGACGGACATCCCACATTGAATGTGAAGGGCGACAGGCGTTCCCTACAGCAGGAGGACGTGGACCTGGAGAAGTCCATTCTTTCACAACGCCGCGACCCGGATCAGTACCCAGAGATCACCTACCTTGCACAGAGCCTTGGGCGAATTAGGCTGTACCGCGAATGGAGCTTTGGTCGCTATACGGCTCCGCGCTTGCCACAAAAAGCGGATCTGCCCAACGATGTTCTGGAACCCGATGCCAGTAATCTTGGGCTGGTGCTAAACCGTCTGCGCCGCGATCCGGCCGTTAAGCAGCGCTTGCTGATTGCTCTACGAGCACTTTACAAAGGCATTGACGACTACGACATACAGATCGAAGGGGGCACCGTCCAGGTTTTCTTTCAGGAGGGCCGCTTCATTGTGCCAGCCACACGTCTGTCTGATGGCACACTGCGTTATCTGTGTTTGCTCGCAATTCTCTGCCATCCCAGTCCGCCGCCGTTGATCTGCATAGAAGAGCCTGAACTCGGACTGCACCCGGATGTTCTACCCACACTCGCCGAACTGTTGAAGGAAGCATCTGAACGTACCCAACTTATCGTTACCACCCATTCCGATGTACTGGTAGATGCCATGACCGACCAGCCAGAGTCAGTGTTAGTTACAGAAAAGCGAGACACCGGCACAGTGCTCACGCGACTGAATGCCGAAAAGTTGAAGCCCTGGCTGGAGAAGTATCGTCTTGGACAACTCTGGACGCGCGGTGAGATCGGGGGAACCAGATGGTGAAGCTCTATGTCGAGGGCGGCGGCGACTCAAGTCACTTGAGGACCGCATGCAGGCAAGGCTTCACAGAGTTCCTCAGAGCGGCAGGCCTTGATGGACATATGCCTCGTATCGTGGCGTGTGGCGGGCGTCAGCAAGCCTATGAAGATTACTGCACGGCGATTACAAATGGCGAGGAAGCTTTCTTACTTGTGGATAGCGAGGCTCCTGTTGCTCCGACTGCGCAGCCCGGAAATGCAAATGACGAGATAGAAAGAGGAAAGTGGTTACCTTGGAGCCATCTGAAAACACGAGACAACTGGGAGAAGCCTTCAAACGCTGAAGAATATCATTGTCATTTAATGGTGCAGTGCATGGAAACTTGGTTCCTCGCGAACAGGGACACACTAAAGTCGTTCTTCGGTCAAGGTTTTAAAGACAACCAACTTCCCGCCACTACCAATTCAGTTGAATCAGTGGGGAAAAAACAGGTTTATGACGCGTTAGAGAAGGCTACCTGCGACTGCAAGACTAAGGCCCAATATGGCAAAGGTGAGCACTCTTTTAAGTTGCTGGCGCTGATTGATCCTGTCAAGGTCACCGCGACTTCGCCTTGGGCCAAGCGTTTTACCGACGCTCTGAAAAAGAAAATGGGGGCGTAATGAGCGAACTCCCGCAAGGGTATCACGCTAACGCGTGAGGTTGCGCCAGTCTATCAAAATGGATTTCACAATCCCTTTCTTTCTCCTGCCAGAATGCCAGCGGTGAAAATTGTAACGCAATCATTCCCAAACTGAACCACTACCACAAGCTCTTGCAGTTTCTGAATATCGCCAAATTGCCGTAGAATCGCTGGTTTCCCGTGTTTTCCTGCGGGAAATACGGTTCTTGCTGGCGCGTAATACCACTTTCGCTCTTGAGGAATAAACACCATGAAATCACAAATCAAGCTTTTTGCCTCTGTTATTCTGGCCCTGTTCGCGACTCTCGCCCAGGCGGATATTACGGTCGGCGTAACCTTGTCCGCCACAGGTCCTGCTGCTTCGCTGGGGATACCTGAGAAAAACTCGTTTACCCTGCTGCCCACCAGTATTGCCGGGCAGAAGGTGCATTTCATCATTTTTGACGATGCCTCGGATACCACGTCAGCCGTCAAGAACACGCGCAAGCTGATCAGCGAGAACAAGCCTGACGTGCTGATCGGCTCGACTACCAGTCCCAACACCCTGGCCATGATCGATGCCGTCGCCGAATCGGAAACGCCACTGATTTCCATGGCTTCCGCATCGCGCATCATCGAACCGATGGACGCGAAGAAGAAGTGGGTATTCAAGTTGCCGCAGAACGACCAGCAAATGTCTACCGCCATCGTTGGACACATGCTTAATGCAGGTGTAAAGAGGATCGCCTTTATCGGTTTTTCGGATGCCTACGGCGAAGGCTGGTGGAACGAGTTCAGCAAGATCGCCGAGGCGCGCAAGCTTAAAATTGTAGACCGGGAGATATTCCACCCCAAAGACACCTCGGTTATGGGTCAAATACTCAAGATCATGGGCACCAAGCCCGACGCAGTACTTATTGCTGGTTCCGGCACACCTGCTGCGCTGCCGCAGAAAACACTCAAGGAAAAGGGTTACACGGGCAAGATATACCAGACGCATGGCGTCGCCAACAGCGATTTCCTGCGCGTGTGCGGCAAGGATTGCGAAGGCACTTTCCTGCCAAGCGGTCCGATACTGGTGGCTTCGCAACTCCCGGACGATAACCCGGTAAAGAAATCGGCGTTGGAATACTTCACCAAGTATGAGGCCACCTATGGCAAAGGCAGCGTGTCCACTTTTGGCGCGCATGTTTGGGATGCTTGGGCATTGCTGAAGAACGCTATCCCGGTCGCACTCAAGAAAGCAAAACCGGGTACCAAGGAGTTCCGCGCCGCCTTGCGCGATGCCCTGGAAAGCACGAAAAATGTCGCTGGCGCCCACGGCATTTTCAACATGAGTCCGAACGACCACCTCGGCCTCGATCAGCGCTCCCGTGTCATGGTGCAGATACAGAGCGGCACCTGGAAGCTCTCGAAGTAATTTATTTAAGGAAGTGACACCATGAAATTGACCATAAACATTTTTGCTTCCGCAATTCTGGTTTTGTTCGCGTCGGCCGCACAGGCAGATATCACCGTCGGCGTGACCTTGTCCGCCACCGGCCCGGCAGCTTCTCTGGGCATTCCCGAGAAAAACACTTTTGCCTTGTTGCCCGCCAGCATCGCAGGACAGAAGGTGCATTTCATCGTTTTCGACGATGCCTCGGATACCACGACGGCTGTCAAGAACACGCGCAAACTGATCAGCGAGAACAAGCCTGACGTGGTAATCGGATCGACCACCAGCCCCAATTCGCTGGCCATGATCGATGCCGCCGCCGAAGCGGAAACCCCCATGATTTCGATGGCTGCTGCCGCACGCATTGTCGAACCGATGGATGCCAAGAAGAAATGGGTGTTCAAGACGCCGCAGAATGACCAGCAGATGTCCACCGCCATCGTTGGACACATGCTCAACAACGGCGTGAAGACGGTGGCTTTCATCGGTTTTGCCGATGCTTATGGCGAAGGTTGGTGGAACGAGTTCAGCAAGATCGCCGAGGCGCGCAAGCTCAAGCTGGCGGCCAAGGAAACCTACAACCGCCAGGACACCTCGGTAATGGGCCAAGTGCTCAAGATCATCGGCGCCAAGCCTGATGCCGTGTTGATTGCCGGTTCCGGCACGCCCGCCGCGCTACCGCAGAAGACGCTCAAGGAAAAGGGTTATACCGGCAGGATCTACCAAACGCATGGCGTTGCCAATAACGATTTCCTGCGCGTGTGCGGCAAGGATTGCGAAGGCACGTTCTTCCCCAGCGGCCCGATGCTGGTGGCAGCGCAACTGCCTGACGACAATCCGGTCAAAAAATCGGCGCTGGAATACGTCGCCAAATATGAGGCTGCCCATGGCAAGGGCAGCGTTTCCAGCTTTGGCGGCTATGCCTGGGATGCCTGGGCGTTGTTGAAGCATGCCATCCCGGTTGCGCTTAAGAAAGCAAAACCCGGCACTAAGGAGTTTCGCGCCGCCTTGCGCGACGCGCTGGAAAACTCAAAAAATGTCGCGGGCGCCCACGGTATTTTCAATATGAGTTCAACCGACCACCTCGGTCTCGATCAGCGCTCACGCGTCATGGTGCAGATACAGGGAGGCAACTGGAAGCTGGCGAAGTAAGCCATGTAAGCGCCCACTGCGGCCGACTTGATTCACGGCCGCAGTGGATAGCTCCTCACCCTGCTTAAGCGATGACGGAGCGCCAGGGTAGTACGACTTCGATACTGCCCGTTTTGACCTGAAAATAATTCCATGGATTTGCAGATTGCTTTGATGCTTGGCCTCGATGGCATCACCAACGGCGCCATTTACGCGCTGTTGGCGTTGGCGATGGTAATGGTATTTGCCGTAACCCGGGTAATTTTCATCCCCCAGGGTGAATTCGTCACCTTCGGCGCACTGACGCTGGCCAGCCTACAGGCGGGTAATGTGCCGGGAACCCTCTGGATGCTGCTCGTCATGGGCGGCATGGTGGCTGCAAAGGATTCGATCAAGGCCATCAGGAATGGCAACCAGAACAAGCTGCCCAAGATATTGCTGACGGAGCTCCTGATGCCGCTATGTATCGCAGCATTGCTTTTTTCCATCAAGCCGGCCACGCTGCCGCTGCCGCTACAGATCGCGCTCACGCTGATACTCATCGTGCCGATGGGCGCAATGGTCTACCGTCTCGTTTACCAGCCTATCGCCGAGGCGCCGACATTGCTGCTGCTGATCATTTCGGTCGCCCTGCACTTCGCGCTGGTCGGCCTTGGTCTGCTTTTTTTCGGTGCCGAAGGCACGCGCACCCCTCCCTTTAGCGATGGCGCAATCAGCCTCGGCCCGCTTACCATTCAGTTTCAGACCTTGTGGATCGTCGCCAGCAGCATGGCATTGATCATCGGCCTGTTCCTGTTCTTCGAGAAAACCATCTACGGCAAGGCGCTACGCGCCACTGCCATGAACCGCACTGGCGCCCACCTGATGGGCATCTCACCCAACCTGGCGGGAAGGCTGACCTTTACCTTGGCCGCGCTGATCGGTGCCTTCTCTGGTGTGCTGATTTCACCCATCACGACTATCTACTTCGATTCGGGATTCCTTATTGGCCTGAAGGGATTCGTCGGCGCCATCATCGGCGGACTGGCGAGCTACCCGGTCGCTGCTGCCGGGGCATTGCTGGTCAGTTTGCTTGAATCCTATTCCTCGTTCTGGGCCAGCGCCTACAAGGAAGTCCTGGTTTTTTCCCTGATCATCCCGGTTCTCATGTGGCGTTCGCTCCATGTTCATCACACGGAAACGGAGGAGTAAATGAAGCTGAAGCACGCCAAGGCTTTATTTACCTTCCTTGCCGTACTTGCCTGCGGCCCGTTTTTTCTGCCAGAGTTTTACCTCACGCTGCTCAATTACATCGGCCTCTACGCCATCGTCGTGCTTGGCCTGGTGCTGCTGACCGGCATTGGCGGCCTGACATCTTTCGGGCAGGCGGCATTCGTCGGCATCGGCGCTTACGCCACCGCCTACCTGACCACTGTCCATAACATTTCACCGTGGGGCACGCTGCTGGTCGGCATGGGTGCCACGACGGCTATTTCCATCTTCCTCGGTTTCATCACGCTACGCCTGTCCGGCCATTTCCTGCCGCTGGGTACCATGGCCTGGGGCATTTCGTTTTACTTCCTGTTCGGCACGCTTGAAATGTTCGGCGGCCATACCGGCATCAGCGGCATTCCCACCATCAACCTTTTAGGATGGGAAATCAACAATGACCGCAGATTCTACTATGTCATCTGGACCGTTCTGGTGCTGTTCATTCTTGCCACCCAAAACATGCTCGATTCGCGCGAAGGCCGGGCAATGCGTGTGCTGAGCAAGATAATGGCCGAATCCATGGGCATCAACAGCACTTGGTACAAGACCGTCCTGTTCATGATTGCTGCGCAACTGGCCTGCGTTTCCGGCTGGCTTTATGCGCACATGCTGCGTTTCGTCAATCCGACCCCCTTTTCGTTGCAACAGGGCATCGAATACCTGTTCATGGTTGTCATCGGCGGCATCAGCAACGTCTGGGGCACGATTATTGGCACCGGCATCATCACCATCCTCAAAGACTGGCTGCAGGATTTACTGCCGGAACTGCTCGGGAAAAGCGGCAACTTCGAAGTCATCGTTTTCGGCATTCTGATGGTTGTCGTTCTGCAACGCGCCCGTTACGGCGTATGGCCCGCCTTGATGCGTCTTATGCCCGCGGACAAGCATCCACGCCTGATCGAACCGGCCGAACCCTTGCCGCGCCGCATCCTACCGGATCGCGGCACGGTCATCCTTGAGGTAAAGGGGGCGACCAAGCGTTTTGGCGGCCTGGTCGCCGTCAACTGTATGAGCCTGGACGTCAGGGCGGGCGAGGTAATGGCCCTGATCGGGCCTAACGGCGCAGGCAAGAGCACCATGTTCAACTGCATCTCGGGCGTCAGCCCGGCCAATGAAGGTGAAATTCATTTTCTCGGCGAACGCATCGACCAGCTTGAGTCGCGTGATATCGCGAAACTCGGCATGAGCCGTACCTTCCAACACGTCCGCCTGATGCGCAGCATGAGCGTAATCGAAAATGTGGCTATCGGCGCCCACCTGCGCGGGCACAAGAACTTCATTCAGTCGGCGTTCCGCTTCGACCGGGAAGAAGAGCGGCGGCTGCTCAACGAGGCTGCGCAACAGATTATGCATTGCGGCCTGAAAGAGCATATGTTCGACCAAGCCGGCAATCTACCGCTGGGCAAGCAACGAATAGTCGAGATCGCGCGCGCGCTTAGCGCTGACCCTTCATTGTTGCTGCTCGATGAACCCGCTGCCGGTCTGCGCTATCTCGAGAAACAGGCGCTCGCTGCCCTGCTGCGCAAGCTGCGCAGCGATGGTATCGGCATCCTGCTAGTCGAGCACGACATGGATTTCGTTATGGGTTTAGCCGACCGCATGGTGGTCATGGAATTCGGCGAGAAGCTGGCAGCCGGCCTGCCCGAGGAAATCCAGAAAGATCCATTAGTGCTTGAAGCGTATCTGGGGGGCGTGGCGTGAGCGAGAAAATAAACGTGGCGTCAGAAAAAGGCGACGGTAGGATTATTCTCGAAACCCGCGATTTGTGCGTTTCCTACGGCAAGGTGGAAGCGGTGCACAATGCAAACATCAGTATCCGCGAAGGCCAGATCGTTACCGTCATCGGGCCCAACGGCGCCGGCAAGACCACGCTGCTGTCGGCCTTGATGGGCTTGCTACCGGCAAAGGGCGAGATCGCTTACCTGGGAAAGAAGCAGCCTGCCGAACGCAAGGTGGAAAAACTGGTCGAGCAGGGCCTGGTGCTGGTGCCCGAGAAGCGCGAACTGTTTGCGGAAATGAACGTTGCCGACAATCTGCTGCTCGGCGCCTTTGCCCGCTACAAAGCCGGCGAACGGGATCAGGCGGAAACCGTGGAGAAAATCTACGATATTTTCCCACGGCTCAAGGAACGCCACGCCCAAGCTGCCGGCACGCTGTCCGGCGGCGAGCGCCAGATGCTGGCCATGGGCCGCGCACTAATGGCCAAACCCAGACTACTGATGCTCGACGAGCCGAGCCTCGGCTTCGCGCCGCTGATCATCAAGGAAATCTTCCGCATCATTGCCGAACTGAAAAGGTCCGGCGTGTCGGTGCTGCTCGTCGAGCAAAATGCGCGAGCCGCGTTACAAGTCGCTGACTACGCCTATGTCCTCGAGACTGGCGAGATATCCCTCGAAGGCCCAAGTCCAGAACTCGCCACTGATCCCAGGGTGATAGAAAGTTATCTGGGATTTGGCGGCAAGCACTGACCATTAAATTATGACGGGGACTTGTAAACCCGAGTGGAATCGCGCCTACTCTCGATTTGTGTCGAGGCTGGAAATGGCGCTGTGCGCCGTGCTTTGCGGGGCCGATACTTGGATGGATGTGGCCGAACAGGCCGAAGACAACGAAGTCTGGCTGCGCCGGTATCTGGTGCTTGAGTGAGGCACACCCTCCCATAATACGTTTGATCGAGACTTCAGAATACTCGATGTAACGATTTTCGAACGCTGCTTCCGTAGCTGGATTGCGGATATGGGACGTGATCGATGGGGTAGTGGCGCTCGATGGCAAGACGGTCTGCGGTTCCCGGGACGTGGGGAACACGGCTCTTCACATGGTCAGTGCATTTGCCACGGACAGACGGCCTGTGTCTGGGCAAGGAGGGAACCCGCGGCAAAGGGCATGAGATTACCGGCATCAAAGCGTTGCGGCTCGAAAGGCATTGCCAATGCTGAAACCTTCGCCAACGTAGCGTACAGTCACTGGGGGATCGAGAACAAGTGCATTGGGTACTCGATGTTACTTTCCGCGAGAGGGTGTTTTGTGTAAACGGTCATTTGGCAGGAGACTGTCAGTAAAGAGGGGAAAAATGACCTACGTAAAACGCACCAAGCGGGCCAAGCCCGATCCTGAACTGGTCAAGCTGGCGGACAGCCTGCTT
>Ga0074195_1001393_pt1 | contig 34529 bp, 28 predicted proteins | sample EPASupsiteHSE623_FD_64525 | JGI IMG/M metagenome (GOLD analysis project Ga0074195, IMG submission 64525) | Bioremediated contaminated groundwater from EPA Superfund site, New Mexico - Sample HSE6-23 | ecosystem: Environmental > Aquatic > Deep subsurface > Groundwater > Contaminated ... | reverse complement strand
GAAGCGAGCGGGCGTCGGAGTCCGCGATCATCACGCTGGCGCCCTCTTCCATGAACCTTCGCGCCACGGCCGCGCCGATGCCGCCTGCGCCGCCCGTTATGAGCGCGGTTTTCCCTTCCAGGCGCCGGCCGGTCCTGATCATGTTCCTGTCCGCCCCGGGGCTTTTTGGCACGGATACAGGTAAGCCCCGCGTTTATGCCCGTACCACACCACTTTTCGGCACCAATCCTTCCAAGAGTCCCATGATTCCGAAGCGCGGTCTATCTCGTACAGGAAGCTTCCCCGGCGCAGGACCGGGTCGCCTCCGTCCAGGACGGCCCTGTAGTAGTCCCATATGTCGTACGGCAGTTCGATCGCCGGTCTCCCGCGGAGGAAGGGCCGTTTCAGCAGCGTCTTATTGAGCATTAAGGCGTGCGGAAGGACCTCCTTCAGGGCGTGCCGCGCATGCGCCGGTACTGCGCCGTACAGCAGGTCGGCCGCTTCCGCGTAAAAATCATCGAGGCGTCGCCCGGCGCAAAGGTCGATCAGCGCGAGTTCGTCGGCTGGCCACCAGATATTGAGCCATTTTTTTGAGCCGATGTATTCCTCGCCGCCCCTCTGTATATCCCGGGCTTTCAGCAGGAAGGCCCGGTGCAGGTTTCCGATGACCGGGTAATCCGGCGCAGCGGTCATGAAAGCCTCTACGAGGCTTCTGTAGCCCGTCCCCGTCAGTCTGTTCGCCAGGACAAGGGGGATCTGGAGCAGCTTGTCGAAGTGAAGCAGGGCGGTAGTCCAGCCGAAAACCCTGCACCGCGCCCAGTCCTTCCCCGGCATGGACGCCGTGCCGGTGACGATCCTCTGGGTTTCCTCCACTTCCGGCGCTTCGGAAAGGCTGCCGTGTATGTTGACGAGCCTGCTGTTCACCGAGGATATCCCGTATCTTTTCAGATAGGCCGGGTCGCTCATCTCCGAGCCGGTCAATATGCTCAGATCGTTGAACTGCACCCTGTTGTGCTGGCCGCTGCTGATTATTTCTGAAACTCCGTCGGCAAATGTGTCGTATGTTTCGCAGGGCAGCCCGAGGATGAAATCCGTGAATGTTTCTATCCCCGCCCGGTTGAACCTGGACTGCAGCTCGCGGAACACCCGCTGGGATATGTTGGCCCGGCGTATCCCCCTCAGCGTCGCAGGGTTGGAGGACTGCATGGCAAGGGACACGCCCTTGCTCAGCCCCGCGGCGGACAGGGTGCTGTAGATGTCGTAGATGCGTGTCGTGGAGTTCTTGGTGTTCTGCACCGAAAGAGCGCGCGGATAGCCGTGCAGGCTCTTGTTCTCCGCCGCCCGTTTCGCCAGGTCCAGATCTCGGTCCAGTATGCCGAAATTGGCGTCGCAGCAGAAAATGAACTCGATCCTGTTCCGGCTGAACCAGTCCAGCTCCAGGTACAGGTCTTCCGTGGGGCGCGCATACACCTTTTTATCGGACGACGCGCCCCAGACGCAATAAGAGCAGGAGAAAGGACAGCCCCTGTTGGTTTCCCAGAGCGCTATCCAGTTCTCTCCGGGGTTCGCTTTCATCAGCGGTTCGAACACCCCGGCAAGGTAGGGGGAAGGTATGGATGAAAGGTCCGCCGTTCTTTCGCCCAGTCTGCCCTGGACGAGCGTGCCGTTGCGCTCCAGGCGGCTTATGTTGGGAATTCCGTCCCACGTGCCTCGCCGTAAATTCTCGAGTATGCCCAGGAACGCTCTTTCGCCCTCGCCGTGACAGGCCAGGTCGATGAACTTGTGCCGCGCCAGGAAGCCGGCGACCCCGCGGAGGGGGACCTGCGGACCGCCGAACACTATCAGCGGACCTTTGCCGCCGCGCTTCAGGAGGCGCGCTATCCGGATGGAGATGTTCATGTTCCAGGTGTACGCGCTGAAAAAGACCACATCGCATCCCTTCAGCTCGGAAACAGCCCGTTTCAGGGGAAGCCGGGCGTATATCGGAAGACGGAATTCACAATCGTCCGGCCTGGAGAGGTGCTTTTGCGCGTAGGCCTGGAGAAGTCCGACCGAATACGGGAGGTAGCTCTGCCCGGAAAAACTGTTGTTTATCTGGACCAGCCCCACGGAGATCTTGTCGCGTGCTTTCATATCCACCGTTATGCCGCCAGCTCCGGCGCGTCCGCGGCCGTAGAACGGGTGCCCGCGCGGCCTGTCCGGGAAACCGGTTTATGATACCAATTTTCATGTCGGGGCCGAAAGGAACCGGCCCGGAACGCTTAGCCCGCCATGTATCTCCGGAGGGTAAAAAAGATAGAATACAAACGGGGCCGGCCGCCCCCATCCCATAGCGCGTAAAGGGAAAGACGGCGTTAGGAGTTATAGAATGATAGAGGTATCCAAAACGGACCTGGAAGGAGTTCTGCTGATAAAACCGACTTCTTTCGAGGACCATCGGGGCGAATATGCGGAACTGTACAATAAGGAACTGTACAAGGCGCGCGGGATCGGGGTGGATTTTGTGGAGGACGATATCTCCACGGCTTACCGGGGAGTGCTGAAAGGGGTGCACGGCGACACCGCCACCTGGAAGCTGATCTCCTGCCTGCACGGGAAATTCTACCTTGTAGTGATAAACTACGACGAAGGGTCCAAGGACTTCGGGAAGTGGCGGTCTTTCGTCCTCTCCGATTCCAATAAGCACCAGGTCCTGGTCCCCCCGAAACACGGGAACGGGCATCTGTGCCTGAGCGAAAAATCCATATTTCATTATAAGCAGTCGTCCTACTACGACCCGTCAAGGCAGTTCACCGTGCGCTGGAACGATCCCAGGTTCAATATGTGGTGGCCGATCAAGGACCCGATCTTGTCCCAAAGGGACGAAAACGGCGACTTCCTATAGCCGCGGGGTAAAGGATCCGCCCGTCCGGCGCCCCGGAACGGAGCGTGCGGAGGAGGATGTTCTTGCGATGGGACAAATTCAAGACGCGGACGAACGGTTGATAAAAAGCCGCCAGTACAACATCGGCCATATCTGTACCACACAGCAGTGTTCCGCCGGTATGGCTGATAAGACCGCGATGCGCTGGATCGATCAGCGTGGCTGCCGTTCGGAATTTACTTTTGAGGCTCTTGACGCGCAGTCCAACCGTTTCGCGAACCTGTTCCTGTCCCTCGGTCTCAAACGGGGGGATGTCGTCTTTCTTTTCCTTCCCAAAATGCCGGTTCAGTTCTTCGCTTTTCTGGGAGCCCTGAAAGCCCGGCTCATTTGCGGGACGCTTTTCGCGAACTTCGGGGAGGAAGCTCTTCTGGACAGGCTCGGAGATTCGCGCGCGAAAGCCGTGCTCACCACGCGGAGCCTCCTCAAGCGGACGCTGAATATCAGGCCTGAACTTCCGGCGCTGAAACATATACTGGTCGCGGACGGCTGCGTTCCGGCGGCCTCCGGCACGCTGAACCTTAAAGAACTTCTTGATGTGGCGTCCGGGGATTTCGACACTCCTCTTACCGGCGCGAACACACCCTCAGTCCTTCATTACACTTCCGGTTCCACGGGGAAACCCAAAGGCGTCCTTCACAGGCACGGAAGCGTGCTCGGGCAGCACGGGACGACCCGGGAGATCCTCGGACTGCGCCCGGACGATATCTTCTGGTGCACCGCCGATCAGGGGTGGATAACCGGCACATCGTACGGAATCATAGGTCCCTGGAGCCTTGGCGTTACCCAGGTCCATTACGGAGGCGGATACGACGCCAAAAAATGGATGGCTCTGATAGAGGCCGAAAAGGTTTCCGTCTGGTATTCGGCCCCCACCGCGCTGCGCATGCTGATGCGGGAGGATGAAAAGATCTTCCGCGCCGCCGATCTTTCCCGTCTGCGGCATATCTTCAGCGTCGGGGAACCGCTTAATCCGGAAGTTATACACTGGTCCCGGCGACTGCTTAAAAGGGAGGTGTACGATACCTGGTTCCAGACCGAAACGGGCGCTATCATGATCGCCAACCGGCCGGGCCTCCCCGTACGCCCGGGTTCCATGGGCAAGCCGGCGGCCGGGGTGGAACCGGCCATTCTCGCGGACAACGGGGCGCAACTGCCGGACGGGGCGCATGGCGGCTTGTGTCTCAGGCCCGGCTGGCCGTCCATGTTCACCGCGTACCTTGGTCACGATGATATTTACAGGCGGAAATTCAAGCGCGGCTGGTACCATACGGGCGATACCGCCAGGCGGGACCGTGACGGCTACTATTGGTTCATGGGCCGCAGCGACGATGTGATCAACACGGCGGGACACCTTATCAGCCCTTTCGAGATAGAAAGCGCGCTGCTGGAAATGGAGGAAGTGGCCGAATCGGCCGCGATAGGCGCGCCCGACGGACTGCTATTTGAAAAAGTGGTGGTGTTCGTGAAATTGCGCGGCGGCCTAGTCCGGAGCCCTGAACTGGAGCTTAAAATAAGACTGCATGTCTCCAACAGGGTGTCCAGCATCGCCACGCCGCGGAGCGTGGTGTTCCGCGATTCCATCCCTAAAAACAAAGGCGGCAAGATCATGCGCAGGCTGCTCAAGGCCGAGTATACCGGGTCCGCCGCCGGCGACATGTCCACTCTGGAGGCCTGACAATGACGCAAATGACGCGCAGGGAAATTTTGAGCGATATTTTCCGGACGGTGTTTGACGACCCGGAGCTGGAGATCGGTCCGGAGATGACGGCCGACGATGTTCCGGGGTGGGATTCATTGTCGCATGTCAATCTTATACTGGCGATCGAGACCAGGTTCAAAATACGCTTCAGCCAGAAGGAACTGCTGACGATGAAAAACATCGGAGCTCTCCTGAAACTTATAGAAGGAAAGACCGCATAAAGAAGCCCGTTCCTCACGCGCCATGCCTCTGAGCTCGCCCTCGTATTTTCTGTTCCTGCCGGTGGTGTATCTCGCTTTCCTCCTCGCGAAGGACAGGTTCCGCCTGGCCGTACTGCTGGCCGCCAGTTACGGATTCTACCTCGCTCTCGGGGCCCCGCAGCTTCCGTTGCTCCTGGCGCTGGTAACTTTTCTGAGCTACATGTGCGCGCTCCGGATGGCCGCCTCCGCGGACCCCGCCGCTAAAAGAAGGGTTTTCCTGGCGGGGACCGCCGCCTGCGCGCTGCTCCTAATATGCGTGAAATACCTGCCCCGGCTCCTGGAGGGCTCCATGTCGAACCCTCCGCCCGCCCCTCTTTTGGTGACCGTAGGCGCCTCCTATTTCATCTTCCAGGCGATCTCCTACCTAGCGGATGTTTACCTGGGGGTACAGGAGGTGGAGCGGCACTTTGGCCGTTATGCCCTCTCCATGGCGTTTTTCCCGAAGCTGCTCCAGGGGCCGATCGAAAGGGCCGGGGACCTGCTTCCGCAGTTGAACAAACGGTATGAATTTGATTACTCGTCCGCGCGGTCCGGGCTGATCTTATTGGCTTGTGGCCTTTTTAAGAAAGTGGTGGCCGCCGATCGCCTGGCTTTATACGCGGATCCGGTGTTCAACGATGTCCATGCCTATTCCGGAGTCTCCCTGTTGGTCGCCGTTTACGCATATTCCCTGCAGATATACTTTGATTTCTCCGGCTATACCGATATGGCCAGGGGGACCGCGCGCCTTTTCGGGATCGACCTCACCGAGAATTTCAACAGTCCGTATTCGGCCGTGTCGATAGCGGATTTCTGGCGCCGGTGGCATATTTCCTTCTCCCGCTGGATACTGGATTACATATTCAAACCGCTGCAAATGCTCTGGCGCGAACGAAGGGAATTCGGGACCGCAGCCGCCCTGCTGGTCACTTTTCTGGCTTCCGGCGTCTGGCACGGCGCGGCCTGGGGGTTTGTCATCTGGGGTTTATTGCACGGCGTCTGGCTGGCGGCGTCGGTCTATTGGCGGCCCCGGCAGAAAAAGCTGCATAGGCTGCTCGGGCTGGAAAAAAGCGGACTCCTCAGGGCCTGGCAGATCTTTGTCACATTCCACCTGGTGAGTTTCGCCTGGATATTTTTCAGGGCGGACAGCTTAAGCGACGCGTTCTATGTGGCCGGGAACCTGCTGGATTTCAGCGGCAATTCGGCGCAAATAAGCGCGGCAGGAATTTACGGGTTCTTTAAAACAAGCGTACTTATGGGGACCCAGCGGCGCGAACTGGTCTTTCTCGCGGCGGCGCTTTGCGTCTGCGCCGCGTCCGGCAAGGAAAGGATAGAGCTTCTGCGCCTCCGGCCTTTTTGGGTGAAATGGACCGTTTATAACGCGCTGCTCGCGGCCATTTTAATATTGTGGGTTTCAAAAGAGACCTTCATTTATTTCAGATTCTGACCCCGGAGATCCCCGCATGACCCCAGATGGATCCATAAGACTCCTGGCCGTTAAGGCGGCGGCGTATTTCGCGCCGGCAGGCCTCGTGCTTGGTTTGGCGGCCGGCTTTCTTTCGGTATCCGGCGAACTGGTGGATATCGAAAAGCTGGCCGCCAGGCAGGCGGAGGGCCCCGAGGACTCGCTGCTGGGGCTCGCTTACAGCAACCCGGTGTTCCGGTATAAAAGTCTGTCGGTCGCTCTCAGGAAACCGGAGGTCATTGCTTTGGGCAGCTCCAGGGTGATGGAATTCCGAGATTTCTTCTTTAAGGACCGGGGGGGGTTTTATAACGCCGGAGGCGGGGTCAGCATGCTGCAGCATTACGGGCCGTTCGTGCAAAGCATTCCGGCGGACGGGAAGTTAAAGCTTATAGTCCTGGGCCTGGATCACTCCTATTTTAACGACAAGCGTCCGGAGAACGCCAGAAGCGACGCCGTGACCGCCGTTTGCGAGTACCGGAGCGCCCTTAAGCGGGGCGAATCCGGGTTCCAGGCGGCGCGGAAAGCTTCCCTCGGTTTGATAAGGGACCTCTTCAGCCGCCGGTTGGCGGCGGGGCGGATGATCGGAGTACTGGCGCTCGCCGGTTCGGACCGCTACGGTTTTACGGCCAGGATAAAAGGCAACGGTTTCATGCATGACGGCAGCTACAGGTACTGGACGATCGACAGGTCCGGCATGTTCGACGAGTTCCTCAGCTACATAGAAACCGGAGGACCTGGTTTCGAGCACGGTAACGCCGTGTCCATATCCGCGCTGCGCCGGTTGGACGAGTTCCTGGGATACTGCCGGTCGAGGAGTATCCATGTGGCGGGTTTCCTTCCCCCGTATGCCCCGACTGTTTTCAGCCGGCTCAGGCGGGAGAAGGCTCAATACGGCTATATCCATGGTCTTGGCGACCGAGTGGGACCGGTTTTCGCCCGGCACGCCTTTTCCTTTCGCGATTTTACCGACGCAACCGGGATCGGCGGGACGGATCGGGAGTTCGTGGACGGCATCCACGGTTCCGAAAGACTTTACGCGAAACTGTTCGTTGAAATGGCGGAAAAGGACGCCTCGCTGGCGGAATACGCGGACATACGGTCCCTGAAAGAGCTTTTGTCATCCTCCACCGATCAATACCGTCTTTATCACGCCGCGGACGGCTCCCGAGCCCTCCCGTAACCACCGTAAGCGTTTGTTTCGCCCCGCCAAAATTGATATATTCCTAGGGGCCTGTCCGACATAAGGCTTTCATGGAGAAATCACCGGTTTAGAGGCCGAGCCGAAGCGGCGCGATGGCGCAGGCAAAAAGCGGCAATTGCGGCCGAAATCGCTTATGTCGAACAGGTTCCTAGTGCGCCGGGAGAAGCGCTGGCGTATTTTTGGGGCACCAAAGAGGCTGTGGAATGATCATCTCCAGGACGCCGTACAGGGTTTCTTTTTTCGGGGGTGGGACGGATTATCCCTCCTGGTACCGGGAAAACGGGGGAAAAGTCCTGGGGGTGGCCATCGACAAGTATTCTTACATAACCTGCAGGCATCTCCCGCCCTACTTCACTCATAAGTACAGGATAATCTACTCCAAGCTTGAGATGGTCAATAGCCTGGAGGAGATCCAGCACCCATCCGTAAAGAAGACGCTGCAGCACCTGGGTCTGACAGACGGCCTGGCGATACACCTTGACGGAGATATCCCGGCCAAATCCGGGATGGGCTCGAGTTCCTCCTTCACCGTAGGATTCCTGAAGACCTTGTACGCGCTTTCCGGCAGGATAATCTCCAAGGAGAAGCTTTTTAAGGAGGCGATCTACATCGAGCAGGAGCTCATCAGGGAAAATGTGGGGTCGCAGGACCAGGTCCTTGCGGCCTGCGGAGGGCTGAACACCATCGAGTTCCTGCAGAACGGGGAGATCATCGTCAACCCCGTGATAATAAAAGAGGAGAATTTAAGGAGTTTTGAAAAGAAGTTCATGCTTTTTTTCACGGGTTTTTCCAGATACGCTTCGGAGATAGCGGAGGAGCAGATCAATAACACCCGGAAGAATAAGGCCGCGCTGGTCGAGATGCGGGCGATGGTGGATGAAGCCTATAAGATCCTCACCTCCGGAAAGGACAGTTTCTGTTCTTTCGGAAAGCTTTTGAACGAAACCTGGGCTCTGAAAAGAGGGCTGTCCGGCAAGATAACCACGGGCGATATCGACAATATGTACGAGACCGCCCTTCAGAACGGGGCGGTCGGAGGCAAATTGCTGGGGGCCGGGGGCGGGGGGTTCATGCTTTTCTATGTCGAGGAGGAGAACCAGGAAAAAGTAAGGGCGGCGCTGAAGGGCCGGTTGCATATCCCGTTCAAGTTCGACTTTACCGGCGCGGAGATCATGGTCTACCAGCCTAACTTATAACGATATGAAAATTCTGATTACAGGGATAACGGGGTTCGTGGGCAGCCATCTGGCGGAATATATCCTTTCGGATTCGCCGGAACACGAGATTTCGGGCCTGGTGCGCTGGCGCGCCCCTATGGCGCATCTCTCGCGTATCGTCGGCAAGGTGAAACTGTGCTACGGCGACCTGCTTGACCTGCCCTCTTTGAAGACCATTTTAAGGGAGGAGCGGCCCGGGGTCATTTTTCATCTTGCGGCTCAATCCTATGTGGATTTCAGCTTCCTCTCGCCCGTTTCCACTCTGCAGGTGAATGTTATCGGAACATGCAATCTGCTGGAGGCGGTAAAAGAGCTGAGACTCGCTTCTTCTTACGATCCCGTGGTCCATATCTGTTCTTCCTCCGAAGTTTACGGCCAGGTAAAAAAAGAGGAGGTCCCCATAAAGGAGGACAATCCTTTCAGGCCGGCTTCGCCGTACGCGGTCAGCAAGGTCGCCGAGGACATGCTGGGCCTGCAGTACTGGCTGTCGTGGAAGATCAGGACCATACGGACAAGGCTTTTTACGCACAGCGGGGCCAGGCGGGGGGAGGTCTTCGCCGAGTCTTCCTTCGCCAAACAGATCGCCGCAATCGAGGCGGGGCTCATGCCGCCGGTGATCAAGGTGGGCAATCTGGACAGCGTCAGGACCTTTTTGGATGTCAAAGACGCGGTGCGTGCCTACTGGCTGCTGGTCCGTAAATGCGCGCCGGGGGAAGTTTATAACATCGGGGGGAATGAGACCATGCGCGTGGGAGAGATGCTGGACAGGCTGGCCGGTTTCTCCACGGCTAAGGGCATCAAAGTGGAGGTCGATCCCTCCCGGCTGAGGCCGTCGGATGTGACCCTGCAGATACCCTGCACCGACAAATTCAGGAAGGAGACGGGCTGGGCGCCGGAGATCCCGTTCGATAAAACCCTTAAGGATCTGCTGGATTATTGGAGAGATGAGCTGTCCCGCGATCCCTGGAAGGCGAGGACGGCGGTGAAGCCCGGCGGCGCGTCGAAATGTTCCTGAGGAACAAGAAAGTTTTTCTGGCGGGAGGGGCCGGGATGACCGGCTCCGCGGTAATAGAATATCTCCTCGCGAATCACCCGGATACGCGGATAAGGGCGACCTATCACAGGACGGAGCCGGGCATCGTGGACGGGCGCGTGGAATATGTGAAGTGCGATCTCGCCGTAAAGGAGGATTGCAGGAGAGCCGTCTCATCGTGCGATTGCGCGGTCATGGCGGCCGCTTTTACCGGGGGCTCGAAGCTGACGGCGGCGTTCCCCGTCAGGCATGTTCTGGAGAATTTAGCGATGAATACGAACCTGCTTGAGGCGTTCAGCGGGGGGGGGCTCAGGCGCGTCGTTTATGTCGGTTCCGCCACTCTGTACCAGGAATTCGACGGTTTTATAAAGGAGAGCGAGCTCGACCTGAACAGGGATCCGCATTCCAGGTACCTGGGTTTCGGCTGGACCGCAAGATATATCGAAAAATTATGCCGGTTCCTGCACGACACGGTCGGTATGGAGATGGCGCTGGTGCGCGCGTCGAACATCTTCGGACCCCGCGCCGGGTTTTCGCCTGAAAACTCCAATTTCATACCCGCCCTCATCCGCAAGGCTGTGGACAAAGAGGAGCCTTTTGAGGTGTGGGGAGGCCCCGGGGTCGTGAGGGATGTCGTCTTTTCCGAGGACGCCGCGAGGGCGGTCGTGATGCTGCTTGACGACGAGAGGATCAAGTTCGACATTTTCAATATAGGTTCCGGGGTAAAGACCACGGTGGCCGACGCGGCCGGGTGGGCGCTGAAACACGCCCGGCATGAGCCCAAAAAGATAAACTATGTATCCGGCGGAGCCGGGACTTTCAAGTTCAGGGCGCTGGACATCTCAAAGGCCGCGGAAGCCGTCGGCTGGCGGCCGCGGTATACCGTAGAAGAGGGAATAGGGAAGACCGTCGCGTGGTGGCGGGAACATAAAACCAAATGGACAAAATAAAAACAGAAAAACATGACGCTGTCGTTCTATCCAGTACAGATGAGAGGGTCCTTTTAAAGGAATTGGCGGGGCTATTGAAAGCGGCTCCCCTGCCGGACGATGAGATTCTGCCTAACCTCGGCCTGTTCCTGACCTCCAAGAATTTTTCAAGGCTGCTGTTCTTTTACGAGATCTACAAAAAGATACTCAACAGCCACGGAATTATCGCGGAGTTCGGGGTGCGCTGGGGACAGACGCTCTCCGTGATGTCCGCCTTAAGGGGCATCTTCGAGCCCTTCAACAGGCACAGGAGGATCGTCGGGTTCGATACATTCGAGGGTTTCAGGGGTATGAACGAGAAGGACGGCGAACGCTGCAAATGCGGCGACGGTTCTTTTTCCGTGGCGCCCTCGTACGAGGCCTGCCTGGACAAGGTCCTGGCCCTGCAGGAGCGGTTGAACCCGATGGCGCACCTTAAAAGGTACGAACTTGTGAAAGGCGACGCCAGGGAGACCGTTCCGCGGTATTTCAAGGACCATCCCGAATCCATAGTCTCCCTCGCCATTTTCGACTTCGACATATACGCTCCTACAAAAGCCGCCCTCGAGTCGGTCAGGCCCCATCTTTCCAGGGGGAGCGTTCTGGTGTTCGATGAACTCTGCGATGACATCTTCCCGGGAGAGACGGCCGCTTTGCGGGAGGTTTTCGGTTTGAACAATATCAGGATCCGGCGGCTCCCTTTCGTTTCCCGGCTTTCGTACTTCGAGGTAGAATGATCCCCGTCTGCAAGGAAATACGGCAGGATATACTAAGGATCTCCAGGTCCAGCGGACATGGGCATATAGGCACCTGTTTTTCGGTGGTGGAGATCCTGCACGCCATTTACGGCGTCATCCGGCACGACCCGAAAAACCCGTCCTGGGAAGAGCGGGACATCTTCATTCTGAGCAAAGGCCACGCGGCCCTGGGCCACTACTGCGTTCTGGCCAGGCTGGGATATTTCGATATCAAGGAGCTGGATTCGTTCGGAGCCTTCATGTCCCGTTTAGGCTGCCACGCCGACAGGCATAAGGTGCCGGGGGTGGAAGCCTCCACCGGTTCCCTGGGGCACGGGATCGGCCTCGCCGTTGGGATGGCGCTCGCCTTGAGAATAAAGAAGAGCGGGCGCAGGGTGATCGTGGTGGTGGGCGACGGCGAGGCGAACGAGGGGAGCGTCTGGGAGGCCGTTCTGGTGGCGGCCGATCTGAAACTTGCGAACCTGACCGTAATATACGACGACAACAGGTCCCATTCAAGGGGGCTGCAGATCTGCAACCCGGCTGAAAAGTTCGCGGCGTTCGGCTGCGAGGTGGCGGAAGTGAACGGCCATGATGTCGGGGAGCTGCGGACGGAGCTAGTAAAGAAACAGGGGACGGTGAAGGTCGTAGTGGCCGGCACGAAAAAAGGCGCGGGCTGCAGAACGATCGAGGACAATCAGTACGAGTGGCATAGAAAATCCCCGTCCGACGCCGAACTGGAGACGCTTTTGAGGGAACTGGATGAGAAAACAATTTAGACGGACCGTCATGGAACTGGCCGCGCAGGATGACAGGATCGCGCTGATACTCGGCGATGTGAGCGTTTATCTTTTCAGCGATTTCCAGGAGAAATATCCCGACAGGTTCTACAACATGGGCATTTGTGAGAATACGCTGATAAGCGTGACGGCGGGCCTGAGCTCGCAGGGGTTCCGTCCGTTCGTTCACACCATCACCCCGTTCATAACCGAGCGCAGTTTCGAGCAGATCAAGGTGGATATGCGGTACAACGGGTTCGGCGGCAATATCGTGTCCTGCGGTGCGTCCTTTGATTACGCCTGGGACGGCGCGACCCACCACTGCTATACCGATCTGGCGATCCTGAGGCTGCTGCCGGGCATGGAGGTTCTCCAGCCCGGTTCGAGGAAGGAACTTGACCTTCTGCTAAGAAGCCGGTATAACAACGGACAAGCGACTTATTTCAGACTCTCGGACCATCCGCACGACATCGATGTCCCGGTGGAGTTCGGCAAGGGCGTTCTCCTCAAGGACCGGGGCGCGAGCGTTACGGTGATGACCGCAGGCCCTATATTGGGCAATGTGCTGGAGGCGTGCCGGGACCTGGATGTCAATCTGGTTTATTTCCACACCATCAAACCGATCGATAAGGAACTGGTCCGCAGGTTCAAAAATACAAAGATCCTGGTGATCCACGACGCCTTCGGTCTGTATGAGGCGGTCTGCGAGGTCCCGGAACTGTCCGTGTCGTATCATGGCCTGCCTGATGCGTTTTGCGGCTGGTACGGCACTTTGAACGACATCAGGAAAAAGATAGGCCTGGATACGGTCTCGCTCCGGGAGCTCATCAGGCAAAAAGCCGGGGCCCCGGGGAAAAGATAAGAGAAAACGATGTTCTACAGGGGAAAGCTTGTTCTTGTCACGGGCGGCGCCGGTTTCGTCGGCACCCATATCGTCCAGGAGCTTCTGAGGCGGGGGGCCCGCGTCCGCGTTACGCTCCATAACCGTCCTCTCGCCGTAAAGGACGAACGGATAGAGACCGTTCACGCGGACCTGAGCGAGAGGGAAGACTGCCTGAGGGCCGTGAAGGGGGCCGATTATATTTTTCACGCCGCGGGGGCCGTCGCCGGCGCCGCGGTGACCGCGGACAATCCTCTGGAAGGGATAATCGTAAATCTGACGCTTACCGCCCGGGTGCTCCAGGCCGCCTGGGCTGGAGAGGCCGAAAGGATCCTTATCTTCAGCAGCAGCGCGGGCTATCCGGCGGCGGATTATCCTATAACCGAAGACAGGATGTGGAGCGGGCCTCCGCACGCCGCGTATTACGGCTATGGCTGGATGAGGCGGTATCTTGAAACGCTCGGGATGTACATCGCTTCCAAATCCAAGGTGAGGGTCGCCATAGCGCGTCCCGCGGCGGTCTACGGCAGATGGGACAATTTCGATCCCAGGGCGAGCCATGTGATCCCGGCTCTGATCAGAAGGGCGGTCGCCGGGGAAAATCCGTATGTGGTGTGGGGGACCGGGAACGAGGTGCGCGACTTCCTGCATGTCACCGACCTCGCGCGCGGCTGTCTGCTCCTGCTGGAAAAGTGCGCGGACTGCGACCCGGTCAATATAGGTTCCGGCCGGGCCGTTACGATAAAAAAAGCGACCGAGATGATACTCGAAGCGGCGGGACATGCGGGGGCGGAAGTGCGGTTCGACGCCGCCAGGCCCACGACTATTCCGTTCAGAATGGTCGACATTTCAAAAGCGAAAAAAAAGCTGGGATTCGAGCCCGCCGTCCGGCTGGAGGATGGACTGAAGGATACCGTCGAATGGTATAAGCGCGCGCTCCAGCGGTCTTCGACCCGGGACAAAAGAACATGACCAGCGTGTTGGATGTTCCTGGATTTGCCAGACTGTTGGGGACGAGCGAACAGGATGTCGAAAGGACCTGCGGCGACCTGATCCGTTCCTGCGATTTCCGCTACGCGGTCCTGGATAGGGCCGAATTCGAGAAAAATCTGCTGGAGGTCACCCGCACCATTGATGGGGAGAACCTGCCCGCCTCCGGCGAACAAAGACGGGGGGACTGGGAGAAAGGCTGGGCCGGCGCCCGGGAGGAGTTCATAAAAAGCGATTACGACCTGAACGCCCTTGTCCCGAAATATATCGATAAGTACGGGGTCAAACGGCTGTATTCCAGATACATACGCCCGCTGGCCAGGCGTTTCGAAGAGGATTTCTATACCGTTTACCGGCATTATCTTTTCAAGACCTGGGCCGGCCACTATGGTGATGTGTATGAATTCGGCTGCGGGACGGGATACAATCTGGTCATCATGGCCAGGCTGTTCCCCGAAAAACGGCTTTTCGGCCTTGACTGGTCCGAACAGTCGGTGAAACTGGTGAACGCCATCTCCGCCGTGCATAAATTAAATCTGAGCGGGAGGCGGTTCGACTATTTCCGGCCAGATTACGGCTTGGGCGTGCCGGAGAATTCGGTTTTCATCACTCTCAATTCCCTGGAGCAGCTGGGCGGTGATTTTCAGCCGTTCCTGGATTTCGTGCTGGCAAAGCGCCCGGCTCTGGTGATAAATTCCGAGCCCTTTATAGAAATGTACGACGAATCCGATCTCCTGGACCGTCTTGCGGCCAGATATCACCGAAAACGCAATTATCTGAACGGCTATTTGTCCGCGCTCAAGGCTCTCGCGGAAGACGGAAAAATAAAGATCCTTAAAATGCAGCGCGTCAGTTTCGGGAGCGTCTTTCACGAAGGCTATTCCATCGCGGTCTGGAAAGTAGTTTAAGGCCGGTACAAGATATGACCCAGCAATCAGCCCAGGCGGATTACGCTTCGATATGGGACAGCCTGAATCCTGCTGTGCTGAGCGTCCTCTACTATGGAAGAAGCGGGACCATATTCTTTCAAAGCCTTTTGGACGGACACGAACAGGTGATGATGTTCCCCGCGGCGACCATGCTGCGCTATTACGAATTCTGGGAACGCCACGGGAAAGAGGCCGCGGAAGGGTTAATAGCTTCTTTCTGCCTGTCGCACCCGGGCCTTTTTGACGCGTCCGCCGATGACAGCGGGAACCGGTTGACGGAGCTCGGCCCCGGCAAGGACGAGAACATCGTGATAGACAGGGAACTGTTCGTCCGGCACCTGGGAGGGTTTCTCCGGAACCGGAGCGTGAGCCGCCGGGATTTTTTTCTGGCGGCGCATTTCGCGTACGCGCTGTGCCGGGGCGAGGACCTCTCCAGGAAAAAGGTGCTGGTGCACGCTCTCCATTCGCCTCACAGAGCGGACCGCATAAAAGCTTTCATGGAGGATTTTCCCTCGAACAAGATGATGCTCCTTGTCCGCGAACCCCTGAAAACGCTTATGTCGGTGGACCGGTATAACGCCAGGAAGTTCAGAATGCAGCACGGCGAGTTCATTTATGAACTCGTTTACAAGCATTTGATCCCGTTCGACACCTGGATGTTCGGGTTTCAGCCGCATCCGACCCTCGCCGGGCTTTGCCCGAGAGACCAGATCCGCGCGCTCAGACTGGAAGATCTCCATTCCGACAGCGTCGCCATCATGAAAAAAGTCGCCGCGTGGCTCGGGATCGATTACGGGGAAGTCCTTTTAAAAAGCACATTCGGCGGCAAACTGTGGTGGGGGGACGATACCCTCGGTTTTTATGTGAACGGTTTTTCATCCCACATCCAGACGGGAGACATTAGCGAGCATTATCATCCGGTAGATATCTACGCGCTGGGTTTTCTGCTGGAGGATATATTTGTAAACTATGGTTACCGCGCGCCCTATTCCTATAAAGGGAGTTTGAGGAAGCTGCTGGTGTTCGTTTGCCTTCTGGCGCCGACGAAAAAAGAGATACAGGTCTTAAGGGACTGCCTGACCCCGTCGTATGTCCGGCGCCTTATCGGGTTGGCCGGGGCGTATTGGGGGGAAGCCCCGGGGGGGGTGCGGGAGATTTTTGCGCGCCGGGAGTTCCTGGCGGTGATCTGCTGCAAGCAGGCGTACGCCGTCGCGAGGCTTTTCGCGAGGATCCTGCTCCGACAGGCCAGGTTCTGCGGGTATTTTTTCAGAAGGACGGCGAACAGAACGGTGACTTTCGAGCTGCTCAAATGAAACACGGCACAGTATATTGGATAACGGGTCTGTCCGGGGCCGGCAAGACGACCATCGGGCGGAGTCTGTACCATAAATTGAAACGCAGCAAGCCGGACCTGGTGTTTCTGGACGGAGATATGCTGCGCGAGGTCTTCGGAAACACGGCCGGTTATTCGCTGGCGGAGCGCAAGCAGCTGGCGATGAAGTACTCCAGACTTTGCGGAATACTCTCCGAACAGGGGATCGATGTCGTATGCGCCACGATCTCGCTTTTTAAGGAAGTGCACGCGTATAACAGGGCCCATCTTAAGAAATATTACGAGATCTTCGTGGACTGTCACCTGGACGAACTGATCAAAAGGGATCAGAAAGGGATCTATTCCAAAACCCTGACGGACAAGGCGGGCGATGTGATCGGTATCGATCTGTCCTACGACAGACCGGAAAAATGCGATCTGGTCATTGACAACACGAACAGGGACGCGCTGGACGAAAAGGTGGACAGGATCATCCGGTTCATTTCCGGGAAATAATCCGCCGGGAGAAAAACATGCCGCGGCACTTTATAGAAAAACACTGGGACTATTCTCCAAACGCCAGGTACTACAGGTTCAGGCCCAATTACCCCGGGAAGGCGATAGACCTTCTCATTGCTTACACCGGAGCTCGCAGGACGCGCGGTTATCGCGTCGCCGACATAGGGGCGGGCACCGGGAACCTGAGCGTCCTGCTGCTGGACCGCGGACTGAAGGTGGCCGCGATAGAACCGAACGATGAAATGAGAAAGATCGGGATGGAACGGACACGCCGCTCCAAAAGGATCGAGTGGATAAAAGCCGGCGGCCTCGATACGACCCTGGGGCCCAAAAGCGCGGATTGGGTCACTTTCGGGAGCAGCTTTAATGTGATGGACAGGGCGCGCGCCCTGAAAGAAGCCCACCGTGTTTTGCGGACCGGAGGATATTTCACCTGCATGTGGAACCACCGGGACCTGAGCGATCCCGTCCAAAAGACGGCCGAGGACACGATCGTCGAATTCGTCCCCGGCTACGACAGGGGCGTCAGGCGCGAGGACCAGAGGCGCGTTATCGAGGATCACAAGGCTCTGTTCGGGGATATCTTTTATTTCGAACTTGATTTTTGCGTGAGAAGGACGATCGGCGATTATATCAACGCCTGGCGCAGCGTAAAGAACAAATATTGGGACCTGTCCGCGCCCATGGGCCGAGAACTCTTCCGTAAGATCGCGCTGAAAATGAAAGAACGGCTGCCGGGCAGATTCGACCTGCGGTATACGATGCGCGCCTGGACGGCCAGGAAGGCTTGAGTCGATGCCAAAGCTGAATTTCTCCACCAAGGGCGGGGTTCTGAAGGACCTTTCCCGCGCCATCTCCTCCGCGAAGGTCCTGCCCCTTGTTCTGTCGACGGTGCGGGATTTTAAGAACGACAGCGGAGCCGTCGTCTCCGGCATCCAGGCTTTTTTCAGAGAGGATTCGCTTATCGTCCGTTCCTCCTCCAGGAACGAGGACGGTTCCGACAGGTCCAACGCCGGGCATTTCAGGAGCATTTCCGGTGTCCCGAGAAAAAATAAAAAGGCGATAATCGACGCCGTCAACGCCGTCGTGGCCTCCTATGAATCCGACGACGGGGACAACGAGATCCTGGTCCAGCCCATGCTGGCGGACATCCAGTTGTCCGGGATAGTTTTTACAGCCGATATCGATACCCTGGCGCCGTATTACATAATCAACTATACCGAGACCGGCAATATAGAGAATATCACCGGCGGCCGGGGGGGCGACCTTAAAACTTATGTGTATTTCAAGGGATCGCCGTACGAATGCGAGGACAAAAGGCTGTTGCGGCTTTGCGGGACCTGCCGGGAGCTTGAGGCGCTTTTCCAGAATCCTTATCTGGATATCGAGTTCGCGTTCGATAAGACCGGCGACCTCTATCTCTTCCAGTGCAGGCCTATAGCCAGGAAAAACAAGGAGGACCTTTCGCAGGTCGATCTGCGGGGGCCGCTGGCCAGCATTTACGGCAAGATAGAAAAGCTCAGCTGCCCGTACCACAACCTTCTGGGCAAGAGGGCGCTGTTCGGCGTCATGCCCGACTGGAATCCCGCGGAAATGATAGGCGTGAAGCCGCGGGCGCTGGCGTTGTCCCTCTATAAGGAGCTCATCACGGACAGCGTCTGGGCGTACCAGCGGCACAACTACGGCTACAGGAACCTCCGCTCTCACCCGCTGCTGCTGTCTTTTTTGAATGTGCCGTTCATAGATATAAGGGTCGATTTCAACTCCTTCATTCCCAGGGACCTGAACGACAGGATAGCGGAAAAGCTGGTCGATTATTATCTCGATAAACTGACCTCGACGCCGGCTCACCATGACAAGGTGGAATTCAAGGTGGTCAATTCCTGCTATTACCTCAATCTCCCGGATAAGCTGAAAGATCTGCTGGATCACGGATTCAACGAAAACGAGATAAAAAGAATAGAGTACCCCCTCCTCATAATCACGAACAATATCATCAACCCCGATATCGGACTCTACAAGAGCGACCTGCAAAGGATAGAGATCCTCAAGGAGAGGTATAACAATGTGGTCTCTTCCAGGATCCCGCTGGTAGAGAAGATCTACTGGCTGGTGGAGGACTGCAAAAGGTACGGAACGCTGCCTTTTGCCGGGGTGGCAAGGGCGGCGTTCGTGGCCATAGAGTTCCTTAAATCCTTTGTCGCCCTGGGGATCATCACCAGGCAGGAATATGTGGCCTTTCTGCGCTCGCTGAATACCGTCGCGAAGAAAATGAGGAGCGACTTGTGCGGCATTTCAAGGAACGAGATGTCCAGGGAAGAATTCCTGTCGGAGTACGGCCATCTGCGCCCCGGCACATACGATATCCTGTCCCTGAGATACGACGAGAATTTCGACAATTATTTCTCCACCGCGATCAAGACCGATGTCCCCCAGGCGGCCACTTTCGAATTCAGCGCCGAACAATTGCGGAAGATAGATGTCGCTCTGATCGAGAACGGTATCAATATCGACGCGCCAGGTCTGGTCAGGTTCATCTACGAGTCCATCGCGGGCAGGGAAAACGCCAAGTTCGTGTTCACTAAATCCGTGAGCGAAATATTGAGGCTGGTGGAGGAATTGGGCCGCGATCTGGGCATCTCGAGGGAGGATTTATCGCATGCGGGGATCGGGACGCTGCTGGGCCTGTACTCCGACTGCGAACCGCGCAGCGTCAGGGAGATCCTTGAGGCGGACATAGCCGGGAACAAGGATTCCTACAGGTACACCATGGCCGTGAAAATGCCGGCTTTGATAAGAAGGCCGAAGGATATTTACGGGTTCTTTATGGAAAAGGGGGAGCCGAACTTCATCACCCTCAAGAAAACCACATCCCGGATCATAACCGAGGAGAGGTTCAACTCCGAAAGCCTGGAGGGGAAAATAGCCTTCATAAAGTCCGCGGATCCCGGTTACGACTTTCTCTTCACAAAGAACATCTCCGGTCTGGTCACCTGCTTCGGCGGAGCCAATTCCCATATGGCGATAAGATGCGCCGAGCTAGGGATCCCGGCCGTCATCGGCGCGGGGGAAATGAACTTCACGGACTGGTCCAAGGCCAAGATCCTCGAGGTCGACTGCCTTAATCGACAGGCACAGATAATCCTATGAAGAAAATCGCCGTCACCCAGCGTTTGATCGCGGCCGCCGGATATCCCGAAACGCGGGACGCTCTGGATGTGAGGTGGGCGGCATTGTGTGCCGAGCTGAACTACCTCCCTATATTGCTGCCGAGCGGCTGCGCTCCAGGGCCATACTTCAGCTCGGTGAGGATCGACGGGATCATATTGACCGGAGGCAACGACCTGAGCTCTGTCGTCCCCCGCGATGGATTGTCCCGGAAAAGGGATAAGTTCGAAAAGGAACTCGTCGGAGCGGGGCTCCGGAGGAAGATCCCCATTCTGGGCGTTTGCCGGGGGATGCAGCTCATAGCCGATTATTTTCGCGGCCGGCTGAAACGGTCCGTCGGCCACGCGAATGTGCGGCATCGGCTGCTCGTGTCGGATTCATCGCGCTACGCCCGGATACTGAAAAAGCTTCCGATCGTGAATTCATACCACAACTACGAAGTAAAATGTCTTCCGCCGGATTTTACCGTCGCCGCCAGGAGCGGGGACGGAGCAATCGAAGCGATCGAACACAGAAAGCTCAGGATATTCGGTTTGATGTGGCATCCGGAGCGGGAGCGGCCTTTCCGCGCCGCCGACCTGGGCCTGATCAAGGAGATATTCAGATGACCAGAGCCGTTATTCTCGCCGCGGGGAAAGGAAGCCGGATGGGTTCCCTGACAGACGATAAGCCTAAATGCCTGGTCGAACTGGCGGAAAAACCGCTCCTCCACTGGCAGTTGGAAGCTTTAAAAAAAGCCGGAATAAATGAAATAGCGGTCGTAAGGGGATATTTGTCGGAAAAAATAGCGCTCCCGGGAATTACATATTTCGAGAACGGCCGCTGGGCGCGGACGAACATGGTGATGTCGCTGGCGGCCGCCGGTGACTGGCTGGAAAGGGACGCGTGCATCGTAAGTTATGCCGATATCGTCTACCCGGCGGGAACCGTCGCCGCGCTGTCCGGGAAAGAGGGTGACCTCGCGATCTCGTACGATCCCGAGTGGCTTAAGCTTTGGGGCCTGAGATTCGCCGATCCCTTGTCGGACGCCGAAACCTTCAGGATCGACCCCTCCGGGGCCTTGCTGGAAATAGGGAACAAGACCAGGGATATAAGCGAAATACAGGGGCAATATATGGGTTTGTTGAAATTCACCCCGGCCGGCTGGCGCACCGTCAAAGAATATCTCTCGGAGCTGGCTCCAGAAAAGCGCGACTCCCTTGACATGACCTCATTGCTGCGTGGGCTTTTAAGGTCCGGGGTCCATATCGGTACGGTCCCGGTCTGCGGACCGTGGTTCGAGGTGGATTCGGAAAGCGATCTGAACTTGTATAATTCCCTGATCGGCGGCTCCCCTGAAAAATATTTTATGGTGCGGTCGGAGCGCTGATCGGCCTCGCCGCTGCGGTCGACGCATGTCCCGGCGCCGGGATGGTCCGTCAAATATGGACAAATTAAAGCTGTTGTTCCTGGGCAAATACACTTCGCAGGAAGCCGTCACCGCGTATGTCGGCAATACTTTCATAAAACGGCTGCTGCTGAACGATGGCGTTTCGTTCCTGGATTACAGGGCACTGTACTACGGACGCGGATATCGGGGAGCCCGCGGCCATATCATGGCCTATGTCCGCGAAAACGGCATTAACGCCGTGCTGTGGTGGGCCGACCCCTGCGAGATCTATTACGATGTTCCTTTTTTCGAGGAACTGAGAAAAAAGTGTTTTTTGGCGATGATACTCGGGGATTCCGCGCTGTTCTACGAAGTGAGCTACCAGTATTACGCCCAGGCCATGGATCTGGTGATAGCCGAAGAATTCGTGACGGTGCATAAACTCGCGCAAATCGGGGTCAACGCGATAACCCATTTCGGTTTTTTTGACCCGGACCAGTACCGCAGAATCGACAACCTGCCGAAAGACATGGACGCGTCCTTTGTCGGAGCGCTGGGAGAAAGGGTCGGGAGGCTGGAGTACATAAAACATCTTTCTGACAACGGGATCCGGGTCAGGACCTTCGGTGCGGATTCACCCGGCGGACGGATAACGCTGGATAAAAAGATCGAGGTCATAAACAAAAGCAGGATAAACCTGGATTTTACCGGCCCCGGCCTGGTAAGCAGGTTGACCAGAAAACAGCAGATCAACAGGCGGAAAAATCAGATAAAGGGAAAATGCCTCGAATATGCGATGTGCGGCGGGTTCTCGCTGGTGGAGTATGTGCCCGGCCTGGAGAATCTTTTCGAGATCGGGAAGGAAATCGATGTTTTTCATGACAAAGAAGAACTGCTGGAAAAGGCCAGGTATTATCTGAAGGAGGAGGATAAAAGAGAGGCCGTCGCCCTGAACGGGTACAAGCGGGCGAGAAGGGATTACGATGCGAAGCTTACCGCTCCCAGGCTGCTGGCGACGATAGACGGCCTGAGGGGAAGGAAAGCGTATAAACCGTCCGAAATATACCTTGACGAGGGTTTTATAAGGGATTTTACGACATATAGGGTGCTTCTGATAATAAAATTCGTCAAGACCGGAGACTGGCGGTTCGCCTTTGAGGAACTGAGGGTCATCCTGAAAAACAGGCTGCTCGACTGGTGGCAGATCCGGGTGTTCCTGATAGAGGAGGTCCTGGATAAATTCCCCAGGATCAAGTCGGCGCTGAAGGCGGTGCTTGAGGGGGGCGGGGGGTAAAAAAGGCGCCGTATATGTCCCGGCGTACGCCGGACCTGCGCCTGCCCGGCCGTAGGTCCGGAGAGCGCGTCATCCAGGCCTTATGCCGCGCGGCCGACCTTTTTGACAAGTGTCCTGTCGGCGAGGGCATATCTTTCCGGGGTTCCGATGTCCAGCAGGGATGCCCGGGTTTTTAACCCGTAAAATTTCTTCAGGCCCGGAAAGAGGTCGTATTCAAGGGAATACTTCCTGCGCTCCGGGATCGACGCCAGGATTTTTTTGTCCAACAGATAGATGCCCGCGTTCGTGAACGCGCCGCGGCCGTCCCCGCGTTTCTCGCTGAAATCGAGCACGCGGCCCGACCTGTCCGTTGTCACCGTGCCCACATCCGAGCGGCCGGTCCCATTTGTCAGCACGACCGAGGCCAGCGCCTTTTTTTTGAGATGGAAACGGAGAAGGCGATGGAGATCGGAGTCGCAAAGGGAGTCTCCGTTCAGAACAAAGAAGGGGTTGCTTTGTATGTGCTTTGCGGCGCGTTTCAGGGCGCCGGCGGTCCCGAGCGGCCGGTTTTCCCTTGAAACCACGATTTGAGCCCCGGCCGCCCCCGAGGCATAGTGCTTTTCAATAATGCCCGATTTATAGCCGGTGCAGAGGATGATGGTGCGGATGCCGTGCTTTAGTAGATAGGCGATAATAAAATCGAGGAAGGGGGCTCCGCCTATGGGAGCCATGGGCTTAGGCCTGTCGCTCACAACTTTTCGCAGGCGTTTTCCCGCCCCGCCGCATAAGACCGCGGCGCACAGTCCGGCCGCGCCGTTCCGCCCTCCGAGCGGGTGCAGCCGCCGGTTTGAATGCCGGTGTCCTTGTCCTTGAGCGTGTGTCATCGGGGAGCCAATTGTATCAAAATACGATTCAAAATTCCCGGCCGATTTATTGACGCGCCGATTTTGGTATCATAGTTTTGGCGTCCACGGAGCGAAATGAGCACGAATTTAAGGATCGCGAAAGCTTATTCCATACTAGTCGCCGCGAGCATCCTCGGGCATGGTTTGAGCATGATCAAGGAAATGCTGAGCGCCGGCTATTTCGGCGTTTCAAAGGCCATGGATTCCTACTACGCGGCGTTGACCATTCCCAACCTGGTCAACGCCATCGTTCTTTCTCCTTTCGCCATAATCTTCGTCCCTATATTCATAAAACACAGGCTGGAGGATAAGGACGCCGCCAACAGGCTTGTAAGCATAGTTTCCAACTTCATCCTGCTTGTGCTGTTCGGCGCGTCTATTGTGGTTTATGCGTTCGCCGGCCGGGTGATACAATACGCGTCGCCGGGGCTCGATGCTGAAACCGCCTCCAGCGCGGAGAAAATGCTCAGGATAATAAGCCTCAGCATGTTTTTTTCCGGGGTCGTGAATGTGTTTGCCGGCATACTTAACGCTTTTGAGCATTTTTTTTGGCCGGCGGTTTCGGGGATGTTCATAACCGTGTGCACCATCCTGTTCATTCTGGGGTTTGCGGATAAATGGGGTGTGTTCGTGGTCGGGTGGGGTTTGCTCGCCGGGACGGTCCTGCAGGCGCTGTTCCTTGTCCCGGTCGCCAGGAAATACGGTTTTAAGCATCATGGGGCGCTGGACCTCGGCCATCCCGATATCAAGAGGTCTCTGGACCTGGTTTTCATTTTTTTCCTCACGGGGCTCGTGGCGGGCCTTACGGGGGTGACGAACAGGTTCATGGCCTCCTGGCTTCCGGGCGGCAGTATAGCCGGCCTCGCTTACGCGGATAAGCTGGTTCAGGTCCCGATGATAATTTTTTCCGGCTCCATCGCGTCTGCCATATACCCGCTCTTCGCCGCGCAGGCCGCGGAGAACAGGATCGAGGACATCAAGGATACCGTTTCCACGAGCATAAGAATGGCGGGGTTCATCTTTATCCCCCTGGGCGTCATTATGATGGTCCTGGCCAGGCCAGTAATAGAACTCCTGTTCCAGAGGGGGGCGTTCGATGCGGCCGCGACCGAACTTACCTCGAAAATATTCGTGTGCTATGCTTTTCAGCTTTTTTCCAACTTCGCGGTCGTTATCCTGGCGCGGCTGCTGTACGCGTTCCAGCGTCTCAGGAGTATTTTCTGGATAATAGCGCTCAGTGTGGCGCTCAACCTCGTTTTTAATTTCGTCTTTATGAAATTGCTCGATCCGCCGGCCTGCGGGATCGCGCTTTCGACCTCGGTCGTCTCTTTTATCGCGGCCGTCCTGTATTTTATGGCCCTGAAACGGCACATTTCCAACCTTCACGGACTGGCTATACTGAAATCCTTGTCCAGGACAGCGGCGGTCTCGCTGGCGGCGGGATCGACGGTCTTCCTCACCTACCGGGAAGTGAGCGGTGTTTTCAGCGGCACTGTTACGCACCGTATACTGGACCTGGCGGCGGCGGCCGCCGCCGGGCTGGCTGTTTTTCTCTTTCTTTCATACATCCTGAGGCTGGAGGAGTTCCAGAAAATTTATATGCTGGCCAGAACAAGGTTCAACCGCGATACGGCTTGAGTCACGGGGACTATTTTGGCACAATGTAGTTCGGTGGCGCGCGCGGGAGCCGCGGGCGGCCCGGAGCGGGAACCCTGGTAAATTATGCTTAAAAAACTGGTTGAATCCATTATCGGCTCAAAGAGCGAAAGGGATCTGAAAAAAATCCATCCGGTGGTGACGGAGATCAACGCGCTGGAGGAAAGCTTCGCCGCCCTCAGCGACGAGGCGCTGCGCGGCAAGACGGCGGAGTTCAGAAAACGGCTTTCCGAAGGGGAGACCCTCGACGACCTGCTGCCGGAGGCTTTCGCCTGCGTGCGCGAGGCCGCCAAACGCACGATCAAATTGCGCCACTACGATGTGCAGCTCATAGGCGGCATGGTCCTGCACAGCGGCAAGATAGCCGAGATGCGCACCGGCGAGGGCAAGACTTTGGTGACCACGCTGGCCGCCTATCTGAACGCCCTGCCGGGCAAAGGCGTGCATATCGTCACCGTGAACGATTACCTGGTGAAGCGCGACCGCTACTGGGTGGGCCCGGTGCACGAGTTCCTGGGCCTGACGGTCGGGTTCATCCAGCACGATATGCGCAACGAAGAGCGCCGCGCCATGTACGACTGCGACATCACCTATATAACGAACAACGAGATAGGTTTCGATTACCTGCGCGACAACATGGTCATGGATAAATCGGAGCGCGTCATGCGCGCCCGCAATTTCGCCATAGTGGACGAGGTGGACTCCATCCTGATAGACGAAGCGCGCACGCCGCTGATAATTTCAGGCCCCGCGGAAGAGTCCACCGACAAATATTATGTGGTCAACCGCGTAATTCCGCTGCTCAATGTCCGCTTCATCACGGAGAAAGAGGAGATAGCGGCCAAGCGCAACGAGGAGGACCTCGGCAAGGGCTACGACGCCGTGATAGACGAGAAGAACCACTCCGTCATAATGACCGAGGAGGGCGTGAAAAAGGCCGAAAAGATCCTGGGCGTGGGCAATATCTACGACGATGTCGGCGCCGAGTGGGCGCATCATCTCAACCAGGCGCTCCGGGCGTACCATCTTTTCGAGAAAGATGTGGAATATGTCGTCAAGGACGGCGAGATAATTATCGTGGACGAGTTCACGGGCCGGCTGATGCCGGGCCGGCGCTGGTCCGACGGCCTGCATCAGGCCATAGAAGCCAAGGAAAATCTCCGCATCAAGGAAGAGAACCAGACCCTGGCCACCATAACCTTCCAGAATTATTTCAAGCTTTACAACAAGCTGTCCGGCATGACCGGCACGGCCATGACCGAGGTGGACGAGTTCTGGGAGATCTATAAGCTGGATGTGGTGGAGATCCCGCCGAACCGTCCCATGGTGCGCAAGGATTCCACGGACCGCATCTACCGGACCGAGCGCGAAAAGAACGCCGCCATAGTGATGGAAATAGAGGAGCGCTGGAAAAAGGGCCAGCCGATGCTGGTGGGCACCCGCTCCATAGAGAAATCGGAGAAACTTTCGGCCATGCTGCGCCACAAAGGCGTCCCCCACGAGGTCCTTAACGCCAAATACCACGAAATGGAGGCCCAGATCATCGCCCAGGCCGGCAGGAAAGCCCAGGTGACCATAGCCACGAACATGGCCGGCCGCGGCACCGATATCGTCCTGGGAGGCAATCCGCCCGACCAGGGCAATCATGATTTCGTGACCTCCGCGGGCGGCCTGCATGTTATGGGTACGGAGCGGCACGAGTCCCGGCGCATAGACAATCAGCTCCGCGGCCGCTGCGCGCGCCAGGGCGATCCCGGCTCGTCCGTCTTTTATGTGTCCCTTGAGGACGAATTGATGCGGCTTTTCGGTTCGGAACGGATCTCCACGATAATGGAGAAGCTGGGCATGGAGGAGGGCGAGGTAATAGAGTCGGGCCTGGTCAGCCGCCAGATAGAGGGCGCGCAGAAGCGCGTGGAGGGCATGAATTTCGACGCCCGCAAACAGCTGCTGGATTACGACAATGTCATGAACAAGCAGCGCCAGGCCGTGTACGAACTGCGTAATGTCATCCTGGACGGGGCCGAGGTGGCCTCCCGCGTAAAAAGCATGATCCAGGAAAGCGTGGAGGAACAGCTGGCGCTTTGCGCGCCGGAAGACCAGTCCTCGCAGCTCTGGAACATGGAGAACCTGAATATTTATCTCCTCAGGACCTTCGGTTTCCGGCTGGAGTACGGCGGGGACGAGTTGCATAATATGCCGCAGGCGGCGCTGAAAAAGGAACTGCTCGAAAGGACGGAAAAGGCTTATGACGCGCGCTCCGCCGACTTCTCCGGCCGCGGTGTGGATTTTACCGAGATGCAGCGGTCGCTGCTGCTGCAGATCATAGACCATGTCTGGAAGAACCATCTTTACGACCTGGACCATCTCAAGAAAGGCGTTGGACTGCGGGCTTACGGCCAGAAGGACCCGCTGATAGAATACCAGAAGGAATCCTACGCCATGTTCGAGAAAATGCTGGCGCGCGTGAGGGATCAGATGGTGGAGTATGTTTTCAAGATCAAGCTGCCTCCGGTGGCCGCGCGCCGGCCCGAACCGGTCGCGGCCGGGGCGCGGCAGTCTTCCGACGCTGGCCGGGACCTGCCGGCAAAAAAGCCGCAGGAAAAATACGCCAATCTCAAGGTGGGACGGAACGACCCCTGTCCCTGCGGTTCCGGCAAAAAATATAAAAAGTGCCATGGGGCCAACAGATAAAGGCCGGCGTATAGGGGAAAGGGGCGGTGAAAAACAAAACACGCTATTCCCTTTCCGATATTCTGCCTGTTCTTTCCTCGGGCCTCCTCGTACTTAGCTATCCGAAATTCAGCCAGGGCTGGCTGGCCTGGCTGGCGCTGGCGCCCTTGTCGGCGGCTTTGTGGCGCGCGCGGACCGTGCGGCAGGCCGCCCTGGCCGGCTTGTCGGCCGGCTTCTTTTTTTACGCCGGCATACTTTACTGGATCTATACCACCATGCGCGCCGGCGGAGTTTCCGTTCCGGTATCGGCTTTCGGGCTGGCCGCCCTGAGCCTGATAATGTCGTCGGAATTCGTCCTGATCTCCCTTTTCGGCTTCTATCTCAGGAAAGCCGGGCCGCGGATCTGGCCTTATGTTTTTTCCGCCGGCTGGGCGCTGATGGAGTACGGGAAGGTGCTGCTGAGCCTGAAAGCCGTGTGGTTCCCGTGGTTCATGCTCGGCTATACTCAGTGGGAGCATACCGCGCTGATACAGGCGGTATCTCTGACCGGCGTCTATGGACTGAGCGCGGCCGTCTGCTTCACGGGGGCGTTGACCGGGACGCTGCTCGCCACCGGCCGCCAATGGGGAGTCCTGCGCAGGCTGCTCCCGGCCGTTTTGCTCCTTTCCGCGCTCTGGGGTTACGGCCGCCGCGAACTTGACCGTTCGGAGTCCGTCGGGCCTTCCGGGTATTTCAGCGCGGCTTTGCTCCAGCCCTGCGTGGAACTTTACGAGAAATGGGATCCCGGAAAGGCCGGGGAGATCCGCGGCCGGATCGAGAAGCTGCTGGACGGTCTGGATCCCGTGGACCTGGTCCTCTGGCCGGAGAACGCGCTGCCGGGCTGGATAGACGATCCGTTCTACGCGGCCTGGCTCGGGGAACTGGCTAAAAAATATAAAACCTCCTTCATAGTCGGTTCGGTCTCGCGCGGCGACGGGCGGCATGTTTCGGCTTTTCTGCTGAACGCGGCGGGAGGCATAACCGCGTCTTACGACAAACGGCGTCTGGTGCCGTTCGGGGAGTTCGTTCCGTTCAGGGATTTTCTGGGGCGGTTCGTGAAGCCCGTGGCGGCCCTCGGGGAGTTCACGGAAGGCCGGCTGGAGCAGCGGCCGTTCCGTTTCGGCGGCGCCGGACTTGGGGGCTCCATCTGTTACGAATCCATTTTCCCGTACCTTTTCGAGTCGTCCGCGCGCGGCGGCGCGGATATTTTTTTCAATATAACCAACGACGGCTGGTATCTGGACACCGCCGCGCCCTATCAGCATTTTATCGTGAATATTTTCCGCGCCGCGGAAACCCGCCGCCCGCTCATCCGCGCGGCCAACAACGGGATCTCGGGAATGATCGATCCCTGGGGGAGGATAGCGGCGAAGACCGGACTGGACGAACCCGGCGCGCGGGTCGTCAGGGTCCCGGTCTATTCCGGGGCCGCACCATCCCCGCATGCGGCCTACGGGGAATGGTTCGTCTATTTCTGCACGGCCCTGGTCGCGGCTTTTCTTATAGCCGTGCTATTCGTATGAAAATAGTTTTTTCCAGAAAATACACGGTTCCGCCGCGCGGGCATGTCTTCAGGTCCGGCAAGTTCGAGGCCGCGCTCAACCTTTTGCTGAAGGAAGGAGCCGTATGCCGGGCCGAGGTCGCGGAGCCCCGGCGGCCCTCGGAAAAAGATCTTTTGCTGGCGCATTCTCCGGCCTGGGCCGGGAAGCTGATCTCAGGCCGTCTCACCGGCGCCGACTGGGAGGCCGCGGAACTGGGGCCCCGCGCGGATATTTTGGAGGCCCAGCTTATGAACGCCGGCGGGACAATTTTGGCCGCCCGGCACGCTCTCCGCCGCGGTCTGGGCATAAATTGCGGGGGCGGCGCGCATCACGCTTTCGCGGACCGGGGCGAGGGTTTCTGCCTGGTCAACGACATCGCGCTGGCCGTGAACAAGCTGAGAGAGGAGAAAAAGATCCGCCGCGCGCTGATCATAGATCTGGACGCGCATCAGGGCAACGGCACGGCCGCTATTTTCAAAGGCGACGGAGATATTTGCACTTTTTCAATGCATCAAAAAGGTCTGTATCCGGAGCGGCGGGAAAAAAGTTCGCTGGACATAGAGCTGCCGCCGGGAACGGGCGACGCCGACTATCTGGCAATACTGGGGAAGCGGCTGCCTCCGCTCTTCGGCCGCGCCAGCCCTGACCTGGCGGTTTACAACGCCGGCGTGGATGTTTACGAGGGGGATCTCCTGGGGGGGCTCAAGCTCACGATGCGCGGCGTGCGGGCTCGGGATGAGATGGTTTTCGGGGAATGTTTCCGCCGGGGGGTCCCGGCGCTTCTTGTGCTGAGCGGCGGATACGCCGGAAAGCCCTCGGTCACGGCCCGGCTGCACGCCAATACCATAAAGTCCGCGCTGGAAAAATTTAATACAATAAGGGCTCGGGGGTGACATGAAAATACTGCTTGTAGAGGATGACGACAGCGCCGGAGAGCTCATCGAGACACTGATGAGGAAGCACGGCTATACGGTGGAACGCGCGCCGGATGGAGCGGCGGCGCTGAAAGCCGCCAGGCAGGCCCCCCCGGACCTCATAATCTCGGATGTGATGATGCCTGAGATGGACGGGTTCATTCTGTGCCGCCGCCTGAAAGAGGATGAGGAGCTGAAAAACATTCCCGTCATATTGTACACCGGAACGGTCACGGAGAAGGACGAAGAGGCTCTCGCCCTGGATATGGGAGCCGTAAGATTTATCGCCAAGCTGACCGAACCCGGGCAGCTCCTGGCGGCGGTGGCCGAAGAGCTGCGGAAGGCCGCCGAGCCTGGGCACGGCTATCCTAGGCCGCCGGCCGGCTGGGAGGGCGCAGCCAGGGAATATCTGCGGATCTTTTCCCGCAAGCTTCAGCGGAAGGACCAGGAGCTGCTGGAGGCCAGGAAAAAACTGGCCGAGAGCGATGACAGATACCGCAATCTGCTGGAATCCGCTCCCGAGTCCATGGTTATCCACAGGAACGGCGCGATACTGTACGCCAATCCGGCGGCGCTTCGGCTGGTGGCCGCGGAGAGGACCGGGCAGGTCTTAGGCCGCAATCTGCTTGAAATGGTCGCCCCGGAATTCAGGGAATTCGTGGCGGAGCGGATAAAGTCCGCCATGACGGAAACCGCGCTTTCTCCGCTGGCGGAACTGCGGATACTGCGGGCCGACGGTAAAATTGTGGACGCGGAATTCATGAGCTTTCCCGTGGTCTACGAAGGCGGCCGGGCCAGGCTCGTGATAGTGAAGGATATTTCCGAAAGAAAACGCGCCGAGGAGCGGCTGCGGGCCAGTGAAACGCGGCTGGAACTGGCTTTGCGGGCCGCTCATATGGGCGTGTGGAGCTGGGAGATAGGCAGGGATATCCGCACCTTCGACCCCGGGGCATGCGAACTGCTGGGCATAGAGTATGAAAGCTTCAGGGGAACGGCGGCCGAGTTCTTCGACCGCGTGCATCCGGAAGACAGGATGATCATAAAGGCGGCTCTGGAAAAAACCATAAAGACGGGAGCGCAGTATGAGGCGGAATACCGCGTGGTCCGGCCGGACGGGCGGGTCCGCAACATGGCGGCGCGCGCCCAGCTGACGAGAACGCCGGGCGGCGCTCCGGACAGGATCAACGGCGTGGTCTGGGATGTGACCGGCCGCAAAACCGCCGAGGCCGAGCTGCGGAAAAGCGAGGAGATGCTGCAAAGGAGCCAGAAACTGGACTCTATCGGCCAGCTGTCCGGCGGCATCGCCCACGATCTGAACAATCTTCTCGGCCCGGTGCTGGGTTACGCCGACATAGTCAGAAAAAGCCTTCCGCCGGGAGATTCCCGGAGAGCCGACCTGGATGAGATCACAAAAGCCGCGGACCGGGCCGCGGGCCTTGTCAGGCAGCTTCTCGCTTTCAGCCGCAAGCAGATCATGGAGCCGAGGGTCGTGAACCTTAACGACACCATTCAGAACATCGGCGATATGCTGCGGCGGGTGATAGGGGAGAGGGTCCGGCTTACATACGCGCTGGATCCCGCCATGGGCTGCGCCAAGGTGGACCCGGGACAGATGGAACAGGTCATTCTGAATCTTGTTCTTAACGCCAGGGACGCCATGCCGCAGGGCGGGGAGATAGTAATAGAAACGGCGGGGCCCCGGTCGCTTTCGTCCAAACCTACGGAATCCGGCAGGTTCTCTCCGGATGGTTTCGTGCGGTTGAGCGTCAGGGATGCGGGCTGCGGCATGGACGCGGCCGTGCAGGCGCGGATCTTCGAGCCTTTTTTTACCACCAAACCGCTTGGGCGGGGCACCGGGCTCGGACTTTCCACGGTTTACGGCATAGTGAAGCAAAGCGGCGGCAGCATACAGGTCAAAAGCGAGCCGGGCAAAGGTTCGCTGTTCGCGGTCTATCTCCCGGCGGTAAAGGCCGCGCCCACGGACGCCAGAAGCGTTCCGGCGCGGCCCGGCGGTTCCGCCGGGCCTGGACTGCGTGTGCTGATAGTGGAGGACGACGATTCCATGCGGGGCATAGCGCGAAGGGTGCTGGGAGGAGCGGGTTATATGGTTTCGGAAGCGGTTAACGGCAGGCAGGCCCTGAAATTCCTGACCGCGGCCGGGGAAAATATGCCCACGGTCATCCTTACCGATCTCGTGATGCCGGAGATGGATGGGATAGAGCTGATACAGGCCGTGACGGCCGCCCATCCCGGAATAAGGATCCTGTGCATGTCCGGCTACAGTAATAAGGAAGAGGAGCTCAGGCAGGTGATAGGCTCCAAAGCCGCCTATCTGCAGAAACCCTTCGACCCGGACACGCTGCTGGCCAGGATGGACGAACTGCTGAAATAGTCCGGCAAGAGGCCTAGATGCGGCCGGGTCAAATGGAACGGCACCGGGGCCAGATGGCCCCGATTGTTTTTTTTAGGAAAAAATAAAAAGCCCGGGAACCGCGCCGCGCGGGACTGGCTCCCCAATGAATGGGAGATTACGGATAGGTCTTATGGTCTAAAAATTAATAGGCCTTAAGACCTATATGACCATAGGCCCTTTGTACTTGATTTTTCTCAATAGTGCTGTAAACTATCTGGGTCCTGCAAGCTGAGGGCGACCTTAAGTCAGGAGGCAGTTCAGATGAAAACAGCGATAATGGCGGTTTCTCTGTCGATAGCGGCTCCTCTTTACGCCGCGATAAACTTCGACAACCCCAAAAACAACGACATAAAGGAAGAAATATCCGGTCTGGAAATAAGCGCTCCCGCTCCTTCTCAGGCTGCTGAGGCGAAAGCGGACAAAGAGTGGACCATCATGGTCTATGTCAACGGCAAGAACAACCTGGAAAGGTTCGCCATGTCCGACATGAACGAGATGGAGAAGATCGGTTCCACCGACAAGATCAATATAGTCACCGAAGTCGGCCGCATAAACGGCTACGACACCAGCGACGGCGACTGGGTCGGCACCCGCCGCTACCTCGTCCAGAAGGACAATGACACCGGCAAGATCGGTTCTCCCGTGGTGCAGGACCTGGGCAAAGTGGACATGGGCGACTACAAGCACATGGCCGAATTCGCCAACTGGGCCAAGACGAAATACCCCGCCAAGAAGTACATGTTCGTGGCCTGGAATCACGGTTCCGGCTGGGTGAAATCCATGGACATGGTCACCAAGGGCATCTCCTACGACGACGAAACCAATAACCACATCACCACGCCCCAGCTGGGCATGGCCCTTCAGTCCATGGGCAAAGTGGATGTATACGGCTCCGACGCCTGCCTCATGCAGATGCCGGAAGTCAATTATGAAATACGCAAATCCGTGGATTACATAGTTGGATCCGAAGAGACGGAGCCCGGAGACGGCTACACCTACGACCTGCTGCTCGGTCCGCTGGCCAAGAACCCGGGAATGAGCGCCAAAGACCTGGGCAAGCTGGCCGTGGACGCCTACAGCGACCATTACCAGTCGGTGAGCCAGGATTCCACGCAGAGCCTTATAGACTCCGGCGCCATGGACGCCTTCCTGGGCCTGCTGAACGAGTTCGCCGCCTCGGCGATGGCTTCCGGAGAGAAGACCCAGGTCAAGAGCGCCCTCGGCAGCGCGCAGAGTTTCGCCTATCGCGACAACAAGGACCTGTGGCACTTCCTGAACCTGTACGCCGCTTCCTCCGGGAACGCCGATGTAAAGGCCAAGATAAGCAAGCTGCAGGAATTCCTGTTGGGAAATCTGGTGCTGCATAACCGCGTAAACGGCAAGTTCGCCAACGGCAATACCAAGGGTCTGGCAATATATATGCCGGCCTCTTCCTTCAACAGCGCGTACAAAAACCTGTCCTGGGCCTCCGCTTCCAAGTGGGACGAGTTCATCAACTGGTACCTGGCCAAGGACGGTCTGCTGTCGTTCTGAAGACGGGTTGAACGCTGACGGACGGGAACAGGGAGGGCCGGCTGAAAAGCCGGCCCTCTTCCTTTTGCGGCGTGTCCGGCGGCAGGCGTGTCCCAAGAAAAACCGGGTTGACATAGGTAAAAACTGCCGGGCCGACATGCTTTTGGCGCATGGGAGTACCGTCCCCGCCCTCCCGCGT
>Ga0074195_1001390_pt1 | contig 34579 bp, 25 predicted proteins | sample EPASupsiteHSE623_FD_64525 | JGI IMG/M metagenome (GOLD analysis project Ga0074195, IMG submission 64525) | Bioremediated contaminated groundwater from EPA Superfund site, New Mexico - Sample HSE6-23 | ecosystem: Environmental > Aquatic > Deep subsurface > Groundwater > Contaminated ... | reverse complement strand
GGACGGCAGTGGGGAGAGAATTGTGAATGAGAATAACTATTCCTACAAAAAAGGTGATATTTTCCTTTTTACACCAATGGATTGCAGAGGGTTTAAAAGTCTTCAACCTACAAAATTCTGCTCTATTCGATTTTCCGAAGTATTTTATTTGGATAAGGGAAACGAACACGGAAATGTGATTGATTGGTTGAAACAGCTTGAACAGATTTTTTATCATCATAACAGGTTTGAATGTGTTATCGTACGCAACAGTGGCGACTGTCAAATGATTTCAAACCTAATCTCGAATATCATAATTGAAAATGCTCAAAAAGAATTGTATTCGGAGCAAAACATACGGCATTGTGTTACACTGATACTTAATATCCTGTCAAGAAATATAGTGACGAATCCCAAAGATAAAACCAAGCATAATGAAGAACCTCTTATTAATAAAGTCCTGACCTATATCAAGCAAAATATAGGAAACAGCGCGCGACTAAAAACCAAGAACCTATCAAAACAATTCAATCTGTCACAAAACTATGTGGGAGAATATTTCAAAAACCTAACAGGGGAAAATCTTCAACAATATGTTTTGTTATACAAAATGAACTGTATAAAACAGCGTCTGTTATATAGCGACTACACGATAAATCAAATAGCGGATGAATTAGGGTTTACGGATGAGAGCCATTTAAGCAGACAGTTTAAGAAACACACCGGAATAAGCCCTACAAAATTCAGACAGGAGAACAGGATGTAAAACCATCTATAAAAATGGTATAATTCTTCCATTCGGTTGCATTAAAGTAAATAAGGAGAAGACCTCATGTATCTTCTCCTTGCGATGACCGTTTTATTCTGCAATTACTTTTTCCAATCCGCCACCTCATCCACCACTGCGATGGCTTCAACTTCAATAAGAGCATCGGGTGAGAACAGTGATGATACTTCAAAAATAGTATCTGCAGGATAAGGGGCAGTAAAATATTTGCCCCGTAATTCTACAATCTTCTCAAAGTTTCCCATATCACGGAGCATGATGGTGACCTTGACGACGTTCTTTAGCCTGTAACCCGTTCAGCTTAACGCTTTGCAAATAACGTTCCAGCCGGACTGCCGGTTCAAGGGCGAAACCGCCAGCAGGGAACTGCACAGCCTGGCGATCACAGGCCTCTTCATGGCCGCCCAGGGCTGCAGTACGACAAAATGCTCGTTATGCACAAGCGAAACCGAGTAACTTTATTGACGAAATTTACCATCACTTTAATTTTTCGTCAATAAAACATATCTTTGCATTAAAAAAGTATGATAAAGAGAGAAACATATTTAAGCAAATTAAGGCAACTTAAAGACCAAAATTTAATAAAAGTCATTACAGGTATTCGACGTTGTGGAAAATCAACTCTCCTTGAAGCCTTTAAAAATGAACTTTTATCAAGTGGTATCTCTGCTGAAAATATTGTATTCCTTAACTTTGAAGAAAGAGGAAATCTAAACTTTACTAATTGGACTGCGCTATACGATGAAATCATAAAAAATGTAAGTAACGATGAGAAATATTACGTTTTCTTAGATGAAGTTCAATTAATCAATGATTTTGAAAAGCTAATAAACAGCCTGTATACTAAAAAAAATATAGATTTATATGTTACAGGTTCAAATGCTTATTTGCTTTCAAGTGAATTGGCTACACTTTTGACAGGGAGATATATTGCAATAAATATTCAACCATATTCATTTAAGGAATATATTCTGGCAAACAACGATGACAAAAACACGGACCGTTTATTTCGAAAATACATTAATGACAGTAGTTTTCCTGAAGCAGTAACTCTTTCTCAAAACAATCAAAATTTAGTAAACGATTACCTTCAATCTATTTATGATACAGTTATTATAAAAGATATTGCGCAGAGAAATAAACTTAGAAATATTCATAATTTACAACGGATTATCAGTTTCTTATTTGATTCTGTTGGTTCATATGTTTCGCCGACAAATATTGCGGCAGAACTCAATAAAAATTCACAAAAAAGCATATCACATAATACAATTATAAAATATTTGGATTTTCTTACTCAATCATATATTCTGTACGCAGCACCGCGTTATGACATAAAAGGGAAAGAGTTACTTTCAACGAATGAGAAATATTATATTGTTGATTTAGGATTAAGAAACGTTACAGCTACTAACAAGTACGATACCGATTTAGGTCATAAACTTGAAAATGTTGTCTATTTTGAACTTTTTAGACGTGGAGGAAAAGTGTATGTCGGAAAACACAATGACAAAGAGATTGATTTTGTAGTACAAAAGCCAAATAATGAGAGAGAATATTATCAGGTTGCCTATACCGTTAATGACGAAAAAATATTTAAACGAGAAATTTCGGCATTTAAAAATATCAAAGACAATTATCCAAAGTATTTATTGACACTTGATTTTGATAATACAAACATAGAAGGCATCCAAAAACTAAATGTAATTGATTGGTTATTAAAATAATATCCTCACATCCATTGTCTTGTCCCCGCTGCCGGTATTCGGGCATGGTTGTCGATTGTTAAAAAACGTCCATCGTTTCGATGGGAGGAATCCCTTTTCGATTCGATGACTGCTATTGTTCGTGGAGAAGAAGGGGTTTTTACAAATGAGTTTATTTTTGCATTTTACAGGGGAAATTTATGAATCCGGATAGCTTATTGTTTTTTTTGCTCCTGCTTTCAACGATAATTTCATCAGGTTGCGGTCAAACTAAAAGTCCGAATTCTGATTCATATACTGAGTCGCAAATCGAAGAAGATTTTTTGATACACTCGCAATTATCGAAATAACTTGAATTAATATCTATGAAAACAAAAGTTCTAATTTTTTCAATTTTCTTGATTCTGTTTTTAGGTTGTAAACAAAAAAGTAAAAGACCGACACCTAACTTTTATAAAAACCTATTCACTGAAGAACTTCTTAGTGAATCTGAATTTAAACAGTTGATAGACAATTTGCACGTGAGAAATTTTGATTCCATTAAAGGAGAGAAAAATATAAATATTCATTTTTATGAATTGACAATTTCTAACGATTCAGTAATCCAACCATTCAAATATGATATAAGAGTAGGAAATGAATATTTAGTAAGAGCGGATTCATTTGAAAAAATAGGCATGGAAATTTCTCCACAAACCTTTTTAACTACCGATGGAGATAGTATTCAAATAGGTGGAAAACAGACAAAACCAATTCTAATAAATCTTTGGTTTGTTGAGTGTGGTGGCTGTGTTGCTGAGATACCAGCATTAAATAAGTTACGAGAAAAGTATGCAGATAAAGTGAATTTTATAGCAATTACTTTTGACGATGAGAAAAAGGTAATGAGTTTTTTAAAAAGAAAAGAGTTCAACTTTAAACACATAACAAATGCTGAAAAATTTATAGAATATATCGGATCCAAACCATATCCGGAAAATATTTTTATAGATAGAGACGGTTTTATTCAAAATATTGAAGGAGGCCTTGGCAATCAAGCAGATTTAGATTTAGTGACAACGTATTTTGACTCTATAATTGAGAAATTATTGCTGTAACATCAGCTACCCGCCGGTAGCAGTGGTTTTCGGACTGCATCTTTCCGCCCGGGCAGCTTTTCATTTTCTCAGGATACGGCATGGCCCGCCAAAAGATAACGATATCGTCGGGTAGGGGAGAGGTGTCAAGTTCTGCAATTGAACTTTTGAATAGCTTGTCCATTGATTTTTGCTTCAAAGAAGTGTGTTTGAAAGCAACTCACTTTGTGTGAGTTAACTTTTTGACGTATATGGAAGTAAAGTTGTCCGTGTATATAGAGGAGAACTTGTCCATGTATATGGGGGAAAGAGTTTCCATGTATATGGCGGAGAACTTGTTTATGCATTAATATCAAACTGTTAAAGCCTTAATGAGAACTTGCTAAAGCCTTAAAGACAACTTGTTCAAGCTGCATAAAAAGGTTGCGGATGTATGATGAAATCGAACTATACAAAAATCGGTATCGGGCGACTTTGTATGCTATTTGGTAAAACCCGACATGCATTCTACGATAAAGCCTGGCATCTGCAGGAAAGAGCAGATTTACACCACTTGGTACTGGAGCTGGTGGCTCAGATCCGGCGCGAGACCTTGCGGTACAGCAACTGCAGCAGGATACAGTGATCCACTTCATCGAAGAAACTTTTCAGGTCGATATCCGCAATGTGCTGGTATCCTGAATTGATGATTTATTCTTTACTTTTTTCGAGTCCTTTTTTTAACCAATTTGCAAATTTTCGTGGATCAGGATTGTAGCCATAACCATCGAGCAATTCCTGTTCTTCTTCATTTAAAATCACATAATACGGCTGTGTATTCCGGAGAAAACGCGATATCTGAAAATCAGACCACTTGTTTCCAACAGTTCGTATTTTTTCCCCGGTTGTATCAGAAGTATATTTCTCGCTTTCGGGCAATTGTTCCCTCAAATCAACAAATAATGAAACTATAACATAATTTTCCAGAAGCATTTTCTTCACTTCAGGATCGATCCAAACATTATCTTCCATTTTTCGGCAGTTCGTACAACCTTTCCCGGTAAAATCAATCAGCAATGGTTTTCCGGATTTCACTGATTCGTCCAACGCTTTGTCATAATCTTCGTAAAGTGGTATTCCATGAGGGCCAATATGCTTTTCCGGATCAATATTTACCATTGACTGAGCTACCCCCTGAACCTGAGACTTGCCAACTCCAAGCGGTGATTCAGCATAATCAACCGGAGGTGGAAAGCCGCTTATCAGTTTCACCGGTGCCCCCCACAGACCTGGAATCATGTAGATTACAAACGCGAAGACAATTGTTCCCAAAACAAACCTTGAAACAGGTAAATATGTTGTGGGAGAATCGTGTGGAAATTGAATTTTTCCCCAGAGATAAAGTGCCAGGCCTAAGAAAACAGCAATCCAAACCGAGATGAAAACTTCGCGTTCCAGAATATGCAGGTTCAGTACCATATCAGCAATCGACAGGAATTTAAAGGCAAAAGCAAATTCGAGGAAACCAAGAACTACTTTCACTGAGTTTAGCCAGCCACCTGATTTTGGCAAAGTATTTAACCAGCCTGGAAAAGCCGCAAACAGGGCAAATGGTATAGCCAGCGCAAGTGAGAAACCCAACATACCAATAACAGGTGCCATGCTTCCACGAAGTGCTGCCTCCACGATCAATGCGCCTACAATTGGGCCGGTACACGAGAATGAAACCAACGCAAGCGCAAAAGCCATAAAGAAAATGCCAGCTAATCCACCTTTATCGGCTTTGCGATCGACTACATTTACCCATTTGCTGGGTAAAATAATTTCGAAAGCTCCCATGAAAGAGAAGGCAAATACAAAAAGTAGCAGTGCAAAAAACAGGTTAAACCATGGATTGGTGGAGAGGTTGTTCAAACTCCCGGCTCCAAAAATTGCGGTAACAACTGTTCCTAAAATCACATATGTTAAGATGATGGAGATTCCATACCAAATTCCATTCCGGATACCTTTAGTTTTGGTTTTGCTTTGTTTGGTAAAAAAACTTACAGTCATCGGAATCATCGGGAAAACACACGGGGTTAATAATGCAGCCAAACCACCAAGGAATGCAAGAATAAAAATATTTCGGTAATTACGTCCCTGTTTTGCGCCTGCTCCCGTTGTTGTATCATTGCCCCCGGTTTTTAAATCTGAAGTATTTCCTCCTTTTAATTCAAAAGAAAACTCTTTATTCATGGGCGGAGTACAGGTCTCATCGTTACAACTCATAAATTCGACATAACCTTTAACAGAACAGAAATCATGCGTCACTTTTACCCGCTGAGTGAAGGTTACCTCTGTTTCATAATAGTTTACCTGAAGTTGAAATGAAGGATCAAACTTGTCAATGGTTCCTTTACTGGCAACAATGTCGCCTGATAATTCAACATTTTCCAGGTTCTCGAAATAGAATGATGTTTTAATTGGTCCCCCCTCAGGTAATTCTGTACCATAAAGGTGCCAGCCTTCGTCAATTTTTGCCTTCAGAAGTAAATCATATTCCATTTCTGAAACCTTTGTTTGTGAAAAAAACCACTTTACAGGTTCAACTACCTGCGAACTTGCTCCCAATGCGACAATTAACATGATACATGAGAACAAAATTTTCTTTAGTAACTCCATATTATTTTTTATTAAGCATAATATTGAGTACCATTTTGTCGGTTTCTGTCATTCCTTCAGAGCCAATGGCATTCAGGTTATTTATCGTTTTATCAACGTCCTCGTCAGCAATTCCTTCCAGTGAACTAACTACTTTATTGTCTATAGCCATCATGGCCGAAAAAGTTGCTGATGATGCGGCATTCGAAACTTTAAGTGCACAGCTTGGTTTAGCTCCATCGCAAATGACGCCGGCAATATTACCAATCATGTTTTTAATTGAAAAAGCGACCTGTTCCCTGCTTCCTCCCATTAAATAGGTCATACCACACGCTGCCCCAATTCCGGCTACTGTCACCCCGCAAAGCCCGGATAATCGCCCCAAGCCCCGCTTGATATAAATAACCATCAAATGGCTTAAGGTCAGCGCCCGAATGAGCTGATCTTTGGATTTATTCATTTCCTCGGCAAACACCACAACTGGTAATGTAGCAGTAATACCTTGGTTTCCGCTTCCCGAATTACTCATTACCGGAACCATCGCTCCTGCCATTCGAACATCGCAGGCGGCAGCTGTTACTGCCACCAGTTTATTGTATACGCTATCGCCCATAATATTTAAGAACGATTTGCTTTGAATAACCCGTGCAACAGAATGCCCGAAAATACCATTTGAAGATTCATTAGCCGCTAATTTATTCAATACGGCAGCCTGGAGGATAAATTCCAAATCTTCCAAAGGAGCTGTTGTTGCAAAGTCATGTATCTTATTGAAATTCAACTCCACCTGATTCTCATCCAATTGTGGTTGGTCATTATCTGACAATTCACCGAGAAGAACAACATCATTTGCTTCGACGTAAGCAATATGGGTATGCGTACTGCGAATAATTGCTTTGGATTGAGCTTTTTCACCGAAACAACAGGCTTCGATATACAATTTATCAGGGGCATCCTCTTTCAGGTGGACAAAGATTTGTTTGCTATCAACAAATTGTTTGGCCTCTTCCAGTTTCCCGGCATTCAAGTCTTTTAACACTTCAAGCCCGTATTCCGATTTACCAACAACAATACCTAACGCAATTGCAATTGGCAGTCCGATCATTCCGGTGCCAGGAATGCCAACTCCCATTGAATTTTTTATGATATTCGAGCTTAAATAAACCTCGCACCGAATAATTTTTTCATCAATAACCTCTTTAGCTTTTGACACGGCCAATGCAACTGCAATTGGTTCTGTACAACCAATTGCAGGCACTACCTCTTTATGCAGTAACGCTAACAATTCTGAATATTCTGTTTGTGACATCTTAATTTATTTCGTAATTTTTTTCATGCTGCCGGTCGGATTGATCGTTGTTTACCTAATTCGTTCTAGTTTCGCAGGAGTTCTTCCAACTTTTTTCCCAGTTTTTCTCCACGAACATCTTCGGCAATTAATCTACCCTGGTTATCAATAAGGTAAGTCGTGGGGACCGATTTCACCTTGTACAGTGCAGAAATATCCAGGTCATTGAAGTTTGGCCACTTCAAATTTTCTTCAGTCACTGCTTTTTTCCACGCCTTTGGGTCTTTATCGATTGAAAAGCCAATTACTTCAAAACCTTTTGCTGCATATTTTTCGTAGTTGGCTTTTACGTTCGGAAGTTCTTTGCGGCAAGGCGCACACCATGATGCCCAAAAGTCGATCATGATTACCTTCTTGTTTTTAATGAGGTCATTCAAACTAACTTTATTGCCGTTCGCATCAACGGTTGTAAAATCAGGAACTGTTTCGCCGGTGCGGTTGGCCGGATATAAGTCTTCGGCAACCATCTTACCATAGTGGCTCTCCCGTGCTTCTTTTGACATATTTTCGAAAGCCGGACGTGCATCGGGTGTAAGGTAGGAATAGAGGTTTAACATCATTAATGGTCCCCAGAAGGTCTCTTTGTTGGCATCAAATACACCGGTGAATCGTTTTTCAACCGTATTGATAAAATTTTTATCTGCTTTTGCAAACTCGAAGTACCGGGGAAGAGATGTAACGGAATCCATCATGGCCTTATTCTTAGATGTATTGGCTTTAACTAAAAGTGCCTGAACATCAGCAAAATCCTTATGTAATGCCTCGTACACCTTATCCAACTCATCTCTTACAGCAAGTTGGCTGTATAAATAATCGTTACTTTTTGAGCCTGAAATTTCCATTTCACTGAAGCCAGAAGTTTCCGAAGCTCCCTCTTGTCCAGGGCGTTTCACCACCTTGCCTTTTATTTTAATTGAGGTATTCTCAATCATGATCCGGTAATAATCTTCCTTATTCCCCAGTACCAGGTAGTATTCACGTGGTTCGGGTACTTCGCCTTTAAAACTAAATTTTCCTCCTTCAATAGTAGTTTCCGCTTCCGGCTTTATGTCGTAGAAAGCAAAGGGAACCAAAGCTATTTTTGTACCATCACCGGCACCAGTTAATTCGCCATTGACTTTATAACCGGTATTCGATTGCTGGCATGATACAAACAAGGCGATCATTACAATGTGCGATACCTTTATAATTAAATTTTTCATCTCTTCTTTATTTTTTAGTAACATTAAAAAATGTCCAACAGGTAAAAATTTAACTTACCTGTTGGTCAACTTCTTTTGCGCTGTTTAATTAATAAGTACTAAGCATTAATTGTTGTCGTATTTCTGTCTTCTAATAAACTATGAGATAAGTGATAACAAAAATAATAAATAGGTACGTGACCTTAACTCTATTATTTTTCTACATTTTGAACGATACTTCCATTCCCAGGGTTGTCAATTGCTCCCTGAGGAAAAGGCATAGTCCACATGTGAGAATCGGGTGACAATGCCAAGGTTTCTCCGTCAACCACTTTTGACAGTGTTATTGTATAATTTCCTTCCTGGTTCAAACGGCGGATATCACAAAAAGGGATGAGAGTAAGAACTAATTCATTCCGTTTTGTTTGAATGATATTTGCCATCGCTTCAGGCTCATTTGTGGCTGTCAGGTCGGTATAATATTCCGTTAAAATACGGGTTTTCCGGACCGTGTTAAGCACTTCCATTGCTCCGTCAACATCACCGCTTCGGGCAAGACATTCCGCTTTAATCAGGTAAACCTCAACGGTTGTTATTCCACCGTAATTGAAGTATCCCTGCAAGGTTCCGTAATAGTATGTGTCTGTTCCAACAGTTCGTAGTTTCCAGCGTGAAAGGAAACGCGCATCACCTTGTTCAAACATCGCAGCACGCTCTGGAGTTAGTGATTTTTCAGAAGAAGAATAATACGTGCTCCCATGGCGATAAGAATAGTTTTCGACATAGTCGAATCCCATTGGCGAAGCAGTACGAACGTAAGATGCCGGATTTGTAATTTGAGCCTTATTTGCCTCATAATAAGCTGTCCAATCGTAGAGTACATTATTTTCATTCAAGGCTTTATTGGCAAATTCCAATGCCTTCGCATAATTGTTCATTTGCAAATATACTCTGGCATAAAACGCATAAGCAGTGCCAAGGCTCGGGTGTAAAACTGTAGCCGCTACTTTGGGCAGGTTAGGAAATGCTTCTTCCAGATCCTTCATAATAAAATCATACATTTCCTGAATTGATACCTGGGTATAAGGAGCATCAACGTCAGCACTGGTAATCAATGGAACAGACAATTTATTGGAAGCAGTTGCCGCATCATAGGTATCAGCATAAAAATTGACCAGGTTGAAATAGGTCATAGCTCGCAGAACTTTTGCCTGAGCCCAAACCTCTTTTTGTTCGCTTTCGCTCGCTTCGGTTGAACTCAGAGCGTTTGAAATGATTAGATTAAATGCATTAATGGCCGAATAGCTGGCATAATAAGTTGTTTCATCTGAATTGTTCAATGCAACCCGGTTAGCAGTCTCGTCCCAGAAATAATTCGCTTTGTATAGCGGATAGTATGACAAAGATGAAGAGGATACCCACTGGTCGTTTAACAGGATGACGGCCTGAAGTACATCGACCCGATGATTTCCGTATTCATAGCGAATCATAGCTTCAAAATCGGCCAATGTTTCAGGTATTTTTTCTCCTTTTGGTATTACTCCAAGATAGTCGTCACAAGCTGTAAATCCTAAAGTTAAGAGCAAAGCGCTCAGCAAGCTTATTTTATGAAGTATTTTTTTCATGATTAATTCGATTTAGTATTAAAAATTAACGTTGATACCAAACACGTAATTCGGCGACCGGTATCCACCAAGCATGTATTTGGCGTCTTTACTTTTAGTCAGCGTGAATACATTTTCCACGTTGAAATTAAGACGAACGCTCTGCAATTTCAGGTTGGTCACTATATTTTCCGGAATATGATACGCCAGTGAAACATTGCTCAAACGGACATTTGAAGCATCCAAAATATTCACACTCGAATACGAATAGATGGAATACAAGGCATCGCTATAATCGGGGTCGTACTCGAAAACTGCGCGGGGTACATCAGTTTTTAACTCATCGCCAGGTTGTTGCCAACGTTCATTAATCCGATTATTACCAACAGCAATAGTGGTAATGTATCCTCCGGTTGCCCCGCTATAACTGTTATTCAGCATCGGCAAATAAGTGTTACGGATTTTGTGTCCCAACTGATAGATGAATAATGCTGATAAGTCGAAGTTCTTGTAATGAAATGATGTGCTAAATGACCCGCTGTGTTTTGGGACAGTCGTTCCTAAATTTTCAATCGATTCCAAATCGGTAGGCTGATAGGTAAGTGCATTGCCTTCACTGTCATAAACCTGTGGCAAGCCGGTTTCACTTAAGCCTGCCCACTTATATCCGTAAATTGAATTATATGGGGTTCCGATTCTTGGAAATTCGCTTGGATAATCCAGTTGGAGAAAATAAACCGGAGCTTCTACATTCACATAGGTTACTTTGTTTTTATTATAACCATATAATATAGTGGTGTTCCACCCAAAATTGCTGGTTTTAATGATTTCACCATTAATCGTCAATTCAACTCCGCGGTTTTGCATTTCGCCATTGTTAATGGTATAGGTCGAATATCCCCAACCTTCTGTGGGAACACCTTGTGTATTAGCTAATAAATCGGAACCTTTTTTATTATAGAATTCAACTGCCCCGGAGAGTCGCTGTTTTAATACTGCAAAATCAACCCCGATATTTGTCGTTGTAGTTTTCTCCCACGACAACTGAGGATTCGGACGACTTACTACATAACCATATGTACCCCCTACTGTTGAGCTCGGGAAGTAGCTTGCAGTCATATAAGGTGCAGAATTTTTGGCGATGTTACCACCAATTCCATACGAAAAACGAAGCTTTAACATATCGATCGAGGAAACCTGGAAGAAATCTTCCTTAGAAATATTCCAGGCAGCTCCTGCCGACCAGGTTGGTCTATTTTGATACTTGCTGTCAGTACCCCACAGATTAGAACGATCCCAACGTAAACTACCGGTTGCTGTATATTTTCCATCATAAGTATATCCGGCATTTCCGTAAAAGGAAACAAATCGATTTACTAATTCGCGTGTTACTGCAAAATCGCTGTAAGACATGTTCGAACCTCCGAGAATTGAACCAACCAAACTAATCAGTGTATTTTGATCAACCGGAGTAAAACTCAAAATTTCCGGATCGTAATTGTATAAGGTATTTCCCCGATATTCCAGTTTTGAATGCCTGGTTTCAGTTCCGGTGATCAACGTCAAATAGTGTTTATCGGCAAAAGTTTTGTTAAAGTCGAATTGTTGTCTGAAATTATACGCATTGGAGTACTGCTGAACTTCGTTGTAGATATTTCCGTATGGCAGATTATAAACTAATGTTCCGGAATTCAAAGAGGCCATTTGGTTAACCGTGTTTCGAACGGCGTAAGACTCCTTATTCTTCAACTGCTTAGTCCGATCAACCCCATATTCATACTGAAACATCGCATTATACTTTAACCAATCGGTAAGCTTGATATCTACTTTTATATAAGTACGGTTAGAGAAATTTCTACTTTTCGTTAAATTCAAACCCAATTCATCCAATGGTGTAATATCCATATTGTATAAACCGTAATTGCTAATGGCATCGATCGTTGATTCACTTAAACGAGATTCTGCGGTCGAAACGAAAGGATTGCCGGAATTGTCAACTAAGCGGTTGTATGGTTGATAAACAAAACCCGGGTTTAATGGGTCATAGGTTTGTGTTGTACCTTTTTGATAATTAAAATAGTTGTCAAAATCAACGGTCAACCATTTCGTAACTTCGGTTGAGTTCCGCAAATCGACACCAACTGATTCATCTTTCGAATAGATATCTTCGTATTTATTGTTCTTGTAGGTCACAGATGCCATGAAATTATTCTGATCGGTAGCCTTACCTATGCTAACATTATATTGTTGGTAGAACATATTTTGTTTGGCATATTTTTCAACGTCCTTGTAATATTGATACCCCATGCCCTTGAAAGCATTGAGTTGATTGTTCATCTCAGTCTCAGATTGATTTCCTGCGTAATAATTCAAAATAGATTGCATCCCCTGGCTTGTAAAAACAGCATTGGAAAGGAGCGACCGGGCATAAGAAGCGGCACTTCCATCAGTGGCTTGTAACTGCGGATTTCCTGCCGCCCACTCTTTTTCAAGCCCAATGATATCACTGGCATCTGTAAGGGTTTCAGTATAATAACGATAAGGAGATACCGTAAGGTTCGAAGAGAAACTCACATTTGTTTTTCCTCTTAATGCTTTTTTAGTAATAATTACCACCACGCCATTTGCTGCACGGGCGCCATAAATTGAAGTTGCGGCGGCATCTTTTAGTACAGTTATGCTTTCGATATCTTCCAGGTTTAAGTCAGGAAGGTTTTCAACCAAAGAACCATAAGGTGTGTACCGCGTATTTTCAACAGGAAAACCATCGATCACATACAAAGGAGTTGTCAACCCCTGCATCGAAGTGACCCCTCTTATCAGTCCATCATTGAACCCGGCAATCTGTCCTTCCAACACTGTGCTCAAATTGCCTAAGCGTTTTTGTTGTATCTGGTCGCTTTTCAGTTTAACAAATGAACCTGTTGAACGTTCCCGGGATATTGTTTGATAACCGGTTACCATAACCTCTTCCAAACCGGCAATATCCTGTTTTAAAACAACCTCAAAATCGGTTTTATTACCAATTTCAATTTCTTTTTTTAGATATCCAACACTTGATACAATCAGTGTGGAGTAATCACCTTCTTTAGCTTCAAATTCAAATTCACCCATTTCGTTAGTGGCTGCACCAATATTCGTATTTTTGATTACGACGGCTGCAAAAGGAATGGGGTTGCCTTCTGTGTCCTTTACTTTACCTGAAAATTTGATTTTTTTCTGTTCAGCCGGTTCACTCACATTGTTTGGGTTGATTTTCCCGGGAACAGGTGTAACAACCACTACGTTATTGACAATTTTGTAGCTCAGGTCGTAGTTTTTTAGAACCTCATCCAGAATTTGTTCAATGGTAGAACCTTCAAAATTTACCGTAACATTTTTCACGACCGCCACTTCTTCATCATTATAAACGAATTGAAATTCGCTTTGCCTGGCTAATTTTTCAAAAATACTTTCGAGTGTAGTGTTTTTTACACTAACGGTTAGTTTCGTGCTCTGCGAATAAACCGAAGCCATTGTGCTAAAGGAGAAAAGCAACGTAAAAATAATAGTAAGCCTCATAATTAAAAACAGCTTTTTAACCTCCCAATAATGCTCTGGAAGATAGTTTACACATCGTTTTTTCATAGATTTGTAATGTTTTAACAATTTGTATTAGAAATTCTAATGCATTTACCAACGGGAGATGTGCCAGCATTTCCCGTTTTTTATAAACACATCATTTTACGCTCATTATTTTTAATATTTTTTTAGGCGACAACGTGACTCATATTTCTCCTGTATGTTTATTGTATTGATTATCAATAAATCGCTTTTATTTTTGTACTACCAAAATATCATTCCCTGAGATTTTAAAATCAACATCTGTTGTAAGGCTAATTAATTCGAGATGTGGGTTAATCTCTTCATATCTTTCCAGGTTACCAGTAAAATGACGATGTTTAAAATCATCATTTTCATACGAAACGGTAACATTATACCAACGCTCAAAGGTTTTCATAATTTCTTCAAGAGTCATACTTCTGAATGTAAACATTCCATTTACCCAGGAAGTATAAATTCTGGTATCTACCTGTTTTACTTCCACATTGTTATTGTGGGTATCTACAATCCCCTGGTCACCGGGTTTCAGGATCACATTGGTTGAGGCATTGGTATGAATATTTACTTTACCCTCCACCAAAGTAGTTTCTATATTATCGTATGCTTTTACATTAAACGATGTACCAAGAACTTCAACCTGTATTCCTTTTACATCAAGCACAAAAGGGAAGTTTTCTTTTTTTGCGACCTCCAGATAAGCTTCACCTTTTAAGAAAACTTTCCGTTTTTCTCCTGTAAATTTTGCCGGAAATGAAAGTTCAGAGTCTGAGTTAAGCCAAATTCGGGTCCCATCCGATAAAACCAGGTTATATTCACCTCCTTTGGGAATATGGATGGTATTCACAAGCTCCGAACTAACATCAGCCTCACTGTAATCAATAGTCTCATTTTTTACCTGAATATGAAGCCCGTTACCCAGCAGTAAAGTGGAATCGTTTATCCCTTGCAAATCGATACTACGACCATCGCCCAACTCAAGTATTGCCTTTGGTTTTCCGGGTTTAATAACATGAATTTCTGACACTATATCCTTATTCCCTTTGGGTTTATGCAGTACCTGATAGGATATCGTTAACGACACAAGTGCCAATAAAACAGATGCATATTTAAGATATGGCCGGAAGCTGAATGTTCTTCGTTCTTCGAGTTTAGAATAAATTACTTTCCATGCTATATGTTCGTCAATCGTTGCTGAAAAACGGATTCTTTGTGCATTTTTAAGAAAAATCAGGTATTCTGAAAATATCTTTTTATTATCAGCATCTTCTTCCATCCATGCTTTCAAAATATTGTGGTCCTTTTCAGTGATATTTCCCTGACTATATTTTGCTATCAGCAGATAAATGTTTGAATCTGGTTGAATCATCTTTATTCGTTTTTAATATAGATGCAACATTTCTGTAATTGGGTGACAAAAAAATGTTTTTTTTAAAACAAATGTGAAATAAGATTTCAAATTGAAACTATTATGCCGAGGGACGTTACATAATGTAAGTTTTTTAAAAGTCGCTTCTCTCATACCGAAATTGAGATTTTTCCTGATTACACAGAGTCTGGAAGGCCTAAATCAAGACAAGAATAATAGGATTAGAACGTCAAGAAATTCCCGCAATTTTGACAGTGACCTTGAATATTGCGTCTTCACTGTATTTACCGATATTCCATAAAGTTCTGCCACCTCGTTATATTTCAGGTTTTTAAAAACAATTGCTTTGAAAATTTCTCTTCCTTTTGGCGGCAATTGTTCGATTTGTTCGAAAAGCCGGTCCTTCAGGTCCTTTAATTCATCCTCCGGCAATTCGTCTTCAATCAGTTTCTGAACATGATTATCAATTTCTTCAAACCTAAATTTGGATTCTTTCCTGATAAAATACAATGCATTATTTCTAACGGCCCCGAATAAATATGCCTTTATGTTTGAATGAATGTTATCATAGCTACGAGAGTTCCAGAAATTAATAAAAGTATCCTGGACAATATCTTCAGCTTGTTCTATAGAATCAACAAATTTTAGGGCAAACAGACAAAGGGGTTTATAATATAAATCAAATAATTCACGAAGACTATTTTCGTCTCCCTTCCTCAAATTACTTATGATTTTATGCTCAAAATCTGCCATATTACCCTCTAAATAACACAAATATACAGGAATTGAATAATTCCTTTCCATTTGTTCTGCAATCCGCTAAAATATAAAATTCTGACGTGGTCTCTGGCTACGTGGCTCGTAATGTACAATGCCATATTTGATATTTGTTTATTTTGGAAAAATACCTCTAAGTAAGTTGGTTGCCAGCCGACAGGGATAAATACCTTCGAGTACTCCACCGATGTGTTAAACCGCCTGGCTTATATCAGTCCCAATGCTCCCGATGAAGTTTACCGGGAGTTGCTGCCTGATCGCTGGACTAATTTAATCACTTCCTGACCAATTTCTAGTTGTTAAGTACTGGAGTCTCTTTCTGCTCCCTGGCCGGAGCCGGTTCAAACAGCAAGGTATACTCCGAATTGTATTCAGGATGGCCTTCCACCTCGACCAGAAGTTTGAAGCGATTAGACTCTAAATGCGGAAGTTTAAAACGTCCGGTTGGTCCGGCAATATTCGCATTATCCTGTACTATCGGCGGATTCCACAACAGCAACTCAATGGTCGATTTATCTGTTTGCAGCTTCATTTTTACTGTCCCGATATTATATTCCCGGAAACTATCGTTCAGTATCCAAACCTCTGCAAAAAATTCTTCGCCTTCTTTCCATCTAAATTTGCTCAATTTAGCACTCGCACAAAACGGCCTGCAAGCACTTTTAACTGCATAATAAGCTGGCTTACAAACGGCAGGGTAGACAATTAACGAATTGTTTGCTGCCGAAGGCCAGGGTTCGTTGTAGCACCAGTTTAATGCCATGGCACAGTATGGTTTTTGTCTGCGTGCCTCCTCGAAAATGGCCTTATACCCCTCGCTTTGCAAGAGCTGACTCTGCTCAATAAGTTCTTCCAATGTCCCGGTTTTTCCAAAATAATCTTCCAGAACATTCTGGCACAACCATGTGTCGCCTTGCCAGGCACCAAAGGCATGGTGGTCTTGCCATACTGTATTTGGCTTAGGAGGAAACAGATCTTTTTGGGGAATAATTTCTTTTAGAACCTCTATCGGAGAAATTCCGGGGATGCCAAACTCAGTGTAAGCCGTGAAATTCGTGTTGTTTATTATTTGAAAAACCTCTTTTCCTTCAGGGGTTCTGAAGCCGTAGAAACCATGCCCCATCCCCATCAACGGCGATGTCGGATTATAAGGAACCGATGGTGAAAATTCAAGGCACAGAGAGTTTAACAGTCTTAAAGCCAACGATTGGTCTGTCATTCCCGACCAATTATTAAACAATTCATTGCCGCCACACCATAGCGCAAGCGAAGGGTGCCTCCGTAATCTTTTTATTATAGAAGTTGCCTCTTGTTTTAGAATAGCCAGGTAGTGCATATCATCCGGGTAGTTGTTACACGCGAGTGGAAATTCTTCCCAAACCATGATTCCCTTTTCATCGCAAATTTCAAAAAACGATTCTTTGTTGATAATACCTCCACCCCATACCCTGAACATATTCATATTGGCTTTTATGGCCAGATCAATTAACTCTTTGTAACGCTCCCTGGTAATAATGCCGGGGAAAATTTCCGGATTTACCCAGTTTGATCCCTTTGCAAAAATCCTTCGTCCGTTGATCTCAAACTGGGCAGGAGGTACACTCCTTGATTTTGGGAAACTCACAGGTTCTGTCCACGCACCTTCGTTCATCACCAGTTTAACTCTTCTAAAGCCAACTTTCCGGCTCATGCTTTGCAATTCTGTTCCGTCGGCATCCAGTAACCCGAATGTTGAGGTATATAAATACGGAACTCCATGATCGTGCGGCCACCATAGATTTGGATTATCCAATAAAATTCCGGAGACAACAAGATTATCATGCATCTCTCCTTCTGAGCTGAGTACATTTTGTCCTTTCTCGTCAGACAGGGTCCAACGATATTTTTTCCCCTCGCTATGTTTCCCCTCTGCACAGATTGTAATATCACATTCCCGGAAATCATCAGATAACTTGTAGTCAATATACACATCAGAAACATCTGAATTGTTGCGGATCTCCAGCCCGGTTTCGTCCCAGACGCCCAGCGGGACCAATCGCGGATGCCAGTCCCAGGTGTAACTTACCGCCGGTTTTACCACATTTGAGGCCTGAGTTCTGTCGGCGGGGTAAGGAAAACGTTTCGGAACGGGATAAACCAATACTTTCAAGGTATTGTTCTCTTTCAGTTGATCTGTCAAATCAATATCGACATAAGTGAACATTCCTTCCTGTTCAAATATTTTCCGGTCATTAAGATAAATTTCAAACTCGTAGTCAATTCCCCTGGAAACAAAAAACAAGCGTTCATCACCCGATAATGCAGGCTTCTTAAAAGAAGTTCTGTAGGTATAAAACATATCTTCCATCCATTCAAACTTCTTGTAATGATCAGAAATATTGTATGGGGGGTATTTCCCAAACTTGGCAATATCCAGTTGGACTGCTCCAGGGACGGTTGCCGGAATATAATTGACCGGGAGTTCACTTTTGGCCTTGGAATAACCCAACTCCCATTTTATCCCTAAATTGATTTTGGAATATCCGGTAAAAGAGCAAAAGATAAACATACCGATAATAAGGATTAATTTATTTTTCATCGTTCTGTTATTTGGAAAACTGTTGAATGTCATGGTTATCAGCAAGGATACCTCTTCATCGTAGCTTGTAAAGACAGACGTTCACCTTTTCAGCAGGTATGTTTCAAACCACCTGATCATGGTCAGATCATCGGCTCTATTATAGGTCCAACCATGAGCTGCCCCTTCGTTGGTAATGAGCTGACAGGGAACATGATTTTCTTTCAGCTTTTCAATAAAACTTTTCGCCTGCGAATAAGGCACCAACAAATCTTTTGTGCCCTGAAAGATTAATATTGGCGGAGTCGACGGGGTGATAAAGAAATAGGGAGATGACTCTCTGAATATTTCCTTCGCCCGATCTCTTGGAGTGTCTTTGTTTATATCAAAAGCATCCACGAAAATGGCTACGTTTTTGAAATCAGCGAATGTAGAGTCGGGATGATTATAATTGACCAGATTAACAGGAGGAAAGAAACAGGCGACGGCCTGAACTTTGCTTGAAACCAGGTTTACCGGATCAACAATGTCGGTATTTTTAAGTGAGTGCATCTGACGGTATTCTGCTTCCGATACTTCATCTTTCCCGAAAACCGCAGCAGAAACTGCAAGATGTCCACCTGAACTTCCTCCTGTTATGCCAAACCGATTCGGGTCAACGCCAAAAGTTTTAGCATGATAACGGACATACTGAATGGCGCGCTGAATCTGATCAATGATTTCAGGCACTTTGAACCTGGGCTTTGAACCATGCGATACCAGGAAAACGGTTTCCCCATGATCGGTGAATTCTTTAAATTCGTTAATCGAATGGATTGCTGCATTGTACGACGTCCATCCTCCACTAACCATTTTGAATACAGCGATGCCATTTTGTTTCTCAGGGATCAGTACATCAAATACCAATGCTGCTCCGTCTCTGTGATCATAAACCACATCTGATATGCGTTTTACCTTGTTTCCTACAGTGGTGAAAGAAAATACAAGGGAAAACAGAACTGACAGAATGATTAACTTTTTCATGGTCGATATTTTTTTTAAACATTAGATCTTTAAAAATCAAAAAATAATTTGACAGGTTTCAGAAAAAAATGATATTATTTATCCAGAAGATACTTATCAAACCATTTACCTAAGGCATCATGATCCGTCGAATCAGGTTGCCAGCCATGTCCTTTAGCTTCTCTCGGAACAAACAGATACGGAATGTTATATTCCATCAGTTTTGCAATGAATGATACAGATTGACTAAAAGGAACCAACTCGTCGGCAGTTCCATGTATGATACAGATAGGCGGGGTACATTCCGAAATAAAGAAATAGGGAGAGATCGCCCTGAGCGCTTCATTCTGGAACTCCCTGGTACTGTCAGGAGTAGCCACAAAGGAGCCATTGGCAGAAACATTCCTGACTGTAGGAAAATCAAACCAGTTCGTATCCCTGTCAATGTAATTCACAAAATTGGTAGGAGGATAAAAACAGGCGACCACCTGGACTTTACCGGAGACCAATTCAATGGGATCAACCTTCTGGTCTGCCGGGATTGAGTGAATCTCTCGGTATTTCTGCTCCTGGATTGCATCTTTACCAAAGACAGCCGCTGAAATAGAAAGATGAGCACCCGCGCTGTGGCCGGACACTCCGAATTTATTCGGATCAATCCCATACTTACCGGCATTGAAACGTATAAAACGGATGGCACGCTGAATCTGAGTAATGATCTCAGGTACATTGTACCGTGGCTGTGAACAATGGGTAATAATAAACACCGCGTATCCCTTATCCGTAAACTGACTGAACGATTCGTTACTCATGGTTGATGCAGCCCTGGATACCCACCCCCCGCTGAGAATATACAGGATCGCGGCACCATTCTGTTTTTCGGGCTTAATAACATCGAACACGAATGCCAGCCCGTCTCTATGGTCATAAACAACATCACAGATACGGGAAACCGTTTGCTGTGCATGGATACAAAACGACAACGACAACGACAACGACAACATGAGGGCGATAATACAGATAAATCGTTTCATAATTAGTCTGTTTTCCCGTTAATTGTTCTATTAAATGGCTGCTGGTACTTGTCAACACAGCCAATGGCCTGGATAAGCGCCTTTTTATTCTCGACAGTAAGAGGATTTTCCGAAAAATACCTGGTCATTCTGCACCCGGATATCGTAACCGTTAATCGTTTGTCACCTTTCACAAGCATATAGTCTCCCGATTGCAATTCCGGGATACATGTTAAAGCTGCATTTTTACCGGAAAAGATCTCTACATTAGAAAGAGCCGTATGACCCTCTCCTTCAATAATTAACGGATGGATATCCTTTACTGATTCCTCCCCGGTATTGGCAATAATTGATCCTTGTGCAATTTGCCAGTTCCTGTTGACATTCTGGTTGCCATATTTATGTATTCCAACTGCAACACAATCAAAGTTAAAGTTTGTCAGCTGACCATATGTCTCACCACCCAATTCTATTCCACCGTAGACACCAAAGCAGAAAATATCCATTAGCTGTGCGTTATCTGTATACTCAATCGAGTAGCAATAACTTTTCTTCGCAATAACAGCATCGATGATCTCGGGTGAGCTGTGCCCTTTAAATTGAGATTGAAGCGCTGGGTTCACGTGACAATGCAGAATACGGGGTATATCGTAGCAATGTTTAATTCGAATAAATTCACCACTGTACGGGTAACCATAACAATGCTCAAACGTTATCAGCGCGATACTATTTTCGCGCGTGGCATTGAAATCCATAGCCATGTATTCACCAAAAAAACTAAGGCAAGACAGCGTAACACCAACGATTGACTTGTCTTTTGAATTCTGAATCGTTGGAGGATATGCGATAACCTTTGAAGGGTCATCAACAGGTTGTTCCGGATACCAAAACTGAATCCCCCTGATTTGGGTGGCTGATTCGACTGTAATGAATGGATTATTGTGATCTGTGATTTTAAACACACTTCCTACAGGGTGTTTTTCTGTTGGATGGCAAGTCCCTCCAGGCACAGGGCCATTTGCTCCAATGAGAGAAACATTTTTTTTCAAAATAATTCCGCCATCCACCGGGTAAGGCTCTGAAGTTGGCTCGATATAAAGTGCAGCCCCCCGTTCGGAAGCCCAATCAACAGCTTTTTGCAGGTTTTGTTTGTTTGTTGCTGCGCTATTGGATGGTTTTACGTCAAAATCCTGAATACTTTTGAACGGTGTCTCTTTTAATGCACAACTTTCAAGTATTAAGAGTAAAAAAATGAATAAATATGTTGTTTTCATAGGTTTTAGTTGTTTTTCTTTATATTGAGGGGCCACCTCAGGTGGCTCCTCAATATTGTTAAATAATGGGTTCATTCGATAAATGGATTAGTATCTTTTTCACCTTGGGGGACCGGCAGGGTCTTCGCGCCGGCAGACATTGTTTTACCTGATTCAGCAGCAATTTGTGTAACGATATTTATTTTTCCCAATTTATCCCATCGACGTAGGTCAAACCAATGTTGTTGCTCGCAAGACAGTTCTACATATCTTTCTTTCATCAATGCTTTGAATGCCTCATCTGCATTTGCAAATTGAGTTGCATAAGGAGCAGCGCCAACAGCCGGTCGGGTACGTACCTCATTAATCAACGCAAAAGCGCCCGGAATATCATTGTTGAAAAGCTTAGCCTCGGCCAGTAAAAGTTTAACATCGGCCAAACGGGTCCAAACCGTTGAGTTTTGACCACTGTTTCCTCCAAAAGCTGATATGGTACTAACATTTTCGAATGGCATATACTTTTTAAGCATATATCCGGTATTAGTAATACCAGCCTGATAAGGTGTGTAAGGCCAATTTCCACCTTTGTAGGTTGTAGCCCCCAGAACGGGACCGCCAGACACATCACTACCTCCATAGAAAGTCATCGCAGCACGGGGGTCGGTATATGATTCTCCATTCAGAGTATATACAAACTGATAGGCATTCGCATTTGACACAGCTCCATCTGAAAGTGGAAAATCGCACATATCATTTCGGGTATAGTAACACATTTTGCTGTTAAATGAGTTTTTCCCCACCTTCTCATGGTAATCAATCAGGAAATAGAACCAAAGACTCGCCGGATCACTGGTATCATGGATGGTCTGCATGATAATCTCCGGAGAAGTCCGGTTGTCGTCGTTGGAAAACATGTCGTAGAAATCAGTTGCATAAGCATAACCCGCGACTGCATCTCCGATTACATCATTCAACTGAGTAATTGCATCCGTAAATTTACCTGCCCCAATGTAATATTTTGCCAAATAAGTCTGAGCGGCACCTTTCGTGATACGTCCCAGGTATTTACTTTCCCATTTACCTGGAAGGGATTCTATCGCACTCAAAAGTTCAGGTTCAATGACAGTGGTTCCAATCTCATCTACCGGAGTAGCGGGTTTTGCAGGATTGGATTTAATATCGGCGGCAGTCAGGTGCATTGGAACATCTCCATATAGCTGAGTTAAATAATAGTAACTCCATGCCCGGAAGAACTTACACTCACCAATCATCTGTTTTTTCTCTTGTTGTTCTGATTCCAAAACAGGCTGCCAGGCCTCTATTTTCTCCAAAGCAAATGAAGCGCGCCAAACGTGACGGAAAAGCACTTTCCAAATCCACGCGTTGAGCGGATTATTTGCATCAACATTATAATTATTGAATTGAATTTGAGTTGGCTCAGTCCCTGTAGTAAGCGACATTTCCTGTCCCATCGCATCGACCGCATGATAAAAGTATTTATCCAGTCCCGGATCAACAAGATTTGAGTAGATAGCAACAACAGCCTCCTGGCATTCATTCAGATTTGAATAGTAGTTGCCTTCATTAAAATTCTGCGGATCATCCAAGTCCACGATATCCTTCGAACATGATGCAATAGCAAATACAACCAATATAAATAATATCTTTTTCATAATTCTTTATTCTATAAATTGGACTATTTGAATGATACATCTATCCCTACCATATACATTCTTGGGTTAGGGAAGTTGTTGTATTGTCCCGCTATACCACGTTGCAGGTTATAATTGGAATCATTTCCTCCACCATTGGCATTCATTGAACCCAGTTCAGGATCATAGCTCTTGTAGTGGGTAAAGGTGAAAGGATTTTGAACAGTAGCATACACTCTGAAATTTCCTACATACTTACTCTCCTTCACAATGGTATAGCCTAATGTGATATTTCTAATCTTAAGGTAGCTGCCATCAGTTACAAACCGGTCAGATACACGGCTATTTCTGTTATTGTCGGCATTAGTAGCTCTTGGTACATCTGTTATGTCACCTTCCTGTCTCCATCTCCTCAGGCGTTCAGTAGTTCTTATTTGATGCGTAAAGAAGTCATAGATTTCTACTCCGGCAATGCCTGTTCCGCCAACACTTAAGTCAAATTTCCTGTAAAAAGCACTAAAATTGAATCCATAGTTGAACTTAGGGATCGGATTACCAATAAATGTGCGGTCGTTGTCGTCAATCTTCCCATCGGGTCCGGTAGGATTGCCTTCATCATCTTTGGGACCTGCAATGTCTTTAAAAGCAATATCACCGGCAGCAGCAGCCTGACCATATTGTGAATTGTAGGCATTAGCCTCCGCAGTGGTCGAAAGCACCTTATCAACCTTATATCCGTAAAAAGAACCGATCGGATGATCAACAGTGGTGAGCGTAATATATTCACTTGTTTCGAGCGGTGCATTCCAGATAGGCTCACCAGCTCCGAGAGAAGTAACTCTATTTTTAACATAACCCAACACCCCTGACAAGCTATAACGAAATTCCTTGCCAATCTTATCATTGTACAATAACGAAAGATCAAGGCCTTTATTACGAACAGATGCTGCATTTGAATATGGAGGCACATCAATTCCTGCTGACGGGTTAATCGGCACCTGCACCAGGATGTTATTGGTGTTACGAACATATAAGTCAAGAGATGCCGTAAATTTGTTTTGCCACATGCTTAAGTCAAGGCCAATGTTATATGATTCTGATTCCTCCCACTTGATGTCCACAGAAGCAAGTGCATTTGAAGTTGTACCCTGCATCCAGACTCCCGGAGCGCCAAAAGCTGCTCCAACCCCATTAGGGAAACCCGCTGCATTATACCCTTTGAAAAGAGTCGACAGATAACCATAGTTTGGAATACGGTCGTTACCCGAAAGTCCCCAGCTTAAACGCAACTTCAATTGGTCAATTTGTCTGGAGTTTTTCAGGAACGGCTCCTCATTCAACTTCCAGGCAAGCCCTGCTGATGGAAAACGTCCCCACCGGTTTTCAGGAGCAAAATTGGTAGAAGCATCTTGCCGATAGTTTACGGTTAAAAGGTATCTATCCTGAAATGAGTAATTTATGCGACCGAAATAAGACAGATAAGCAGTTTTTCCAATACTCTCTCCAGTTATACTTGAAGAAGGAGTCTGAGATATCATTAACACATTATAATTCTCCCATGGAACAGTTGCAGAACTCTTTCCTAAACCGCCCAGACCATATGAGTCATTAAATTTTGCTACTGAACTGGACATACCAGCCATTGCTGAGATATTGTGTTTTCCCAAAGTCTTGTTAAAGGAAAAAAAGTTTTCCCAGGTTGAAGATTGCGACCAACCTAATCCTTTTGTAATCTGAGCTGGATATTGCAATCCTCCCTGGGCATAAGTAGGATACCATAATTGATTAAACGAAGAGCTTTGAGTATAGATCAATTGACTTCTGAATTTCAAACCATCAAGGATATTTAGCTCCCCGTATACCTGATCCTGGAAAACGCCGTTTCTGCTTAATTGGTGACGGGTATAAATCTCAGGCAACGGATTGAAGCTGCTTCCGCCATCAAGAGCTGTTGTCATTTGTGAATATCCCCAGGAATTATTTGAGTCATAAAGGTCCATGTATGGAGCATAATTAAGTGCTGCCATAAGCGAAGCTGCATAACCTGTAAATGGAATTCCTTTATCTTCAATACGGGAATAAGTCACATTATTGCCAATCTTAATAATATTGTGGTAATTATACTCTGTGTTAGATACAACATTCAGTTTTTGATGGTTATAGCCGATAACGATTGCATCCTGGTTTTGATAATTCACTGAAAAACTGTAGGTGATGTTTGGAGAACCTCCGCTTAGATTCACATGATATTCTTGCTGGAGAGCATTTTGGAAGAGGGTATTTTGGATATTGTTCCGTGTTGTACGGGCCCATTCTTCCGAATACCCTAATCCTCCATTGCTGACTGAAACAAAACGCATTGCTTTTGTCCAAAAATTTGGATCAGTATCAACTGCCAGGTCAATAAACTGACTTGCGTTGATCATAGGAAGTTTTTTTGGGGTTTGGGCAATGCCCAGGTAAGCATTTACCGCAATTTTGAGGGCTCCCTGTTTCCCTTTTTTTGTCGTTACCAAAACGACACCATTTGCGGCACGGGCACCATAAATCGCAGTAGATGAGGCATCTTTCAATACTTCGATCGACTCAATATCATAATTATTTACAGAAGCAAAACTTCCGGGCATACCGTCAATAATATACAGTGGGTCAGAGTTATACAAAGTACCTGTACCACGAACCAGAATTTTGGTGCCTGATCCCGGAACTCCATTTGAACTTACAACATTAACACCCGCTACTCGCCCCTGGATCATACTGCCAACATCAGAAGTAACAATATTACCAATATCGCTCTGTTTTACAGAACTTACAGCACCTGTCAAGTCCTTTTTCTTCACAGTACCATAGCCAATAGCGACTACTTCTTCTATTCCAACGGTTTCTTCAAGCATCTCAATATTTACTGTTGTCCTTCCGGATATGTTAATCTCCTGTGTTTTCATACCAACAAATGAGAAAACCAGAGTTGCATCCGAAGGAACTTTGGAGATACTGAAGCTCCCGTTGGTATCGGTAATGGTACCGGCGTTTGTACTTTTTATAATAACTGTTACCCCGGGAAGCGGTAACCCGAACTCGTCGGTGACTTTGCCGGAGACAGGTTTTTGCTGTTGACTTGATATTTCAACATTCTTGCCTGTCTTCGGGGCAATAACAACATAACGGCCTATTACTGAATACCCAAGATTCGTTTCGGCAAGTATCTCATCCAAAACCCGATTGATATCTCCGTTGGAGATGTCAATATCTATTAATTTGTCTGCCTGTAGTTCATTTTCTTTATAAAAGAAATAGAATTCAGTCTTGTCTTCAATAAATGATAATATATCAGCGATTGAAGTTTTTTGAAAAGAAAAATTTAACCGGGTTTGCTGAGAGTAAGATTTCGCGTGTGCAGCTAACACAGCAAGAAGAATAAATGCTACAGTTAACCTCATAATTTTAGATAGTTTAGCTAACAACCTTTTCAGGTCGTAATTCTCCCATTTTTTTTTCATAAATTTGAAACGTTAAAAATTAATATTAGTGTATTATTTTTATCAAAAGCGGTGAACAGGTGCCTAATCTCTCACCGCTTCTTTTTTTATTTCATTTTTTATGGTCCATGTGTATCACTTTTTTTCCGTTTTCTTCTGTAATTATTTTAAAGTTAATTGATTCTGATTTAACAAGAGCATTTAATAATTCTTCGATTGGTTTGTCTTTTAAGATTGTTCCTGTAAGTCGGACTTGCTTTACGGATTCATCATCAAACACAATCCGGGCATTATACCATCTTTCAATAACTTTGGACATTTCTTCAAGCGTTTGATTTTTTAAGAAGATTTTCCCTTTCCTCCATTCTGACTTTTTGTTCGCATCTACAGTTGTAACAGAAATCCGTTTTTGCATTCTATCATAAACAAGATTCTCGTTGGGTTTCATCTCAAAAACTGCATCTCCTTCATTATTGATTACGGTTACCTTTCCTTCCTCTAAAGTCGTTTCATAGTTTGCATCCGGGTATGATTTAATATTAAATCGGGTACCTGTAACCTTAATGGTAAAATCATCGACATGAACGAGGAAAGGATTACGCGGATTTGATTTTACATCAAAAAATGCTTCGCCTGTCAAAAAAACTTCTCTTGAATTCAGAAACTGCAACGGGTATTTCAACTCGCTCGAAGAATTTAATTCCACTTTCGTACCATCCGGCAATACAATACTTCCCATTTCAGAATTCGGAATATTAAACACAGTATAAACATTCTGATTTTCCTTATTGATTTTATAGGAAGCAATGTAATATCCTGCTAATAAAAACAAAAAGAGTAGTGCGGCATATTTTAGTGTCGTTTGCACAGCAATTCGAATTAAATGGCTTCGGTTTCTATGAAAGATTCTTACCCACGCTTTATCAACACTTACTTCCGCAATTTCTTCAATGATTACAGTTTCATCGGCAAACAGGTCACTAATCTTCTTTTCCTGTAGCTCCAAATCTTTATCATATAAATGACTATCAAATTGCATTTATTTTTCCACCTTTCTTTTTATTAATTCTATTTTCAAATTGGGAATGAACTGTTACATTCCTTCTCTTTATAACTATTACACAAAAATTTGAAAATGGGTGAAAGAAAATCAGAAGAAAATCAGGCAGAATTTCTTTAATTGCTTATAGGCAATAGTCAATTGAGTTTTGACCGTGTTGTTTGTAATTTGCAATTTCTCTGATACATCACTGTATTTCATTCCCTTAAATACTACCATTTTGAAAATTTCCTGGCATTTGGGAGGGAGCTTGTCTATTTCAAGAAGTATTTTAGAAATTCTCTCTTCCCTTTCAAAATTATACTCTTCACCAACATACTCATGTAGATAAAGCTTAAATTCCTGGTGATCTTTTTTATCACGGTTGTAATTCAGGCTTCTGTTTTTAATCGATCTTAGAAGATAGAATTTAAGATTGGGATCTAAAGGGTTAACTTCTGAATTCTTCCATAAGTCAAAAAAAACATCCTGAACAAGATCTTCTGAAGAAACCAAATCATTTGTTATTCGAACCGATATATAAAGAGCCAATTTATAATACTGTCTGAAAAAATTCTCAAACTCTTTTTCAGAAAAACCATATTCCGACTTAAATTTTCCCATTAATGATCCTGCGACTAACTGATGTAAAATTAACTAAAATGAACATATCTTTTCAAAAGCAGAAGTATCTCCTTTTTTTAAATCAGCAATCATAAGGACAACAATGATCTGACAGAGGGAAATCTTATTTTCTGTGAATTCAGACGTAACCATTAAGTATCTATCTTTATGATTGGTCTGAATTTCTCCTTTTACTGTTCCACTAAAGTTTTGTACTGTGGCAAAACCTTCACCCCGTTAATCTGTGCCCCGGTTTCTTTCATTTTGTCAACCAAATCCTCAAGGGCTGTAGTCCGCTTCAACTTTCCTGTAATTTCACAGGAATACACCACGCAGTCGGCTACATATTTTTATACCCAACATTGTGCGGCAAGCTGAAAAAAAATGTTGCGACAGATGAAGAAAACGAACAAAATATCTATTATAATTTTAGCTTTTATCCAAATGATAAATCAGAATATGAATGCACAAATGCCTTCAGAAGAAACGATAACAATAGACAATACGAAAATTGCCTATTATGAACAGGGAAATGGCGAAATTGTGCTTTTTTTACATGGTTGGCCACAAACTTCTTATGTATGGAGAAAAGTACTACCGGAACTTTCAAAAAATTATAGGGTAATTGCTATTGATTTACCTGGTTTAGGCAATAGTGATAGTACAAGAAGTTATGATACTAAAAACATTGCGACACTCCTAAACGGTTTGACCGATAGTTTACAAATTAAGAGATTTCATTTGATTGGGCACGACATAGGCAGCTGGGTAGCTGTAGCTTATGCAATGCATTTTGAATCCAAACTGATAACCCTGACCGTTATTGACGCAGGTATTCCGGGACTAATTTCTCCAACTGTCTTCCAACCAGAAAATGCGAATAAGATTTGGCAATTTTATTTTCATGCAGTGGATGAAATTCCCGAATTTCTGACTGAAGGCAAAGAAAAGGAATACCTTTCGTGGTATTTCTCTAAGAAATCATACATTAAGACAGCCATAGACGAAAATGACTTGCAAGTTTATTATTCTGCTTACAAAGGAAAGAAGAAAATGAAGAATGGTTTCGACTATTATCGGGCATTTGCTGAAAGCTCAATTCAAAACAAGTCATTCAATTCTACATTGACAATACCAATATTGGCAGTAGGAGGGAAATATGCTATGGCAGAACAAGTTGGAATTGCAATGAGAAAAATAGCAACCAACGTACAGACAGAGACAATAGACTTATGCGGCCACTACATACCCGAAGAACAACCTGAAAAATTAGTTGAACTTATTGAGAAACATATAAAGAAATGACGAACAGGCAGCTGCTGATAAATAGAGACGGTACTGTTACCGTTTTTAAATAATGAGTTCACTTATATCAACTTGTTAAAGCCTTAAATATAACTTGTTCAAGCTGCATAAAGAAGTTGCGGATGTATGATCCGGAAATAAAAAAACGAAATTGCAATTACGTCAAACTGTTTCTCAAGAGTTGGCTAAGAAAACAGGGGCATACCCAAGTTGGTTACAAATGCTGAATAATATGCAAACATTACTCAACCAGGATAAATAAAATGGATCGAGCCATTAAAGGGGTGAAAAGAGTTTCCTTGCTTTCCTGTTTCTGCTCCTTTTGCCCCACCAAATATAAAAACCACTCACAGGCAGTAAAGACGCAATTAATCCGGCAAAAAACGTGATTACCTTTCCCCATAATCCCATCCAGTTGCCCGTATGCAGGGTCCAGACAGTATTGTCGGTTTGTTCATTGGCCAACGCTTCAGGGGTTAAGTTTAGCTGCATTCCGGTGTAACGGTCGAATGCCATAAACTGGTTATCCATGGCGCTCTTCAGCCCGATTCGCTTCGCTGCATTCAGGGCATAAAATCCCCACTTATCGTCAAAGTAGGTGTAAAGTTGTATCTCTTTTTTCCCCGGGTCATCTTTGAAGATTTCATCAAAAATCGTATTCACCGGGTAGCTTTGTCTTTCAGTATCGGCGCTGGCCAAACTTTCATTCCACTCGATGGACGAATTTCCGCCAAACACATCTTTCGTAAAATTAAAAAACGGGTTAAAGGCGATGATTAACCCGGTAAGGGAGAGTACAATGATCAGGAACGAGACATACATTCCAATAACCCTGTGTAAGTCGCTGTTTAGCCTTCTGAAAGGTACTTTCCGGTTGATGGTAAAGGCGTAATCAAGCGCTTTTTTCGAGCGATTCCGGGGCCACCAAAAGACGAGGCCGGTAATTACAGTCATCACAAAAATGATGGTAGCAATGTCGATAATCCAGTTTCCTGCTCCGTGCCACATCAGCGAATTGTGCAAATGTGCGGTAATATAAAAAAAGTAGATGGTTCCGTCGTCTTTTATAATTTCACCGGTATAGGGGTCAACATAAACCATTCGCAAGCCAATTTCCGGGTCGTATGAATTAAACCGGACCGTGCGTTCAGGGTCCCTGTAAGTAACCATGTAGCTTGGGTTTTTCCTGTTTGGGAACTTTTCTTTCATTATTTTAACCAAATCTTCTACCGGAATTTTTTGCTCTTTCACCTCAGAAACATACCTGCTCTTTCCGGCCGAGAGCTCCATGATTTCATCGCTGAAAACAATGATGGTTCCTGTTAGACAGATGAAAAATACGAGTGGCGCTGTTATAAGGCCCAACCACAAATGGAGGGTTGAATTGATTTTCCGAAAAGAACTTTTCATATCTGTTCTTTATGATTTTACAAAAACCGGTTAAAAACGATAGAGTATATTCACCAGGAAACTTCGGGTAGCCTGCGGTGTTGCATTAAAAGACGAAGCCCAGTATTCTTCATCGGTAAGGTTATTTATTTTTAATCCGATCCGGTATTTGGGCTGGTCATAAAACACGGTGGCATCGAACCTGGTATAACCCGGAACTTTGATGGTGTTGGTGGCCTCAAGGAAATGGTCGCTGGCATAATTCCCGCCCACGCCGGCTCCCAGCCCGCTTAATTCCCCGTGGGTGAGTTTGTGGCTCATCCATAAATTGGCAATGTGTTTGGAAACACCGTAAGGAACTTTCCCTTCATACTGACCTTTGGTATATTTGTTATCGTTGTACCCGTAGCCCATAATAAAGTGCATCCCCTTAACCGGATTAGAAATCAGGTCGATTTCAAAGCCTTTGCTTTCCTGGGTTCCGTCCTGCAGGTAGTAGGTGTTGTTGTCACCGGTAATGGTGTAGGGTGTTAGCCGGTTTTTTACTTCAATATTATAATAACTTAACGTGCTGCTCAGTTTCCCTTCGAACAATTCTATTTTCAGGCCTCCTTCAAGCTGTGTTCCGTGTTCGGGTTTGAAGGCTTTCGTCCCATCGTCTTCCGTAAGGGCAGGGGCTACATTTTTGAACCCGTCCATAAAATTACCGAAAGCCGACACTTTGTTCTTTACAAGCTGATACACCACGCCTAATTTAGGAGACAGGGCAGTTTGTTTATAGTCGTTTTCCACATCGTTAAAGCGGTCGAGCCTTAACCCCGCCATAACCACCAAACGGTCGGTAAAATTGATAACATCCGAAGCGTAAACGCTCACTGTTTTTTCGTGGCGCAAGGCATGCGACCATTTGGCCGTGGCCAGACTTTGTTCGAAAGCATAAACATTGGGTTTAAAAGTGCCGCTGATGGCAAAGTCAGGATAGTAAATGGTTGTGCGGCTGTTGGTATTCACCAGTTCAGTATAGTCACCTCCAATTACAAGGCGGTTTCGTATGCTTCCCAGTTTAAAATCACCGATAAAATTTTTCTGGATTTGGTTGGTGGTAAAAGTACTGGGCAGGTTCATCATAAAAGGAGTAATGGTGTCAGCTTTATTGACCTGCAGAAACAGATAGTTCCCATTGTTCTCGGTATTTGCATAAGAATAAAGGGTTTGCGAATTCCATTGTTCCGAAATTTTGTAAACTGCCCTGGCGTAAACGGTGAATGCCTGCGATTCTGAAACAAATTCATTGGATGTATATGATTTTTCAAAATCCCAGTTTAAATCAGACATGCTGGTAATGCCGGATTGTGTTCCAACCCTTGTAAATGTTGCATTACGTTCCGATTGAAAATATTCAAAATCAAGGTCCAATGTCAGCCTGCCATTTACAAGGTAGGTAAATGTGGGGGCAACCATAAAAGTACGGTTGATTCCAAAATCCTGAAAGCTTTTTTCGCGATGTATCGCAGAATTAACTCTGAACAGGAAAGTCTTATCAGCGTTTAAAGGATTGTTATAATCCAGGGTAATACGGCCTAATCCGTTGCTTCCTGTTGTAAATCCGGCTTCTCCGGCTTCTCTCGCAAAGGCTTTTTTGGTAACCCGGTTAATGAGACCGCCATAGGTAACAAGGGTGGTTCCAAATAAGGTTGAAGACGGACCTTTGATAACTTCCAGACTTTCCAGGTTCGCCGGATCGGAGAGGGTGACAAAGTTGGTCGCCATCCCGTTACGAATGGCCCCGATACCATTCAGACTCGAAAAACCACGCATATTGATTCCAAGCCCCACACCTCCGGAGCCGGGGCCGACAGAGGGATTCCCAACCCCGGGCGAAGTGGCAAGTACGCTTTGCAAGTCGAAAGAAACCTGTTCTGTGAGCAACTCTTTAGGGACAACGGTATAAACCTGTGGGTTTTCCATGTTCTTAATGGGAAGCCTTGCTACACTTTCCGACTGTTTTTTCGAAAATTTACTAATTAAGCCATCCACAGTTATTTCACCTAACACTTCATTTGATACTTCAAGTATGATTGTACCTAAATCGGTTGTTTCACCGTTGTTAATGGTTATCTCTTGTTCCCGGGGTTGATATCCGGTATAGGAAACAGATAACGTGTATGTTCCGGCGGGGGCCTCAATAACGAATTCTCCTTTCTCGTTTGTTGTGCTGCCGATATTGGTTCCCTTTAAAGAGGCCGTTGCATATTCCAGACTTTCACCATTAACTGTTTTTACGGATCCTCTGATTTTACCATTCAAGTTCTCTCCGTATATGGAAGTGAAGATCAGTGATAATTGAATAATAAGGGCTGCTTTTTTCAGATACGACATATTTTTTGTTTTTTTAATGAGTTAAAATAGATAATTGAGAGGCGTAAAGGTATTTTGAACCCTTTTCTGAAACAATCACTACTTATTGGTATTTTTGCGCAAATTGGGAAACCGTTTCTATGCTTGCCGCATTTAGCACTATGCTTGTCGCATAAACATTGCTCACAACTTGATCTTGCTGCCGAGATTTTATTTATGTGTTAATAATATGAAGTATTACGGGTGGTGACAGGAAAGGATCCGGCACGGTGTATGAGTATTACAGTTTCATCGACTGCGACTTTTCTAATGTAGATATGTCTAATTGTACGTTCTCGGATTGTGAGTTCTCAGGATGCAATGTAAGTTTGACTAAGTTGACAAAAACTGCATTCTAAATCATCCAACATATTCCAATATCCGGAATTTAGAATAATTCTTTACCTATGTTTTGTATGAATTATTATGGGGAAGTCGTAATTTGCAGTAATATAGAATAAAACACGTTTATATTAAGGCTCATAAAAAGAAACACATGACCAGGGTCTGATTAACCAATTTGGCGGAATCAATTAAATAAAGCAATGCAATGAGAAGGTATAAACATAAACAATATTTTATTCGGCACTTTTTAATCCTTTTTTCAATCATATGCATATCACTGACTTTGTTTTTTATTGCCGGACTCAAATTCTGGGAGTACCAAAGAACAAATGAAATCAAAGCAGGACAGCAACGCAAAGTACTATCAGAACAGCATTTTCTTGAATATTCGTTCAAAGAATCAGTCTATGATCTGGAAATAATGACCGAAAATCAGTTTTTTAAAGATGTTCTTACGAAAAAAAATGATGATAAAAAG
>Ga0074195_1001389_pt1 | contig 34582 bp, 54 predicted proteins | sample EPASupsiteHSE623_FD_64525 | JGI IMG/M metagenome (GOLD analysis project Ga0074195, IMG submission 64525) | Bioremediated contaminated groundwater from EPA Superfund site, New Mexico - Sample HSE6-23 | ecosystem: Environmental > Aquatic > Deep subsurface > Groundwater > Contaminated ... | reverse complement strand
TGCTCAGGTAATCGCTCGGGAGCTCGACGGCACCGCGGAACTCATCGAACTTGAGCATCAGCTCTGCGCTCTGGTCCTGCGACGGTGCGATCACAAGCCCGAATGAGGGACGGCGATAGATCGATTCATGCAGCCCCAGAGCTGCACAGGTGGTCGACTTGCCTGATTGCCGGGAGCAGTTCAGGATGATCTTGCTGGAGCGGCTGCGCAGGAGCTTGGCCTGCCATGGATCGGGATGATAGCCCAGGACTTCCTTTGCCCAGGTCACAGGATCCGAAGCGTAGAGCAGATCATTTGCCGCGGATGGCACGAATCATTGCCTCCTTTGCTTCGGGGTAAGGGTCCATGGCAGTGACGATACGGGTGCGCAGCTCTATCCATTCGGCATTGAGCGTGATGCTGACCTGCGGCGGATTGGCGGCCAGCTTACCCTCGAGCTCGGCCATGAGCTTGATCTGCTCCCTCAGCTCTCGCAAGAATCCCGGCCATGCTCGGATTTCGCCCGCCTTCTCTGCTTTGTCCAGAAGGCCCTCTGTCCTCCTGCGAACTGTTTTGAGATCCTCCAGAAGCCTATTGGCCTGTGCCATCTCCTGGGCCTCTTGAGATTTTGCCAATGCTTTTGGGATGTGGCTTTCTTTATGCCTTCTCAGGGCCCATTCGCTTAAGTGAAATTTTAGCGCTATTTTGCGATATTCTGGATTGTCGAGGAGCTGGTTATTGATTTCTTCGAGCGATTTGTGATTGCATACCGTGCATTGCCTTCCCATCTAAATCTCCTCGATGCCATGACCGTTATCGTAGATTTGCTTGTAATATGGAACTCTATCCTCGATTCGACTCTTTGATATTATTCCAAGTTTCTTTTGAAGTTTGCACGAAAGCTTCTGCAGGTGTTCGGGCCAAGTCAAGGTCGGATTTCTGCCCATCTACTCCAGGCCCTCCTTGGATTCGGGAGGGAAGTAGTAGCCTGGAAGTTCCAGGACCTGGAACCACCCGGCATCCTCAAGCACCTTGGCTAGCCTGCTGCAGGCCCGGTGCATCGCATGGGACAGGTCTACGATGGAGACCAGTCCCGGGGGCGTTCCATATACCTTATCATCAGAGTTCTTCAGGAGATTCCCCGTCTTGCAGAGCTCTCTGGCTATGCGAAGACAGGCCTCACTCTCGAATGGTTTACCAAAATCGCCGGGATAACCGGGCTGCTCCTGGATTGTTACCATTTAATCAGCCTCGCCTTCTTATCGTCTCGTGGGCCGCTGTGTCCGGCATGTGAATTGCATCGCCGTCCTCATCGATGGTGATCATAAACCGTGCCGCAATCCCTGCAGTAGAGGCATTCGCAGTTGTCCTTGACCAGCTCCCCGCCGCAGGGGCAGGCATCGAGCTTCAGCACTACGCCGTTCAGAGTGGTCAAGTAGATCTCAGGATGACTGTTGCGAGAATTGGGTTCTTCTTTAGCCTCCCGGCCCTGCAGGCGGATGAACTTAGGAGGCCTCCAGCCCCAAATGCCGCGGCTGTACGGCTTGCCGTTGTAGAGCAGCCTGCCCTTCGCATTGAAAGAAATCTGAAGCTTGAGGACGAGGTGGCATCCGGTCAGGATGCCTCCTTTCCAGATGGTTTCAAAGCCCTTGTCTTTGGAAAGAGCCCTGGCCTCAGATGGGGTCGGAAAAAATGTCTCAGGATCCGGGAGGCCTCCGGGATCCATGATGTCTTCTAGATCCTCACTACCCGACACGCTCGGCCTCCATCCAGGATCAGCTCGGTCTTGACTCGGCCCCGGGCCTCCAGCCTCTGCACGGATTTATGGACCTTGCCATCAGACCACTCGCCGTACATATTGGCCCGGCAGTACTTCATGAGGCGGTATTCATTGACCTTCTGACCTGCCTTGATCAGATCTTTTGTGGCCTGGAGGACCTGCTTATCCGTTGCATCTGCGTTGATTATGCGTCTGCGTTCAGCCTTCGATGCCGGTGATCTCTTGATTTCCAAATTGCGAACCAGTGTTTCAGCCTCCCAACATCCTGGCGGGCCCGGCCAGGGGATTTACTGATTCGGCTTTTGGTGCATGAGGTTTTATATTTTCTCTATCAAATACGGAGCGCTCCATATTTGATAGCTCCGTATTTGATGGATCAAATGCGGACCTCTCCGTATTTGATGGATCAAATATGGAACGTTCCGTATTTGAGTGTAAATAAAAGTTTATCAGGTGCGGACGGTTTTCTTCCAGCCGCATCTGACTTTGCGATCCGGAATCGAGATTTCAACCTTCTCGACAAGCCCCAGCCTCTCCATGTCGGCCAGAATGCGCCTGACGTTTGCCTCAGGGCGCTCCAGAATGCGGCAGATGGCTTCCATATGTGCCGGCTCGTCCGGGAGCTTCTGCAGTACTTTCTCCATGAGCTTCGAGCTGGTCACAGCTTTGCTCCCTGGGCCCTCAGCCTGGTCCGGATGGTTCCGGCCTCGTAGCTACAGCCGTCTTCCTGCAGCCGGGCCGAGATCTCCTCGGGGCTGAGATGCTCTTTGGTGTGCATCTTCCAGATCACGGTATCGAGCTCTCCCCTGCGGAAGTGCTTTGGCTCCGGCTTCTTCTCTTTCTTCCTCCCAGCGAGAATTTCCTTGACCTGCTCCGGCGTCACTGAAACGCCGCTCTGCGATAGCTCCTGGGAGATCTCCTCGGCGGACCAATCCATCTCCGCCAGATCCAGGACCCGCTTCAGATCCTCAGGTGAGATCTTGGGGCCTGGAGGCTGGATTGGAGAGGTGGAAGGAGTCGGCTCGGCCTGGGACTGCTGCAGCCCAGGGGCCTTGCTTTCAGCCACAGGCTTTTCCGGTGGCTTCTTGAGCAGATTGTAGTGCCTCGATATCACATCATCCAGCTTGCACTCGATGCCCCTGGCCTGCAGCGCTTCATGGATCTCCCGGAACTTCTTGCCGCCGGCGCGCTCGTTGAAAATGAATTCGTCCTCTGAATGCGGAATCTTGGGGGCCCGGACTGCTGCTACAGGAGAAACTTGCCTGGAATTCTGAGGTGCTTTGGGCTCGGCAACAGGGGGCTTTTCGGATGGTGCATCCGGCTCCCGGGTGGATGACGTCGAATCTGGAACCGACTCAATCATCGGTCGGGCTTCGGCCTCTGCAGCGCTGCGCAGCGCTGCAGGCTTTCCATCTTGCGGAGCGCATCCTGAGGAGCTGGGGCCATCTCCGCCCGCCGGCGCGCTGACCGAGTTTGCAATCTGCTGTGCCGCTTGCTTCTTTGTCGCTTTTGCCCCATGAGCAGGTTTGGTTCCTTGAGTCAGCCTGCCGTTCTCAATCCCAACAGCGGCCTGCACCCCCGAAAAACTAACTTCCTTTGCATGCGCCTTCTGGATTGAACCACGGTGCTTCTTCTTGTGCTGGACTTTTGCCGGTTTTTGATGCTTCTTGTCTTCCAGCTCCAGCGTCTTTTCGGATAGCTTCGGTCTCGCCTCCTGGAGGTCCGCCTGGCCGGAGACTGCTGCTATTTTCTTCTGCATTATTCCATTAGGTTGCACTGCCTGCTCGGCTAGGTGCTGCACCTGCTCGGCTGGCTGCTGCACCTGCTCGGATGGAGATGAACGGACTTCTGCTGGCTCATGATCTGCAACGTTTCGCAACGTTTCAGCAGGGAAGGGCGAAGCCTCATTCGAAGCACTCGGCTGCCCTGCCGGGTTCTCTTGCCGCTGCAGATGCTTCCAGGTTCGGTAGCGTTTGCGGCAGGCGTTCTCGGTTATGCCCCAGCCCACGATCAAGGCTATCTCGTCCCAGGTCCGAATGCTGCCGTCCTCTTTGGGTGTGTCCCTGAGACGGGCGATCTGCTGATTGACAGCCTGCGATTCTTTCAGGCCGAAGGATTTTCTCAGCACGATGGATTGAGGCTGACCGCCAGCCAGGGCGAGGAGAGCCAAGATATGCGAGCGCATCTCTGAGACTCTGCCTAAATGCTCGACGGGGATATGGCCGTCAGGGTAAAGGAGAAGAAAGATGTCAGCCTCGCCCAGGGCTGCACTTCTCTGCTTCGGGAGCGTCTGTATCCTGGCGCTCGAATTCAGATCAGATGCGGTACCCGACATAGCTTCTTGCTCCTAATTACGTGCTCGCTCGTCACCAGTCTTTTCTTCTCCAATCGAGTCACAGAATGGCGGATCTTGTCGTTCGTCCACTCAAAATTCGGCATATCTCTCCGGGCTGCGTCCACGAGATCTTCGATGCAGAGATCCTCGCCGGCATGATCTTTGATGAGCGTGGCCACCTGCTTGTCCACGAAGTCGGTAACGTTGCGCTGCCTGGGTCGATTGGTAACGGTACTCATGCATTCTCCTGCATCTTCTCGATGCGTTTCTCCCAAATCTGTTCATTCTTCTTGCAGACCTGCAGGTCCTTTTCCATGACCTTCATGGCCTGGTCGAGGGCCAGAGCCGTCCTCTTGAAGTATTCGAGATGGCCGAGAGCCTCCTGAAGCTCAGCCTCGCGCCTGGCGGCGGCCTGCTCCATGCGGTTCATGCGTTCCCTCCTTTGCGCCGGGCCATCGCCTCATCAACGACAATGCGGCATGCTTCGCAAAGGCCAACGCCGCGCTCTTCAGCTATATTTTCTAAAAACGTGCGCTGTTCCGGCGATATTCTGAAGGATATTGCATCGCACAAGCGCTGGTCTCGCTTGATTCTGGTTGGTCGCATTCACGAGCCTCCTTTGATTTCGATGTTCACGAGTTCGCCCACATGGCTTCGGTAAAAGCCCTCCTTCTCCGGAGGCCAGGCTGCCCGGATGGTCGTCCAGAGGTGGGGCTGCTCAAGCCAGGGATTGCGGGGGACGGTAGGCTCAGGGGCGGAGAGAAGCATGAGGACGAGGACCTCTTGGGCGGAGGAGAGCGGGAAGTTGCCGGAAAGGTTGCGGAACTTGGTGTCCCACTCCAGGAACTGCGACGAGATCTGGGAGCGCTTGACCTTCAGCACGGCCAGGAGAGTAGTGTGGGAGATGTCTGAGGGCATCTTCTCGTACTCAGCAGAGAACTTGATAGTGACCCGACCGGAGGGGTCCTCGATGAGCTGGGCTTCCCTGGCCCTGGCCTGGGCGAGCTTCTTCTCCAGGACCTGCTTCAGGAGGGGATTGGTTTCGCAAAGGATGGAGCCGTCCTTTTGGACTCTGGCTCCGCCCTGGGGATGATGGATCTCGATCCACTGGCCCTCGGCGTCCCGGGTGATCCGGAAGCCCTCTTCGGCGGCGTAATCTGCGGCCACCTGCAGAGCATCCATTGTGATCAGAGCTCCTCAGCTGCAACAGCCTTCGGGCTGTAGCTCTGCACCACTTTGTTCAGCGTGGCAAGCTTTCGCAAAGCTGCCTTCTCGCTTTCGGCCCAGACAAAGTATTCCCGGTATTCCAGGTTGCCCACCTGGATGCCTTCCATTTCGCCGGGAGGCCAGGTGATCTGCACGTCTGCCGGGAGCTGGGGCATTCCGTCCAGAAGGTCGACATGAATCCTGAAGGGCAGGAGGCCAGCCAGGATCTGCTCCGACCAGGGGTTGCACTCCCGGCTGATGATCTCTGCATTCGGGTCGATCTGGCGGATGATCTCCAGAGTCTTCTGCAGCAGGACCTCGTCCGTGTAGGGGCCTGCTGCGTCCTCGCCGGCTGCATAGTCTATCGCAAACATCTTCATTCTTTATCCTCCAAAGTTAACGGCGTTAATCATTAAGCTTAACGTTTAACGATCGACCTGCTTTTCAGGCCGCGTCCATTGATGCATTTAAATACATCCATCCTACATCTCCATCCCACTATCATCTAACTCAATATATTTTTAGCATACTTTTTAATGGAAATTTGCTAATTTTCCACTTCCTAACTAGCGAATTTTGCCCATGTCATTAAACGTTAAGCTTAACAATCTCCTTTAATTTATAATTTTTAAGACAAATGATCTTCGTGTTTTTGCGGTTCGGATGCCAGGAAACATCAAATCGAGAATCGGAAGCTATCAAGGTTCTGAGCTGGCAAACTCTGACCTTGTTGATGTTGAGGATCTTGGCGGCCTCTTTGTACGTAACACCCTTTTGGCCTGATTTGGCACGCAAGAGAAGCTCTTGGGCCAGTCTGTTGAGATGATCCTTATTATTGTCAGTCTCTTTGGGTTTTCCTTTATCTTCGATGGCCGTTACCCTTTTTGCAACATCGGAGATTATTGTCCTCGCCATCTCATGGACATCGTAGACCTCTTGCTGCAGGTCTTTGTTGGCCTTTTGGAGCTCTTCGATCTGCAGCGTCTGTCTCCTGACAGTGGCCTGCAGCTCTCTCTTGGCTTCAAGAAGATCGTTTATGACTATCTGGAGGGCCTGCCACTCCTGCGGCTTGATGCCTGCAGGCTGGGCGATTTTGGCACGACTGAGCAACTCCCTGAGGCGCTCTTTCTCTGTAGCATCCTGCCTGACCTGCTCCTCGAGCTCCTCCTCTCTGTTCAGGTTCTTGGGCAGGATCTGCGAAGCCGGCACGAATCCGGGCAGTTGCGCATCCGGTATCATGCTCGGGCCCCCTCACGGTTCTTCTGCCGCTCCTTCAGAAGTTCACGAATATCGTAGATCTGGCCGCGGAGAATTTGGCCGATTTTGGTGAGAATGGCATTTTGCGACTCCCGCTTATCCAGCCTCTCGCTCAGCTTCTGCAGCTCGATGCGCATCTCCGCAACATCGTTAGCTGAGGACTCGATCTGCCCATCCAGCCACTCAAGATACTCCTCATTTTTTGTAAGCCAAACATCCGGATAATCAGGGGAGACGGTCAGCTGTACGTCCTGGCTGGATTTGTTGCCGGACATCAGGCCACCTCCTGCACATCGGACCGAACAGTCTCTTCTTCCGAGTTGCTCCGGCTATTGTCGCCCACGGCAAAATCCCTGAGATGGGCCTGGGCCTTGTCGGCGCATATGCGGCGGGCGCGGCTGTAGATGCTCTGCAGGGTGCCGGGATTGGATTGGGTCATGGCCTCAGCCTCCAGTACTTCAAGACAGTGCATCCGCCGTTGGCCGTTTGCATGGTGGTCTTTTGACGCTCCACGTCCGGCCATTTATGGAGCATCGACAGGGCCCGGCTGATCTGAGCGATTGGAGTGTTCGGAAAGTGCGGAACCAGGTCTCTGGCGGAGACTGCTGCTTCTCGATCGAAAGGGAGCCTTTCCAGGATCTGAGACTTGAGATCCTGTCCGAGGATGAGAATGGCGTCGCTCATGGCTGCACCTCCTCGACCATGAGGCGGATTTTCTTGCCTTTCAACCGCTCCAGGAGAGCGTTCGTCTCGCCCTGGTCCGGATAGCCCTCCAGCTGCATAGAGAAATGAAGCGAGCCCATAATCTGGAAGGAGGTCATTAGCAATCCATCCCACTTCATGGCCAGGCCTCCGGAAACTGTTGCACCAGATCCCAATCTGCTGGAATGTGCGGCCTGAGGTTCTCCTTCATAAAAACCGGGATAGGTCGAGGGATGCGGCTGACAAGAGCTGCAATCCAGGCCGGCTGCGGGATGATTCTGCCCACGCGGTTGCGGCTCTCCGCGCCTATAATCGCCCATTCGATGCCCTCGTAATCCGGGCTGATCGGGCCGTGCAGGGGCTCGAAGCTGACATATTTGTGGACAGCGGGCAGGGCTTCTCTCAGGGCGGCGATCCGCCAGAGGTCCTGCTGCTTCGTTACCGAGACGCCCCACCAGAGGTTCTTGGGGAGCGGTATGCAGTGGAGCATCTCAAGGATTCTCTCGGGCCGCTTTGTTAAGACGAAGAAGAGGTCTTTCTCGTTCCGGCAGACTGCATCGATGATTTGGTAGACCCAGTCCGGATTAACGCCTTCACAGAACAAGTCCGACATGCTGTTCAGGAAGATGCGGGCAGGGGTCTTGCTGCGCTTCCGGTTGATCTTCTGGAGCCTGTCCGAGTGAAAAGTGGGCCGGAAGGGATCGTCTGCGGGATAGCCGAAGCGGCCTTTCAGCCGCCGGGCTATGCGGGCAGCGTAGCAGTAGTTGCCGCAGATGTCAGGCCTGCCGAAGTTGCGGCAGCCGGTGATCGGGTTGATGGTTATGTCGGCCCAATCGATTTTAGTCCGGGCCATTCAGCGTACCTCCGACAGAGCTTCAACGGCCACGGCTCCGTGCCTTTTGTCGATCATGCAGCACGGCGTCTGGCCTATGACGAAGACCCCGGAGGTGATGAGGCAGTCCAAGACCTCGGGCGGCTCGCCGGTGATGGGGCTGTAGTTCACCCTTGCGCCGGGCTGAACAAAGTCCGAGATCCTGTGGGAGGGCCTCTTCAGGGGCCGAAGGCAGCGGGGACATTTCTTGGGCTGATCTTTGAAGCTGCCGGCAGTGTGGCCGCAGCGGCAGCGCACGATATGGAAATAGCGGGTGGACATTCAGGCCACCGCCCGCAGTTCCCACATGAGGTTTGCCGCCTCTGTCACTTTCGCGATCGGATAGTCGCCCCATTGTTCTCTGAACAATTCCAGAGCGGTTTTGAACTCCAAGTGATGCACTGAAATGATAATCGCCGAATAGCCGACCTCTCCGATGAAAAAGAGGTGCCGTAGGAATTCCACCTGCAAAGAGTTGAGGTGCCAATGCGGCCTTGGCTCGAACTCCTGCATGGGCAATGGCATCAGCCCGGTATCCTCCGGCTCCAGGGCATCCCAGGCAGCTTGGACGGGTCGCAGCTCCTCCTCGATCAACTCTCTTTCCAGCTGCAGCTCTTCGTCGAGGATGATCTCATCGACGAAAACGCGCTCCTGGGGGAGTGGGATGAGCCCTCCTTCGAAATCGTATCGGCCCATTCAACTCCACCCCAAAATGAACGAGAAGGAAAAGCCGTTGTAGCCCAGACGAAAGTTGGTGTAAAATCTACTTATTCGTAGGTAGACTAACCTGCCTGTAATCCCTGCTGAGAGGTGGCGACCATGATGGAATAGCTCCATTTCAGATCATCTCCTTTCGCGCTCTCCGGGCTTCGTATTCTGCAACGAGCTTTTCATCCGGAAGATAGACATTCCCGGTCTCTTCGTCCTCGATCCAAATGGTATGCTGATGCAGTTTCGCCAATCGCACTGCACATATTTCAGCATGCAGAGAATTTGGAGCATGGACTTGAGAGACAAAAGCACCGTGATATTCTGTCAAAAAGCCGACATTGAATGTCATGCCGACACCGCCTGCGCCTCTGCGCATTCCAGCTCGTGCGAATCCGCCTGGGCGATTGCCTGGTAGCGCCCTGTCCTGACCTCATGTGGCCGTCCGCCGTAGTTGCTCGTGGCCTTCTCGAGCTCGATCTTTCCAGCGTCCAGGAGACTGTGCAGGTGGATCCAAACTTCATGCCGGCCCATGTGGCAGACCATGACGAGATCGTCGGTGCTCTGCGGCCCTTGCTGGATGGCTGCCAGAACCTCATCTTCATGCCGCTGCCGGCGGGCGAGTTCACTTTCTCGGATTGTGCGGGCCACCCTTTCACTCATGACGGCTCACCGCCTTCTTCCGCAGTGTTGTCGGCTGGGGCAACGGGGACGAATGAATCGCAGACCATTGGGTTACAGTCGGCCCGGCGCTCGCAATATGGCGCGTTCAGGCACTTCATTCAATCACCCTTAGATCGAATAGTCCGAGGTCCTGCTCTCCGTTATCGTGCCAATATGGCTGAATCGACGCCAGAAACTCGACCTGTTTTCCAGATCGCGGCAGAGGGCCTCTCCAGTGTCCAGGGCTGACATACGCATGATTCGGGCCGCCGATGGGTGAGAAGACATCCTCAAGGACCACTATGCCTCTATCCGTGATCTTGTTGAAGCGGGCGGAGAAGCGGGCACGCGTCAGGCCTGCCTCCCGAAGAAGGGCGAGATCGCGTCTCATGGCTTCCGCACCCCCTTGCGATTGGGCTGGGCTTTCATTTGCTGAATCAACTGGTGCGACTGCGGCAAGCTGCTCTCCTCGGGAACCGACCACACGCAGTATTCACGATCCAGTCGCGCCACGAAAACGCGCTTCCCGACCGCCAGCTTCAATCCAGCCGGCAGAAGCACCAGCCTCTGGCCGATCTGAGCCCGGACGGTCTCATTATCGATTGGCTGGATGCTGTTGAGCAGGCCGTAGACTTCTTCGCCTTCAACAAGATGAGATCCTGATGCAGAAAATGCCTCTTCGGTGGCATAAACAGATGAATTGGATGCCATCGCTCAGGCCTCCTTGAGTTGCCGCTTCTCGGCCCGCTCTGCTGCAATCTCATCGAGAAGGCGATCGCGGTCTTTCAGGATAGCCTCGAAGAGCGTTGTTGAGGCGACAGGGACGGATGCGAGCAGTTCCTTGGGATTCAGTCGGTTGAGGTTCTGCATCCTAGACCACCTCCCTCAGGCTGCCGTTCTGCAGCACTACCCAGACGGTGCCGTTGCCCGCCGCAAGAAGGGAGTCGTTGGCTGGCTGGATGGTGATCTTGCAGAGGAGCCCGCTGGCCGAGATCTCGTGGTAGCCGGAGCCGCTGAAGTGGCCGGACTCGTGTAGCAGGATTGTATTGTCCTCTGCTGCCATGCCCGCCGTGTGAAGGCAGACAAGGGCTGTGATGGCAAGGATGGCCGCCGCCTGAGCCCGACAGCCTCTACTTCTTCCGGGCATTTCGGGTCACCGCCGCCTTTGCGCGTTCGCGAGCCATCAAGATCGAGGAGTACCTGTAGAACTGCTCCAGCTTCTTTTCGTCGAATGTCTCGGGCAGTCCCAGGACCCTGGAGGCATAGTTGAGGGATGAGTCCACACCAGTGGAATATCGGCCATCAAATCGCGGGGCAATTTGCCTGATCACCGCAGCCAGACATTCCTCCAGCTCGTAGATCCTCATCTGCTTCTCATCCAGGGGCACGAGAAATCCGCAGAGCTTTCCCTTGACATTCTTAATTTTGATCTTCTGCCCCACCCAATCGTGTAGATCAACCCTGCCGCCCTTCGTGGGCAGCCGCCTGGCAGGCAGCCGGACGCCAACATCCTCGAAGTACGCTACAATATGCTTTCTATCCGCCTCTTCCGCTACGCGGAGCAGCACACCCCCTGCGCTCCATCTTCGTTCGAGCGCATGGACGGGAATGGTTGGCGGAAGGGCCGCCTGGCATTTCTCCCAATTTTCACAACCCCCGCAGTCATCACGAATTCTGCAGGCTTCTGGGATGGAAGAAAAGTCCTGGGCAGGATCACTTAGGGGGTTTGGGTTTTGGCTCGCTTCACATGTTTTAAAGGAAGCTTTATTTGCAGAAACAGCATTACCGGCCATAAGGCAGTTCACACCCCTTCGGCGTGGGCTGCCTCATGACCCACAGCGCATTCTCGGAGAGCGGCACGGCCCGCTTCGGTAATCTTTACGAAAACGCGATCCTTCTGCTTATCAAGCGCTACATAGCCCGCTTTCTCAAGGTTCCTTATCCTGTAATACAGAGCATGGTAGCACTTGTCGGATTCGTTTTGCAGTCCCTTAAAAATGTCTATTATGGCTGGTGTTGCGGTCTCCTGATTCTCGACCAACCGCAATGCAGCTTCGTCGTATCGATCTATCCTAATCCTTTTTCGCATGACCCACGACCCGAGCCGAACACCACGGGTACGAAGGCCATTTAAAACATGTAAAAGACTGAAAAGACTTAAATCCTAACAGCCTTATACCTTCCAGTACCCGAGCGGCGGGCCTGATCGTCTTGCCAGGTGAACAGGTCCGCTCTTGGCTCTCAACATTTAGTACCTTTAGTTGTACCTTTCTTCCTACATTGATTTCTGGTTTTCCTTCATTTACCTTCTGCACATAAAAGGGTTTCCAATCAAACAATGCATTCCTCCTTTGGTATTTTTTGTCAGTTTACCTTTTCTCATTCGCTGCAACGAGTTTTATTGCTTCGTATTCAGCTCTACCTTTGTCCACATACTGTTATAATTTTATTGAAATATCTATTGGAGATTCAATTAGACATTATATATTGCGATGCAATCCATAGAGTCACGCCTCGATGAAGAACTTGAAGAGAAACATCTGCGTTTACCTAGACGAGGAACGCATTGCGTGGATCGAATCCGAGAAGAAGCGCACCCATCAGCCGCGAAACCGCGTGATTGCCAGGGCAATCGATTGTCTCCGCGAGCATTCTTCACTGAATGCAGAGGCCATCCGGCAAATGATCCGCGAGGAGGTTGAAGCCATCTCAAAGAAGTGAGCATCACTTCAGACAACGGCATCATACTCCTTCTGAAGCTCGGCTAGGCGAGCTCTGCAGTGCTTGGCTTTCTCCTGGTTTCGGCGGCTCTTGGCTGTGAGGAGCTGCTTCTGGGTGTCACGCAGATCCTTCATAATGCAATCGCGAGCGTGGGCCATTCAGGAATCCTCCTTCAGCGGATTGCCTCCGGGGATACCGGGCTTCATGCTGCCCTGGGCTACGAGGCGGTACATGGCGTGGATGTGAATGCTGTCGGTTTCACGGTCGGCAAAAACCTCGCCGATCGAGTAGTTCTTGCCGGGCTCCGTCCTCCTGCTCCACTCGGCCAGGGCGGCGCGCTGGGATGATGTGAGTTTATTTTTCATTTTTTTTTACTTCCTGTATTCGGCATTCAGACCACGCTCCTCAGCATTGAGCTCTCCAGCCTGAACCAGAGGTCCCAGGCGATCTCAAGGGCGATTGCGGGCGAGGTGCTGGGCCCCAGCACGTTGTCAATGAACTGGATGAGGTCCCGGACAGCGCAGCGCTCGGGAGTTATGTCGCCCGGAAGCCTGGAGAGGTGTCGGCAGGATATGCGGCGCAGAGTGAGGAGATAGCGCAGCGTGTTCAAGATGCGACCTCCGCCAATTCCTGCGCATCCATCCTCTCTTTTGCCTCTCTAACGATGCAGATGGGGCCATAGCCTTTGGCCCTGGAATCAGGGTTCTTCAGGGCACGGTGGCACCTGCGGCAGCGAATGTCGGCCTTCAGATCGCATTCTTCGGGCATGCCTGAATCCTCCGATTTTCTCGACGGGAGTCACTGATGGATTCGCATTGCCTGCAGACCGGTCCTGTTGTGACCGGCAATCCGCCCAGGCTCGGCCTGGTGAAGTGCTCTCCCACTGCGATGATGCGGTCGCATTTCTTGCATTGCAGCTCCTGCAAAGCCTCGTAGACCTGTCGAGACTCGTAGGGATTCTCAACCTTCTTCGACTTTGATCTGCTCAATTCTTACACCTCCTGAATCTCTCATAGCCCGCGGCGAACTTACCGTGGAACTGGCTGAAGACATGGATGCCGCTGCAGAGGTTGCGGGCATTGGGGGCCGCGTCCAGGGCCTGCCAGGCCAGGGTTTCGATCTGCAGGAACTCGCCCTCGTATTTTTCCGGGCGATCCATGGTGATGATTACGGGGCCGCGGTAGTGACGGACGCGCTTGGGATGGATATCTGCGCGGTGGAGGGCGGCTTTGATGATAGTGGTCTCCTCGGAGTTGGTGAGAGCCGGCAGAGGAATGTGCTCTCGCCAGGTCTTCCAGCCCTCCGCGGCATCATCGAGGAACGCTTCGATGGTGGGGTAGGTCTTGCCCTTCATGTGGCCGTAGATGTCCCAGAGATTGATCATAGTCGCAAGGGGCATCCGGTAGCCTGCGCCGGGAAGCTGCTCCACGGAGACTATGTTCTCTCTGCCCGTGCGGCTTACGAACGAGACCCGCACGATCTTCGTGCCCTGGGGGGCGAGCTGGACTATTGTTGAAGCCGAAGCGGCCATTTGTGTCACACTCCAATCTATGCATAGTATTCACAAATATTTAAGTCTTTTCACTAATTACTCAAAGTTTTAACTACAATAGCAGAAAGGAGTATATACTTTGAACAAAGAGCATAGTACATGAAAGAAATACCGACCACCTTAAAGGTGGATTCGATCGGGAGGGTTATGATCCCAAAAAGCATCCGCGATGCTTACGGAATTAACGCGGGTGACTTGGTGACAATAATAATCCAAGTAGAAAATGAAAGAGTAGAAAAGAAGAGTGAAAACTTAAACCCTCTCGTGGCCGTTAACACTCTTCCCGTTCTCGCTTAGACATGTAGGTGACACTACATATCGGCGGCAGATACAAAGGCAGCGGAGGCTATAAACTTTCCTGATGCCCCGGCCCCTGAGCTGATTATGCCACACTGAGTGCAGCCGGACATGAGGTTAGAGGCCACGGGCATGTACCGGCCCACGAAGACCGCGTGGGGCGAGACTACCTTCGCTGATGCAATCGGTATTTTTGTTCCGATAGTTATATCTAATTTTTCCAGAGGGACATAAACAGATGTGGATATATGAATAAAGAGCAACAAACTCGAGAAGAAATATTAAAGGAAGCCTATGAGCTACAAGAGGCGTTAAAGAGTGAACGCCAGCAATTGAAATCCCACGAAGAAGAATACAGAAGACTATTGGCAATAATAGCTACTTATGAGACACAGCGTGTCGGTCCTTATGAAGCGGTCCAAACGATTCAAAGGAGACGATACATAATTTCTGAGCTTTTTCGGAAGAAATGGCCCGGTTTATTTAATCGCTTCGCAAAAGTTTCAATCAAGGACGCTAAAGTCGAACTTGAGGAGAATGTTATCGATACTGTTTGCGGTTTCAATGAAATCGTCAAATGGGAGTTCGTCTTCCATAAAGACTAGCAGATCGCAAGTTATTTATTATATGCATGTTATGCGCTTCGGAGAAGCGCATAACATATTAGTCCTTCCCCCTTTTTATACACCGAAATATACATATCTGTTAAGGTTGGTGTAATAAAAGGGGAACTATGACACAGAGGAAGCTATGACCATTGAGATCCTCAAATCCATGGCAAAAGAGGGTCAAATATTCTCCTTTAGCGATATTTACCGTAAGACCCATATTAAAAAAGAAGAACTTTCAGTAATTCTTTCTCGATTAGAAGATCATGGCTTTATTGAGAGAATTGAAAAGGGAAAATATCTGATAATTCCTCTTGGAAGCGAAAAAGGAAAATATACGCTCCATGAGTTTGTCATTGGCTCATATCTTGTTGAACCGTCCGCGATTTCCTATTGGAGTGCTTTGCATTATTATGGTATGACTGAGCAGATTCCAAGAACTGTATTTGTGCAAACGCCGACACGGAAAAAAAAGAGCATATTGAACATTTTTGGTCTGGATTATCGGATAGTGAGGATCAAAAACAAGAAGTTTTTTGGGCTACGAAAAGAATGGATAGAAGAGGTTCCGGTCAGCATCACTGATAAAGAAAAGACCGTCATAGACTGTCTCGATAAACCACAACACTCTGGCGGGATGATTGAAATTGCGAAGGCACTAAAGACTGGTCAACTGGACCAAAAGCGATTAAACGAGTATGCTTTTAAGATAGATAACCAATCCGTAGTTCGCAGACTAGGTTATTTGTGCGATCGAATGGGCCTTGAGGCAACTCTGCCTCCTTTAAAATCAAAGAGGTATATTTTGCTTGATCCCACTATGCCCCCGATAGGTTTCAACGATTCAAAATGGCGGTTGGTGATTAATCTGGATGCTATGTTCTTGGACGACCTGGAATGATTCCCACTATAGAAATCAAAGAAAAAGCTAGAGAATTCTCTGTGCCACCCTCGACTATCGAGCGCGATTACGCACAAAACTGGTTACTCAAATATCTAAATCCCATGAAGATGGCGTTTAAAGGTGGCACGAGCATACGGAAGCTATTTATCGAAAACTATCGCTTTTCCGATGATCTCGATTTTACTATGCTTGAGACTTATGATAAGGAGACTCTCCGGATTGCTATAAGAGATTCGGTCATTCAAGTCCGTGACGAATGCGGTATACAATTTGAGGACGATATTGGTATTATCGAAACCAAGAGCGGTTTTCGGGCAATAGCTAAGTTCAGGATCATTAACAGAAGCACAATGGCACCCATAACAATTAAACTAGATCTAACAGATCCGAAAAACGAACAGATTCTACTTCCCATGCAACAAAGATATGTATTCCATCGTTATTCGGACTCTCTTGATGCTTTAGTTATCACGTATTCCCTTGAGGAGATTATGGCAGAAAAGATCCGCTCACTCTTTCAGCGAACACGATCACGAGACTTATACGATATATGGCAATTATCTGATACTGTAGATCGCGAAAAAGTAAAATCGATTATTAATGAAAAATGCAGGTACAAAGAGGTCACTCTTGATATTTCGTTACTCGTAGAGAGACGCCGGAATTTTGCATCATCATGGGATGCATCATTGCAAAACCAAATGAATTGCATCCCTGATTTTAATAGTGCATTCGCGAAAACAATTAAATTGCTAGAATATTATATGTCATAGATTTAAAAAAACAAAATAGTCGAAGAAGGCATCCACAGTGGGGTAAGATCCTGCCTTTCATGTAGCCGAAGACCTGCCACTGATTGAAGAGGTGGCAAAGGGGGGCTGTTAGCCTCCAGGAATCTGCTCGACTGAGGGGGTCTTTTCGATGCCTGCGCGTGAGGTGTAGGCGATCTGTTTTAGATACCCGATTGGGGGGCGCGGATTGGGTTGAGGCGTGGGAATTCATCTTCATCGGCTAAGACTTATACTAATAATTGACTGGATATTATTCAGGTAGAAAGCTTTAAGGAGCCAAATAGAGAACAGAGCATGAATTTAATCAAGAAGGAATACTCGATGTATATTGCACTTGATGCTAATATATTGATCCAGAATCAGGCCAAGAAAAATCAAAATATGCGCATCTTGAATGATTATGTTAGAAAGACTGAATCAAAGATTTTGATTCATGAAATTGTCGAAGCAGAAATGCTTGGTCATATTGAGGAAAATGTTTTAAAAGATTTTAGGCAAATGGAGGCTACTTTTCACAATTTGGAAAAATATAAGATATCCATTTTACCTAATATAGAAATTATGAAATTTAAGAACAAAGCTGTTAAAAAAATTAAGAAAGAGTTCTTAGATAATTTGTATATGGAAAATACGCTTCGAGTGAATATAGATGGCAAAGCTTTGCGACAAGTGATACGCCGCTCCATTGAACGGAGGCGTCCATGCTCTAAGAATGGTGAAGAATTAAGAGATGCAATAATTTGGCTGAATCTTTTAAAGTATTGCAAAAAACACCATCAAGATTTGACATTCATTTCAAATAACACAAACGACTTTGCGGATGATGATAAAAGAACGCTTCACGACGATCTCATCGAGGACACAAAACATCATAAACTCAATGTTAAATATTTTGTTACGCTTGATGATTTCCTAAAAGAGCATGCTGAACCCATAGCTAGAATTACTTTTGAATGGGTCAATGAAAGAATCGATTTTGAAGAAGCCAAATCAATTATAATGAGTTATTTGTCGTATAATGAAGTGGCCAACTATTTTGCTTTATGTGATGAGTTGGAGAGAAACTATTTTATCCCCGATGGCGAAGCAGAATTTCCAAGTTGGTTCAGTCCTGAAATCGAATTTGAGGACTTCTTCGTATGGGGGTTTGATGATAAACATATAGAATTGAACCTTGTTTTTTATATATATGTCGAAGCTGAATTCAAATGTATCCCCAAGAACCCTTCAACCATCTATCAGCCATATCCATCCTGGCAAGATTCATACTATTCATCATGGCATGATTCATATTCTTGTAGCCATACAACCATATCGGAAAAGAGAATCTGTTTTTCAGATCTGAAATTTCGAATTTCTGCCAAATTGGAAAATGAAAAGATATTGCTAGAGAATGTCGAAGATCTTTTTAGAGCTTAGCCCAAAAATCAACTAATATTTCAATCAAATTTAACTGAACCCCACATTCCGCGCTTTAACTTCCTAAAGCGAGTATTTTTCTTGCTATCGATTTTCAGACTATAATTATAAATAATACTATTTATTATAATTAATATTTGTCTGCTTGCCCTTGCTCTCCGATTGAGTGAAGATAATGACACCTCCACCCACAAGATAAAAATCAACTAAAAACAACTTATTGTCAAATTAGTTAATAACAAAATTTCATTTGATCAAAATATTTTTATTGAATAGCAAAAATCGATAGCTGTAAAAATATTGAATCCGAAACCCAAAGTGCGGAATGTGGGCTGAACGCTCCGCTCTACAATATTTTCTGCTTTCCGTCACGTCCTCCGAGCTGCATCCTAATAGGATGGGCTCTGTAGCTTTCCCGGTTCGGGGGAGCCACTCGGCGATCCCGCTCGACCGTACAAGAGCCACCGAGCGGGGATCTGGCATCCCCGCAGCAGCCAATAAGCAAGTCCGGCCATCCTGCTCGATTACAGGTGATTCACGCTCGACCAGATTCCCGGCAGGCATCCACGTCGCCCGGGCTACATTTCTGCGAAACAGGCCTGCTGATATGTATGCCAGCTAATATTCTCATAGGGCCGCTTTTGAAGATGCCACCTCAGGCCATCCTCCATATTCCCCGTTTTTCTTGAGCTTTGCAACTGCTTCCTGGAACCATGGTTCAAACAGCTTCTTGTTCTTGCGATACCACCAGCCAAACGTGCTGTCCAGAATATACGTTTCCGAATAGTCTTCAGGAGTGCGCGTGCATCTTCCTGCTGCTTGCTCGATGTAGACTGCGGTATTCAGGTTATAGAAATGGCTTTTGTCAAGCTCCATGCGCCTTTTCTGCCATATATCCTCAAGACTTGCAAAGGGAACTTTGGCAATGATATTCAGCGGATAATCCGGCCCCTCGAAATTATAACCCTCGTTGAACTTCACACACAGGAAGATGCCTTCAGGAAGCTTCATCCAATTATCAAGGTAGATCTCTCGACCGTAGCCATCCTCAGTTCGGCTCTGCTGGAGGATCACGTTCTCTTGGGGCATATACTTCTTCAAGAGCTTGCCGACATCGTAGGAATGACAGTGCACGAGAGTATGTTTGTGAAACTTATTGTGCAGCTCAAGGATTCGATGCGCTACAAAGGGCGCGCTATTTACCCGGTTCTTCTGTGTCATAGAGGCTACAGGCGTGTAAAAGACTCTTCGGCGTTCGACAGCTATAGGGTGGGGCATGAAGATGGCAGTGTATTCTTGAGGCTCGCAGAGCAACGATGTGGTAGGCGTGCCGCTGGCCAGTATGACATGTGAGAATTTGCTCACTAACCTCTGAAAAGGCGCACGCCCTCGCAGCAAACGAAAGTTGTAATTCTCGTCAATGAAGTATTCATGCATCAGCAAGCCAATGATGCGTTCACATTTGCCGATATTGCGCTCAACATCGTCCTTCAACGCTGAGAGGCGTCTCAACTCCATTTCGTCATCAGGATTGAGTTTTTCCTTGGATTTAAAGGGGGTCAGCTCGACCGCCAGATCTTCTTTCTGCTTCTGCAGCAGACCATACCATTCAAGTAAGAACCTGTCAAGCACGTTCGGATCATCGAGGTTCGACCTGCCCCTGGCGGCATCGAGCTTGATGCTCAGGTGTTTGAGTAGCAGCTCCTCAAGATCAGAGCTTTCGTCCACGATCAATAGTTCGCGATCAGTGCTGCCACGCCAGTGGGTCGATAAAAAATAGTCGAAGGTTGTGAGGGCAAAGTTGGCTTCTGTATAGGCCATGCGGTCTCGGTTGAACTCGCATGGATCGCAGACGGGAGGTGAATCCTGCCTATGGACACAGCAATTGGCCTGCATATTGGAGTACTTTGCACAGGGGTAATTTCCGCGCCCGACGACATAGGCGTTAACAAGCACCTTCTTGCCCTCGTCGTTCTGCAGATAGTACTTGAACCAGCCACTTTTAGCAAGGAAGTCGACGAGCTTTACTTGGGGAGTTGTGTAGATCACACGATCCACAAATCCATGGGCTATTAGCCACCGAGCCACTGTCGTAAGCAGCCCGCTCTTGCCGCTGGCGGTGGGCGCAGACAGGCCGATGATTCTTTCGTTGCGCCTCACGGAGTCGATAATCTTGATCGCTGTTTCACCCTGATTTGGCCAGAACGAAGGATACGGATTGAACTCCTGCAACTCGTCTATCGTTGGCAGAGGCTCTTCCATCATGCGCTTCTCTGCCCACTGATTGTAGCAGTGAAGGCAGAATACGCCATCCATGAGTTCTCGATAGGTTGCGGCCTGATTTCCACAGTTCTCACATGGTGGCCTGGAGGAAGAAGTGTCATCCTCATTACTATAGCGCATTCAAGCCTCGATCCTGTCTAGCAGATTGTGGACCACGAATTGCTGTTAGCAGGCTTGGTTGCCTCCCCCAGCGTAGTCCTTCAGGAACATCCTTTATGCGGATCATAGCAATGCATCCATATATTGCTTATAATATTTTAAATATCTTCTTCCAGAAGATCTGGAGCAATTCAAGCTCCGCCGAGACTGGCAAAAGGCCGCATGGGAGACGTCTAGAGTAGGATCATGGGGCGCTGAGGAAAGCGAGCCAATCACAGCAGCAAATACTCTTCCCGGCATCGTCCGCTGGACATTCGTCTTCTTGGCGTCATTGATGTCCAGCCCGTCCCGTGCCGCCCAAGCATCCCGATCCAGAATGAGATCGCCCGGATCTCCTCCAACGACTTCCTGCGGAAGAGCCGCCGGGTATCCAGCAAGTAGAAGACCGCATCCATCCGCGGTCCTCTGGCCTTGAGCCCCCGGACCGCGATCTCCCGCAGCCCATTCCTTGCCAGGCCACGCAGGTCCTCGAGTGCCTCCATCTCCAGTACCATCTGGAAATTGCATCTGGGCCTGCTCGATGTCGCCCTTCTTCTGATAGGCGATGCCCAGGGCTACATAGGCGTGCGAGTAGCCGGGCGCGAGCTGGAGGCAGCGGTGCAGAAGCTCCATGACCTTGTCGAGCTGGCCGAGGTCCACGTAGCAAAGGCCCAGGTTGTAGAGGAGATCTGGATTATCGGGGTCCTGGCGGAGAAGTTCCTCCAGTAGATGCGGGCCTCGTCGAGGTGGCCGGATGCGAGGAGCTAGAGGGCACGGGAGAGGTTGTCGGTCATAGGGCATCGTGTAGACTTAGGCATCTGTCATAATTGGCGTTACAGCCTCATAGTGTTCGATCACAAAATGTCGTCCTTCAGTTTTTGGTTCTTTTTATCAATGCCAGTCTTCCTTGATCCGTCAGACCAGCTGCATATATCCCGTTGGGGAGACTAACTCCAGGCATGTGAGAGCCCCATTGTGCTTTTATGAAACCCTTTGAATCCATTACACCCAAGCGTGCCCCTAGCTCCTCTGGGTCTAGATTTATGCGTGCATTAATCCTATCCGCGTTTGGAATAGAGACTCCGAGGTCCAGAATCGCCTGCATAATACGAAAGTCAGTATCTTCTATCTGTTGCTGTTGTCCGAGACTTGGGTGGCTATAGTTTCCCCCAAAGATTATGTTACCAGAGGCATTACCACCTATGGCCACACCACCATTAGATGCAGTGGTGACCCGATTCTCGCTAACATTCTCGGCAATTATGTTTCGAATTTCATCGGTAGTTTCTGACGGCATATCGGTCAGTATCTTCTTCAATTGCCAAGGAAGAGTTGCCCTTGCATCTGGATCGTCTGCATTCTCTACCACGTCCTGTAAGGCTTGGGCGACTTCTGGCTTCTTCTGTACCTCTGGCAGGATCTTCTTCCATATAGCAGAGGCTTTGTTCCAGCCAATATCAACGAACTTCGCACCTAAGGCCTTCACCGCTGCATCCTTTCCAACAGAGACAACAGGAGTCATGAGGTAAGGCAAAAAAGGAGCCAACAAAGTAGTCGCCTGTTGAACGATTTCTGGATCGGTCATAATCACTCCCGCTAAATGCAATGCTGCTATTCACTAAAAAAAGATTGTGGAGACTGTAACAGTAGCTCCAAGGCATTACATTACCCATCAAAGACTGCAATATAGATCTCAAAAAATACTTCTTTGGGAAGTTCAGATGCGATCCTCATTCAGTCCTTTTTTCAGAAATGATATCACCTGTATTGATCGTATCTCTTGAAGCATTACCCATTATCGCTACGCCTTTATTCTTGGCGATTATTATAACCTTATTTCCGTTCTCGGCAAGCTTCTTGGCAAGTTTTTCAATTGTCTCGTCTGAAAGCGTTACCTCTCTTGATATCGGTATCGGTTTTATAAGTGAAAAGTCAAGCGATCTGGATTCGATTCTCGCTGGCATAATTAGCATCGGATCTAGAGATGGTTTAATTTCCGCTATCTTTGGCATGGCATCCGCCCATTCTTTCGAGGACGCCTCACATGAGAACCCAATAAACCCTCCCGCGGCATTGTTTATCGATGATGCAGCGAAGGAGGCACCCATAGGAGACATGCCCTGCATGAATCCTAGTTGTTTCGCGTTTTCCTCAAGAGATGTTACTGCCAAACCTAAGGAGCTTTTCTTAAAATCATCCCCAAAAGATGACCCCATCAACCCTCCGGCGGCATTGTTTATCGATGATGCAGCCAAAGCATCTCCTGCATGGGATGCAGTCGTCAATCCTGCTAAAGGATGCATGTTTGAGCCATCCTTTAGAGATGCTATTCCTTTCATCTCATTAAAGCCTGTGATGAAATTCGAGCTATCACCTAAAAAATCCTCAGCCATTCCTGAAAATATTCGATCTTCGCTCCTTATGGCCCCAAAGATGGGTGAATTCACGGTCTTTTCAAAGGTATGCGCAGCTCCGAGAAATGGAGGATTCATGGCCCTTTCAAGTGCCGTCTGCATAGCTTCGATTTTCTCAAACGCTGATTGCATGGGTTCGAATGCCGGATGATCATTTATGTTCTGCATAGATGCGAATGCTGTAAGGCCCATAACATTTCGCGTCATCTCATCAATGTTCATCATAGCATTGAGACCAGTAGCATCCGAAGTTGCCAGGTTCACCAACTGAGCATAGCTCACGCTGGCGTCATTGACCACAGGGTTTAAATCCCTCGTGGTCGTGAGATTTCTCGTCATTTAACTTTTCCTGGGCATCTGGTCTTGTCAGAGACCAGATCCCAACTATCGTCCGAAGGCTATTGATTAAGCCTCTTGAATACATAGGACCTTAATGAAAACACGTGAGAAGATATAAGCCTTTCCCTCGTATATATCTCAATTTTTATTTATATTAATTATTTGTATAGCAATTGTCAAAATATGATAATCTTAAGCTATGTTTGTTGTGGTAGGCTTTTCAGCTTTTGCTTCGTAATTCCGAGTATAGAAATTCTGATGTTTCGCATTATATTCAGATAAAATAATTAAATCAGCGTCAAGCACGTGTTTAGCCCTTAACATTAGGCTTATGAGCCTTTCTCGACCCACCGATGCTTCAATATTTCAGTAATTGTGCGAACTCAGAAGCTACAGATCTCACCTTCTGCTCAGCACTATCCGGTCCCCAGCGCCTACGCTCTTGAATATATCCAGCCCCTCTGTGACCTTTCCGATGTGGTTTACTGCCGAATAGGGCTGGGTCTTGCCGAAGAAGATGCAAAAGGCCGTGCCAGGCGACCAGTAGCAGATATCGCCCGCAGTTGCAGAGAGCGATGGATTTTCATTTTCCATCTGCAGAGGCACATCAAAGTAGACCTCATCGCCCCAGAGGTTGGCTATGCCCTCAATGGGTAGTGCCCGAAAGAATGACTCTCTGATCTTGGGATTGCGGTCGTCCAGCTTTGCCAGGGCCTTTCCTTTTCCTATGACCTCGATCTTTATCATCCTCATGAATTTAGCCTTCCTTTTCCTAGCCTGCCGCCAGAAAATCAGCTCATATCTTAACGAGCTCTGCATTTTCCGGGTCTTCTCTTTCCCTGTAACGTCTTCCTGGATATGCTGGCCCTCAAACTCCATCCCGTGGAGGCCATTATGGCGGGCAGCAGTTTTGCGAAGGCTGAGCCATATTTTTCGGTTAGCTTGAACAGGGAAAGAGTTCCTTCCAGAGATATCGTGCCATCACGTACTGAGTAAATGAAACCCAACTGCTTGATCTTCCGGAACACCGGCTGGTAGCTATCCTCTATCCGAATATCCATTCCCGCAGCCCTGAAGAGCAGTGTTTGAGCCAGAAACAGATTATACTGCCTGAGCAGGTCCTCCGGGGCCATAGCCTGAAACTCCTTTGCGACGAGGTTTCCTTCATGGTCCGCCCAAAAAGCCTGCTCCAGGACATCAGGTTCGATCGACAGCTTCCAGGCAACCTTCTCCAGAACCTTCCTTCTCTCGCCCTTGTCGGTAATAAATCCCCTGGAGGCCTCAAAGACCATCCTTCTGGCGGCAATCGGATCTACAGCCGAGTTCGTATCTATTTCGCATCTCCCCTCCAGGATTTTGGCAAGCCATCTGATCAGGCGGTAATTGATCTCTTCAACGCCCCCAATTCTTCGATAAGCTCACCGTATGTGCCCCCCACATGCTCCTGAAAAACGCCTATAATCGAGCGGGCAAGCTCCAGGCTGCGAACGCTTGGCCAACTTCAGACACCTTGATCGATGTTGTAGACCTAAATGGTGCGCATGAACTTTTCGGGATGTTAGGTTCAAAATAGCTTGGTAACGGTAAATGCAATAACAAGAAAGGTCACCATCGCCCCTCGTCAACGATTTGACTGCACAAACTGTGATCCACCAAATGAGGGTACGAATAATCCACCTCATGATAAGGCAGGACATTATAAAAAAGCAGGCAGAAGACCCCTCCCCTTCAAGGGAGGGGATGAATGCCGTACGCTCCCAATTAAGCAGATAACTATATCCTAATAACTGCTTAACCATAACCTATGCTCAAGGCATATAAATTTAGGATCTATCCCACCAAGTCCCAAGAGACGAAGATGGAGCAGATCCTAGATCTATGCCGATGGACATATAACAAAACCTTAGAGATTCGTAAGACTGCCTGGGAGAAGGAAGGCAAATCTCTGAACAAATACGAAATCAATAACATGCTTCCTGAATGGAAATCTGAGAAGCCTGAGCTTAAAGAGGTCATTTCTCAGGTGCTTCAGAACGTCCATGAACGAGTAGATCTTGCTCTCAAGGCTTTCTTTAGGCGTGTTAAAGCGGGTGAGAAGCCAGGACATCCTAGATTTCGTGGAAAAGGTAGATACGACTCGTTCAACATACTCAGATTGGGACTACAATCTGTCGGAATCAAAACCGTAGAAGCCCGTCCCCTTTAGGGGGCGGGAGTGGTCACTGTGTTATTCTCACCGATTTTAACATTTAGTTTCAGAACTTCTATGGATTCTACTTTCTGTCCCGTGGATTCGACTGTACGGATAACGCTTTGAACCGCATCATCCCAGCTGTTAGAGGACGTTTCAGTTGATACACTCGATGAAATTGCAGTGCCGGAACCAACGACCTTTGATTCATTCAACGGTGCGGTCAAATTTTCGCTTGCATTCGTTGATGTCGCAGCGGTTACATTGGTCTTTGCTTCGATAACCTTTGATTCATTCAACGGCGCGGTCAGATTTTCGCTTGCATTCGTTGATGTCGCAGCGGTTACATTGGTCTTTGCTTCGATGACCTTTGATTCATTCAACGGCGCGGTCAGATTTTCGCTTGCATTCGTTGATGTCGTAGCGGTTACATTGGTCTTTGCTTCGATGATCTTTGATTCATTCAACGGCGCGGTCAGATTTTCGCTTGCATTCGTTGATGTCGTAGCGGTTACATTGGTCTTTGCTTCGATGACCTTTGATTCATTCAACGGCGCGGTCAAATTTTCGCTTGCATTCGTTGATGTCGTAGCGGTTACATTGGTCTTTGCTTCGATGACCTTTGATTCATTCAACGGCGCGGTCAGATTTTCGCTTGCGTTTGTTGATATCGATGTCGCTGGTGTTATATTGGTCGGGTTAATTAAGGCATCTGTTTTTTCTTCAGAAAATGCTGTTGTGCTCAATAATATACAGAGCAATGAAAGCATTCCGAAACTTTTAAAGATATTCATAAACTTCATCATACCCCTCATGTAGCCCATTATTTTCTTTATATGTATTTAAAACTTGTCATGATTAAGCCAGAAGAGAGTTCGAATTTCGGTCATGGTGTAGATAGTAAAAATGCCTCATGATTTAAATTGATGCAACATGCGAGCCAGGGGAGACAAGGAGCAGCTTTTCTTGCCTTTTCCCTTTCTATGGTCTAACAAGAATTATGTGCTTCGGTCTCCTCCCACGTGAATGTATGGGGATACTATTCTGGCAGGAGGAGACTTCGGCCCGTCTACCAACGTTAAACTGATACTTTTTGATTACATATATAATATATAGATAATGTTTAAATACCATTAGAGATATTCTTAACCCAATAAACGGCTCAGGACTACCCTCAGCCAGTATAACCTGAGCCGCTTATAAACTCAATCATAATTTGTCTCAACGTTTTCTCCGGATAGTCTTTCGATGGTTTCCTTCCTGCGTTGCCACCTGCGAGCATCCCGAGAAAGATCTTCGTGCTCGATAGCGTTTCGTCCCGCTCTGCCGATTAGTAGATCTCTGTTTTTCTTCGGTCTACCTATTTCATACCCCTCCGGAACTGCTATCCTCCATGCCCGGGCATTACTCTTGCCCCGCAATTATCCTAGCCATGCAATAATGGCTTGCAATGTATATAAATCTTTTGTTAATCTGTCTATGCTCTTTAGAAGATTATATAAAAATTTTCTGGACAAAATAAGAAATTGCCTCAGGACGGAATCATTACCCGCATGGCAAATTACATCGAGTCTGCGTGCTGCCTCTGCAAAAGCAATCAGGCACAGGATCAATTGAGAAGTCTTGGCAATTCTTCCCGCCATTTTTTGCAGCCTTCATACAACACTTCCCTATTTTAAGATCTATTCCCTCATGACATTTCTTGCCAATAAATCTCATGAGCCACTAAATTTTCCACCTGAGAATCAACTGCATTAGGCTCTTAAAATCGGAAAATTAGATTAACAAGGCAAGTAATAATCCTAAAAACCTATTGCAGCAATAAATAAATCTAACAACTCACGGAGATTGGATCAGATAGCCAAATCTCAAAAATTCGGCATATACGGGATTAATCGTTTCGGAAAGATAAAGATGGCTAAGCGAAGCCTAAATCCCCTAAAACGGCTCATTATAACCTATGATAAAATTTTTATATGAGTCGACATAATCAGATAGTTAATATATGGTAAACCGAACGCCGACACGAGATCGAATTAAACTATTATTGGCCGAAGCAAATGAGCTGGATATTTCGATTAGGAGCCTCTCTCGACGAAAAGATCTCGGATTGACTGAAATGGAGACTATTCGCAGCCTGCTTGAAGAGTGCAAAACGAGATTATTATTCGAATCGGAAACATTAAGGCCTCTTGCAAGATTAGAGGATACAAGCATCTTTAAAGTGAAAAAGCACATTAATAAGAAGAAAAACGTATTTCAATGGTTTACTTCATGTCCAATCAATGGCAAATACCGCAATATATATCTGGGCAGTTGCACAAGCATGGATGAGGCTACTGCAATGAAGAAGGCTCGAAAGCTAAAAGCCGAGGCATTGGGCGTGCTCTTGGAATTGGAAACAGATAAATTATAAAAAATAGTTAAAGAATATAATACTCATATTTATGCAGTGATCAGTTCATTTAGCTTACTTATATTCTGCAACATCTGTGCAGACTCTTGACGCTTCTGCGCCTCAAAAAATTCAATAATTTCGCCAATGGGAATTTGCAGCGAATAGGCCTTCATCGGTCTTCCTTTGCCTTCATGCTTGATCTCTTTTTCCAGAATCCAGTTATTTCCGCGAAGGGTTCGCATGGCAATGCTCACTTCCGGTTGCCTTAGCCCTGTGGCTATTTCAATTTCTCTAGAAGTAGCCTCTTTAACTCCGCGCATGTACGTTATTAGCATTGAGACATTTCTATTAACGCCGAGACTCTGCAGCACATCTGCGAATGCAAAGTCATTTTCGTCTGGCACAACAATTATCGCATCCTTCAGGATAATTCCTCCTTGATTAATTACTAATAACATTATCATATAAATAATTTCTTTTTACTTCTTTTATCAATAGATTTTAAGTTAAATCTAATTTGTTCCAGGCTCGCGCAGTTTATATCCTTATCAAATTAATATTTATAATTTGTATATTATTTCGATTGGCCTAAATCTATACCTTAACAAAAAGACATGCGCCCACCGGATCAAAGCAACTCGAGATAATAATCCAATGAGGTTAGTGATCTTGAGAAAATATTGTATTGGAGAGGCACTTTCGAAGGGATTAGTCTTGTCGATACAGGGCCCCTCCACCACTATATATTGAGTTTTAATTGTATATATATTTTTTCTGTAATTTCAAATATTGAAAGGCATCTAAGATAAACTCAGAATTTGCTGCCTAACTCCCGCAGGTATCGCGAAAAAATCTCGCGAATTCTACTTGCGCTCAGATCGAATAGCTTTGAAAAGATTAAAGAAGAACTGAAGAAGAACTCGCTTTGGCTGGCGTGCTCGGGCTACGAGAGTTTTCCCAGATATTCTATTTCAATGCAGTGCGATCTCCCACTGCCAACCCAATGATTTGGCCTTGGAAAACGCATCATCAGATTCGGATTTGTGGCCGAGCTTGTTGAGAACCTCTCCCCTGAAATGCCATGCAGCAGGGTCGGAAGAATTGACATCCAGGGCCTCATCAAAGGATGCAAGAGCTTCATCATACATGGTAAGTCTGGAAAGGGCAATTCCTCGATAAATCCATGCCGTTACAGACGAAATGTCTATTTCCAGAACCTCATCGAAACATTCTATGGCTTTATTGTAGCTGGACAAATTTATGTAGGAGATCCCTTCATTAAGCCATGCGGTAGTATCACAAGGATCTATCTCAATAGCACATTCATAGGCATAGATGGCTTCTTCATAGTTCTGTAATTGCGCGAAGGAGTTGCCTTTGTTATTCCATGCGTCAAAGTAGCTCGAGTCAATAGCTGTAGCCTTTTCAAAGCAATCCAGTGCATCGTTATATCGGTGCAAGTCGGAAAGAGCCTTGCCTTTATTATTCCAAGCCATGGCGAAATCCGGGTTAATCTCGATGGCATTATCGAAGGATTTTATAGCCTCATCATAGAGTTCTTGGTTCTTCAGCGTCACACCACGATTGTTCCAAGCATCTGCATTTTCTGGATCAAGCTGAAGCGCCTTATCAAAAGATCTGATGGACTCTTCATACTCACCCATCTCATCCAGAGTCACTCCGCGATTATACCACGCAGATACACTCCCGGGATCAAAGGCTCTTGCCTTATCAAAGCATTTGATGGCCTCGCTGAATCGAATCAATTTCTTTAGGACAATTCCCTTATTATTCCAGAACTTTGAGTTCTTGGAGTCTATTTCGATGGCTCGATCGTAGCAATAGAGCGACTCGCTGTATCGCTCCATTTCATAGAGACAGACTCCTTTATCAAACCAGACTTGACTATTGGATTGATCCAATTCCAGGGCAGATTGGTAGGATTCGATAGCAGATGAGTGTCGTCCCAGATACTTATAGAGAATTTCAGCTTTTGCACACCACGCGGAGAAGTTCTTGGGATCAATTTTGGTAATTTTGTCAAAGCAGATCATTGCGTTCTCATAGTCGCCGAGCTTCCTTCTAAGATGACCCTCGTTTTGCCAAGCCCTCATTTCAAATGGACTGATGTCGATAATCTGCTCATAGCAGCTAAGGGCGTCCTCATATCTTCCCAGCCGATCAAGCGCAGCTCCCTTATTATTCCATGCCTCAACGTATCGCTTATCTATATTTAGTGCGCTATCGAAGGACTGAAGAGCCTCTTCAAAGAAGCCAAGTTTGTAAAGGGATAAGCCCCTCTCGTTCCATACTTCTGGGATGAGTGGATTTATCTTTATTGCCCTATCATAGCATTCCACTGCGTCCTTGTACCGAGCATTTTCATAAAATTCTGATGCAGTCTTTAGGAAATAAGCAGCAAAATCTTCTTTGACGGGAACCAAGAAATTCCCTGAAGCACCGCTTCCGGATGGAAGGGGCAACGGTTCGATGGTCTTTTTGATAGAGATAATTTTGTTGGTTATTGTGTTTCTTTCATCTCCATGTTTCAATTGCTGCAAAGCGAGATACTTTCCATACCAGGCCTCACTCATTTGCGGATTGATCTTTATGGCTTCATCAAATGACTCTACTGCATCCTGGTATCTTGCTAGGTTTCCCAGTGCCACTCCCCTTCCTACCCAGGCATCGATAAATAGCCTATTTATGTTAAGCGCCTCATTATATGCCGCTATCGCTTTTTGGTATAATCCAAGCTTCGATAATGAATTTCCGATACCATGCCAAGCATCTATTAATCGGGGATTAATCTCAAGTGCTTTTTTATAATCTTCAATAGCCTCTTCGTATTTGCCCATCCTGTAAAGAACATTAGCTCTGCTTTTCTGAGCATTATAAGAGCGGGGGTTTGCCCTCAAAGCTCGATTATACGAATCTAGCGCGTGCTCGAATTGGCCCACTTCAGAGAGAATCATCCCTTTCTCGCACCAGGAGAACTCTATTGAAGAGCTGGTTTCATTGGCTTTTTCATAGATTCTGTTTCCTTGAAGGATTACTGACAGGCTCCCTGATATTAACGTCCCATCTTCTTGTTTGTGTTCCGTCGTGAGATCGATATTTCTTGGCTGAGGCATTATCGCGATTCGATGGTTTTCAATCGATTCTGGATCGCTGTGATTCTGAACGGGGAATTGGAGGCGAACATCTTCATCATTTCTTGTTTTTTGGCCGACTTGTTTAAATATAAATATTTTCATAGATAGCAATTGATCCTTTATCGATCTTATTGAATATTTCTTGCAGCCTGCTTTAAAATTTAGAAGAATATTATTCATTGCAGATGCTATTTGCGCAATGAGGGATGGCGGTAGGGATGATCGCTCAGCGGACGTCATGGAATTACCCAATTTTTATAACTCAATTAAGATCTTTAAAGTATTAAAGTCTTTTCCTATTATTACTATGATAAAATTGTGCTTGGAAATAGTTTAAATAGCTATTTTAATAACATATTATTCAATAAAATAGTAGTTATCGATAATTGTAACACGTAGGACTCAATGCAATAATAAATTGTGGTAATATATAAATTAATTTAAAAATAATTTGCCCCTAGTGCGCGCCAATTGAAGTCACGAATATCATGCTATGAAATAAATTACTGAAATTCACCGGTTTTCTGAACGAGCCTCCAAAGCATCGATCGCCACACGAAATTTGTCATCCAAGCAATCTCTTGCCTAGTTAACGGTGGTGCGATTATCTTAGTTCCAGTTCCATCGATCCGAACTCGTTTAATTAGCGATTCCGCAATCGCTTTATCTTCCTGCAGCCAGAATTCATTCATTGATAATCTCACCGCCAATCTACAAATCGCCTAATAGGAGGCCTTTAAGATTATTCCGATATATACATCGGCGCCATTTCTCCCCGTGATGTCATCTCGCAATTTGCAGTCCGCTTCTTATTTTGGGGCATATTCGCATCACTGACTGCCAAGTATTTTGACAGCCGCTCTCTGCAGATGTCTTCTCCTTCAACGCAGTCCAATATTGGGTCCAAGACTCCTTCAGTAGACCATTTCTTTAGCCTAGTATGGACGGCAATATAGGATCCATATTTGCGGGGCATCTCTACCCAACTGCAGCCCGTCTTCAGCACATATAAAACGCCATTGATGATGCGCCGATCGTCTGTTTTCAATGGACTCTTATACGGTTGTGCCGGAAGGTAGCGCTTTATGTCATTCCATTGTGATTCGCTTATTTCCTCAAAGCTGTCAATTCCTTTTCGCAGATATTTATTGACAAGGTCTGTGACAATTTGATTATCTTCTTTAGGAAAACGCACTGAAACAGAGAGTTCAACCCTGCTTTCAAATATGTTTTTCGGATATATGCTTCTTTGATTGGGCTTTATAGGGGATAAATTGGGATACGCATCGAAATGCCATGAAGGAAGTTTTTCGCCCTCATGTCCCAATATCCTATAGCAGAGCCAATCATTGACTTCGGGATGCTTTTTGATCCGATCTCCAAGAGACCTTATCATAATCGTTAAGAGCCGCTCTACTTCTTTCATGGAGTAGAATTCAATCCAAATTTTTCCCGGCTCATTTTCCTCGCACGAATTGCAGGTTCTTATCTTAGCATCCCAGAGAGTCACAAGAAGAGGTGCGATCCCTTCATCCACTTCTATGAAATCCTGGCATCCCGGATAGTAGACCATGGTTTGTTTGTGGTCAAAGCTTATCCCTACTCCCCCCTAATTTTCCTGAGCTAATCTTCATCTTCATTATATAAAAAGATTACTAATATAGTTCACATCAAGAGGTATATATTGCGAGATTTTACGCATAATGAATATGAAATTGTGTATTAGCCAATTATAATATTCAAATTTAAATGCCTCAGCTTCAACGAAATAATAATTCTTAAAAAATTAAGAATATATTGCGGCTCATCCCGAGCAGAGTACAGCTTTCTTGATTCTGCACTGATAGGCAATCGGGCATGGCCTATAGCATTTATCAGACTGTCTATTTGCTCGACCTAAATAGGCAGCCGCATTCGCTGATCTATCCGGACATATGAAGCTCGGAGTTCTATATCTATTTCGATGCATTGCTTTCTCCCCCTCAAATGCTACATGCTTTTTTATTTCAGCAGAGGCCGACCTCTTCAGCCCTTTTAATAAATCTCTTAGCCCATGCCTTTTCATCAGCTGAGGCCGGAGGATTTAATCGCATAAGACCTGATTCATCTTTTTCCATCTTATCTTTAAGTTTGCTCCAAAATACCTTATCCTCTTCCGACCAATCTTGCTTGAATCTTCTCCATAACTTCTCATGTTCTGGGTCGATGATTCCTGCTTCTGCGCCCGATATAATCTCGCGCAGATCCGGATGAGTCAGTACCTTTCCCATAGATTACCCCATTCGCATATAGCAAGCTGGCTAAATATAATTTTCTCTAATACTATCAAATAATATTTTTGATAATTTTGATTTTGTTTATGTCATAATTTGGGCAGATGAAAATCCAAATTACCCACTGAATTTAGAACAAAAAAGGATATTATCAATATAATGAAACAAATAGATTATAAAATTAATAATTTTTATATATAATATACAACTTAATTCTTGCGAAATCATCTCTCAAATAACTTTGAAAGGAAATACGGAAAGATTTATTAATTCAAACGTCCAACAATTGATTCTCTAGGCAATCTCTTGATGCGTGGAGGAATCTGATTGATCGGCGATACATTACACAAAACAGAAATGACAATGATATCCAGGGCAGAAGAGAGACACCCATTGGCTGGTTCGTTTAATGGCGTAATGCTTCAAGAGCTTCTGGATGAGGTTGGATGTCTCAAGCATGAGATTAATCAACTTCAAAAGGAAGTAACCAGGCACCAACAGCGCATAGATTTCTTGGAGAGACGAAAAAAAATCTACGGAAAAGATATCAGGAACCGCGTCGATTCGATGCTCAGATTAATCGAAGATTACGGCGGCTCATTAAAGTCTTTATCTATAAAAACGTACATGGGGTTGAGCAAGGATGAGCTATATAGAACAATAAAGTGTGCGAGGGAAAGTGGAATGATCGAAGTCCAGCCTGATCCTAGTGACAGAAGAGGGTCGATAGTAAGTATCGTCAAGGTTACATCACACTATTAAGAGATGGCGGCTAGATACAATTATAAGTATCATGATAAACCTGCAATATGACTCTATTTTGAAGTCTTGACTCGCGTACGAGAGTGAGCCTTGTATTGGTTGAAATTTTACCTGACAATTCCAGTTTTGAATTACACTTGAGTTGAAACCAGCATATCATGACAAAGAAACTGATAAAGTTATATATTTTGATTATGATAATGCTTGTTTCCGGCACCTATCATGGATTATCTTCAGGCATATTGTCTTCACCCGCGGAGAGATCTAATTAATATAATACTGATTGCAATTATATATTGATCATAATTGCGGCTAATAGTGCATTGTTATGGAATGGCAATAATAACAATCGTCCAGTATGTTGCCGTTATCTTTATCAGCAGTACTAAGTTTACAGCTTAAAGAAAATATTTATATGATTATGACATTTATTATTTTAGGGGTAGGTAATATTAGAAATGCCATTCTGAAGGTCGCAAATGAAAGGAACTCCGAGATAGCGCAATGTCTGCAGAATTTGGGCATAAACAAGAGTGTCGCTCAGCTTATTGCATATCTCAAGGATATGAATGAGAGGTCCTACCGGGATATCGAGAGAGCCATCGGTCTAAGGCAGCCCGAAGTTGGCATAGCTATGCGATTCTTGCGAGAACGGGGCTGGATTACGGAACGCAAGATCGGGGAAGATGCAAAAGCCAGAGCATCAAAGATTTATCCCACATTCCGCGCTTTAACTTCCTAAAGCGAGTATTTTTCTTGCTATCGATTCTCAGAATATAATTATAAATAAAACTATTTATTACAATTAATATTTGTCTGCTTGCCCTTGCGCTCTA
>Ga0074195_1001386_pt1 | contig 34602 bp, 34 predicted proteins | sample EPASupsiteHSE623_FD_64525 | JGI IMG/M metagenome (GOLD analysis project Ga0074195, IMG submission 64525) | Bioremediated contaminated groundwater from EPA Superfund site, New Mexico - Sample HSE6-23 | ecosystem: Environmental > Aquatic > Deep subsurface > Groundwater > Contaminated ... | reverse complement strand
CTGAAAAGCGATTACCCCATCAGAAACCCCCCCACCCTGATCGAGCCGATCCTCCTGCTGGTGCTGGGGCTCATGGTAGGACTCATCGCCCTGGCCATCTTCACCCCCATGTGGGATATGATGAATGTGGTGCGGGGAAGGTAATTGGATGCAAAAAAGGTCGGCTCCTCTAACAAAGAACCGACCTTGAACAACTTTGATCTAATTAACAAAACTTACCAACTTTTTGACAAGGTAGCCTTATTTACTGCAGTCTCATCCGCGGTAACAGTAATAGTGTACGTCACACCATTTATTGTTGCCCGAATCGTGTCACCGTTCACGGCCCAGCCATCTGGTGTACCATCTATTGCATTCAACAGACAGGCACCGGCGTTGGTCGCGGGAGTATCAGTAATACCAATAATCGTTCCGGTAGAACAAGTTGTTGCATTATATGCCGGGCGAGCAGTAGCAGCTTTACCCATAAGACCGGCGGCAAGATTGAGGGCCGTCGCTGCTTCTGCCGCGCCAAGCACCCCATTGGCCTGAGCCACGGCGGCTTCAGTTCTCATATCCACATATTTTGGGATCGCAACAACCGCCAGGATTCCCAGAATAACGATCACGACAACCAGCTCTATCAGCGTGAAACCACGTTGATTTCCGAGAACACTCCCCAACTGAGACTGCCTGTTCAAATCTTCCATATCTTCCTCCATGCCTGTGATTACAATGGTACTTCCCAAAAAATATACAATAAAAATAAATGGTTTTAGAACAATTGGCAACAGGGAACATCAAATGTCTTTACATCCGATCAGAAAAAACCGTTTAGCCTGCGGGAGATTGCCCGTCGTCTCGGTCGCAGCCATTCCACCATTAGCCGGGAGATCCGGCGCAATGGGCCAAAATATCCAGGTGGGGTTTACTGGTACTACTGATCTTGCCCAGTATCGACAGACACCCTGTTAAGCGAGTAAAATTCGCGACAGAGGTGAACCATGAGCAAACAGGAAAAGTCGGGCAAGTCACGGAAGCGTTATTCGCAGCAACATGCAAGCATGGGGTCAGGCTTCCATGTTGACAAGTTACAACTCCAAAGATATATTTCCAGCATGGCACGAAAACCTCGTATCCATCTTCCGGGTGGACTTTATCATGTTATTTTCAGGGGCAACGGCGGGCAAAACGTATTTCTGACCGACGCTGATCGCTATCGTTTCTGCCTCCTGCTTCAGGAAGGGACCCACCGGTTTGGCTATCTGGTTCACGCTTTTTGCCTCATGACTAACCATATCCATCTGGCCCTGCAAGTCGGCGATATCCCCCTTTCACGCGCCATGCAGAATCTATCTTTCCGTTATACCCGTTGGCTCAACTGGCGGGAGAAAAGGACTGGCCATCTCTTTCAGGGGCGTTACAAGGCGGTCTTGGTGGATAAAGACAGCTATCTTCTCGAACTGGTCCGCTATATCCATCTCAACCCGATGCGGGCCGGCATAAGCACAAGTCCTGATGAATACCGATGGAGCGGCCATCTGGCCTATCTTGGTAAAGAATTCCTCCCTTGGTTGACCACCGATTGGGTGCTTTCCCAGTTTGGGCAATCGATTGCCAAGGCGCGCGTGGCTTACATGGCTTTCGTGTTTGACGGACTGGCTGAAGGGCGCCGGCCTGAATTTCACGGGGCCGGTGCTGATCCGCGGCTTCTCGGCGATGACAGTTTTATGGACAAATGTCTGTCCGATTCAGGCCGGCGGCCGCTTTACTTAACAGCGCAGCAAATTGTCGACACGGTGTGCCTCGCATACCATATCGACTCTTCCATTTTAAAAACAAAATCACAACAAAGAAAGGCCTCGGAGGCTCGTGCGGTGGCAGGCTGGCTGGCTCATAAATCAGGATGCGTGACCCTTTCGTCTATCGCCAAGCTTGTAAATCGGGATGTGGGGAGCATCAGTTCAGCAGTGCGCCGTTTGTCAGATCGCATTCAGGAAGATCCTGAACTGGAAGCTCGGGTAAAATCTCTGGATACAGCGAGTTACAAACACATAGAATCTTAGCATCTTGGAAGCCTGACCCTACTCTGTGACTGACCCTACTCTGTGACCCTACTCTGACTTCGCGCCAGCCATCACGCCAGAATTTTTCAAGAACTTTCTCAAACTCCTGCAGGTCCCGGCCAATAAAACTTGACAAGCTGCTCAGTCCTTAATACTTTTAGACAGTCCTAAAATTTTTTATCTCTGGAGCAGACTACAGGTGCCCCTTGGGAGCAGACAGCCATATGCCAAGCAAGCAGCCCATGCCAACGCCCAAACGACTCAGCGCCAGCCTGGAAGACTATCTGGAAACCATCTTCCACATCATCGCGGAAAAACAGGTGGCCAGGGCCAAGGAGATTGCCAGCACGCTCAAGGTCAGCCGCTCCTCGGTGACCGAGGCCTTTCGCTCCCTGGCCCAGAAGGGGTTGATCAATTACGCCCCCTATGAGGTGATCACCCTCACCCCGGCAGGCCAGGAAATGGCCAAGGATGTCATCCTCCGCCATCGGGTGCTCAAGGATTTTTTCATCAAGGTTCTGGCGGTGGGGGAAAAGGTTGCCGAAGAAGGCGCCTGTAAGATTGAACATGCCGCGCCCAAGGAAATCATCGACCGGCTGACCCAGTTTGTCAGTTTCATCGAACAATGCCCGCGGGGCGGCAGCGACCTGATCGCCGGATTCAGCAAATATTGCCAAACCGGAAAAACCGACAAGAAATGCAAGGAATGTATTGCCCACTGTCTTGAAAAATAATGGGCTAGGAGAAAGGGAAAAAAGTAACAGGTCCGTAGCCATAAGTTAAAGAGTTATCAAGCGATAACCGTTGTAATTGCGGTTTTTTTGCGATTACAACAAAAATAGAACTATGGCAGGCGGGAATATACAGACGCACTACTCAGGAGAAAGACAGGCACATGGACGGCACATTTACTGAAGGCTGGTTTACGCACCCCTCGCAAGGCCTTATCAGGGTTTTCCTTAAAGGCGGGGTATGGGTGTTCCAGTGTTACACACAAAACGGCCAGAAGGCGCTCTCAAAGGAGCGCCCCCTGGACAGTTGGACCTGGGCCTTGAGCGAATCCGCACATGAGGATTTCGGCCCGGGCTGAGATAAGGCCCCCTACGAAAGCTTGCCCAACGCTTCCGCCAGCCGCTTCATCCCCTCTTCAATGGTCGCCATGGCCGTGGCAAAGGAGAAGCGGATAAAGGCATCCGCCCCAAAAGCCGCACCCGGCACCGTGGCCAGCAAGGCCTCGTCCAGCAGATAATCCGCCAGATCAACCGAGTTGGCCATCACCTTGCCCTTGAAGTTTCTGCCATAGTAGGCGGAAACATTAGGGAACACATAAAAAGCGCCCTTGGGCCGCACGCAGGTTACGCCGGGGATATTGCCCAGCGCGCCCATGATGAAGTCAAGCCGGGGCACAAAGGCGTCCCGCATCATGGTGGGGAAATCCTGGGGCCCGCTCACCGCGGCCAGCGCCGCCTTCTGGGAGATGGAGGTCGGGTTGGAGGTGCTCTGGCTCTGGATCTTGTTCATGGCCGCGATGATCTGCTTTGGCCCGGCGGTGTAACCGATGCGCCAACCGGTCATGGCAAAGGACTTGGACACGCCGTTGAGCACCAGGGTCTGGGCTGCGAGCCGCTTGTCCACATCCAGAATATGCGGCAGCTTGCCGTCGCCATAAACAATGGTGTCGTAGATATCGTCGGAGATGATCAGCCACTTATTGGCCAGGGCCAGCTTGGCCACCGCCTCGAGGGCCTTGGCGGAAAATACGGCGCCGGTGGGATTGGACGGGCTGTTCAGGATAATGGCCTTGGTTTTCGGGGTGGCGTAGCGGGTGAGCAATTCCTCGGTGAGGTCGAAATCGTTGGCCTCGGAAAGCGGCACCTCCACCGGGGTGGCGCCGGCCAGCAGGACGATGGGCGGATAGGAGACCCAGTACGGGGTCGGGATCAGCACCTCGTCGCCGGGACCGAACAAGGCCTGGGCCATGTTGTAAAGCCCGTGCTTGCCGCCGCAGCAGACCTGGATCTGGTCGGGCTCATAGCTCCAGCCTTTGTCCTGGGACAGACGGCTGGCGATTGCCTCCCGCAGCTCCGGAATGCCGGGCACCGCGGTGTAGCGGGTAAACCCTTCGTCAATGGCCTTTTTCCCGGCCTCGCGCACATGGGGCGGGGTATCGAAATCCGGCTCTCCCACGCTGAAATTGAGGATGTCCGCCCCAGCAGCCTTCAGGGCCTTGGCCTTGGCATTCACGGCAAGGGTGGGCGAAGGCTTGATCTGCTTGACTCGTGCCGCAAGAGTAATAATTTCCGCTTCCATTTTGTTTCCTTGTAATGGCGTTTGCAAAAAAGCTCCGGCAGTCACCCACGAAGCCGACACAATTCAATACAACACTGTTTTCAAGGTCAAGCCCTTGGCAGGCGCGGTTGCTCCGGCCAGGGTTCGATCCCGGGCCGCCACGATCTCCTGAAAATCAAGGGGGGTCAATCGCCCCCGCCCCACACCAAACAAGGTGCCGACAATGTTGCGCACCATATGCCGCAAGAAGCCGTCTCCGGCGATGGTCAGCCGGAACACCCGAGAATCTTTTTCTTCCTCGTCAAGGCGAGCGGCAAAGATAGTCCGCACGGCGCCCCTCCCTCCGGCGATTGTAAGATCGCGGGAGCCGGAAGCCTCAAAACTGCTGAAATCATGGGTGCCGACCACCATCGGCAAACAGAGCCGCACCGCGTCGCACATAAAAGGGGCTCGGACCTGGGCGGCATACAGCCGCCGGCAGGGCGGCATGATCTCCGTGGCCATGAAGGCGTACTCATACACCTTGCCCGTGGCGTTATAACGCGCATGGAAATCATGCGCAACCTTTTCGGCGTCAAGCACCCGGATGGCCTCGGGCAGCATGCTGTTGAGCCCCTTCACCAAACCGGAAAGAGGGATGGCCGAATCGGTCTGAAAATTGGCCGTCATCCCCTGGGCATGCACCCCGGCATCGGTTCGCCCAGCCCCGTGCAGAACTACCGGAGCCTGGGTCAGGCGGGCAATGGCCTCTTCCACAACCTGCTGGATGGTGGGTTGCCCCAACTGCCTCTGCCAACCGGCATACCCAGTCCCGTCATAGGCCAAGACAAGCTTGATGTTTCGCACTGCGCGCTACGGAAAAAGGGGGACGATTCTCAGCCCGGTGTTCTCCGGAAAGCCGCACATGAGATTCATGTTCTGCACCGCTTGCCCGGAGGCGCCCTTGACCACGTTGTCGATGGCGGAGAGGATTATGACCCGGCCGGTGCGCGGATCGAACTTTGCGCCGATATCGCAGTAATTGCTGCCCCGGATATACTGGGTGGCCGGATACTGCCCGGCCGCGCAAACCCGGACAAACTCCTCCTTACGGTAAAAATCCTGATACAGTTCGGCCAAGCCGGAGAGCGGCTTGACCGCTTTTGCATAGATCGTGCTGAGAATGCCCCGCGACATCGGCACCAGATGCGGGGTAAAGGATACCGTCACCGGCTGGCCGCACAACCCGCCCAGCTCCTGCTCGATCTCCGGGGTATGCCGGTGCTCGCCCACCTTGTATGCCTTGAAGCCATCGGCCACCTCGCAGTAGAGCGAGCCCACCTGCACCGACCGCCCTGCCCCGGAGACCCCTGATTTCGAATCGATGATAATGGTTTGTGGATCGACAAGGCCGGCCTTGAGCAGAGGCGCCAACCCCAGGATGACGCTGGTCGGGTAGCAGCCGGGATTGGCAACCAATTGCGTGTTGCGGATCGCGGCCCGATGCAGCTCGGGCAAACCGTACACCGCGGTGGCCAGGAGATCCTTGGCGCTATGGGGCTGGTACCATTGCTCGTAAACCTGCGCGTCATGGATCCGGAAATCGGCGGAGAGATCGACCACCTTCTTCCCTGCGGCCACCAACTGCGGCACGATATCCATGGCGGTCTGGTGGGGCACCGCGGTAAAGAAGAAATCAGCCCGCTCGACAAGCGCCTCAACCGGGAGATCTTCGCAGATAATATCCGCCCGCCCCTGCAGGCTGGGAAAAACCTGCGAAAGGGGCTTCCCGGCGTATTGCCGGGAGGTGGCCACCGCAATCTCAACCTCGGGATGGTTGCACAGTATCCGGGCAAGCTCCGCCCCAGTGTATCCGGATGCACCGACAATGCCGACTCGTACCATCTTCATCTCCACTCAGCTTGAAACCACAGGGGGCCAGACACAGGCCAAAAAAAAAATGGACTCGTAACAACTCCGAGAAGTCACAGGTCCACCACACAAAATCAAAGGATGCAAAGCAATAACCGTTGTAATCGCGGCTTTTTGCGATTTCAACAAAAAAAAATCAGGGGAAGAGCGATACGCGCCTTCCCCTGATGAGATACACAATAGTGTTGGTGATATTGACAAGGCAATACCAGGCAACGATTAACGCTTGGAGAACTGGAACCTCGCTCTGGCCGATTTCTGGCCATATTTCTTCCGCTCTTTCATGCGCTGATCGCGGGTCAGAAAACCCGCTTTTTTCAAGGCCGGCCGATGCTCGGGGTCAACGACCAGAAGGGCCCGGGCAATCCCGTGGCGCAGAGCCTCGGTCTGGGCAATCTTGCCGCCGCCGGTCAGGGTGGCCATTACATCAAACTTTGCCCCGGTGTCGGTCAGAGCCAAAGGCTTGGCAACCTTCTGCAGGTAGTCAAAACCGCCGCCGAAATAATCCGGCACGCTCATCTTGTTGACCTGAATGTTGCCGGAACCAGGTTTCAACCACACCCTGGCAACTGCGGTCTTTCTTTTTCCGGTCGCGTAAAAACTAGTATCTGCCATGTTCAAGCTCCAGTATCCTGTTGTTAAAAAGCAGGATTTTATAATTGTTGCAATCGCACAAAGCCACGAACACAACGGTTGGGACAGTGTAACCTTTTAATTTGTGGTGAGGACCTGTTGACTGCTTCCCTCTCCACGAGCCTCTTATAATTCCAGGGACTCAGGCTGCTGGGCGGTATGGGGATGCTCCGTTCCGGCATATACCTTTAATTTCTTCAGTTGAGCACGGCCCAGAGTGTTCTTGGGCAACATGCCGCGCACAGCCTTGCGCAACATCTCTTCCGGCTTTTCCGCCATGAGAACCTTGGCGGTCTTTTCCTTCAAGCCGCCCATAAAACCGGTATGATGACGGTAGACCTTGTCGTCCCACTTCCTGCCGGTCAGACGAACCTTGTCCGCATTGACCACGATAACAAAATCACCGACATCCTGAAAGGTGCAGTAATTGGCCTTGTGCTTGCCGCGCAGACGCGTGGCAATTTCGGAAGCCAAACGGCCAAGAACCTTATCCTGAGCGTCAACGATCAGCCACTTGCGTTCAATATCTTTGACCGGGGTCAAATAAGTCTTCATTTCAAATCCCTCGCAAAACGAAATAGAATATATCTATATAAGTCAAAATGGCCCGTTCTGCCATGAAAAAATGCAGGACGGGCTGTCGGTCAATGCAAATAGGCCCACGGACTCGAGCCTCAAACAAAAATGGAGCGGGAAACGAGATTCGAACTCGCGACTTCAACCTTGGCAAGGTTGCACTCTACCACTGAGTTATTCCCGCTCATTTTCAGTATATGAAAAACGCCAGATGTATAACAATGTGGGAAGGGGTTGTCAACAAAAAACCTGTGCGCCAAGGGATAATTTTGCCCTCCTGGCCACCTCGCCGGCCTTGACGACAAAAATATCTATAATATTTTGTTATTACAATATTTTCCCTGAATACCCCGGGGATTCCTATTGCCGGAAGCTGCCGGATCTTGGTATAAACAAGCAACCGTATTTTTTTATCCGTTTTCTTTAATGATGAGACTGGCTTATGCGCAAGCGGCCAGATAATTCAGGAGCAACCCATGGCAGCGCAGAGAGCCCGGCAAAGCGAAGTGAAACGCAAGACCAAGGAAACCGACATCGCCCTCTCTTTCGCCCTTGACGGCACGGGCCAGGTACAGTGTACATCCGGCGTGCCCTTTATGGACCACATGCTCACCCTCTTTGCCGTGCACGGTTTTTTTGATCTCGCCATCCGCGCCTCCGGGGATACTGAGGTTGATGCGCACCACACGGTTGAAGACCTTGGCATCTGCCTGGGCCAGGCCCTGAAAAACGCATTGCGGGATTTCGGCGGCATCCGGCGCTACGGCTTCTGCGCGTTGCCCATGGATGAAACCCTGGTCCGGGTAACCCTGGATTGCTCCAACAGGCCGTATCTGCATTATGGCGTTGCCTTTCTCGAACAAAAGGTCGGCGACTTCGACACCCAACTGGCCAAGGAATTTCTTCGCGCCCTGGCCCAGCACGGCGGGCTGACCATTCATGTTGAAATGGCCCACGGCGAGAACACCCACCATATTCTTGAGGCAATCTTCAAGGCCTTGGGCCGGGCCCTTGACGAGGCAACCACCATCGACCCCCGCGCCCAGGGCCCCGTATCCTCCAAAGGATCCTTATAATTTCACACTGGAGAAATCATCGTGACACTCTTTAAACCGTACGCCTTTTTTCTTGCCAGCCTGACCGCACTCACCCTGCTTTCCGGATGCGCACGGACAACCGCCCAGGTCCAGCCCGAGGAATTGCTCCCTGTAAAAACAATCGTTGTGCTCCCGGTGGAAATCGACCTGGGGAGCCAGGGCAGCCGATCGCCCAAGGAAACGCAGCAGCTTGAAAAGGGCCAAAAGCTCGTGGACACACTGCTGGCGGAGTATTTTTCCGGCAGGGAGGATATCGCCATTCTCACCGCAGGGCAACGCGATGCCCTGGAAAAAGACATGATCCGGTGCAGGACAACCGCGGCCGTCACCATCTGCCGGACCCAAAAAGCCGATGCCGTGCTTCTTTGCACCCTGCACCGCTTCACCGAACGGGAGGGAACCGAATATTCCATTGCCAGCCCGGCCTCTGTCGCCTTTGACTACAAGCTCATCCATGCGGAAACCGGGCAGACCATCTGCTCCGGGATGTTCAGCGAAACCCAGCAACCCCTGCTTGCCAACATTTTCCAGTTTTTCACCAAGGCGAAGCGCGGCATGAAATGGCTCAGCGCCGAAGAACTTGCCCGCGACGGGATCAAGCAAAAAATTGCCGACTGCCCCTATCTGAAAAAATAGCCCTGCCCGTGTTCGCCATCCCAAAGCAACTCAATCACCTTGTCGGCCGGGCCATGCATCTCTACCGGATGCTGGCCGATGGCGACCGGGTGATGATCGCGGTGTCCGGCGGCGTCGATAGCCTGGTCCTCTCCTGGCTGCTGAAGGAATGGCTCCGCAAGGCGCCAATCCGCTATGAGCTTCTGGCGGTGCATCTCGACATGGGTTTCGGCGGCGCGGAATACGACCTGGTCCGGGAACAGCTCCGCCGCATCGATCTGCCCATGCTGATGGAGCGAACCGACTTCGGCCACAAGGCGCTCGCCGCCCAAAACGGCAAAAACGGCTGCTATCACTGCGCCAGGCAACGCCGCAACCGGCTTTTCTCCCTGGCTGAAGAACATCACTGCAACAAACTCGCCTTCGGCCACCACCAGGAGGACATCATCGAGACGTTTTTCCTCAATCTGTTCTACGGGGGAAACCTCAGCGCCATGGCGCCAAGACAGGAACTGTTCGGCGGCAAGCTGGCCCTTATTCGCCCCCTGGCCATGGTGGAAAAAAAACGGATCGTTGCCCTTGGCCAAAGCTTGGGCATTACCCCGGTGGCCAACCCCTGCCCGCTTGCCGCGGACTCCCGCAGGGAGAAAATCCGCTCTTGGCTCACCCCCATGTACGAAAACGACCCAGCCCTCAAGGCCACCATTTTCGCAAGCCTCGGCAATGTGAGAACCGACTACCTGCTCACCCCCCTGCCACCTGCGCTCCCCACTTCCTCCTCCACCGGATAAGCACCCGCACCAATCTCCATATTTCAGACAGGCTTCACGAAACACATTCACGCTTCCCCATCCACAGAGCTATTTTTCCCATTTTCAGTCTTGACACAAGCCTAACTATCAAATACCCTTTCAGCAGCATAAAAAGGTTAGGCGGTGATGTTGCCTGTTTCACTTGCGCGAACATGCGGGGGTGCATGGCGTGCTCTTCATTCATTTTTTCGGAGGAACTCCATGCTGAAAATTATTCTTTCAACGCTGTGCGGATGTTTATGCTGGGCTGCCGTCGCTTTTGCCGCCGTGGATATCAACAAAGCCACGGCAAAGGAACTCAACGGCTTGCAAGGCATCGGTCCTGCCAAGGCGCAGGCCATTGTCGAGTACCGGCAAAAAAACGGCCAGTTCAAATCAACACAAGATCTGAGCAAGGTAAAAGGAATCGGCCCCAAGATCGTGGAAAAACTGGGCAGCAGCATCACGGTTACAAAGTAACAGCCAACGAAACGCCATGCACCCCCCACATAAAAGGGGAGAAGGAATGGCTCCCTTCTCCCCTTTCGGAATGTCGCAATGGACGTCGTGGGCCCCGCCTATTTAGCGAGCAGTCTGGCCATCTCCTTGGCAAAATAGGTGATGATGATATCCGCGCCAGCCCGCCGGATGGAGAGCAGGCTCTCATGCATGACCTTCTCCCCGTCGATCCAGCCATTGGCCGCAGCGGCCTTGATCATGGCGTACTCCCCGCTCACTTGGTAGGCGGCGATGGGCAGATCAAACTCATCGCGCAACCGGCTGATCACGTCCAAATAGGCCATGGCCGGCTTGACCATCAGAATGTCCGCGCCCTCTTCCACATCCAGGGTCGCCTCCCGCAGCGCCTCCCGCACGTTTGCCGGGTCCATCTGGTAGGCCTTGCGATCGCCGTGCTGGGGCGCGCATTCCGCCGCGTCCCGGAAAGGCCCGTAAAACGCGGAGGCGTATTTCACGGCATAGGACATGATCGGTAGCATGTGGAAGTTATTCTCATCCAGGATCCCCCGGATCTCGGCAACCCGGCCATCCATCATATCCGAAGGCGCGACCATGTCGGCCCCGGCCTGGGCATGGGAAAGCGCGATCCTGGCCAGCACCTCCAGGGTTGAGTCGTTGTCCACCACCTCGTCGAGGAGAATGCCGCAATGGCCATGGCTGGTGTATTCGCACAGGCAGACATCGGTGCACACCGTGAGCGCAGGGGCCGTATTCTTCAACTCCTTGATGGCCCGCTGGATGATGCCGTCCTTGGCATGCGCCCCCGAACCCTTCGAATCCTTCTTGTCGGGCAACCCGAAAAGGATGACGGAGTTCACTCCCAGCCCCATGCACTCCTTGGCCTCTTTGGCCAACTGGTCCACGGATATCCGAAACACCCCGGGCATGGACGACACCTCTTCCCGCACTCCCTTGCCGGGCATGACAAAAAGCGGGTAGACAAGGTGAGCCGGAGCAATGCTGGTCTCTCGGATAAGCGCCCGGAAATTTTCGTTCTGCCTGAGTCTGCGTGCCCGGTATTCAGGAAAAATCATGATCAATGCTCTCCTTTTTTCTGCTGGAGCAAGGCCATCCCCCAGCATAGCTATTCATAATCACCCACCGGGGACCCAGAAATTCCGGTGACCTCGGAAGAGTAAGCGTTCAGCAGTGCCGCAGATGCGCGTGTCAATCGTCGGCAGAAGTGCCGACAAAAAGGCCTGTTCGCTATACACCAGGTATGCGAACCAGGCCGATGACAAAGCAGATGCGGTGCTGCTGAACGCTTACGGCTATTCAATCTTAAAGGCTTCCCCCACCAGGGTATTGATATACCGCTCCGGCATATCGACCCCCTCCTTGGGAACAACCACCTGGGAAACCCCTTTTTTCTGCCCCATGAGCCGCAAGCCGTACTCCATGGCCTGAAAAATATGAGCGCACGCGGCCTGAATGTTCTCAAGGGTCCGCAGCTCCCGCGTCAGGATCTGGTCAACAGCCTCATCGTTAAAACTGACCCGTACCCCGCATTTTTCGCTGATCTCCGCCTCGCTGCCGTGAATGGCCTCAATCAACCGGATGAAACCATCGCAGACCTCGCGGGGGTCCACATCCTGATCCTGACTTTCCTTGGCCATGAGCTGCAATCGCTTCGGAGTGGTGAGCACCTGATGGTCTTCCAGGTAATTCCCCATCCGTTTGAGAATAAAGGATGTCAACCGCTCAAACTCAACAGCCTGCAACGCCTCGAAACGGGCCCGATGATCCGCCTGCACCCCGGGGTCCGCCAAGAGCCTTTCGAGCACCACCCCGGGCGAGCATACCATCTCCACATCCACCACAAGATGGCGGATGCTGGTGGAGGGCAGCTTTTTCTCGTAATGGAGCAGGATTTTCTCCATGACACTCACCAGCCCGCGGGCGCCGGTTCGTTCCCGCTTGGCCAGCCTGGCGATTTCGCGCAGCGCCGCGTCTTCAAACTGGAGGTTGACGCCGTACACCCGAAAATCCTGTTTCTTGGCAACCACGATGGAGCTGTTGGGGTTGGCCAGAATCTCGTAAAAATCATCCTCGCTCAGTTCATCGAGCACGGCGATAACCGGCAAACGCCCGACAAACTCGCTTTCAAAGCCAAACTCAACGAGATCCTCTGCCTTGACCTGCTTGAGAAAACGCCCGTTTGTTTTCACCGAGGAGACGGAGCTTTCAAAGCCCATGGATTGCTGTTGCACCCGCTTCTTGATGATATCCTCAAGCCCGGCAAAGGCGCCGCTCATGATGAAAAGGATATTCCTGGTGTTGACCACACGCCGCTCCCGCTTGCCCGTTGCCCGGTACTGCTCGATGGCCTCGATCTGCGAGACCGGATCGTGGGCGACCTTGAGCTCGATCTCGGTTTCCTCCATAGGCTTGAGCAGGGCGCGCTGCACCCCGGTGCGGGAAACATCGGCCCCGATCCGGAAAGGGCTGGTGGCGATCTTGTCGATCTCATCCAGATAGATAATGCCGTACTGGGCCCGCTCGATATCCCCGTCCGCCTCCCGGACCAGATCGCGGACCAGATCATCAACATCCCCGCCCACATAGCCTGTTTCACTGAACTTGGTGGCGTCGCCCTTGATGAAGGGCACCCCGAGATGGCGGGCGATAAGCTTGATGAGGAAGGTTTTGCCCACCCCGGTCGGGCCCATCAGCAAAACGTTGCTTTTGATCTGCCCCATGTTGCGCCTTGCCTTGCGGGGATTGGCCTGGGCGTAACTGATCCGGTTGAAGTGGGTGCAGATCTTGGTGGCAAGAATGGCCTTGGCCTCATCCTGCCTCACCACATACTCGTCGAGATAGGCAATAAGCTCTTCCGGGTTGGTGTCGAAATGAAAATCCGCCGTGCCGCCGCCGGCCGGCTTGCCGGTTTCGGCTTCTTCGCTCTGGGGCATGGGCAGCAGGCCGCTGGAGATGATCTTCACCTTCTGCCCGTACTTTTTGCTGAGATACTCCCCGATCTCTTTTTCCAACTCCTTCTGGTCGGGAAGGCTGGTGTCGTATTCGTTCATGGCATCCTCCCTTATTCTTCCCCCAGGGACAGGGACTTCATCTTCCTGTGCAGATGACTCCGCTCCAGACCTATTTGTTCCGCGGTCTGGGAAATATTCCCCTCATTGCCTGCGAGACGGACCTTCAAGAAATCCCGCTCGAAAATCTTCTTGGCCTCTTTGTAGCTCAAGGTGCGGTAGAGCGCGTCCACGCCAGCGGCCGAAGGCGCGTCTTCCCCAGGAGCAATGCCGAGCAGCCGCACGACTTCCGCCTCGTCAACCGTTTCCGCCGGGCACATGATCATGACCCGCTCCACAAAGTTGCGCAGTTCGCGGACATTGCCCGGCCAGGCGTGGCGCATCATGGCCTGCAGAGCGCCTGTACTGAATTCCTTTTCTCCCAGTCCCTTTCTCGCGTTATCCGCCACGAAATCGGCAACCAGCAGGGGAAGATCCTCCCTCCGTTCCCGAAGGGGAGGCACCTGGATGGGTACCACGTTGAGCCGGTAAAAAAGATCCGCCCGAAAGGCGCCGTTTTCGATCTCCTGCTCAAGATCCTTGTTGGTGGCGGCCAGCACCCGAACCTCGACCTGGATGGTTTTCGAGCCGCCCACCCGCTCGAATTTCTGCTCCTGCAGGATGCGCAGCACCTTGGCCTGGGTCTTGAGGCTCATGTCGCCGATTTCATCCAGAAAGAGCGTGGTGCCGTCGGCCAGATCGAACTTGCCCCGCCGGCTGGCCGTGGCCCCGGTGAACGAGCCCTTCTCATGCCCGAACAGCTCGGATTCGATCAGCTCCTCCGGAATGGCGGCGCAGTTCAGCTCGATCATCGGCTTGGCCGCATTCTTGGACAACCGGTGGATACTCTGGGCCACCAGCTCCTTGCCGGTGCCATGCTCTCCCCGGATCAAAACCCACGCTTCGGTGGGCGCCACCCGCTCCACCAATTGCCTCAGCGCCACCATGGCCGGCGAGTTGCCGGTGAGCTGGGTGGCCCGCTGGGTTTGCTGGCGCAGGATCAGGTTCTCTTTTTTGAGCCGGGCCAGATCCAGAGCATTGTTGATGGAGAGGATGATCTTGTCGTAGGAGGGCGGTTTTTCGATAAAATCATAGGCCCCCATCTTGGTGGCCTGCACCGCGGTTTCGATGGTGCCGTGCCCGGAGATCATGATCACCGGCAATTCGGCCTGGGTTTCCTTGATGCGTTTGAGCACCTCCAGGCCGTCCAGCCCAGGCATCCAGATATCGAGCAGAACCAGGTCGACCCGCTCATCCTCCAGCAGGGAAAGCCCCTGTTGCCCATCCTCGGCGGAAAGCGCAAGAAACCCTTCATCCGCCAGAATGCCGGAGAGAGACTCGCGGATACTCGCTTCATCGTCTATGATAAGGATTGTTTTTGCCATCGCCGTTTCACTGCTGCCGTTTCACTGCTGCCGTTTCGCGAAAATTTATCCGCCAGTTCCCAATATACCATGCCCTGTCGGGCCGGCGACACGCTTTTCTAGCCATTCCCAAGGGGAAGTTCGATAATGAAACGGGCTCCCTGGGGCTCATTGTCCTTAACCCTGATATAGCCGTGATGATCCGCAACCACCGTGCTGGCTATGGCCAGCCCCAGCCCGGTTCCGGTCTTTTTTCTTGAAAAATAGGGCTCAAAGAGCCGCAGCTTGTCCTGATCGCTGACCCCGGAGCCATTGTCGCGCACCTCGAGAATGACCACATTGCGCTCTTCCTCGCAGGCAAGAACGATCTCGATCACGCCAGCCGGGGCGGTGGCGGCCACGGCATTATTGAGCAGGTTGACGAGAACCCGCTTCATCTGCTTGACATCAAAGGAAAACAACGGGATCACCCCTTCCACCCGCAAACGGAACAGCCTGTCCTTGTGGGCCTCCTGATAGAGAACAAAGGCCTCGTTGGCCATTTCGGCGATATTTCCCAAGGCTTTATGCACCGCTGGCATCCGGGCGAAACTGGAAAATTCGCTCACCAGCTTTTTCAGCTCGTCAACCTGATTGATGATGGTTTTGGTGCAGACATCGAAAACCTCCTGGTCCCCCTCCAGCCGATCGAGGTACCGCTTGCGGAGCCGCTGGGCGGAAAGCTGGATGGGGGTCAGGGGGTTTTTCACCTCGTGGGCGATCCTCCGCGCCACCTCACGCCAGGCCGCCATCCGCTGCGCCTTTTCCAGCTCGGTGAGGTTGTCGAATACCAGAACCACGCCGAGGGATTGGCTGTTCTCATCCTCAAGCCGGGTCACATTCACCCGCAGCGAAAAGGTTTCATCGCCCACCGTAAGGCGCAGCGGCCTTTCCAGCGAAGATTTGCCGCTGCGCGACAGCTCGCCGAGAAAACCTTCCAGAACAGCCCGGTGCTCCGGCCGGAGAACCGCCTGATACTCCTTGCCCTCAAAATCCCTGCGGTCAATGCGGAGCAGTTCCTCGGCAAACCGGTTGATCGTGGTAATCCTCCCTTGCTCATCCAGGGAGATAACCCCGGCCGCCACGCTCTGCAGAACAATCTCCATGTAGCGGCGCCTGGTCTCGGCATCGAGATTGCCCTGACGCAGGGCGCTGTTTGCTTCTTCAAGCTGCCGCTTGCTGGCGAGGAGATCGCTGGTCATCCGGTTGAAGGAATCGACCAGGGTTCCCATCTCGTCGCCCGAGGTCTTTTCCAGAACAAAATCCAGTTCCCCTTCGGCAACCCGCCGCGTCGCCTCGGCCAGCCTGCCGATGGGGCCGGTCAGTCCGCCGGCCACATAAAAGGCGAACCAGATCGCGCAGAAAACAATGAGCAGGGTGACGATCAGCAGCATGACCAGCAGACTGGTTTTAATCGGGGCTTTAAGAATCATCAACTGCTTGTAGCCTTCGTACCCGGCGGAAATGGTCTGCATCTGCCTGACCCGTTCCTGGGGAATAAGCAGGGAAACGATCAGCGCCCCCGGATCAGCACCCGCGCCGTCTATCCGGATCGAACTCACCCCCCGAACCAGCTCCCCGGCGGCCACCGGCTGGATGGTTATCTGCTCCTTATTGTCGGTAAGGGCATTGCGGATCATGTCCAGCGGAATTTCCGGCACACCCTCCTGGATGATTTCAGGCCGGTACGCCCGGGCCAGCACCTCCCTTTGGCCCGAGATCACCTCGATTCCAGCCAGGCCATGGGTTTTCATGATGTCTTTCAACACCGGCTCGGCATCTTTCCAGGAAATATCCCCGTACCGCTTCGCATCCAACCGGTCCCCGATGAGACGCGCCTGCCGGTCAACCTGATCCTGGGTCTCCTGGTAACTGTTCTTGGCGATGGAAATCGACTCCTCAAGGGACTGGGCGACATTGCTGTTGAACCAGTAATCCATGCTGGTGGAGACAAACTGCAGGGCAATGAAAAAAAGCAGCCCGGTGGGAAAAAAGGACATGGAGACAAAGGCGATGACCAGCTTGGAGCGGAGCTTTGTGCCAAGGAACCGCCGCCGCCGCTCAAAAACAAGCTGCGCCAGATTGCGGAGCACCAGAAAAACCATCAACAACAAGAGGAGAACATTGAAGTTGATGAGGACGAAGATCAGGACATTGCCGCTGACCGGGAAGGGAACGGTTCCCAGTTGCACAACCCTGGTTTCCAAATAGGTCAGCAGGGGGATCAGAACGAGACAGGCAAGGATGACCAGACGGATGCGCTTTTTACGGCGCAGCCTGTCTTTCCTGAGAACCTCCTCGCCGGCGGCCTCCATGCTAAGCCGTCGTCGCAAGATAATCTTGCCTTCTGGTTTGCAAAAACGGCATAAGGAGCCGTAACGAAATAATCTGGCCATCAACTTTCATTCTGCAACGGCTCCTAATATCTGAACTCCACGGTGTACCACTCGGTTTCAAAATCCCAGAGGCTCAGGAAGGGAATCACGTAGTGGAAATAAAGCGGCAGGGTTTTTTCCGCAAGCTTGGCCTTCACCCTGAGCAGGTATCCCGCCTCCGGCAGCAGGGATTTCAGGGGCACAATCGGCGGTCCGTTGAGCTGGGCCATGGCTTTTTTCGCCTCGGCCAGCGACTTGGTGCGGAAGGTCTGACCGGAGGTCTCCGAACGGACAATGGAGTACTCCTCCTTCAGGGTGTCATAGCTCAGGGTATGGTCAAACTGCAGGGAAACGAGCTGCTGGTTCAGCCAGGTGTTCCGTTTCCGTTCCAGCTTCACGTAAAAATTGAAGGTCACCGGGATGCCGTTTTTGATCCCCTCCTCCATCTGCTTGGTAAAGGCATTGTTGACCGTGAGAAACAGAAGCAGATCCGTACTGGAATTGGTAACGATCAACTCCTCGATGGTCGCGTTCTGGGCAAGCGCGGGCTGCCCTCCGCCCCAGAGAAGAGCCAGGGCGAGCAGCAAGGACGAAAAAAAGCGAAATTGTCGTGTACGGCTGAGTATGCGCATAATCACTTACGTTGTTGAAGAAACCGGGGTGTCGGGGGGGTGTTCCTGAATCTCGGACTGAGCATCTCCCCCCCTCCTCTGCCATTTTTTCAGAACCAGACTCCTGGCCTTGTCCAGAAACGGACCAAAGGTTGCGGCATCACGGGCGCTTAAGGCTACAGCGTCATGCAGCCGCATCTGCTCGGCAACAACCTCCGGCTCAACCAGATCGATCTTGTTAAAAACCTTGAGACAGGGAAGAGTATCCAGCTCAAGCTCCCGCAACAGCTCCTCCACCACCTGGACATGGTCCCCGTAACGCGGATTGCTGGCATCGATCACATGCACCAGCACGTCCGCCTCGTGCAGCTCCTCCAGGGTCGCCTTGAAGGCCTTGAGCAGCTCCTCGGGCAGATGGCGGATAAAGCCCACCGTGTCCGTGATGATGACCTCCACATCCTCGGGAAAACGGAGCCGCCGGCTGGTCGGGTCCAGGGTGGCGAACAGCTTGTCCTCCGCGACGATGGCGCTGTTGGTCAGGGTGTTGAGCAGGGTCGATTTCCCGGCATTGGTATAGCCGACCAGGGAGAGAACCGGCAAGTCCTTTTTGCGCCGCCGGCTCCTGCGCTGTTCCCGCTCCCGGCTGACCTCCTTGAGTTTCTTGGCCAGCTTGCTCAGCCGGTCGTTGATGCGGCGGCGGTCCACCTCAAGGCGGGTCTCGCCGGGGCCACGGCCGCCGATGCCGCCGGTGAGCCGGGACAGGGCGTCGTCTCGGGTGGTCAGCCTGGGCAGCATGTATTTGAGCTGGGCCATCTCGATCTGCAGCTTGCCTTCCCGGCTCAAGGCCCGCCGGGCAAAGATATCAAGGATCAACTGGGTGCGGTCGATGACCCGCAGCTCGGTGTGGTCGGTTATGGAGCGCACCTGGGACGGGTTCAGCTCCTGGTCGAAGATCAGCAGATTGGCATTAAGCCTCAGTGCGGTCAGCATGATCTCGCCGAGCTTGCCCTTGCCCAGGATCAACCGAGGGTTGATCTTGTCCCGCCGCTGCACCACGGTATCGAGAACAATTACCTCGGCGGAACGCGCCAGCTCAGCCAGCTCGTCCATGGACTCCTGGGCCTTGACCTTGGAGAGCGGGGTCACGCTGATCAGGATCGCCCGGTCCCGACCCGCATCAACCTCGCGCACCGGCCTGGCCTTGGCAAACTCATCTTCGATTCCGGCAATGAATTCCCGGAAATGGCCCTGCCTGCCGGGAATATCCGGGGGCAACACGATCCAGTTCTTCCCCTGCACCGGTTGCGGCACCAGATGGGCGGAAGAGAGCCACGTTGCCCCGCCCTGATCCATCTTCACCACGGTCATCATATCGAGCCGCAGGAAGAGCAGATCCATGAGATCGTCTTCGCTGAGGTCCTCCCCGCCAAGATGGGTGTGCACGCAGCGCAACCCCTTGAGCCGCCCGCCCGAGGCCTTGAACTGCCTCAAGGCCGGAATCATGATGGATTTATGATCCCCGACCATGACCGCCTCGACCTGCCCGCTGCGGCTGAGCAAGACCCCAACCTGCCGCCCAAGCTCAAAGGCAACCGCGCACAACTCCTTTGCCAATTCCGGACTGACGACCAGGTCCGGAGAAACCCGCCGGCCGGCGATGCGCTCAAGCGCTTTCAACTGGGCGGTTTTCAGGCCGCCGGTATTGCCGGTTATCATGCCGAGGGCTGCCTCTCCCGAAGCAGCCTTCGATCACCGACCCGGATAGTCACCTTGATTTTATCAAAATACTCCAGCAAAGGGATAGAAAATTTCCTGGTCAACCCGGTGAGATTTTTAAAGCGGGGCGCGTCGATCTCCCCTTCCTTTTTGATGAAGGCCACAAGCTGTTCCTGCAAGACCGCCATGGCCCGGCTCTGAAAATAGAGATCCTCGCTGATCTTGACCAGAACCTGCTCGCGGACCAGCAGCTCAAGCACCTCGCGGACCAGGGGGACGGGATACTTGGCAAACCGCTCCTGCACCTCCCGCACGGTGGGCGGGGTCAGCCCTGCCTCGCTGTAAAAGGTTTCCATTTCCGCACGGATGCTCATGGCGTCCGCCTTGAGGGATACCTGATGACTGGCCAACCTCACCGTTGCTTCATCGACAACAATTGCCCCCTGTTTGACCAGGGTGTTGAGCAGCAACTGAAAAAAACGCTGATCCATGTCGGCGTGCAGCCGGGAACGCAGCTCCTCTTTGGAGAGCCCAGGCTTCATCGAATTGTCTCGGTGAAAATCAGCCAGGATCTTCGTAAGCGATGCGCCCATACCCTCGAAGGTTTCCGCCGCGACCATGCGCTGCCGCTCGGAATCCACCATGATGATCTTCCGGCTGGAGATGGGGGTGTCCAGCAGCTTGCGGAAACGCTTGCCGAATTGGCCCATCTTCACGCAGAGCGATTCAAAGGTGAGCCCGGCAACCCCGGCCTCCCGAAGATGCAGCAGCGAGATATCCTCGGCGGAACCTGCCTGATACAGGGCAAAGATCTCGCTGTTCGCCTCCTTGAAGCGCCGCCGCTTGGGCGGGGAGCCGTTCCAGATCCCGCCGCCGCCGATGGTGGCCACGGGCGAATAGCTCCGCACCACATAGCGGTCCCCGGGCCAGGCGCCGAACGGCTCTTCCAGCAGGATCTGCACATTGGCCCGGCTGCCCGGAGCAAGCTCCTCGTCCTCCAGCAGCACGATACGGCCCATGATCTCGGCGGTGCCGATGTGCACCCGCACCCTGCTTCTGTTCTTGAGGGGTTTGGCACAGGAGGAGAGATAGAAAAAATCTCCATCCAGCAGGTAGGAGGGGGCGAGGGTTCCCGGAGTGGCGAGCATGTTGCCCCGGGCGATCATCTCGGTGTCCAGCCCCTGGATGTTGATGGCGGTGCGCTTGCCCGCCTCGACCAGCTCCACATCCTGACCGTGCACCTGGATGCCGCGGATCTTGGCGGTATGACCCTGGGGATAGACGGTGATGTCTTCGCCCACCCCGATCCGGCCAGAAATCGAGGTGCCGGTGACCACCACCCCGAACCCCTTCATGCTGAAAACCCGGTCCACGGGCAAGCGGAACGGGCCATGGGGTTCGGAAAACTCGCTGGTCCGCACCAGGGTGTCGAGCACCTTCCGGACCTCGTCCAGCCCTTCTCCGGTGGTGGAAGATACCGCGACCATGGGCGCATCCGCAAGAAAGCTGCCCGCCAGAAACTGACGGACATCCTCCTGCACCAGCGCCAGCCACTCCGCATCCACCATGTCCTTCTTGGTGAGGATAACCAGACCGCGCTTCACCCCGAGCAGACGGCAGATCTCGAAATGCTCGCGGGTCTGGGGCATGATCCCCTCGTCCGCCGCGATGACAAAAGCCAAAAGATCGATGCCGGTGGCGCCGGCCACCATGTTTTTCACAAAACGCTCGTGGCCGGGCACATCGATGATGCCCAGGCGATGGCCGCAGGGCAGATCGAGAAAGGCAAAGCCGAGCTCGATGGTGATGCCCCGCTTCTTCTCCTCTTTCAGCCGGTCGGTGTCAATGCCGGTGAGGGCGCGGACCAGGCTGGTCTTGCCGTGGTCCACATGGCCGGCCGTGCCGAGAACGATCTCCCGCATCTGCTACCAGTTCCCTTTGAGATACGGGTTATTCCTGGCCTCGTCGCCCACGGTGGAACGAGCCCCGCCGTAGCCATGCCCCGGCCAGACCACGGTTTCGGCGGGCAGGGTCAGGATCTTTTCTTTGATGGCCGCAAGCATCTGCTTGGTGTCGCCGCCGGGAAAATCGGTGCGGCCCAGCCCATCGACAAACAGGGTGTCCCCGGTGAAAAGATGGGGGACAACATACAGGCAGATCCCCCCCGGGGTGTGCCCTGGTGTATGAAGCACCGTGAGGGTGAGGTTCCCGATGACGATCTCCTCGCCATCGGTGACAGTCCGGTCCACCGGCGGCGATGGAGGCAACCCGAGCATGGAAAAATACTGAATAACCTCAGGCCTGGCGAAAAACTCGGCATCGGCCGCGTGCATGACGATGGGCGCGCCGGTGGCCTTCTGGATCAGCGCGTTGCCGCAGACATGATCCGGATGGCCGTGGGTGCAGATAATCGCCTCGACGCTGAGGTTTTCCCCCCGGCAAAAACCGAGGATCTGCTCCTCATTGCCGCCGGGATCGATGATGCAGCACTTCCTGGTTTCCTCGCAGCCCACCACATAGCAGCACACAGCCATGGAGCCCACGGTCAGTTGTTTGACGATCATCCCTGGCGCCCTCTCAGCAATCACAGGTGTTGGGATTGCAGGGCCCGGTGCCGCAGCCGCAGCTCGAAGCGGCCTTGGCCAGGGGCTTGGCCATGGGGATGGACGCAGCCGCGGCATGCACGGGCAGCTCTTTCTCGACCTTGGCCAAAAATGCCTCAAACGCCTGGGCGGCCGGGCTCGTGGCTCCGGAAGAGAGATAGGGCTTGCCGTCATCCCCGGCGAGAACCACCCTGGGGTCCACGGGGATCCTGCCCAGAAAGGGCACGGAAAATTCCGTGGCCAACTGCTCGCCGCCGCCGGTCTTGAAGATATCCACCGTCTTGTCGCAGTGGGGGCAGATAAAGCCGCTCATGTTCTCGACGATCCCGAGGATCTTCATGGACACATGCTTGCAGAAGTTGATGGACTTGCGCACATCGGCCAGGGCGATATTCTGGGGGGTGGTCACGACCAGGGCCTTGGCGTCCTTGATGGTGTGGGCCACGGTCATGGGCTCGTCCCCGGTGCCGGGGGGCGCGTCGATGACCAGATAATCCAGGTCGCCCCAGTTCACATCGGCGATGAACTGGCGGATCGCTTGATTTTTGAGGGGTCCGCGCCAGATGATGGGATCATCCCGGTTCTCCATCATGCTTTCCAGCGAGATGACCTTGAGATGATCATTGTATTGCAGGGGCGGCATCTTGCCGTCCTTGGTGAGCTCGCCGTCCATCCGGCCTGGCATGCCCAGCATGCGGACGATGTCCGGGCCGTGGAGATCAACGTCCATCAGGCCGACCTTGTAACCCTTTTGCGCAAGACCCAAGGCCAGATTCACCGAAACGGTGGACTTGCCCACTCCGCCCTTACCGCTCATCACCAGAATCTTGTTTTTGATCCGGTCCAGAGAGGCGGCGATTGCCGTATTCTGCTGGGCCACCGCCGCATCGGCGGAGCCGCAGCCACTCGCTTTCTTGCTGCCACAGGTCCCACTGCTGCACGTTGACATGACCTCTACCTCCAAAGAATATATAAAAAATAAAAAAAGGAACGAATTCAGGAGAAGCTTTAACTTATACAGTAAAACAAGGTGCTTTAAAAGGCAAAAGCCCGGTTGTTTTCTCCACAGGATCGCCAGGGCTTTTCGCCGACGCGGCCAAAAAAAAATGGCCGCCGGGAGGCAGCCATTTACGCGGATCGACTGGAGCAAAAGCTTACAGGGAGATAAACTCCGTCCGCTCCAAGGCCATTTCCATATAAAACCGGTGGGTCTCCAGGCTGAACACCAGCCGCCGGTTGTCCTGAAAATCAAGATCCGGGGTAAGGGTGATGGCGGTATTCAGGGACAGAGCCTTGGGCTGGCCGATGTAGGAGGTGAGATCGAACCGGCTCTCCACCATCTGCATGGCCTTGCCCATGAACTGGTTGGTCATCTCCCCCATGGTGTCGACCACCTCGGCGGAGGTCGAATCCTGGGCCAGATCGTTTTCCGACATCCCCATGGCAAGCATATAGCTCCGGTAGAGTTCCATGGCTGCGCCTGCGGAAAAATTCACCACCACCAAACCGTTGTAATCCCCGCTGAACTGCACAAAGCAACCGACTTCCGGTCGCAGGCTGACCTTGGGAATAACCTGAACGGTCTTTGAATACTTGATGGATTTCTTGGTGCTTTTATCCAAGGTCTTCTTGACGGCCTGACAGAAAATCTCGGCGATTATGTCAATGGTTGCCTGTTTTTCGCTCATCACAATTCCTCCCCAATGGCCAAGGCCCATCGGCGCTGTTGATTCCAGATTGCCTGCACGATGGCCATCCGCCCGCCATCATGTTCGTTCTCTCGTTCGATTGTGCCCCGGACTGCAACCAGGCATGCCAAAAAAGGGTTTCCAGGCCGCAGCCCGGAAACCCTTGCCATACCTTATGGTGCCCAGGACGAGAATCGAACTCGTACGGGGTTGCCCCCGAGGGATTTTAAGTCCCTTGCGTCTACCAGTTCCGCCACCCAGGCAAGGTGTTCAGATCAAACGGCGGTGTACCATATCACCCTGCAAAAATCAACAGCCATCCGCCGCACCCGTCGGCCACCCGGGCCTTTTTTACGAGACCGTTGAGCCGTGCTCCGCAAAATACTGCACCCGGTAGGTGGACACCTCCAGATCGCCTGAACGCCAGGCATCGGCCGGCAACCCGGCCTTGCTGCACAGGTGGCGCAAAAAATCCTCGGGCTCGGGCAACTGCTCCCAAACCTGGGGCAGGAAGGTGGCGCCCCGCACCCCTTTGCGGAGAATGACCCCATCGCGCCCGACTTTCAGAGTGCGGAGCAGATCCTCTCCGTTTGCATACGCCAATGGCTCCGGCTCGGTGAGGATGCTGATCTCCACCTCGATAGCGGCGAGTTCGTATTTTTCCACCGGTCGGAAACGGGAATCGTCAAAAGCGGCATGCAGGGCATTGCGCCTCACCCCCTCGACAATGGATTCCATGGCGGCAAGGCTGCCGATGCAGCCGCGCAGCTCACCATGCTTTTTCAAGGTGACAAAGGTACCCCGCTTGCGCTGGAGCTCGACATCCCGCAAACGGGCCGCAATTTCTTCTCCCGGCTCTTGCGCCTCCATGCCGAGCTGCCGGCCGATGGTCTCGCGCGCCAGCCAGAGCAGCGCCTGCCCCTGTTCTTCCGTCAATCCCGCATTCTTTGCACTTTCCTGCTGTGCCATACGCAGCTCCTGTATTCTTCCTTTTTTCCCGTACATCTTTCATGATACAGTATCGCGGGAAACCGGAAAAAACACACCACTTTTCCATGCACCAATGTCCTGGGAAACACACAGGGGGAAACGCACACAATGAAAACAACCACCACCCTTCTGGCGGCAGCCGGTCTCGTTCTCGCCATCACCGGCATCGGCCTGGGCGCGGATGCCCGCAACGGAAAACTGCTCTTTGCAAGCCCGGCCCTCGGCGGCGGCACCTCCGGCAAGAGCTGCCTCACCTGCCATGAACATGGCCGGGATCTCAGCCCGAAAACCCTGAATAGAAAGCACTATCAGATCATGGGCAACCCCGTTGCCTCCCTTGCCGGCGTGATCAATTTCTGCATCGAGGTGGCCTTGCGCGGCGAGGCCATTGCTGAAGACGGCAAGGAGATGACCGACCTCATCGCCTATCTGCCAATCCTCATCACAGACAACAGCGCCAAGCCCCAATAAAAAAACCCGGCCAAAGCCAGGTTTTTTTTACAACACATTCAAAACTATTTCTTCAGCAACCGCAGGAACCGCCGCCTCCGCTGCCGCAGGAGCTGCCGCAGCTTCCCCCGCCGCCGCCCAAGGGCTTGGCCGAGGAGATGCCGAAACCGGAACGGGGTCCGGCCTCGATGAAGTCTACCTTGATGACTCCACACTGGTTGCTGAGATTATTGTCCAGCAAAAATTTAATTCCGCCGTGTTCGTAGGTCGCATCGTTTTCTTTTGGCTCATCCAGAGCCAATCCCAAAGAGGGGCCTGCTCAGCCACCCTGCATCAAGGCAACACGTACGGCAGAATCGATATTATTATCGGCCAGGTACGCTTTCAGTTTAACAACAGCCTGCTCTGTTACTTCAAGCATCCTATGATCTCCTCATCAAAAGGTTCATAAAAAAATATCCCGGCGCGAGGGGCCGGCAAGAAAAATGGAATTTCATCTTTTTCTTATCGAGTAAATTAAGAAATATCCCCGCATAAGTCAAGGCTGGTTTTTTGTTTTGCTCTCCGCCTGATTCACGCTATAACAGAAAGAAGAATCCCCATGGGCCAGAGGTCCTTTTCCCCTTCACTGTACGAGGCCGAGCAGATGAAAAAAATCGTCATATCCACCGGCGGCGGCGATGCCCCCGGACTCAACGCCGTCATTTACGCCGTAACCAAATCCGCCCACTACCGGGGCTGGGAGGTATACGGCAGTCACGGCGGCTACAAGGGTTTGCTCGACCCGGACGAACTTGTCCGCCTCACCCCGGAAATCGTCGAGGACATCACCCCCACCGGCGGCACCATCCTCGGCTCCACCAACAAGGGCAACCCCTTTGCCATGCCGGTGGAAAACCTGGCCGGCGAGGTGCAGCTTCGCGATGTTTCCGACCGGGTCATGCAGACCTTTACCCGCATGGGTTTTTCCTGCCATATCGCCGTAGGAGGCGACGGCAGCCTGGAAATCGCCCACCGTTTCGCCACGGAAAAGGGGATGCCTGTGATCGGGGTGCCCAAGACCATTGACAACGACCTGCAGGCCACCCACAGAACCTTCGGCTGCGACACCGCCGTGGCCACGGCAACGGATGCGTTGGACCGGCTGCATTCCACAGCCAAATCCCACGACCGGGTCATGGTGGTCGAGGTCATGGGCCGCGATTCCGGCTGGATCGCCATCAATTCCGGGATCTCGGGCTGCGCCGACGTCATCCTCATCCCGGAAATCCCCTTCAACATGGACCTGGTTTGCGAAAAGATCAACGACAACGACTTGCACCACAAACACTACGCCATAGTAGTTGTGGCCGAAGGGGCCAGGGCCAAGGACGCCGAAGTAATCCACAAATCCACGAAAGAATGCGCAGTGGGCCGCCAGGAAGTGCTGCTGGGCGGGGTGGGCGAATGGGTGGCGCAACAGATTCGAGAGAAAACCGGCAAGGACACCCGCTCCCTGGTGCTGGGGCATTTGCAGCGCGGCGGCTCGCCCACCACCTTCGACCGGATGCTGGCCCTGCGTTTTGGCGGCGCGGCGGTACGCTTGGCCGAACAGGAAATCTTCGATCACATGGTGGCGCTCTCCGCCACGGATATCATCGCCGTACCCTTGGCCGATGCAATCAAGACCCGGAAAAAGGTGCCGCTGGACAGCGACAAGGTTCTGACCGCCCGGGAGATCGGGATCTGCCTTGGGGATTGAAAAATAGGCGCGAGGTGAAAGGTGCAAGGTTAAAGGAAAAAGATTTAATTCAAGCCTTAGACCTTTCGCCTTTAACCTTGCACCTTTAGCCTTTCACCTTTCACCTTTCACCTTTTCATATATTCATCCCATTCCATGGGCAGCATGGTTTTCTTCAGATTGTTGCATTCCTTGCAGCAGGCGGCGAGATTCCCCTTGGAGCTTGTTCCTCCCCTGGCCAGGGGGACGATGTGGTCCATGGTGAGCTCCTTGGCCGGGGTCTTTTTCCCGCAGTAGTAGCAGATGCCCAGCGAGAGCTTGGTCTGCCACCATCGGCTTTTTCGTATCTCCCGCGCCTTGGCGCGCTCACGGCGGATATCTTCTTCGTCCACGCCCTCGCCGTACAGATCAGCACTCATGGCGCCACCTCACCCAGCAAAATCTTCCGCGCCGCCCCCACCAGATACAACGATCCTGCCACGCAAATCAGATCTCCGCCCTGCGCCATGTCGGCGGCCAAGGCCAGGGCCTCTTTCACCGTTGGGGCAGACAGTGTCTTGGAGCGTTCCTCCTCGGGCAGGATGGCGGCCAACTGCTCCGGCATGGCCGAGCGCTCGCTTTCCGGCCGGGTGAAGATAATCCGGTCCGCCAGAGGAGCGATGGCGGTGAGGGTTGCGGCCACATCCTTGTCCCCCATGCAGGCCCAAACCAGGATGAGGTGCTCATAGCCAAACTCGCTGACCAGGGCATCCCGCAGGCTCTCGACCCCGGCTGGGTTGTGGGCTCCGTCCAACAGATAGCGGCGCAAAGAAGAATCTTGGTCGGCAGGACACTCCACCCGATTCCCATCCGCAAGACAAAAATATTCGAGCCGTCCCGGCCAGGTCACGGAAAGCAGCCCCTGCCGGATTGCCTCGCCTGGAACCGGCAAGGTTTCGGAGATGGTTTCCAGCGCAGCCAAGGCCAGGGCTGCGTTGCCGATCTGGTACCCGCCTTTCAACCGGCAATGGAGGTCCGCAAGGGAGTGGCCATGGTCAATGCCCCGATACTCCCAGCTTCCCTCCGGGCCACGGATCGCATCAAACTCGCGCCCCAGCAGAAACAGGGGAGCCTTGCGCTCCTCGCAGACCTGCGCCACCACCGCCAGGCTATCGTCCGGCCCTACCCCCGCAACCACGGGCACGCCGGGCTTGATGACCCCGGCCTTTTCAAAGGCCACCGCAGCCAGGGTGTTGCCCAGGTACTGCTCATGGTCCATGCTCACATTGGTGATCACGGAGACCAGGGGGGTGATCACGTTGGTGGCGTCCAACCTGCCGCCCATGCCCACTTCCAGGATGGCCACATCCACCTGCTCCTCGGCAAACCAGAGCAGGGCCAGGGCCGTGGCGAACTCAAAATAGGTGATCTGCCGGTCGCCCAGGGCCGCACGGATTACGCTGGCCTGGTGGGCGAAGGCCTCTTCGGAGATGAATCGCTCATCAATCCGGAAGCGTTCCCGCACGCAGCTTAAGTGCGGCGAGGTGTAGAGCCCCACCTTGTGGCCGCCCCTGGTCAGGACCTCCCGCAGGGTCGTGGAGACGGAGCCCTTGCCGTTGGTGCCGGCCACATGCACGAACCGCAAACCCCGATGCGGGTTGCCCACCGAATCGAGGAACTGGCTCATGCTTTCAAGACCCAGCTTGATCTTGAAAAACTGCAGGTTATCGAGAAAGGCCCAGGCCTCTTGATAGTTCATGACACCAACTCCAGCTTGGCATAGTCAAGATGCAGGGTCTTTCTCCCGTGCCGGGCAAAGAGCACCTCCAGCGATTTGGGGCTGACCACCTTTTCCACCACGCCCTCCCCGAAAAACGGATGGCGCACCCGGCTGCCGAGCTTGATGTTCTGGGCCGGCGCAGCCGCAGCCGGGGTGGAAAGCCCAGGCGGATATGCAGACTTGAGCGGCGGGATGCTGTAATCGGGCCGCTCCTCCTGCTCCAGCGCATAGCCCGAGGACTGGCGCTGCCAGGCCGGGGCAGCAGGCGCCTGGGTCAGGGCATGGGGCAATTCCTGCAAGAATGGGGAAGGCCCGCCCGCCGCCGAGGAGGAGTCGTAGGACATAACCTCCTGCGGGTAGACCAGATACAACTGCTTGCGGGCCCGGGTCGCGGCCACATAGAGCAAGCGGCGCTCCTCTTCCCGGTGTGCGGGCAGCACGGCCTGGGCCGAGGGAAAGCGGCCCTCTGCCAGATTGATGATGAAGACCGTGTCCCACTCAAGGCCCTTGGCCGAATGGATGGTGGAGAGCACCAGCCGCTTGCCGCCATCCTCCTCCACCGCCCCGGCCTGGGGCGGGTCAAGGGAGGCGTCGTCCAAAAATGCCTGCAAATCCCCATACCCGCCCATCACCCGGCCCAACTCGTCCAGATCCCTGCGACGGCGGGGATAATCGTCGTGGTAGAGCCGCTCGAAGATCGGCTCATAGTAGTCCATGATCCGCTCAAACATCTGGGTCAGGCTCAGGCCCGGCTGTTGCAACGCCTCAAGCATCGCCAGCAGCTCAGCCAAACCCTCCCGCCAGGTTTTCCCGGCCGGGTATTCCTTCAGCGCCGCCAGGGGGTTGTCCGCACTCTTGACCCTACTCAGGATGTTCTGGGCCGTCTTGGGCCCCACCTTGTCGAGCTGCAAAAGGAGCCGGTTCCAGGAAAGATGGTCATGGGGGTTGGCCACCACCCGCAGGTAGGAGATTACGTCCTTGTTATGCGCCAGCTCGTTGAGCTTGAGCCCGCCGCGCTTGTCAAACTCGATCTGCCTATGGGTCAGCTCCAGCTCCAGCTTGTACGAATGGAAGCCGGAACGGAACAGCACCGCTATCTCATCCAGAGGCTCGCCCGCCTGCCGCAGGGCCACGATCTTTTCCGCCACATAGCGAGCCTGGGTGGCCTCATCCCTGGCCCCATACACCACGGGTTTTTCCCCGCCCGTGATGTTGGTGAACAGGGTCTTGGTGTATTTCTCCTGGGCCTTTTCGATGATGGCGTTGGTCAGATCGAGAATCTTCTGGGTGGAGCGGTAGTTCTCTTCCAGCCGGATCAGACAGGTGTCCGGGAAGAGCGAGGGAAACTCCATGATGTTGCGGAAATCAGCGCCCCTAAAGCTATAGATGGACTGGGAATCATCGCCCACCACCATGACATTGTTGTGCTTGGCGGCCATCAGCCGGACGATGGCCGCCTGAATAGGGTTGGTGTCCTGGTACTCATCCACCATGATGTGGCTGAAACGGCTGGCCAGCTCCTCGTGCACCTCGGGAAACTCCTCCAGAATCCGCCGCCAGTTCACCAGCAGGTCGTCGTAATCCATAAGGCTGTGCTCCAGCTTGAACCGCTGGTAATGGAGGGCAATGGTTTGCAGATCATCGGCAAAATCATGAAAATGGCCGTACTCGGCCTCGACCAGCTCCTCGATACCCAGCCCCTTGTTCACCGACTTGCTGAGGATACTGACCACCACCCGCTTGGAGGGAAAACGCTTGTTCTCGCCGCCCAGGTTCAGGGAGGATTTGAGCAGATTGACGATGCCCTCGGCATCGGACTGGTCGATGATGGTGAAGTTGGCCGCATAGCCGAGATGGCGGCAATAGCGGCGCAGCAGCAGATTGGCCGTGGCATGGAAGGTGCCGCCCATGACCCGCCGGCAGGAATCGTCCAGCAGCAGGCTGGCCCGGTGCAGCATCTCCTGGGCCGCCTTGCGGGTAAAGGTGAGGAGCAGAATCTGCTCCGGGGGCACGCCCTGCTCGACCAGATGGGCCAGGCGATAGACCAGGGTGCGGGTCTTGCCGCTGCCTGCCCCGGCAATGACCAGCACCGGACCGCTCACCGTGGTCACCGCCTCGTATTGCGCCTCGTTCAAGGCCTTGCGACTGATCTGGCTGGCGGAACGGGCGGGCGGCTGGGGCTTTGACTTTGGTTCCATGGGAAATAAGGTGGATTGCATGGCGGCAACTCTAACACAACAGAAGGGAGGCAATCGACAAAAAAGTTTTAATTTTCATGCCTGGCTGGTAGAGTACTTCGTTACAAAAATCAGACACCAGCAAGACAACTTTTTACATAAATCCAAGGAAATAGAAATGAACAACGCACAGGATATTTTCACCCAGGAAACCCTGCAGACCCTCTTTCCGCCCGAACGGGCCAACGCCTTCTTCGACGCCCTGTTCGGCGACGCCGAAGAAGGAGCCTACGACATCCGCCTCGTTTTCAAGGGGCAAGCAGCAAATACCCTGACCTTCGGACTCGAACTCCACGAACGCCCCGGCAGATGCCTGGCCTGCAACCTGACCTACGGCCTGCCCGAGGTTTTCAGCCGCCACCCCATCATCAATATCAAAGGGCTGACGGCGGAGATCACCGCACTCCTGGGCGACAAAGCCGCCTGCACCGACTGGAAACTCGGCACCACCCAGACCGTTTCCAAAAAGCTGCATGTTATTCCGTTGATGATCAGCTTGGGATAATCGTCACCAATGCAGCAATCATCGAATAACGAATGGACAACAGTGGTAGATGACGAGTGTCGCTTTCACATTCTCGCCAGTGCTCGAGCTGCCTACGAAAATGCCTGTTCTCTCATAGTTGATGCCAAGACCTTACTCGACACACAGAGATTTCCCCGAGCTGGCGCTCTCGCAATCCTCGCGGAAGAGGAATATGCTAAGGCCTTCGTACTCTGCATCTGCGCTCGGGATCGGCGGTGGGATTCTGTAATCTTCCGCTCCCTAACCGATCACGGGGCTAAGCAAGCAATCTCTCAAGGGATGCTCACATATTGGCAATGGTTGCAGACAAATCTACAACGAGTTGCAGAGCTAAACAGGTTTTCCTTTGTTGGTATTCAACCAGCAATCTTCCCCTCGCCTCAGGAGTGGGACAAAATCGTTGAGACAGCCCGGACTTCACACTTAAAGAACCGGAAGCGAGATAAAATAAAACAACGATTCTTTTATGTGGGAATTGGCCGTGAAGGAAAGGTGACACATCGCCCTTCTACCATCTCAGACAAGGTTGCGTCAGAATGTATTGACATGGCAACAACCTTCAAGGCAGTAACGGAGATCGCACTTACTGACCAAATACCTCAATTCGAGTCTATCGCGATCTAATATCTCGTTCCATCGACCCGCCAAAGGAAAATAAGGCGTACTCTCCATATTCTCCCATTGGCACGCAGCCGAGCACCGGAAAAGCTGCCGAAAAGGGAGGTTGCACTGTTTGAGCGCAGCGAGTTTGCAACGTCCCGGCAGCTTTGAGGAGTACCCTGCGGGGCATAAAAACTCCGGGCATCCCGCCGAAGGCGGGACATGTGACACGGAGCCCTTTCTTCGCCGCTTCGCTGCTGGTTCGTTTCTTTGGGCAAGCAAAGAAACGAACAACCCCATTCCCTCTAAACCAACGAACTCACCGTGCCCCTAATCAACTCCCCGACCGAACTCACAACAAGCGCCACCGATGCTCTGCTGGCCATCGAATGCACCATAATCATCACCGCCCTGCTACGCTCTGCGACCACGAACCGCTGGCGAACCAACCTCTGGTGCTCGATATTCGGTCTTCTCGCAATCGCATCCTTCCTCGGCGCCCTGATACACGCCCTGGAAATGCCGAAGTCCATGCGCATAGCACTGTGGACGCCTCTCTACCTGAGCCTGGGGATTCTCGTGGTGCTGTTCATCGTGGGAGCTGTGGCTGATTGGCGGGGACGAGTCGCGGCTATGCGCCTTGTCCCTTGGGGCATCGGGGTGAGCGCAGCCTTTTTCGGGCTGACCGCGCTTCTGGGGGGAAAATTCATCGTCTTCATCATCTACGCAGCAACGATTATGCTGAGCGCCCTGGCTATCTACACCTTTCTGGTCGCCACCCACCGTTTGAAAGGCGCGGCAGTCGTCGCCCTGGCAATTCTCCTCAATCTGGCTGGAACCGCAGTGCAGGCGAGCAATATCTCGCTCCACCCGATTGTCCCCTTTGATCACAACGGACTCTTTCACCTTGTCCAGATGCTGAGCACCGCGATCCTCGGGTGGGGATTGCACCTCGGCATGGGGTCCGCGCCGAGAAGAGAATTCGAAACATCCCCCATAGTTCCACACTCTTCACCATAAAAAATATCACACACCAAGAAATATCGGTTTCATTGTCCGAATTTTCATGGTAAGAAAGCACCATGATCCCACGCCAATCCCATCTTGATCAACTCGCCGACAAATTAGCCACTTTCCCTGTGGCGGCCATGCTCGGGCCGCGCCAAGTCGGGAAAACAACGCTGGCGCGACAACTGGCGGCGCAATGGTCTGGTCCGGTCAGGCATTTTGACCTTGAAGACCCGGAGGATCAGGCTCGTCTTGCAGACCCGGCATTTGTACTGCGGCCCCTCTCCGGACTGGTGGTGCTCGATGAAATCCAGACCCGGCCTGACCTGTTTCCGCTGTTGCGGGTGTTGGCTGATCGAGCGGATACGCCAGCACGTTTTCTGATTCTGGGGAGCGCTGCCCCGGAATTGATGCGCTATACTGCGGAAACCCTTGCAGGCAGGGTGGTGTTTCATGAACTGGATGGATTGTCCCTGGATGAAATCGCCCCGGTTCAATCCGGCACGGATTGGCTTGATGATCGCTGGCTGCGGGGTGGTTTTCCCCGGGCGTTTCTGGCGAAGGATCTGGCTGGCAGTCGCGCATGGCGTGACGCATTTATCCGCACCTATCTGGAGCGGGATCTGCCGCAACTGGGCATCACCCTTCCCGCTATTACCCTGCGCCGGTTCTGGACCATGCTTGCTCATTACCACGGACAAACCTGGAATGGGAGCGAACTGGGACGGGCTTTGGGCGTGAGCGACAAAACGGTGTCACGTTACCTGGATATCCTTGAGGGAACCTATATGGCTTTTCGACTTCCCCCCTGGCATGCCAATCCTGGCAAGCGGGAAGTGAAATCGCCAAAAGTGTATGTGGCCGATTCTGGCATCCTGCATAGTTTATTGAGGGTGGGGGGGATGGACGACCTGTTGGCCCACCCCAAGTGCGGCGCGTCGTGGGAAGGTTTCATAATCCGTGAGATCATGCGACGGAGCGGCGCCCGGTCAGGCGAGGCGTTTTTCTGGGGTGTGCATACCGGCGCCGAACTTGACCTGCTGATTCGACATGATGGTCGTAGTTTCGGCTTTGAAATCAAGCTCACGCGCTCGCCCAAGGTGACACCGTCGATGCTTTCGGCTCGCGAGGCGCTCGGTTTGGAACATCTGTCTGTGGTGTGTCATGGGGCGGGAGAACCGTGGCCCCTGGCCGAAGGCATTACCGCCGTGCCGGCCCTCTGTCTGGCTTCCCCGCAATGGATGCCGTGGCAAGACCAAAAATCTGGCGGGAAGAAACCTGGACGCTAAGACTGTTCAGTCCCGTTGCCTCCTTCCCCCTCTCATAGCCTGTCAAAAAACCGCCCCACCTCGCTTGGCCGATGCGCATCCGACCCAGCCACCAGCGGAACCCCCAAGGCCACAGCCTCGTCGAT
>Ga0074195_1001385_pt1 | contig 34605 bp, 32 predicted proteins | sample EPASupsiteHSE623_FD_64525 | JGI IMG/M metagenome (GOLD analysis project Ga0074195, IMG submission 64525) | Bioremediated contaminated groundwater from EPA Superfund site, New Mexico - Sample HSE6-23 | ecosystem: Environmental > Aquatic > Deep subsurface > Groundwater > Contaminated ... | reverse complement strand
CTTGCCACCATGGCTGGGGAAAATCGCGTTTTGGTATCGGTTCAACTTCCTTGCGCCAACGGTATTCATATTTCTCCCAACCCCTGCGCAAATCTCCCATCTGCAGCAGCAACAGGCCAAGGTTGTAGTGTGCGTCAGCGTAATCCGGTTGATAAGACAACGCTCGGCTGAAACTCTCTAGTGCTTCAACCAAGTGCCCCTGTTCCCTGAGCGTTAAACCAAGATTGTTGTATGTTCGGAAATAATCAGGATCAAGTGACAGTACCCGGTTATAACAGACCTCGGCGTCATCCAGTCGGCCCAGGCTGTACAAGACAGTACCGAGGTTGTTGTGAGCTTCGACTAAATTTGGATTGAGCTTGACCGCCTGTTGCAAGCTGATGATTGCCTCATCCAGTTGGTTGCATTTGCCAATAACTCTCCCCAGATTGTTAAAGGCGTCGGCGTAATTGGGGTTGAGCGCAATGGCCTGGCGGTAGTGATCAAGGGCTTCCATTGGCTGCTTTTGATCTTCCAATAGCGTGGCCAGATTGAAATGGGTTTCGGCAACTTTCGGCGCCAAGGCTACTGCCTTGCGAAATTTGGCTTCGGCTTCTTCCAGCCGGCCATTGGCTTGCAGTATCAGCCCCAGGTTGCCGTAAAACCCGTGCGCTTTATTATTGGCTGCAATAGCCTTGCCGATCAGTTCGATGGCAAGCTGGTCGTTGCCCTGATCATGCATAAGCAAGCCAAGCAGGTGCAAGGCGTCGGCATGATTGGGCTGAACGGAAAGGATTCTCCGGTAAATTTCTTCCGCTTTGTCCGGGAACCCGGATTGATGAAAGCGGATGCCTTCGATAATTAGGCTGTCATCCTTGATCTTTTTCTGCTTGCGCACCAGGGGTCTCCGTGGTTATTACATGCTCATTCACCGGGTTTATTGCATCCCTGCTTCAGAAATCTTCCAATATGCCGATATGGCACAAAGATACAGGATAAAACACTTTCGCGGGAAGTGCGCTTCATCAATGACGGTGGGCGATTGTTTTGTTTCAGGTTGCAGGATCGAAGAAAGCGATCGCATGGGAAGAAATAGACAATGATCCTCGCGCTCATTGCTTGAATGAAGCAACCACACGGGAATTAATATGCTTCGAATGCATTCACAGATCATGCTCTACGAGGAAATTGGCAACCTCTCAGCCCGGATGGCAGAGGCGGCGCGCGCCAGCGATTGGGATACGCTCTCCAGATTGCAGCGCATGGTTGCCGGGTTGCGCGATAATCTGGCGAAGGCCGGTAGTGATGTTGATTGTGGCCTGACCAGCGAGGAGATTGAACGCAAGGCAGTGCTGATTCAGCGTATTCTCGATAACGATGCCGAGGTGCGTCGCTATACCGAACCACGGATGGAATGTGTGAGACAGTTTCTTGGTAGTGCCGCGAGGAAACGCAAAAGCAACCGTGTCTCCGGCGTAGTGATATGATTAAGAGCCTATTTCAGTAAGGAGAGGGGTGTGCGTTGAGACCAAATGCGGATGATCGCGCGAAGCGAACCGCAGCGAATGGTCGATCCCTTCGCAAGGTTCGCGACAAAGCGAGCGCCGCATTTGGCCTCAACCCGAAGGGCAGGGATAAATTGAGCGCGCTGCAGCGTTGCGGCTCCTCGCGAGGCATTCAGCATCGCTTCGCCGCCGCGCCTTGCATCGCATCTCAATTTATCCCTGCGCATACCCCTCTTCTTACTGAAATGGGCTCTTATGGCGGGGGCGCCACATGAATATTTGTCAATTGATCAGGCCGGGGTTTGGGTTATGGCGCTGATACCCTCTGACGCTGGCGTTCGCCTGCGGCTGCAAAGCGAGATCGCCACACAGCCGGTTTCACGGCTGCAGGAAATTCCGCCAGACCTGCCGGATCTTCGCACGGGGCAGATATTTAGCGCCCTCATTCAGGAATCCCTACCGGAAAATACTTACAGGGCACTGGTTGCAGGCAAAAGCATTACGCTTTCGTTGCCCGAGTCGGTAAAGAGCGGCGATACGCTCGAATTGGTCGTTCTCGACCGCACCCCCAAAACGATTATCGCCCAACGCGCCGAGCAGAGCGCTTTAACAGGCGCGGCGGCGGGGGCCGGCGAACCCTATAAATTCACCACGTTGAGCAAGGCTGCCCAGTTGATTGGCACGTTGTTGTCGTCCGAGGGCGAGGCCGCCACCCCGGCGCCGCTTAATCGGGGCCAGGCTATTTTGGCGCAACCTCCTCAGACAGGAGCCGAGCTTGCCCAGGCGCTAGGCAAGGCTGTCTCCCAGAGTGGCCTGTTTTATGAGTCGCATCAGGCCCAATGGGTAGCGGGTAAATTACCCTTGGCGGCGTTACTGGAGGAACCCCAAGGTCGATATTCGGCGCCTGCAACCCTTGTTGCTCAGGCGGAACTGGATAGACAGGCGACACAAGGGAGGGGAGTCGCGGAAACCCCCTCGCGGGTTGTGGATGCCATGAGTTATAACAATGCCGGAATAATGAAATCTTCTGCGGGCAGTCAGGAAGCGGCCGGAATGCCGCAGTCTGCGCAGACTACGCTAACCCAGACCATTCCCAATGAGTTGCGACCATTGGTGCATCAACAACTCGATGCCGTCGCATCACAGCGAGTGTTCTGGCATGGCGAGGTCTGGCCAGGCCAGACGATGGACTGGGAAATCGAACGGGAACAAACCGGTGACAGGGAAGCAAGGGACGGGGACGAATCGGAAGCGTCTGATCGCTGGGGTACCCGGCTACGCTTGACTACGCCACGTTTGGGCACGGTAGAGGCCGCGCTGCAACTTGATAGCGGGAGCGTGCCGGGAGTGCGCGGCATTCGTATTTCACTTTCTACTCCTTATGGCGCAAGCGCCGCCGATTTGCGCGCAGCTCAGCCCGCCCTGGAACTGGCGCTCGAGGCCGCGGGTGTGCCCTTGTTGGGCATGACGGTCATGCATGAGAGCGAGCATGGAACCGAATAACCCAGCCAGCAGGAAAGACGATGCAGAGCGCTCGCTTGCTGTAGCGCTGGCCTATAAACCAGGCGATGCTGCCCCGCGCGTAGTGGCCAAGGGGCGCGGTCTGATTGCCGATGAAATCATCGCTCGCGCTCGTGAATATGGCGTTTATGTCCATGAATCACCGGAATTGGTTACACTGTTGCAGCAGGTGGATCTTGACGATCACATTCCTCCGCAGCTTTATATTGCCGTGGCTGAACTGCTGGCCTGGCTCTATCGTGTCGAGCAACAAGGCATTGGTAACATAAATAAGGCGGATAATATTGCCCCGGTATCCTGAATACGGATGATAGGAAGGTATGACTGAACCCACTGAAGAGCAAGAACAGGAACAAGAGCAAGAACAGGAAAAAGAAGCCGAGTCGCCCAAGGTTGAGGTGATGCAGGCCGACAAGTTCAGCGAATACATGGTGTATTCGAAAACCGAAATCGTTTTCCTGCTGCGCCCATTGGTTGAATATGGCGCCCTGTTTACGGTCTATTTCAATGAAGGCAAGGATTTTCTGCTGACTTCGCTGCTCGATGTTTCTGAAGACGGCAAGTACATGGTGATCGACTATGGCAGCGACAGGGAGATGAACCAGCGCGCGCTTGAAAGCAAGAAGCTGTTTTTCAGCACTATTCACAAGAGCGTAAAGATCCAGTTCATCCTGCACGGGGTCAAGAAAATCTTATTCGAGAATCGTGACGCCTTTCAGGCGGAGATTCCCGATACTCTGTTACGCCTGCAAAGAAGGGATTTTTACCGCCTGGAATTGCCTGTGACCAAACCATTGAAGTTCAAGATGCCAATCAAGAAAGCGGATGGGGTAGTGCAGGCCGTCGAAGTCCATGCGCTGGATATCAGCTTAGGCGGCATGGCCGTAGTTGTGCCTCCCTTGGTGCGCTTTGAACGTGGCATGGATTTCCCGGATTGCAGCATCGAACTCCCAGGGACGGGCGCTTTTGCCGCCACAATACACGTTTGCAGTGTCTACGAAGTAACCATGCGCAACGGCGCTCGCGTCAAGCACTCAGGCTGCCAGTTCGTCAAGCTTCCCGTGCAATTCCAGAACCTGATCCAGCGCTACATCATCAGAGTGGAACGCGAACGCCGGGCTCACGAATTGGGGATGGATTGACGGTAGGCGGGTTCGTTTGGAACCCACCTGAACATCAGGGTGCTATACCTGCATGTTGATGATGTCGTGATAGGCTGTCACCAGCTTGTTGCGTACTTGCACCATCTGCTGAAAGGAAAGGTTGGCCTTTTGCAGGTTGACCATGACATCCTGCAAATTGACATTGCTATCGCCCGCGACGAAATCCTTGCTCATTTGTTTCGCTGACGCCTGGGCCTGATTGACTTGGTCAATGGCATTTGTCAGTGCTTGAGCAAAATCAGCGCCCCCTGCGCCCCCGGTAGTCTGCTGTGCAGGTTTGCCGGCGGCAGCAGTGCTGGCCGTGCGCAACTCCGACAGCATCATGTCCAAACTTCGCGTATCAATAGCCATAATTCATCTCCCCGAAAGGGTTTGCGGCCATCCAGCCGCCCAACATTCGAGCCGTTCGTCTGTCACTTATCGACATCGTATTCAAAGCGGCCGGCACATGCCCCGGCAAATAACTTTCACTGATTGTATAAGCAATCCACATGCCAGGAAAGGCAGCGCCAATTAATTAAACATCCTGATCAAGATTATCCCTCTTCACGATATTGCTTAAGCTTGTAGCGCAACGTGCGTTCCGAGATACCAAGCTTTTCCACGGCGAGCTTGCGCGAGCCTCCCACGGCAGCAAGGGTATCCAGGATATGCTGGCGCTCAAGGTCTTTCATGTTGGACAAGGCTTCGGTAGATGCAGGGGTGCTTTTTTCTGCTTTGGGCGCGGTATTGGATGAGGCTGCCGATGCAGAAGGCACCGCCTGTGGCTGATCCCCGGCTGCAAACATGATATGGTTCGCTTCAATGGTGTCTCCGGGTGCCAGGATTAAGGCGCGCTGCACCGCGTTTTCTAGTTCGCGCACGTTGCCGGGCCAAGTGTAGGTGGCAAGTTTTTCCTCTGCCGCAGCGGCAAACCTTGCCGCTCTTCCTGATCGAGCACCCTGTTGCGCGAGAAAATGGCGCGCCAGCGGCGCGATATCACCGGGGCGCTGGCGCAGCGCCGGAATCATGATGGGGAAAACATTCAGGCGATAATAAAGATCTTCCCGAAATCCGCCCTTTTTCACCCGTTCCGCCATGTCGCTGTTGCTGGTCGCAAGCACACGGATATCGAGTTGCACCGGTTTTTTGCCGCCAACCCGTTCCACCTCGCGTTGCTGCAATACGCGCAACAGCTTTGCTTGCAGGCCAAGCGGCATTTCGGAGATTTCGTCGAGCAACAAGGTGCCACCGTTGGCTTGCTCGAATTTTCCCGCCTGAGCAGTCTGGGCACCCGTGTAGGCGCCTTTTTCATAGCCGAAAAGCGTTGCTTCGAGCAGCGTATCGGGAATGGCGGCGCAGTTGATGGCGACGAACGGCCCCTTGGCGCGGGCCGAGTGATCATGGATGTACTGTGCAAATACCTCCTTGCCGGTGCCTGATTCGCCGGTCAGCATAACAGTCGCATCGGTTCTTGCCACGCGCGAGGCGAGCAACAGCAATTCCTTTGTCAGCGGGTCTTCCACTATCACGCCTTCGCTCAACGGGGCGGTGGCATAGCGTGCAATCTGGTCGAGTAGGGTTTTAGGCTCGAATGGCTTGAGCATGAAATCGCAGGCGCCACCGCGCATGGCAGCCACGGCCTTGTCGACATCGCCGAAAGCGGTCATCAGCAACACCGGCAAACCAGGTTGGCGGGAGCGGATTTCCCCGAGCAGTGTCAGTCCATCCATGGGGGCCATGCGCAAATCCGAAACCACCATATGGAACGCATGGCGGGCGATAAAGTCCAATGCCTGCGGCCCGCCGCTAGCGCTATGCACGGCATGGCCGGCAGCTTCCAGCGTGATCTGCAAGGCATCGCGTAACGCGTCGTCGTCCTCGACGACAAGAATGTTCAATGGATTGGACATATCTCACTATGGGCTAATTCGTCAATGTTAGCAGGATCGCCATCCAACGGCGCAGACAACGGCAGGGTCAAGACGAATTCAGTGCCAATATCGGGTGTGGATTTGACCTCGATGTTGCCGCCGTGGGCGCGCGCAACGCCACGCGCTATGGCAAGGCCAAGGCCAGTTCCCTCGGCGCGGGTGGTGAAGAAGGGCTCGAACAGGCGCGCTACCACAGATGGCGCCAGTCCTTTGCCATTGTCGCGGACGGCGAAGGCAAGACATCCGTTATCATCAGTCTGGTCGCCGGGAATACACCGCGCCCGCAAAACTACTTCACCGCGCGCGCTGCTTTCGCTGATGCAACCGGCGGCATGCAATGCGTTTTCAAGCAGATTGGTGAGTGCTCCGGTGATCGCCTTGCGATTGCCCTGAAGGCAGATATTCCGGTTAGGCTGGCGACACTCGTCTTCAAGCAGAAAAGTAACTTGTCGCGCACGCGCCAGGGGTTCAATGGTTTGCCGCAGTTCCTGCAACAGTTCGCCGACGATGATCGATTCGCGTCCCAATACTTCACCGCGGGCAAACAGCAACATGTCCTGGATCAGGCGCTCGAGGTGTTTCAGACGGGCGACCGCTTTTTGCGCAATACCTGTCCGGCTTGCCTGCGCTAGTTCGGGATTCTCCAGGTTGGCGGTGTACAGCAAAGCGGCAGCAAGGGGGGTGCGCAATTGATGCGCCAGTTGCGCCGCCATCTCGCCCATGGCGGCAAGCCGTTCGTTGCGTTCGACCTGGGTCTTGAGGCGGTGCGCCTCGGTAATGTCGTGCAGCAGAACGATGCGCCCACCCGCCGAATCGAGCGCCGTCACTTTCATGGCGACCCGTTGTACTCCAGTCGGCGCGATCAGATACTCATCCGGCGTGTCGCTGGGCATCAGGCGTTCGCGGACCAACTCCTCCCAACTGCATTCCCCAGGCATCTGGCCACATTCCGTGCCGAGCAAGGCAGCGGCAACCGGATTTGCCTGTAGAATTTCACCTTCGGCATTGAGCACCACCACGCCGGCGGGCAAGGCATCCAGCAGCAGCGAGAGTCGCTCTGTCAGCGCCGCCTTTTCCAGATATTGCTGGCGTAGGGCGCCATTGGCGGCAGCAAGTTCCTCGGTGAGTGCTGCCACCTGGCCTTGGAGGCTGGTATAGGCGCCTGAAAGCTCCTCCGATGCCTGGTTGAAGATGCGAAAAGCTTCGGCCAGGCGTTGAGCCTCAAGTTGCGAACCTGGCGGGGATTTTTCTGCGTCGTTGTCCATGAGTAAGTGACTGAGGGGGCACCATGAGCGTTATTGCTTTTCCGGCTAGGATGATGGCAGATTCGCTCAGCCGAAACAAGACATGAAAAAACAAGGCGATGACAGGAAATACAGGTCAAAAGCGCTGCTAATTTCAGCACAGGCTACCGCTGTGCGCGGCATAATCCGATAGCGGCAATTTTTGCCGGGTTTGCAAATAATCGTAACCAGACGCAACGGAACCACGACACATGGCTAGCGAGGAACAAGTCTTACCTTTCAGTCTGAGCTCATTCAATCGCGAGGCGTTCGAAAGCCTTTCCATGCGCCAGAAAATGGGCATGGTGTTGGCAGTGGCGGTTTCCGTGACGGTGCTTGTGGGCGCCTGGATGTGGAGCCGCTCGATCGACTATAGCGTGCTGTTCAGCAATTTCTCGGAGCAGGACGGCGGCCAGATCATTGCCTCGCTGCAACAGATGAATGTGCCCTATAAGATTTCCGAGGGTGGGGCGGCCATTCTTGTCCCGGCGTCGCAGGTGCACGATGCCCGCCTGAAACTTGCGGTGCAGGGGCTTCCCAAGGGGGGGCTGGTCGGTTTCGAGGTAATGGAAACGCAGAAACTCGGCGCCAGCCAGTTTCTTGAGCAGATCAATTATCAGCGCGCTCTGGAAGGCGAACTGGCGCGTTCGATTCAGGGTTTGCAGGCGGTGAAGGGTGCGCGAGTCCATCTGGCGATTCCCAAGCAATCCGCATTCTTGCGCGATGAACAAAAACCTACCGCCTCGGTACTGATCAACCTTCATCAGGGACGTACGCTTGAGCCGCGCCAAGTGGCGGGTATCGTCCATCTGGTTTCATCGAGCGTGCCGCAGCTCAATCCCGCCAATGTCAGCGTGATTGACCAGAACGGCAATCTCATTACGCAGCTTGACGACCCGTTGCGGAATATGGGACTCGATCCGACGCAGTTCAAATACCTGCGCGAACTGGAAGGCAGGTACATCAAGCGTATCGAGGATATCCTTGCGCCGGTGGCGGGCGCCGGAAACATTCGCGCCCAGGTCACTGCCGATGTCGACTTTTCCCAGGTCGAGCAAATGGCCGAGACTTACAAGCCCAACCCAACTCCGGAAACAGCCATCCGCAGCCAGCAGACCAGCGAAGCGGCAACGAATTCACCCAACGCGGCGGGGGTTCCCGGGGCGCTTACCAACCAGCCGCCAGTCCCGGCCACCGCCCCGGTCACCACGCCAGCCGTACCGGGACAAGCAAGCCTCACCAGTAATGCGCAGGCGCCGCTTAATTACAACAAGAATGCCACGCTGAATTACGAGTTGGACAAGACGGTTAGGCACACCAAGGGCCAGCCGGGTTCGGTAAAGCGCCTTTCAGTGGCGGTCGTGGTCAATTACAAGATGGGGCCTCCCGACAAGAACGGCAAGACCAAGCCGGTTCCTTTGCCGGATAACGAAATGAAGCAAATCAACGACCTGGTGCGGGAGGCGATGGGCTTCAGCAAGGATCGCGGCGATACGCTTAACGTGGCCAATGTTCCCTTCTCGCCTGATACCAAGGAGCTTGCGCCAGAAACCCCGCTTTGGAAGGAACCGACCATTATCGCCATGGTTCGCGAGGGGGTAAAATATCTCGTGTTGGGCTTAATTGCATTCCTTCTTTGGATCAAGCTGATAAAGCCGATGATCAATACCATAATGGAAGCCGAGGCGAAGAAGAAGGAGCATGACCGCCTTGCCCAGGAGGCGGCGCGCCGTGCCCAGGGATTGGCTGCAGAGGAAGAAGACAATATGCCGTTGCGGGAATACGAGGCGAAGCTTGAGACTGCAAAGGAACTGGCCAAACAGGATCCCAAGCTGGTTGCCAATGTGATACGCGATTGGGTGGTCGGTAATGAAGGATGATGGCGTCGAGAAAGGTGCGATGCTGTTGTTGTCACTCGGCGATGATGCTGCCGCCGAGGTTCTGAAGAATCTCGGTCCAAGAGAAGTGCAAAAGCTTGGGCATGCCATGGCCAAGCTTAAATCGGTGCCACGCGAGAGACTTGAGCCTATCCTGGATGAAATTGGTATTCATGCCGATAATGCGGCCATTGGCGTCGACGAAGGCGTCATTCGTTCGATGCTCACCAAGGCGCTTGGCGATGATCGAGCCGCCAATCTGATTTCGCGCATATTGCAGGGTGGAGACACAGCCGGGATCGAAAGCCTGAAGTGGATGGATGCCGCGACCGTCGCCGATATCATTCGCAACGAGCATCCACAGATCATCGCCACCATTCTGGTTCACCTCGAGTTCGATCATGTCGGAGAAATTCTCAAGCAATTCTCCGAACGCTTGAGAAATGACGTGGTCTTGCGTATTGCCACGCTAGAAGGCGTGCAACCGCAGGCTTTATACGAGTTGAATGATGTGCTGACTAAATTGCTGGCTGGCTCGGCCAATGTCAAAAAGGCGGCGATGGGCGGCATTCGTCATGCCGCAGAAATTCTCAATTTTGTCGGACAGGCGGCTGAGACCGCGATCATCGATAACGTGCGCGAATACGATCCCGACTTGGCCCAAAAGATTCTTGATGAAATGTTTGTGTTCGAGAACCTGCTGGATGTTGATGATCGTGGCATACAGTTGCTGCTGCGCGAAGTTCAATCGGATTCGCTGATTCTTGCTTTGAAGGGTTCATCCGAGGCGCTGCGTGAAAAAATCTTCAAGAACATGTCGCAACGCGCTGCCGAAATGCTTAGGGAAGACCTTGAATCCAAGGGGCCGGTGCGGTTGTCCGAAGTCGAAGCCGAGCAGAAGGAAATCCTGAAAATCGCTCGGCGCCTGGCCGATGAAGGCCAGATCAATCTCGGCGGCGGCGGCGAAGATTCCTTCATCTGAAACAGCCTGAGGCTAGCATGTCAACCGAAACCGACCCCGACGCTTTGGGCAAGCTCTCCGCATGGGAGCGTTGGGAAATGGCCAGTTTCGAGGACGCCAGACCCCAGGAAAAAAGCATTAAAGCGGCTACCAAGCAAGCCCCAGTTGCAGCGCTGGAACCGCCGACTGCAGAGGAAATTGCCGAGATACACGAACAAGCGCGCAAGTCTGGCTATGCAGCCGGCCACACGGAGGGTCTGACCGAAGGCCGCGCGCAAGGCCATGCTGCCGGTTATGCGGAAGGAATGGAAAAGGCGCGCGCTGAAGGACAGCGGCTTGCGACATTGGCCGTTCAACTGGACAGCGCGCTGGCTGGCGTTGAACAACAGGTAGCAGATGACCTGCTTGCCCTTGCGCTCGAGGTGGCAAAGCAGGTCGTGCGTCAGGCCATTGCCGTCAAACCTGAACTGGTGCTTGCCGTGGTGCGCGAGGCGCTGGCGCAAATGCATCACCAGCATGTTTCGATTTATCTTCATCCTGACGATGCTTCGCTGGTGCGTTCCTACCTTGGCGACCAACTCGGTCATGCCGGTCACCGCATTCTTGAAGATGGCCGGGTCGAGCTTGGCGGTTGCATGGTGGAGGCCGGGGGCAGCCAACTCGATGCCACTATGGCAACCCGCTGGCGGCGCATGGTAGAAAATCTTGGCACGAATAATGAGTGGCTTGAAACATGAACCCGAATCCGCATCCGCATCTCGCCAGATGGAGCGAATTCCTTCAAGACTGCCAGTCTGAAACAGGGAGCGCCCAGCCTTTCCAACTTTCCGGCCGGCTGACGCGGATCAACGGACTGGTCATGGAAGCCTCTGGCCTCAAGCTACCGCTTGGTTCCGGTTGTCGCGTTCAGTTGCCCGGTGGCGGTACCGTTGAGGCGGAAGTGGTCGGTTTCTCCGGCGAAAAGTTGTTCATGATGCCGACCGAAGACGTTTATGGTTTGGCCCCAGGGGCGCAAGTGATTTCCCTTGAAAGCCCGCTTCCGCCGCCGCGGGTCGGCGGGCAGATTTCATTGCGCCGACGCGCCATCGATCACACAAAGCATGTGCCGGTAGGCGACGAAGTGCTTGGCCGTGTGCTCGATGGCAACGGGCGTCCGCTCGATAATCTTGGCCCGCTTGAAACCAAACAGAAACGCTCGCTGCAAAGCCGTCCACTGAATCCGCTGTTGCGCGCCCAGATTGCGCAAAGCCTGGATGTTGGCATTCGCACCATTAATGCAATGCTTACGGTTGGCCGTGGCCAACGCCTCGGCCTGTTTGCCGGTTCTGGTGTCGGCAAGAGCGTGTTGCTCGGCATGATGGCACGCTACACTGAGGCCGAGGTGATCGTGGTTGGCCTGATCGGCGAGCGTGGCCGCGAGGTGAAAGAATTTATTGAGCAAATTCTAGGAGCAGAAGGGCTGCGGCGTTCTGTCGTCGTTGCAGCCCCGGCCGACGTCAGTCCCTTGATGCGGTTGCAGGGGGCCGCCTACGCCACGGTGATTGCCGAGCATTTCCGCGATCAGGGGCGGCATGTCCTGCTGATCATGGATTCACTGACGCGTTTTGCCATGGCCCAGCGCGAGATTGCGCTGGCCGTCGGCGAGCCACCGGTGACGCGCGGCTATCCTCCTTCTGTGTTCGCGCGCCTGCCGCAGTTGGTCGAGCGCGCCGGCAACGGTCCCGATGGTGGAGGATCGATCACGGCTTTCTATACTGTGCTGACCGAAGGCGACGATCCGCAAGATCCGATTGCCGATTCGGCACGCGCCATCCTTGACGGACATATTGTACTGTCGCGCCAACTGGCTGATGCGGGACACTACCCGGCGATCGATATTGAACAATCCATTAGCCGCGCCATGACCAGCCTGATCGATGACACGCATCTCAGCCAAGTGCGCCACTTCAAGCAGCTCTACTCACGCTTTCAGCGTGCGCGCGACCTGATCTCGGTCGGCGCCTATGCTGCGGGTTCCGATCCGCTGCTGGATAAGGCGATTGCCATGCAACCCCAAATGGAAGCCTTTATGCAGCAGGACATTGACGAGCGCGCCAACTATACTGAGAGTCTACAAAGATTATTCCAACTATTTTCGTAGTTGCAGTGGCTCGACGTTTGTAAGTGCTCTATCCTTTTTACCCTGAATGACTTGATTTGCCGTGACCAAACGATTTGCATTGCAGACACTGCTCGATCTTTCCCAGATGCACATGGAAGAGGCGGCGCGCCAATTGGGAATTCTGCTCGCTAGTGAAAAAGAGGCAAACGCGCGGTTTGAATTGATCTATCAATACCGTGAGGAATATCAGGCACGGTTTGTCGCCGCAGCCCAGAATGGTCTTGGCCGGGATGAATGGAGCAACTTCCAGTCGTTTCTGGCCCGGCTCGACGAGGCAGTTGCCCAGGCGCGCGAGATGGTTTCCGTTTCACAGCAGCACACTGCGGCAGGGCAACGCAAATGGGTCGAAAAACGCGGCACTGTCAAAACCTACGACACCTTGGCGCAACGCCATTACAGCCGTGAGCAAAAAGCCGAAAACCGCCGCGAACAGAAAGCCCTGGATGAGCATAGTTCCCGTGCCCACCATACCAAGGACGAGGAGAATGAATAGCCCCTGACAGCTTTTTCCTCAAGCCAGAAAATTGATGGCACGCTACTTGCTCAATGACAGTCAATCGCTTGTCACACGCAAAGGAAAAGGGCTATGCAAGAAATCAATGTAATGCTGAGCTTACCGGTATCTCAGCCCACAATGCTTGCTGCCACACCATCGCCAGCCGTCAGTTCGTCAGTCTCTGCTGCCAAAACAAAAACGCCGAGCGCATCGGGATCCACAGCCACCGCAGCCAAACCCGCCTCCGCAGAATCGCCTGAGAACGCTTCCAGCGAGGCGCAATCTGCCACCGACACTCCTTTCGCCGCTGTGCTACAGCGTCAGATAACGCAAGCCTCTGAGCAAGCCGCTGCCTCTTTGACGCCGGAGGTAGCCGATCTGGTGGCCGAGAATACCGATACCACCCAGCAGCTACCCACTGCCGATGCGCTGGCAGCAATGTTGCCGATGTTGGTGTCGATGGGTCAGGTAAAGCAGGAAGTTTCCACCGTCGATCAGGTGACCAAGCCGGATGATGGGGACATTGGCGCAGCAGTTGCTATTGCTCAGCCGCAGTCCTTGTTTACCGTTGCCAACGATCAGTCCCAAGTAAAGAATTCTGCGGGTGGTGAAATAAAGGCACAAGCGGCAAACGAGGCGGCACTTTTTGCCGCGACGAAACAATTAACCACAGAAAATACGGCTTTACTCCTGCAAGCCAACGGCAAACCAAAACCGCTGGAACAATCTTTCGAGAACTTGGTCAACGCTGTGCAGACGCATAATTCGGCAACGGCTGTGGCAGCGCCAACACCTGTGCATGTCCAGGCGCCGGTCGGGTCTCGTAGTTGGGAAGGGGAAGTGGGCAATAAGCTGGTCTGGATGGTCGGCAATCAGGAACAACGTGCTGAACTGGTGCTTAACCCGCCAGAGTTAGGCCGGATCGAGGTTTCAGTTGCAATCAAGGGTGACCAGGCTAGTGCGCAGTTTGTCTCGGCTAACCCGATAGTGCGGGATGCGCTTGAAAGCGCGCTTCCGCGCCTGCGTGAAATATTGGCCGACGCCGGTATCTCGCTGGGACAAGCGCAAGTTGGCTCGGAGTCGGCCAATCAATCTGCAAACGACCGGGAAAACAGGGATAATTCGTTACGGCGCGCGACCGGGAACGGCGTAGATGAAACCATCAGCCTACGCCCGGTTAGCATTGCTTCCATGTGGCAGAGGCAAAATGGCCTGGTGGATTTGTTTGCCTGACAGGCTTTGTCCGAAGCTGCCGGTTATTTTGATAATTGACAAAGACAGGAGTAACGGATGGCCAAGGCCCCGGCAAAGCAGGAAGAAGCTCCTGCTGAAAAATCAATAAAGAAAAAACCCAAATTATTGTTGTTCATCATCATTGGGGCTGTGCTTGTGCTGGCGGCTGGCGGCACGGCTGCCTATTTCCTGCTAAAGGCCAAGAAGGCGGCGCTTGAAAGCGAAGAAGGGGGGCACGCCGAGGCGAAGAAAGAGGCGAAATTTGTTCCGCCGGTATTCGTGCGCTTCGATTCGTTCACTGTCAAGCTGCAGCCGGAAAACGACAAACAGGATCAGTATTTGCAAGTGGTTCCCGAACTCAGGGCGCTTGACATTAAAGTCAGCGACAGAATAAAGCAATTTACCCCGGAGATCCGCTACAAGATATTGCTGCTGCTTTCCAACAAGAGGGCATCCGAATTGTCGTCTCCTCAGGGAATGGAAAAGCTTTCCAATGAGATCCGCATAGAGGTTAATCGGATCGTCGAGGGCACCCCGAAAAAGATTGGGACAGATCCGAGCAAGGCCGGACCAGAAGATTTAATTCAGGCGGTTGTTTTTACATCGTTCATTATCCAGTAAGAGCTAATACCCTAAAGGCAAAGGCGGACACCAGTGAGTCAGGATTTTCTCTCCCAAGAAGAGGTTGATGCCCTGCTCAAGGGTGTCACCGGCGAGGCGGAAGAAACCGCTGAGGAGGGGAGCTCCGATGGCGTCCAGAATTACGAGCTAGGACGCCAGGAGAGAATCGTGCGTGGGCGCATGCCCACGATGGAATTGATCAATGAACGATTTGCGCGCTATCTGCGCATCGGCCTATTCAACTACATGCATCGCAATGCCGAAATATCGGTGGGAACGATACGTGTACAGAAATACAGCGAATTCATTCGCAATCTGGTGGTGCCGACCAACCTGAACCTGATCCAAGCCAAGCCGCTACGCGGCAACGGATTGTTTGTGCTTGATCCCAATCTGGTGTTTCTGGTGGTCGACAACATGTTTGGCGGCGATGGCCGCTTCCACACGCGTGTCGAAGGGCGGGATTTCACGGCGACCGAGCAACGCATCATCCAAGGGCTGCTCAAGGTGATGTTTACTGAGTACGAGAAGTCATGGAAGCCAGTGTACCAGCTGGAATTCGAGTACGTCCGCTCGGAAATGAATACCCAGTTCGCCAATATTGCGACTCCCTCCGAGATTGTTGTTGCCGTTACTTTTACTATCGAGTTTTCGGGCGCAACGGCAGAGATGCATATCTGCTTGCCCTATTCGATGGTGGAACCGATCCGGGAACTGCTCTTCAGCACCTTGCACAGTGAGCAGATATCGTCCGACAAGCGTTGGTCGGCGACGTTGACCAAACAACTGAAGTTGGCCGAGGTGGAACTGGTGGCGCCGCTCGGGACAGCCCAGATTACACTTGGCGATATTCTGGAGATGAAAGTCGGCGACGTGGTGCCGATCGTCATTCCGGAAAAGATCAAGGCCCTTGTTGGCGGCGTGCCGGTAGTTGAATGCAGCTATGGCGTTCAGAACGGCCTTTATGCAATCAAGATCGAGCGGTTCGTGGCGGAAGCGGAAGAAGCCGAATCGTATTCTGAAAACGAAAATGAGCGCAAGTTGATAGCGCAGTAATCCACTGGAGATCGTCATGGGCGATGACAAAGTAGCAGAAGAAATGGTTAGCGAAGACGATTGGGCAGCGGCGTTAGGCGCGCAGGCGGAATTCGATGCCGCAGCAGCAGAGCCGGCAGCCTTCGAGGAACTCACCCCGTCGCCGGGCGCCACCGAAACCCCGCAAGGGTTCGATATGATCCTCGATATCCCGGTGGAACTTGCCGTGCAACTTGGCCGCACCAAGATATCGATCCGCAATCTGCTTCAACTGGCGCATGGTTCGGTCGTCGAACTGGAGGGGCTGGCCGGCGAACCGATGGATGTGCTGATCAACAACACGCTGATCGCGCAAGGCGAGGTGGTCGTGGTGAATGACAAATTTGGCATACGTCTTACCGACATCATTACCCCCGCCGAACGTATGCGTAAACTGAATCGCTAATCCGGTCTAGGTAAGAGAGAAGCGAATACCGGCTCCGCGCTTCGCGACCCCAAGCGTGGAATAGGCATGGGTTTTCCCTTATGATCCGGCAATCGCGCTCCATGCGGAGCGCTATGCTGGCAGCGCTGTTATGCCTGCCTGCCAGATGAAACATACTCGTCCCCGTTTTTCCCGCTCCGGTAAATTTCTCCCGCTGCTGGCAGCGGCGATGCCATTGCTTGCTCGCGCAGAAGGCGCTGCGCCGCCGGAACTTGGCGGCAGTGTGTGGCAGATGTTCCTGAGCCTCGGCGGGGTGCTGTTGCTGCTGGTTGGGAGCCTCTGGCTGTTGAAGCGCATGATTGTTCCGCGCGCCGATTCCGGCAAGCTGGTGCGCGTAATTGCGGGAACTGCCGTGGGCGCCCGCGAGCGGGTCGTGGTGGTGGAAATTGGCGATAACTGGCTGGTGCTGGGTATCGCGCCGGGGCGTATTACTTCGCTGCACCAGATGCCGCGTCAGGAAATCCATCAGGAAAGCACAGTTGCCGAAAAGTCGCTGACCCTGGCGGGTAAGGATTTTGCCGCATGGCTTAAACAGGTAATGGATCGCCGCAATGCGGGCTAAACGTTTTTTTCAGGCGCTGACGGTCGCCGGATTGTTGCTGATGCCGGCGCTGGCTGCCGCGCAGTCGTTGCCTGCGCTGACCAGCGCTCCTGCGGCAGGTGGCGGTACTCAGTGGTCGCTGTCGATCCAGACGCTGCTGATGCTCTCCGCGCTGACGTTCATCCCGGCGCTACTGCTGATGATGACCAGTTTCACTCGCATCATCATTGTTCTTTCCCTGTTGCGTAGCGCCCTCGGCACGCAGTCTTCTCCACCCAATCAAGTGCTGGTGGGCCTGGCGTTGTTCCTGACTTTCTTCATTATGGCTCCCGTGGCAGACAAGGTATATACCGATGCCTATTTGCCGCTGGCCGAAAACAAGATCAACTTCATGGAAGCGCTCAATCGCGGTGCTGTGCCACTGCGCGCATTCATGTTGAAACAGACACGTTCTGACGACATTACGCTGTTTACCAAGGTGGCTAAGCTTCCCAAACCTGAGACTGTGGACAGCGTGCCGATGCGCGTGCTGATTCCGGCATTCATTACCAGCGAGTTGAAAACCGCATTTCAGATCGGTTTTATCGTGTTCATCCCGTTTCTGATCATTGACATGGTTGTCGCCTCGATACTCATGTCGATGGGCATGATGATGATGTCGCCGGTGATTGTCGCGTTACCCTTCAAGATCATGTTGTTCGTCCTTGCGGATGGCTGGGTGCTATTGATTGGCTCTCTGGTCCAGAGTTTCGGATAGGCAAGGAGCGTGTCATGACCCCTACCACAGTTATTGAAATAGGCCGTAATGCCATCGAGCTGGCCCTGATTATTTCCGCGCCGCTGTTTATCGCCGCGCTGGCCGTTGGCCTACTGGTCAGCATCTTTCAGGCGGCAACGCAGATCAACGAAGCAACGCTGAGTTTTGTTCCTAAACTGGTGGCTATTTTCATTACCTTGATTGTTGCTGGCCCCTGGATGCTGACTATGATGACCGATTACATGCGGCGGTTGTATGAAAGCATTCCCGTTGTTATTGGTTGATTTGCTTCGCTAGTACATGATCACCTTTACCTCTAGCCAGCTCGATCTCTGGCTGGCGACCTTCATGTTTCCCCTGGCGCGCGTTTTGGCGCTGCTGGCTACGGCGCCGGTGTTCAACAACATGGCGCTGCCGATGCAGATTCGGCTTGTCCTTGGTCTGGCGATCAGCCTTGCCCTGACGCCAGCACTACCGCCGATGCCGGCAGTGCCACCCGGTTCGTGGCAAGGAATGGCGTTACTGGCTCAACAGATGTTGATCGGGATAGCGCTCGGGTTTACCCTGCGCCTCGTATTTGCCGCAGTGGACATGGCGGGATCCTTGATGGGATTGCAGATGGGCCTGTCCTTCGCAGTATTTTATGACCCGCAGAGCGGCTCACAGACCCCGGTGTTGAGCGAGTTTCTCGGCCTCTTGGCTTTGCTGTTGTTTCTTGCCATGAACGGCCACTTGCTGGCATTGTCGGTTCTAGCAGAGAGTTTTTCTCTGTTACCCGTGACGCTTACGCCATTCGCTGCCAAGGGCTTTACCGCCTTGGTCGCTTCGGCGACGACGATATTTTCTATCGGGTTGTTGCTTGCTTTGCCCTTGATTGCGGCGTTGCTGATTATCAATATCGCGCTGGGTGTGCTGGCTCGCCTGGCGCCGCAACTGAACATTTTTGCCGTCGGGTTTCCGGTGACGCTGGCTGCAGGTTTTGTTGTCTTGTTTTTATCCATGCCGTTTTTCGGCGCCGCCATAGAGCGGCTTTACGATGGCGGCTTTGCCTCTTTAGCTGGCGTTATGCGGGCAGGCGGCGCCTTGCCCTGAGGCGTTGGTTCTGCATTAGCGCTGCGCGTGAGACGGATCACGCCTTGCGCTACCCGCTGCGAACCGAGCACGGATGATTCCATGCCTTCGTTGTATTCCAGTATTTGGTAGCCCTCGAAACCGCCATATTGCACCAGATCCTTGGCGCGACGGTTGAACACGACCCGCGCCTCGCCCGCGCCGCCGGCGTAATAACGTTTCATTTTCAGGTTAAAGTGGATGTGGTCGTCAGGCAACGGCGCTTCCTCGATTTCCCAGTTTGGCGCGAACGGATCGAGGATCAGGTAAGCGGTGCCAGCGTAGGCGCCCCAGAACACTATTTTCTCAAGTGGAATACTGAGCGATGGGGAAAGCTTAATGGCCGAATCCGGGACTGTGGGAATGAGGTCGCTTGGATGATCCGGCAACCGGTAGTCTCGCAGCCGGAGACTGTTGCCGCAGCCGGACAATCCGGCAACTGTCAGTATCAGTGCAAGCGCAATTTTGACAGTGTGCTTAGACATAGTTGAATAGCGACAGTTGAGATATTTTGGTGAATGATTTCTGCGCCGCTTCCAGTTCGGTCTGGCGCCGTGTCAGGCTGGTAATGGCTTCCGCCATGTCGACATCCTGCAGGCGAGAGAGCGTCTCCGAGAATTGCAGCTTCAAGTCTTCGACGACGCTATTCAGCGAGTCAGCTTCGTTCAAGTGCGAACCGATGTTCGCGCGCACGCGCAGGATGTTGTCCGTCGCTTGGCCAACATTGGCAAGCACTGCGCCGACATGATTGAGCAGCACGGTATTGGCGTTGCTGCCCGACGGCGCCCGATCTTCGAGCGCATTCACAAGCCGTATCATCGTGTCGAAGACGCTCTCGCTGGTGCTGTCGCCTAGCGTGAATACATCGCCGCTTGCCGGTGTGCCGGTGATCGTGACCGAGGCTCCGAAATCGCTGTAGGGCGCCGCCAGATCGCTGAAGGGGATGGAGTTGCCGTCGGTGAACTTGTGCGTAAAGGTGCTGTTCTCAGCAGCGCCGACGGTCGAAGTGGTGTCGGTGAAAAGTGATTTCTCGGTCTTTGCATCGACCAGGTCGTAATAAGTGGTTGGCGGATTGGAGCTCGTATCTTTCCAGAAGCGTACCTCGATGTGCTTGCTGTTGGCGCTGCTGTTCCATTTCGCCTGATCCAGCACTTCGCCCGTGCCGACGACGCCGCTGCCGGTATTAGTATTGGCCGCCATCTTGGCGGCTGTGACAAAGTAACCGTTTCCCTTGGGGTCGGTGTTGTTGATCAGCGTAAAAGCATCCCCGCTGCCTGCGATGCCATTTACGGTGACCGAAGCGCCGTAATCGAACGCCACCTCCGCTGGCGGCCCGACGCTGATGGCATTCGAGAGCGAAATTGGAGATTGGTTGACGCCATTATTGAAGTAGGCGTGGTTGCTAGTGTAAGTGCCGCCGGCGCCGGTCGTGGAAGCAGTTCCGGTAAAAGCCGATATTCCGGTCGTGGCATCCACTAGATCATAGTAGGTGCCGGTGCCGGTGCCAGCGACGTTGGTCAGGGCGCCGAAGATGTCCGTCAGTCCGGTGTCGCCAGCGACCGCAGCAAGCTTGACGCTGGTTTGCGCGCCACCTGTCGCCGAAGTAATGGTGAAGTTGTTGCCGTTAAGCGCGACTGTTGCAACGTCCATTCCAAGAGCCGTATTTATTGCCGTTTGCATGTCAGCCAGCATGGCAGCATTGTTGGCGTAGTTGTGAGGATACGGCCCCGGTATCGTTACCGTGCGCGCCAAGCCGCCATTGACACTGATGGTGAATTGATTATTGGCCGCGGTGATCGCAATGCCGCCCGACAAGTCCGCTGCGCCCGTGACATTGCCGGCCGTGTTGGGCGTCGTTGTAGGGTCGGTCCAGAAACGCAACTCCAGCTTGCCGCTATTTGCGGCATTCGTCCATTTGACCGGGTCGGAGACGGTTCCTGCATCTATGCCGGCGCGTTGGGTGAAGGCGGTTGCTGTCAGGTCAGTGGTTGAGCGGTTGAGCGCGAAGATATCACTGGTCAGAGGCGTTCCGGTGATGACGACTTTGGCGCCGTAGTCGAAGGCGTTCGACAGGGGCAGCTCGCCTTTGAGGCTGATTTCGCTGCCGGAGGTATAAACATGGCCGATGAAACCTGCTTGACCGGCGGGCAGGGTGGCGTTAGAAGGATTGCCGGTAAACAGCGAGTTGAGGGTGACAGGGTCGACCAGATCATAGAGCGTGGTTCCCTGTGAGGTACCGGCCACGCTGGCCGGTACGCCAAAGAGGTCAGTCAGGCCGGTGGCTCCCGAGAGCGAAATGCTTGAAGTCGAGCCAGTGGCGGTTGATGTCAACACCGGATAGCCATTGACGACGGAAGCAGTTACTCCTACGACACCGGCATTGGTCAAGGCGGTGGTAAGCTGCGCTTGGACATTGAGATTGGTAACCAGAAGGGGAAGCGGTCCGGGCATCGTAAGCTGAACGGGAGCCGCGCCATTTACCGAGATCGAGAAGGTATCGTTCTGTCCTGCGGTTATCGTGACGCCGCCTGCGGAAAGATCGGCCGCGCCCATGGCGAACCCTGATGTCGCTGCCGGGTTTACCCAGAAGCGCACGTCTACATCGCCCGTGGTTGTTGGTGTGGCAGGGGCGGTTACGGTTGAGTTCCAGCTCGCAAAAGTCGGTTGCACGGCATTTATCGAATGCTCACTTTGCGTGTTGGTCACGAATACGCCATTGCCGTTCTTGATGCGCATGAAAATGTTGTCGCCGCTATCGCTTACAGGCAGGTCGCGTGAGCCGGAAACTTGCAGGGTGCGCAGGCCGGCATCGCCCTGATAGACGACGCCATCGGCAATGCTGCCGGCAAAGGGCTTGTTGGTGCTCTGATAGCCAGAGAACAGGTACTGACCAGCGCTGTCGGTACTGTTGGCAAGCGCGATCATTTCGTCGAAGCGCGCTCGCAATTCGCTGGCCACGGATTTTCTGTCGGATGCTGAGAGCGAGAAATTGCCTGCCTGTACGGAGAGTTCTTTTATTCTTACCAAAAGGGTTCCCGCTGCGTCGAGCTGGCTATCGACCAGACCAAGCATGCTTTTTGCATCACCCTGAGTGACGCCATACTGATCGTTGATTTCCTTGGCCTGGTTGACTTCCAGCGCGCGCGCGGCAGCCACCGGGTCATCCGAAGGTTTTAACATCCGACGCCCGCTGGAGATTTGTTGCTGAGTATGCAACAGGCTACTGGTCTGGCGCTGAATCGCGCTGAGGCCGGTATCGAAGATCATTCCTGTACTGACACGCATGATGTTCTCCGCTTTATCTGGTGTTTATTATCGTCCGAGCGTCAGCAGTTGATCGAACAATTTGCTGGCGACCTCAATCATCTTGGCCGATGCCTGGTAGGCTTGTTGGTAACGCAGCAGATTGCCGGCTTCCTCGTCGAGGTTGACCCCGGACGTCGACTGGATTGCGTCCTGTCCTTGCTTGACCAAGGTATCCTGCGCCGCGAGCGTGACTTCGACCTCGCGCGCCTTGTTGCCGACCATGCTTACGACCTGTGAGTAAGAGGACTGATACGATGCTGTTTTCCCGTCGATGGTGTTCTGGGTTTGCAGTTTGCCCAGCAAGTTCGCGTTGCGATTGTCGGCGACACCGGTCGGGTTGGGGCCGACGCTGAAGGTGTCGCCATCTATGGGAACGCCGCTGATATCGAAATTGATGCCATTAAAGGCCAGCGATGCGCCGTCAGTGTATGGGACATAATCGGTCGAGAGGTTGATCGTGTAATCCGTAGCTGCGCCATTGATCGGCGTTACGGTTACCACGCTGCCTACCGGGAAACCTGTCAGGCGCGCCGGTAATGAAGCCGATGTGTCAGCTCGGTTGTAGGTGAGGGTGACCTGCGTTGCAGGCAGGCTGTTGGTGCTGGTCACGGTGCCGGTCTTGATTGCTCCGGTGCCGGTATTGAAGGCGTCCGCTAAGCTTACTGCCGAGGCGCCGCCCAGTGTATTCGAGGAAACGACCAACTGGTTCATGCTATTCACGGAAACCGTGATGCCGGGCGCTGCAACTGCGGCATTCAGCGCGGTTTGCAGTTGGCTGGCGAGGGCTGTCGGAGTGTAGCTGCCGGCCGGAACAGTGGCATTAACTGCCGCCGCCCCGTTGAGGCTGATACTGAATTTATCATTGATTCCCGCAACGATCTTGACGGGATCGCTGAGTACCAAGCCGCCGGTATATTGACCACTCAGCCCAGCCGACACCACGCCGAACATCGCCGCCAGGCCGCCGTTGCCGTCAGTAGTCAGGGCAACGCTGCCGCCGGCCGCCGTGGAAGTTACGACCAGTTGATTGGATGTATCGGTGGAAACAGTCACACTCGACCCAATAAGTCCCTGCAGCGTGCTCACCAGTTGGCTGGCCGTATAGGCGCCAGCGGGTACCGTAATGAGCGTATTACCAGCGCCATCCACGTTAATATTGAACGCATTATTCGGCGCGGCCAGCGCCAGCGTGGCCGGGCTCGCTGGCAGGGCCACGTTGCCGATGGCCGAGCCGTGATTGGATGTCGCCGCTGGCAGCGCGTCGAACATTTCTACCAGCGATACGGCAGAGGCCGCACCCAGGAGATTCGAGGTAATAACCAGATGCCTGCTAGCGTCCAGCGAAACCGCGACGCTGGCGTTGGGATACAGGGCGTCGTTGAGGCTGGTCTGCAATTGTGTCGCGAAAGTGTCAGGCGTGTAACTGCCGGCGGGCACAATAGCCTCTATTGCGCCAAGGCCATCGACATCGGCACTGAAGACGTCGTTGCTGTCCTTGGTGATAACGACGGGATTGCTGAGGGCGGCGCCATGCGTGGCAAAACCTCTATTCCCTAACACCGGGACCCCGAACAGCGTCGCCAGGCCGGTGTTGCCTTCAGTCAGGGTAACGTCGCTGGCGGGTGGTATGCCCGTGGTCGTCGATGTCACTATCAGGCGGTTGCTGGCATCGGTGGACACCGTCACTCCCGCGCCCATGGCGCTTTGGATCACGGCTACCAGTTGGGTCATGGAAGTATATGTGCCCTGCGTCAAGGTGATGTTTGTAGCGGCGGCGCCATCCACCGAGACTTGGAATTGGTTGTTGGCGCCATTCAGCGTCAGCGGAACGCTTAACGCTATGATGCCGCGGGACGCGCCGCGAGTTCCGGTAACCGTCGGCGTCGCGCCGAATAATGACGACAGGGCGCCATTGACTGCGGATGCGGTCGGTGGCGCGCCGATGACAAATGTATCGCCGTCGGCCGGCGTGCCGGATATCACTACGCCTGTGCCATCCAGGCTGATATTGGCGCCGCTGGTGTATGGAATGCGCATGGTCGGGCTGGTGACCTTGTATTTCTGCCCGGCGACTTCCACTGTTGCCCCGGTGGGGAAACCGACGAAACTGTTGCTCGACAATTCATACCGGATGCTGAACGGGGCCGCCAATAAAGCGTTTGTGGAACTCACCGCGCCCTCGCTGATCTTGGCGGTGCCGGCATTTGTGGTAGCTGCGGCGGTACGGATCGGCGCTGCCAGGGCGATATTGCGCGCATCGCTCATGGCGACCGATATGTCGCGCGCGCCATAGAGCGTTGGTCTGACCAGGAAACTGTCGTTAACCTGCATGGCGCCATAGCTTATGCCCAGGCTGAACCCCTGTGGATCTCCGCCTTCGCCGATCTTGTTTGCCAGATCGGCCAGGGCCGAAACCTGGCTGTTGCCGGTTCCGGTCCAGGTTACGTTGTCAGATAGTCTTTTCAAGGTGAATAGATTCAGACCAGAATACGTCAGCCGGTAGTCGCTGGCGGTCAGGTCGGAATAGCTGTTGAAGGCGACATTGATAGCCCCGTTCCCGGCATTATCGGGATTGGCCAGGATCAGTTGATCCGTATTCGATGTATTGAAAAAAGTACCGCCAAGCGCCCCGGTCAAATCTTGCCCCAGCTTGTGTTGCGCATTGAAATTCGCGGCGAATACAGTTGCGATGCGACCAAGGTTGTTCTGAGCCTCGTCGAGAACTTGGGAGCGAAATTGCAGCAACCCGCCCAGACTGCCGCCATTGATCAAGGTTTCCGGAATTCGCACGAAACCGCTATCGCCGGTGGAAATGCCCACCTCGGTCTGACTTAAATCTTCTTGTTGAGGGATTGCCACTAACTTGTAAGTCGAAGCTCCGACAACCAGCGGCTGTCCGCTGCCGAAAAAAACGCTGTAGCTGCCGTCGCTTTCGACATTCTTCGTGACGCGGATCAGCTTGTTGAGTTCGGTGATCAGGGTATCGCGCTGGTCGAGAAGGTCATTTGCCGGCTGGTTGGAGCCTGCCGATTGGGCAATAAGAATGCGATTGTTGACCTCGGCGAGTTGGCTTACATAAGAATTGATTTCCCCGATCTTGGTTGTGATCTGGGTGCTGATACCGCTACGCACATCCGATATGCGCTGGTTCAGCGACTGGAAACGCGACACCAAAGCCTGGGCGCCCGATAGCAACGCCTGCCTGGCGGGAATCGAGGAGGGGTTTGCGGAAGCTTCCGCTACCGTATTGAAAAAACTCTGTAATGCGGGACTCAACCCGGCGTCGGAATCGGCCAGCAGGTTGTCGATCTGGCTGATTTCGGCAGAGTAGGCGGCAAGTTCCGCCTGGGTGGTTTCCGAACCCAGAACCTGGTTTGTGAGGTAATCGTTATAGATGCGCGTGACGGTTGAGACAGCGGTTCCTTGCCCAATGTAGCCTGAGCCTGTGAACATGGGTGTATTGGCGACTTGCTGAATCTGCTGGCGACTGTAACCAGTCGTTGAGGCATTGGAAATGTTATGCCCGGTCGTCAGAATGCCCATCTGCGCGGCGTTTATTCCGGTAACGCCGACATTTAATATACCCATGATCTTCCCCGTTCCTCAGTTACAACGGCAATAACTGCCTAAAATTGAGCGTTCGAAGGTGATAAAGCAACCTCCGTGCCAATGGGGGAAAGGGGGGGGAGGGGTAGGTAAACTCAGCCGCTTAAACTTTGGCGCAGTGTGCTGCCGCTGATGATGCGTTCCAGCTTGGAGGAATACATGGGGTCGGTGGCGAAGCCCGCTTGTTGCAGGCCACGGGCAAAGGCGGCGGCATCCTGAGTGCCGAGCACTTTGGCGTAGCGGGGGTTGGACTGCAGGAGGTTGGCGTAGTCGCGGAAAGCTTCTGCATACGAGCCATAGGCGCGAAAGCGTTCAACCTGCTTCTGGTCGACGCCATTGACATGCTCGGTGGTGGTTGCCTCGACGACAGCCCCATGCCAGTTCTTGCCGGCCTTGATGCCGAACAGGTTGAAGCTCGGGCGGCCATCGGCAAAGCGCGGCTCGGATTTGCCCCAGCCGGTTTCCAGCGCCGCTTGGGCAACCATGAACTGTGCGGGAATTCCGGTAGCGCGGCTTGCCTCGTAAGCGTATGGCCAAATGCGGGCGGTGAAATCGCGTGCCTGAGGCGGCGCACTATCCGGGGAAGACAACCCGGATAATGGCATTGGCGACGAAACGCCTTGCTGCGGCCATTTAAGCTGCGGCGAGGCCGGGTTGAGCGGGAAGGCAGGCAATTCCGGATTGAGAGGCAGGTTTTCGAGCAGTTGCGGATCGGCGTTGGCGCGCGACATTTGTTTCTCGATCAATGCCGCAAGGCCTGTCCCTCCCTTGGTGGAAAGCACCTGCGACAGTTGCTGATCAAGCAGTCCCTGATACATGCGCGATTGCTCGCTATCGAAGATGCCTTCATGCGGCGTCGCGTCGCGCATGGATTTCAGCACCATTTGCAGGAACAGCGCCTCGAATTGCTGCGCGGCGGCCTTGATTGCTTCAGGCGAATTCTCCTTCACCTGACGCTTCAGGTTGGACAGCCCGTTGATGTCGAAAACGGAAGGGAGGGTTGTTGTAGCCATGGCGACAGATTACTTCATGCGGGCATGCTGTCATGTCGGGAAATGGATTGGAAAGTTGGTGTAATTTTGGGGAAGGAAGGAGTGAGAAGGAAGAACCCCTCTCACCTGGCTCAGGGGGAGAGGGGGGTACGCTTCTCCCTATAACCTAAATAATCTCCAGCTCAGCGCGCAATGCCCCAGACGCTTTCATGGACTGCAGGATCGCGATTAAATCCTGCGGGTTTGCGCCGATGGCGTTGAGCGCCTTGATCACATCGGCAAGGTTGGCGCCAGCGCGGACGTTCAACAGCGCGCCGCCTTCCTGCTTGATGTCGATCTGAGCGTTGGTTGTGCCTGCGGTCTGGCCGCCAGCGAGCGGGTTTGGCTGGCTTACCGCGTTGTCCGTGTTTACCGTTACCGACAGGTTGCCATGCGCCACGGCGCAATTGTTCAATATTACCGCCTGATTCATGACGACCGATCCAGTACGGCCGTTGATGATTACCTTGGCGGACATTTGCATTGGCGTAAGCTCGAGATTCTCTATCTGGCCGATGAAGGAAACGCGCTGGTCGGCATTGAGCGGCGCGCGCACGCGCACCTGTCTTCCGTCGGTGGCCGTAGCAGCGCCGGGAGCCGCTCGATTGATGGTTTCCACCAGTTTTTGCATGGTGCCGAAGTCGGTGGTATGGAGATCGAAATACACGTACTCGCCTTGCCCGAGCGTCATTGGCACCTCGCGCTCGACGGTGGCGCCGCCCGCAATGCGGCCCACCGACAGGTGATTGACCGTTACTTTGGAACCGCCTGCCGAGGCGCCGGCGCCGCTGACCATGAGATTGCCCTGGGCAATGGCGTATACGTTACCGTCGGCGCCCTTGAGCGGCGTTAGCACCAGCGTTCCTCCGCGCAGGGACTTGGCGTTGCCCATGGATGAAACGGTAATGTCGATTTGCTGGCCGGCGCGAGCGAAGGGCGGCAGATTGGCGGTTACCATCACGGCAGCGACATTTTTCAACTGCAGGCTGGTTCCCGGCGGCAGGGTGACGCCCATGTTGGAGAGCATATTGATGATGCCCTGCACCGTGAATGGCGTTTGCGTCGTCTGGTCGCCGCTGCCGTCGAGTCCGACGACGATGCCGTAGCCGATCAGTTGGTTGTTGCGCACGCCTGCGATTGAGGCGAGGTCCTTGATTCGTTCGGCATGAGCCGGCTGGCTCAGGACAACTACGCTCAGGAGGCAGAGGATGCAGAGTATCGTTTCGAACTTTTTCATGTGCTCAGTCTCCGGGCTAGAACGGCAGGAAACTCAGGAAGAATTTCCCGAGCCAGCCCATCACTTGGGCCGTGTCGATGAAACCGTTGGCCTTGAACTCGATGCGCGCGTCGGCCACCTGGGTCGACTGCACGGTATTGGTTGAAGTGATATTGATCGGATTGACTACGCCGGAAAAGCGGACGAACTCTTCGCCGTCCTTGAGCCCGATCTGCTTCTCGCCCGAAACCAGCAGGTTGCCGTTTGAAATAACTTCGATCACTGTCACAGTGATGGTGCCGGTAAAGTCGTTGGATGAAGTGTTTTCACCCTTGCCGGTAAAGTTGTTGCTGTCGCTGGCCGAGAGCGTGGTGCCTTGCGCGCCCTTGAATGGCAGGCCGATGATCGTAGGCACCGCCGCTTCGACGGTCTGCGTGCGATTGGCGGTCACAGAACCTTTCTTTGAAGCGTTGGTTTTTTCGGCGATGGTGATGGTGATCGTGTCGCCGACGAAACGCGCGCGACGATCCTCGAACAGCGGGCGTGTCGAGGCTAGGTTGTAGATGGCGCCATTGAGTGGCGCGCTGGCGGATTTCGCTTCAGGCCGGGCCGTCATCGGCTGGTGTACGCTAGTCGGTGGCGCGGTGGTGACGCAGCCGGCCAGCAATCCTGCGGCAATCAGAAGCGGCGCAAGCGGTAAGGTGGCTTTCATGCGATGTCCTTTACCCTTTTACAATTGGCTCAATTTGGACAACATCTGGTCGGACGTCGTGATGGCGCGTGAGTTCATCTCATAGGCGCGCTGGCTCTGGATCATGTTGACCAGTTCCTCGGCGACATTGACGTTAGAGGTTTCCACATAGCCTTGGTTGAGCAGGCCGGTGCCGTTGGTGCCGGGAGTGTTCGGTGTCGGCGTGCCGCTGGAGGCGGTTTCCATGAAAAGGTTTTCCCCGGCGCTCTGCAAACCACCCGGATTGACGAAAGTAGCTAGCTGGATGTTGCCAATATTGGACGGCGTGGCTGTGAGGGGAAGTACCACGCTGACTATGCCATCGCGGCCGATGGTCACGGAGATTGCATTGTTGGGAATCGTCAGTGCCGGTGACAATGGGTAACCGCTCGAAGTTACTACCTGCCCGTTGGCATCCTTTTGGAACGAGCCGTCGCGTGTGTAGTTTATGGTGCCGTCCGGCATCTGGATCTGGAAGAAACCCTGGCCGTTGATGGCGATGTCGAGTGGATTCGAGGTCTGGTTCAGGTTGCCCTGGGTGTGAATTTTTTCCGTTGCCACTGTCCGCACGCCGACGCCGAGTTGCAGGCCGGAGGAGATCGTTGTTTGCTGGGTAGATTGCGCTCCGGGCTGGCGCAGGGTCTGGTACAGCAAATCCTCGAAAATGGCGCGCGAACGCTTGTAGCCGTTGGTGCTTACGTTGGCCAGGTTGTTTGAAATGACATCGAGCTGCGTCTGCTGCGCGTCAAGGCCCGTCTTGGCTATCCACAGGGAACGTATCATGTTCTGGTCCTATCGCATTAATTGGCTACATATTGGCAATGACTTGCGTCGCCGCCTTGTCGTTGGCATCCGCGGTGCTCAGCGTTTTCATCTGCATCTCGAACTGGCGCGCCAGCGAAATCATGGCCACCATTTGCTCGACCGGGTTGACATTGCTGCCTTCGAGAATGCCGCTGGCTAGCACCACGTTTGGATCGTTCTCGGGAACCGCCCCGCCGCGTATGCGGAACAGACCGTCGCCGCCGCGCATCATGTCGGTTTCCGGCGGATTCACCAGCTTGATTTGGCCGATGGCATTAACTGTGTTTTGCGCGTCGGTTTCCGGCAGCACCGAAACCGTGCCGTCCTTGCCGATGGTGATTTTCACATCGGGCGGTATCGTAATCGTGCCGCCGTTGCCTTGCACCGGAATCCCGTTGCGCGTCTGTAGTACGCCGTTGGCGCTGACTTCCAGGCTGCCGTTGCGTGTATAGGCTTCGCTGCCGTCCGGCATTGCCAGAGCGATCCAGCCTTGTCCCTGTACAGCAGTATCCAGCGTGCGGGCTGTCACTTGCATCGGACCGGGCGAGAAGTCGGTATGCGTGCTGGCGTCGACCACGAAGGCGCGCGTCGGCAGGGGGCGTAGCGTATTTCCCGGCGTCGTGCCGGGAATCACCGGAACTGCGCGCAAGCGATGTTCTTCGGCGCGGTATCCGGTCGATGCGGCGTTTGCCAGGTTGTGCGCCACAGCGGCCTGGCGGCTCAGAGTCTGAGCCGCGCCGGTCATTGCAGTGTAGATTAGGCGATCCATTCAGGTCTCGGATTAACGCAGGTTGACCAAGGTCTGCAAGATCTGGTCTTGTGTCTTGATGGTCTGCGCATTGGCTTGATAGACGCGCTGCTGGGTGATCATGTTCACCAGCTCGGCGGTCAGGTCGACATTCGATTCCTCGATTGCGCCCGACTGCACCACTCCGAGACTGCCGGAGCCGGGCGTGCCGATGATGGGCTGGCCCGATTCGGAGGATTCGGCCCACTGGTTCCCGCCCAGGGACTGAAGACCGGTGGAATTGTTGAAGGTGACCATCACCAGTTGCCCCATGTTGCGCGTTTTCCCGTTGGAATACCGGCCTTGGACGATGCCGTTGGGCGACACGTTCATGCCGGTGACCTTGCCGGAGGTGTAGCCATCCTGTATCAACTGGTTGGCGCCGAAGGTGATTCCGTATTGCGTTGAGCCGGCCAGGCTGAGTGTGAATGCCATTGGGCTGGCGGCGCCATTGGATAATATAAAACTTTGCGCAATTGTGGTGGTGGGGGAAATCAGCGCACCGGAAGTGTTGAAGGTCAAATCTTCCTGAACTGCGGCAACGCCAGGCGTTAATGCCGGCGCCGTTCCGAATAGATTGGCATAACCTGTATTGGTAGCGGGGACGGACGGGGGGGCCGTGGAATTCAATTCATTGGTGACAGCGGATAATTCGATCGTTGAACCTTCGCCATAAGCATCGGAAGTGACCACCATCTGGCCGGTGGCATCGAGCGTTACCTTGACCGAATGGCCTGTGCCGGTGAACGCGGCATTGATTGCCGTTTGGGTGGCGGTAGCAAGCGCCGTGGCGCTGCCATAGACGGCCGCCGGCACGGTGACAGTCACTGGTCCTGACGGGAGAGCCGGATAACCATCGATCTTGATCGCGAACTGGTCGTTTCCTGCCGCTGCCGGGGCGCCACCGCCAGCCGTTTGCACAGTTGCCGCGACAGTCAGGGTACTGGGAAGAGTGCCAACGATGGTATTGCCGGTGGCCAGCCCCTGCGTAGGCACGGCAGTGTTGTCGATGGTGGTGTACATCTGCCAGCTATTCGGCTTGGATGTCTTGACGAAGTACATCGACATGGAGTGCGGGTTGCCCAGAGAATCATAGACGGTCTGTGATGTGGATGCCGTATAGCTGGTGGTGTCGGTGGTGTTGAAAACGTCCTTGCCTGAGACGGGGGTCGGCAAGGTTGCAGGCGCCACCACGGTGAACAAGTTCGCGTAGCCGGTGTTGCCGGTTGTCGCCGCAAGCGTCACGGTAGATCCGGTTCCCTGGCTGCCTATGGTGCCGACGCTACGCGAGGTGATCACGAGTTTTGAGGTGGTGTTTAGTTCAACATCCACTGCTGCGCCGGTACCCTTGATCCCGATGGTGTCGTTGATGGCAGTCTCGATCGCTTGGGCAATGTTCTCGGTCGTATAACTTCCATCCGGAATGGTTATGGTGATCGGCCCGAGGCCGTCCAGGGTGATATCGAACTTGTTGTTCAATGCCGCGGCATTGATCGCCGCGGGCGTCAGATACGCAGTCAGGTTCTTGGCGCCGGTAATATAACCGTGCGTCATTGACGCCGGCGGCAACTCGCGCGAGTCCAGGTTCACCTGCACTTGGCTGGCCGTGGTCGCATTCGGCGGAATGGCGGTGTTATTCATTTGCAGCGCGACGAAGCTTCCGGGAACGATTGCGCCGGTGGTCTGATCGGCGGTATAGCCGGTCAATTGGTAACCAGCGGCATTGACGATATAACCGTCCTTGTCGAGAAAGAGCTGCCCGTTGCGCGTGTAGCTGATGGTGCCGTTGTTGTTCATGCGAAACATGCCCGAGCCGTTGACGGCAATGTCGAGCGGGTTGTTGCTGGTGGTGACATTGCCCTGGGTGAATACCTGCGCGATCTTGGATACCGACACCCCGATGCCGACCTGGCCTGACCCGCCGCCGCTGAGGGCGGCTGCGTATACGTCGCCAAACTGGGTGTTGGCGGCCTTGAAGCCGACCGTGCCGGTGTTGGCGACATTGTTGCCTATCGCCTCAAGCGACTTGGAGGCGCCGTTGAGTCCGCTTAATGCTTGTTGGAAGCCCATTTTTCTTCTCCGTCAAATTCTGGTTAGCGCATCGGCCTAGAGGATTTCCCTGACGTCCGACATTTTGAACAAGCCTAGATTCCCGACATTCAGACTGATGCTCTGGCTGCTGCGCATGATGCTCGATACCATGCCGACTCCAAGCGCGGTGGTAGTTACCGTGTTCGACCCTTGTTTGGCTGAGACGCTGAATGTGTAGTTGCCATCGACCGCAGTATTGCCATTGTCTGCCTTGCCGTCCCACTGGAACGGGAAAGCGCCCGCTTCCTTGCTGCCGAGTTCCATGGTTCGAACCACCAGGCCGTTGCCATCTTTGATGGTCACGGTCACTTTGTCTGCCGGGCCGCTCAATTCGACGCCACCATAGGCTGCGCCTGAACTCAAGCTAAGATTCGAGCCTGGCACCAGCACGCCATGGCCAACCAGGGCCGCCGCTTCCATCGACTGACTTTCGGTGGCGTTGCTCATCAAGGCCTGCAAGGTGGTGTTGAGTTTCTCGATGCCATCGACGGTGCTGATCTGCGCCATCTGGGAAGTCATCTGGGCGTTATCCATCGGGTTGAGCGGATCCTGGTTTTTGAGCTGGGTGACCAGCAGTTTCAGGAAGCGATCCTGCATGTCGGTGGTGGCATTGGCGCTGGCCGTGGAGCTGCTCGTTTTGCTGCTACTGAGCGCTTCATATATGGAGGAGGCCGGATTGGTATTGGTGGCTGTGGTCGTGGTCATTTTGTTATCCTTTCAACAACTGGCATGGATGCAATAGTATTCATTGGCCGATGGCCAGCGTTTTCAACAATAATGACTTGGCCGTATTCATTACTTCTGCATTGGTTTGGTAGGCGCGCGAGGCTGAGATCATATTGACCATTTCTTCGACGACATTCACATTCGGCATGGAGACATACCCCTGTTCGTTGGCCAAGGGGCTTTGGGGGTCGTATTGCAGCCGCAGTGGCGCTGCGCTGTCGACCACCTGCGTGACGCGCACGCCTTGACCGCCTTCGCTGCCGACAGGCGTGGCGGCAAAAACCACCTGCTTGGCGCGATAGGGCTGTCCATTTGAATTCGCGACGCTGTCGGCATTGGCGAGGTTGCTCGCTACCGCATTCAGCCGCGCCGATTGCGCGGTCAGTGCCGAGCCGGCGATGGAAAAGACGTTGAAGACGCTCATGTCGATAATTCCTTTTTATGGCTGCACCGCAGCCGACAGATCTTTGAATTGAGTGCGCACAAAGGTCAGCAGCGCTTCCATATGGATTGCGTTTTCGGCAAAGGCCGCGCGCTCGACGTCCATATTCACCGTGTTGCCGTCGACGCTTGACTGGTATTCATTGCGATATTTCACTGTTGCGCCGAAGCGGTTGCCGCCTTCTCCCTGGAGATGGCGTTCCGAAGTCTGTGCCAGTTCCAACGGACCAGCGCTGTTGCCACTTTGACCAAGCGCCGTTTGCAGCGACGACTTGAAGTCGATGTCGCGCGCTTTGAAATGCGGCGTGTCGGCATTGGCGATGTTCGATGCGAGTAGCTCCTGCCGGTAAGCCCGTAGATTTAGCGCGGTCTGGCTGAATTGGAACTCGTTGTCGAGGCGGCTGATCATGATAGGTATCAAGTTTTCTGATTACATGTCGATAAGCAGGAGTCGTGCCAGTCACTTGCGGCGATTTCAACTGCTTGTTTTGTTGAGTTGTTATGTGTTTGGTCAGGTTTCAACGGCAAGCCGTTTCCGGGTTCGGCAAATATTGCCGGACAGGCTTTCATGCTTGATAACTTGGGCGGCAGAGCAGTATGTCCTCGGTATTCGCTGTGTGTAGAAACTCAGTGCCATACAAGGTTGACACGGGTTAACTGACCATCGAGATATGTGAAAATGGAGAGACTGTTTTTGGTTTTCCCCAAGTAAAAACCCCCGGCTTTGCCAGGGGTTTTTACTGTTGCTACAAGTTTTCCGCAGCAAAAGTTGCACTAAGATTTCAACAGCGATAGTACTGTTTGAGGCAAGGCATTGGCTTGGGCCAGCATTGCTGTACCTGCTTGTTGCAGGATCTGCGCGCGGGTTAGGTTAGCGGTTTCGGATGCGAAGTCGGCATCGCGAATCCGGCTTCGCGCGGCGCTGAGGTTCTCTGCCGTTGTTTGCAGGTTGGCGATGGTCGATTCGAAACGGTTCTGCACCGCGCCGAGCGCGCTACGCAGGGTGTTGATTGCCGCCATGGCGCCGTCCAGAACCACGATGGCGTTGTTGGCGCCATCCACCGTGCTGATATCTACGGCACTGAGGCTGGACAGGCCGCTGGAGTTCAACACGCTGGCGTATGAAGAGAACAGCGAAGAATTGCCGCCCTTCACTAACGAACCGCTGGCGCTGGAGGACACGTTGAAGGCTGCGGCCGACTGGAACTCGATGAAGCCGCCGACCAC
>Ga0074195_1001383_pt1 | contig 34672 bp, 32 predicted proteins | sample EPASupsiteHSE623_FD_64525 | JGI IMG/M metagenome (GOLD analysis project Ga0074195, IMG submission 64525) | Bioremediated contaminated groundwater from EPA Superfund site, New Mexico - Sample HSE6-23 | ecosystem: Environmental > Aquatic > Deep subsurface > Groundwater > Contaminated ... | reverse complement strand
TTTTTAATCGTCCCTCCGCCCGGCTCGACAGAGTCGCCATTCTCGTAGTACGATGCCGGGTCACCGGCCCTCCCGCCATTCCTGGCAATCCCGGCAGTGACGATCGCAGTGACCGTGAGATCCCGGAACGACTCCGTGACAATGGACATGTTCTTCATCTCTGCACGGGAGATGAGGCCGGTGGCGGTTTCCGGGTCCATCCCGAGGTTTCGTGCAACACCATTGAGATACTGCTGCACGCTCCCGTCACCGGCACGACAGACCTCGCAGGCCTCAGGGGAGATCTGGTGGTTGAAGACCGCTTCCGCATCCTCACGGTATCCCCCGTTCATCCACGACGTGGAGAGCACGTTTCGCAGGCCGGGGAACCGGATGATGAATGAGGTTTCCTGACGTTCTACCTGTTCGTTTCCCGGTGTTTTCATACAGCCCTGCTCCTTAATTACAGTGACAATCCCCTCCATATCTGGAAATTCTTGTGCGGAATACGGGACACCGCACTACTCCTATCCGCTTTCATCTACCTGTTCCTCCGGAAATCTGCAGCGGCAGCAACGAAATGCCGGCAGAATGTATCGCTGAAATACGCGTGGGTGTAAGCACCGAGGGCATTCTTTTCGGTAAGCCCGTCTTTCCCGTCTTGTATCCCTTTTCCCCGAACAAGCCGGATCGCAAACCGTGCATCGGGATTACACTCTACCCGGGAATAATGAAACTCGTGCCCCCGTATGAGTGCATTACCCGCCCAAGGTCCGGGCCGACCATGATAACTCCCTTTCACATATCCCAGCGCCTGGATCGTTTTTGTCATCTCAACGCTGGCGGGAAGTACGCCTGCCATTTGATAATCTCGATCCATCGCAACCGATCTGCACAGGTACATGAGCCCGCCGCATTCGCCATATATCGGCATGCCCTTATCAGCCATGTCATGAATGGAATGGCGACACCGCGAATCTTCAAGTTCCCGGGCATGTAGTTCCGGGTATCCCCCGCCAATATAGAGGGCATCTGCTTCAGGCAGAGTATCCTGCATCGGTGAGAAAAATCGTATCTCAGCCCCGGCCCGGGTGAGTCGGTCAAGATTATCCTGGTAATAAAAACAGAACGCTTCATCACGGGCGACGCCGATGACTGCCCGTTGGTTAACCGCCAGCGTTTTTGTGGGTGGAGGGACCGCCAGAGCGGGAGCATCCCATGCTTCATCGAGGATAGCGTCAATATCACACGATTGACGGATAATCTGGCCAAAGGTACCCATTGCTCCGGATTCATACGCCATAACGAGGCCGAGGTGACGGCTCTTCACTTCTGATCCCCGCTGGTGAGGTATCCAGCCGACTGCGGGTACAAATTCCTCTTCTGCAATCATATCCCGATGTTTTCCTGTCGCAATCCGGTTGAAGATGATCCCGGCAATCCGGGTATGGGGATCGAAGTTTTGGAAACCCCGGACCACCGCGTGGACACTCCGGGATGCCGCGTATGCATCAACAACAAGGATGACCGGCGCCCGGAGGATTCGCGCCACATGAGCAGTACTGGCAAAATCCGTGCCATCAATTCCGTCGAAAAGTCCCATGGCCCCTTCGATGACGGCGATATCCGCGTCACCGGATACAGAGGCAAACGTCTGCAGGACACCGGCCTCTCCCATCATGAAGGGATCGAGAGTACGTGAGATCCTGCCGCAGATGACAGAATGATGGGAAGGATCGATGAAGTCCGGGCCGGTCTTGAATGGCTGGACACGGAGCCCGCGCTCCGTGAGTGCCGCCATCAGGCCGCTGGCGATCGTGGTCTTACCGCAGCCGCTGTGCGTTCCCGCAATAACGATACGGGGGATGGTTACCGGCATACAAGTCTCCAGGGATCGGACATACTGCAAGTCACTAAAGAAGCAGAGAGCGCTGTTGCCGGGACATTGTCTCTTGCCCATGAATCCAGGTATCCCGCCCCCAGTTCCATGCAAATGACAAGAACAAGGAAAAAACCGGTAATGCCAACCCGTGCCATCACACGGTCACACTCGTGAAAATCTGTACGTAGATCGCCAGCAAACCGGCTGAATACTCGTTCTGTGCAATATCTCTGTAACAACATGTGCTTATCTCAGGTCTGTGGACATCCGGTGTGATCAGATCCTGGTCAGCCAGACTTTGGATCGTGCAGCTCAGGAACCGGAACATTCAGGAAATTGTCCGTAGTTTTTTCATTGTCTCCTCCAGGATATTCATAGCGCCGGACACACCCATGATGGATCGGGGTATGAATGAAGTGTAATCCTCTGACGGGAGGGCAATTTCCATGGAACTCCTGCACCTCCCTTCCTTCATCAGCAGGCCGCCAGTGTGGCCATCTGTGAAGACAATGTCAGCGGTTTCCGGGCCGGGAAACGATTGCCATACCTCACCGTACCCGTGAGATTCAAGGAAATTATTAAGCGCATCATCATATGACGGAATACTCCCTGGCATTGTTGCAATACCAACGGGTACCATTCCGAGATAGGAATAGAGCCATGTTGCCAGCGGAAGCGCAAGGGAGCTATCTGCTGCGATGGCAAATGTCGCACCCTTCGGGAGGCCGGACTGGTGCCGGGCATACATGAGCTGCCGGTATGCCCGCTCCCGTGCCCTGCGGATATCATGGAGGGCCGGTGCTGGATCGACACCCAGCACATCGGCAGCTTCCTGGATCCATAGTCTGGTAGCATCGAACCCAACCGGTGCACCCTCTGGGAGCATGACAAACGGGATGTGATATTCTGACTGGTACCATTGCGCCAGCTTCAGGCCATACTCGCCGCATATGACAAGGTTGCATGAAGCATCAGCAGATTGCCGCAACTCCTCTGCCGATGAACCGGCTACCAGCGTTGCCCCGACTTCCACGCCCATGAGGGCAAGGAGCCGTTTGATCTCGGTAACATCCCCTTCCCAGTACTTATGCAGAAGGGAAATGCCCACCAGATTGACTTTTTTGGGTATTGGATCATGTTTTTCCGGAGAGAGATACCGGAGCACCTGAAGGGCAGCCACGGTAAAACCTTCCGGCGCCGGATGGGAGGCCGGTGTAGTTTCGATTGCAAGGCTGCGGTGCCTAAGACCGGCTGATGCGATAAACCGGTCCAGATCGTCACCAATCAGTGCCGCTCCTGGCGAGTTCACGATAATGATCAGGCCCGGGTGATATGCGGCAATGACGGGAAGGATCTGCTCGTTTTTATGGACAGACCCTGCCGTGTAATCATCACCATCCAGACCGGTGCAGGGAATGCGGGCCTGACCTAAGGAACACTCACAGACGGGAATGCGGGGAAGCGCCCGGAGAAATTGCCGGTCTGATATGTGGGCATGATAGAATTTACAGCCGGTGGGGCCGTTGAGAATGACCTGAGCATCGGAAATGCCTTCCAGTGAGAGCAGGGTACCGGTGAATGAATCAGGAGGAAGCGTCAGTTCGTGCACCCCCCGCCCCGTCTCCATCCTTCAACAGCCGGAATGCCGGTGATGCGATTCCAGCGGCGAGCCAGAGCAATACTGCTTTTAAACCCGATATCCGGATGAATGGGAATTGCATCATGACATACTTCCCCGGTGTCCGCGAGCAGGATGGTCGAGAGCACGAGATCCGGCCGGCTGGCTGCAATCTCACCGGATACTGATTCAACGGAACAGGATTCCCTGAACGGAAGATTCCGCCGGAAAATTTCCTCCAGACCAGCCCTGCTGATTGTCTGCATACAACAGACCCGGGTAATCTCCATACCCAGGTCACCGATAATGTCAAAGACCCACCCGATATGTCCCCGGTCCGTGACGATTATCACGCGCCGGCCCTGCATTCGTTCGCGTTCACGCGCAATTTCCCGGTCGTACAGCAGGCGTTCTTCTTCAATGAGCTGGTTGGCCTTTGCCTCCTGCCCGCACCACCGTGCAAGTGCCCCGGTCCAGCGTGCAGTCTCATGAAAACCCACCGGAAAGGGATCGGCAAAGAACTCCGCGCCAAACTTCCGGATCAGGTCATCCCGGATCTGCAGAGTGTCAGCATTGCGGTTTGCCAGAAGACTGAGGCTGCCCTTTTTAAAGGAACGAACCTGATCGAGGGTTGTCCGGGTCAGGAACCGACAGTTCACCCACAACCCGAGTCGTTGAAGAATCGTTTCAATGACATGGAAGTTCCGTTCGCTGTTTGACACAATGCTGATCTCACCAACGATGTTGACCCACCCCTCTTCCGGGCTGATCGCTGGATCGATTATATCTGCTGCAATCCGGCAGGCCACCATACTCCCGGCAAAGAAGTCTCCCGAAAGATTCCCTCCCGTCGGAAGGCAGAATATTTTCAGTTTTGGGAACCGGCTCATCACGGTGCGGGCAGCAAGGTCTGTATCATCACCTATAATTCCGGGGGTGCATGACGTGACTACAAAGATTACGTTCCACCCTTGTTCTGCGGCAGATACCAGAGCCTGTTCAAGCCGCTCTCTTCCCCCGAAGATGGCGGAATCCTCGTCCATATCGGTGGATAAAAACAAAGGAAGGGCCGGGTTTTTTCCGATACCCTCACTTTTACCAATCTGTTTCCTTAACATGGATGAGGTCAGGAAGTGTGATACGATATGGGTGCAGCTGCGGGGTGCATGCGCAACAGTCAGTGCTCCCTCCATCTGGACAAGGTTTTTAATCGCCCCGGTAAAAGCGCACCCGCGAAGAGGGGGTTTTGTTCCGGGAGAACCGGATCGAACATCAGATTTCCGACACTCGTCAATACGGGTTGATTTAGGGGGAGGCAAGGTTGAGATTACCGGGTTGTATCCATTCGGGGGATGGATCTCAGCTGCCCTGCCCAGCACCCGTTGCCCAAGCGCATCATCACTCAGGGGTTGCGCAGGGAAAAGCGACACTGAACCGGTGCCGATTCGCATCATATACCCTGCAAGATCAGAAAAGATCCCGGCCAATGCTGAGTCGGGAAAGGTTTCAAGGATGGTGCATCCGGCTTTTTCAGCTTCGGCAAATCGCTGATCGCGGGGGATTGAGGCTACGACCGGCAGTCCTGTTGCACCTGCAAAGGAAGCAACCTGTACAATCTCATCGCTGAGCCCTCTCCCGTTATGGACGAGCCCTACCACCCGTGGCCGTGCATCCGAAGTGTTCGCAATTCCCCTCAGGATATTGTTTGCCGCGTACACTGACATGTATTCACCGGAGGTGACAAGCAGGACCGCATCGGCGTATCCCTTCCGCAACGGGACCGCGAATCCCCCGCAGACCACGTCACCGAGCACATCGTAGATGATCACATCGAACGGGATTTTCCGGATCCCGAGGGTCTCAAGAAGTTCAAAGGTACTGAGAATCCCCCGCCCGGCGCACCCGACCCCGGGTTCAGGACCTCCCGCCTCAATGCATGCCACGCCACAGCTGCCGATCATCAGGATATCTTCAAGGCACCGCTCCGTCTCCGGAACGTTCCTGATATAATCGAGGACTGGTGGGGCAGCTCTCCCGTTCAGGAGCAGCCGGGTCGAATCGCGTTTCGGATCGCACCCGACCTGCAGAACCCTGTTGCCGGCATGCGCAAGAGCCACCGAGAGGTTTGCCGCCACGGTTGACTTGCCGATACCTCCCTTACCATACAGGGCAATCTGGATCAGGATATCACCGCCCGGGGGAACCTCCTCAGTAATGAGATCCCTAGCACCAGACCGGCACATGCGACCCCGGCAGCATATCCCGGTGACTTAACCGGTGGCGTGGATTGCGGGAGAGCGGTGGCGTTCTGTCCGTAACATTCCGGGTGGATTGCATAAGCGATCAGTTCCGTTGCATCGATGGTTCGGGTCCCGCCCCGGCTGAGGGTATTGGTCTCGACAAGAATGAAGTGATTCTCCCGCACTGCTTTAAGATGCTGCGTCCGCTTGTCATGAGTAAAATACTCATACACCGGGTTCGTCCCGGTTGTTTCATTCACCATCCCAGTCCCTGCGTTGACGAGAATATAATCGGGATCAAGAAGGAGCAGATCCTCAAGGGTGACCGTTCCCCACATTTCAACCGAGGGGAACGCGTTCCTTCCCCCGGCGAGATGGATGATATCGTTCTGGTAGGTGTTGTTGCCGCTCACATAGATCGGATTCTGTGACATTATGTGGGCGACAGTTGGGGTAGTGCCGGAACACTGCGTGGCATTCGCGATCACATCCAGACGCTGCTGGAGCCCGGCAACAACCTGGTCGGCGCGATCGGAGGTCCGGGTCGCGGCCCCGATAAGCCGGAGGTTGGTGAATATCTCACTGATGTCACGCGATTTCAGCACGATAACCGGAAAGCCCAGTTTGCGCAGCCGGTCTATTGTCTCCTGCCCGTTTTTTGGTTCTGCGAGTATTAAGTCAGGACGCACTGCCACCACCTTTTCCACATTCACCGTGCTGAATCCTCCGATCTTAGGTTTGGCAAGCGCTTCCTCAGGATAATTGCAGAACATGGTCACCCCAACCACCCGGTCCATGAGATCCAGAGATCCGAGAAGTTCGGTGTTTGAAGGTGCAAGCGATACAATTCGCCGGGGTGTGCCATGAATTGTAACGGTTGTTCCCAGCGAGTCAACAACCTGGATGGTATCCGTGCCTGATGCTATTCCGGAGGTATTGACCACTAGTCCGGAATCGGTACCTGAAATATTCACAAATTCGCCGGAATTGCTGTTCCCCGACTGTCCCGGTTCACCTGAAACAACCGGTGCATACCAGATCAGACAGATGACAAGTACTGCCACCCATGCATGAGTTCCTTTCATCATTTCTCCTCCTTCGCATCAGGATTAGATAGCCCGTTATGGTTCCCGCCCGTCATGGACAGGAACGCCACGCCCCGATCATATGCCGCCAGATCCCTGCACTCTATGATGCGGGGGACAGATGCCGGAACCCGTGAGAGAATCGCGGAAAAATCGATCGTGCCATTCCCACAGGCATTATGATCATCGGCACTGCCGCTGTTATCGTGGAGATGGAGGTGGTCCGGGATACCACTCTCTAAAAATTCATTAACCCGTTTGTTAAGGTGGGCGTGACCTGCATCCAGAACAAATCCAAGGTTCCGCTGCCGGAGTTCTGGAAGCAGATCCGGTGTCCGGAAATGGCAGCATTCCCACGATCCCATGTTCTCAATACAAATTCTGACATCGTGCTCTTTCTGGAGGATATTCAGGTCATCCAGAGAGTTCAGGAGTGCTGAATAGGATGCATCTTTTACTGAAAGCCAGGGGAAATACCCGGGATGGACGACTATAGTCTCTGCATGGATGCTGTCGCAGATCCCGCAGAGATCATCAATGACGGCCAATCCCGCTTTTCGGATACGTTCATTTATACTGGCCAGGTTGATATCCGTAAGCGGGGTATGGACGGAGTACCGGGCCCTTACCGAATGACAGGCTTCGTGGTTCCTGAAGAGATCGTGCAATCCCTCCGATACGATCTCGATCCGTTCAGTCCGTTGTCGTATCTTGTCAAGCGCTTCGTCAAGCGGCTGATCCATGCAGCAGAAGGTTGAGCATCCAAAGGAAATTGCAGGAGTCATGGTTTGGTTCCTTCGGAACCTGAACAATCCTTAACAACCTTTTCCAGGGACAAGGCCTGCAACCGGCTAATGGCAGCCAGATCCCTGATGATCGCGCTGGCAGCCCCCCCGGAAAAATCTTTGATCTCTGGTTGCCCGTTTGCGGTCAGGAACAGGATTGGTGCGGTACCCGAACCGGCAAGGATCCTGAGGTTCACCAGGTTTCCCTGCCCGACCGGCATCGGTGTTACCACAATTCTGTCGGCCTTTCGGAGCATCGCCGCAAGAGCGGCTTGCGAGGGTTCCGATACTGGGGTAAACGGGGGTTCGGCAATGCAGGGAATGTTCAGTTCTGATGCAGTTGCATAATCGGAATCATTCATGGCAAGTACTCCGACAGTCACGCGACAGCCTGCCAGACATAGGGCATGCAGGATCTCTGAACCAGTGCCACCGCCACAGATGACATGCACACAGGCGCCTTTTCGGGCTGCGCATGGCGATGCGAACATCGGAACAACCAGTGGCTTTCCCGTTGACGGGTGGATCCGGACGGTTGCATCAAGGTTGAAATATTCCTTTAAAACCTGTGGCGTAATGACGTCACGGGGAGCCCCGGTCACCGCGATCCTGCCCTCTGATATGACAACGATGTCGTCGCAGAAATGGGCAGCAAGGTTCAGGTCGTGGAAGACGCCGACAACGGTGATGCCGTCCCTTGAGAGGACCTGCAGTGCGCAGAGGATCTCGATCTGGTGACTGATGTCAAGGTGACTCGTGGGTTCATCGAGCAGGATGATCGGGGTATCCTGTGCAAGCGTCCGGGCGATAAGTACCCGCTGCCATTCTCCACCGGAGAGCGAAGTGATCTGCCGCCTGGACAGGTGGGTGATTCCCGCAGTCTTCATGGCGGCATGGCACATCTCGTGGTCCTGTGCCGAAAACCCGGACAACAATCCTTGGTGAGCATAACGCCCCATCCCTACGACCTCTTCAACGGTGTAATCGAATGTCCGCGGGGATTCCTGCGGGACCACACTCAGTTTTTCTGCAAGTTCGCGCCGGCTGAATACGGATATCTCCCTTCCTTCGACAAGGACCGTGCCGGCAACCGGCTGCAGGGTACGGCTCATACACCGGATCAGGGTGCTCTTGCCGGAACCGTTGGGACCGATGATCCCGACAAACCGTCCAGTCCCGGCTTTGATGGCGACCTGATCGAGTATCCGGCTGGAATTGATGATCACGTCCAGGCCACTGATATCGATTGACGGGGGTGTCATATCCGGGTGCGCCTCCGGATCAGGTACAGGAAGAACGGAGCGCCGAGGCAGGCGGTGATAATACCCACCGGCATGTCATTGAAGAGTGAGCGGCTTGCGGTGTCCGCCCACAACAGGATGAGTCCGCCAGTCAGCATTACTGTCGGGAGGAGGAAACGGTGGCCGGGGCCGGTGAAGGTTCTCACAATATGGGGGGTGATAAGGCCGATGAACCCGATGGTCCCGGCAATCGAGACCGCGATACCGGTGATAAACGCACTGATGGCAAGAAGTACTATCTTGATGTGTTCGGTACTCACACCGAGTGTCGATGCTTCCTCCTCGCCAAGCGAGAGGATATCGATCTCGCGTGCGAGGATGATGAATGCACATATGCCCGGGATAATCAGGAGCCCGGTCATGACATTGTCCCAGCTTGCATTGGAGAGCCCCCCCATGAGCCAGAACATGATCATGTGAAGATTCTCTCCTGAAATGTAGATGAGGAACGAGAGCATTGCCGAACAGAAAAGCGAGACGGCGATACCGGCAAGGAGGAGGGTTTCGACCGGTATTCTGCCATTCCTCTGGCCGGCGAGATAAACGATAATAGTAGCAAGACATGCCCCGGAAAAAGCCAGGTAGGGTAACATCGCACTTTTGAGAAAAATAAATGAGATGGCGGCCCCGAGTGCCGCACCCGATGATGTACCGATCACGTAGGGATCCGCAAGCGGGTTTTTGAAGAGACCCTGCATCGCGGTACCTGCAGCGGCAAGACCGGCCCCGACCAGCAGGGCAACGATAACCCGGGGGAGCCGGATCTCGGTCAGGATTAGGGAGGTCATATCGGCATCCATTCCACCAAGAACCGGAATACCGGAAGGCCCAATGGCAATGCAGATAACTGCACTGATCCCTGTTGCAATAACAAGGATCAGGATCAGTAACCAGCGGTTCAATTGGAGTTGCACCTGATCACGCACCGGTTACTGGACCAGGATTTCTCCGGAAGTGATCATCCTGCCGCTGGCCCGATCGACTATCTTGTACTGGACCTTGTCATTCAGGTAAATTGAGAATTTATTCGTTGCCCCGTAGGGTTTCCAGCTGATCTTGCTACGGTCGATGTCAATCCCGCAGTTATCAGCATAGAGCATGAACCGGTCACCACTCTTAATCATCTTATCATTCGAGCCGGTCTTGTTGAGATACCCGGAAATTGTTGTGGGAAGACAACTGCCGCCGTCCCTGTCGATAATCTCACTTGTCGTGAGAGTATATTTCGTATCGCCCCTCTGGATGATCACGGATATATCATCCAGCGAGAAACTGTCACCACCGCTGTGTTCGAACAGCACACCATTCTTTGCAGTGAAGCCTGCCGGGTAATCGGATACGTAGTTTGCAGTATTGGTATCCTGGATGGATTCAATAACGGATTTGGCCGAGATGGATGCCTGGGGAGTCTTGTGCTGCTCAGTGAACATGCCCCCGGAAAACGCACTCACGACAGCAGCGATAATAATCGTTACGACGAGCATGAGCATCACACCCACAACTGGAGAGACTGCGGGATCGTTCCGGGATATCATGAGACAATCACGTCCTTGTCAAAAATGTTCCTGCCGCTGGGAATGTGGAGGATTTTTACGTTCACAACACTGCCTGATTTGAAACTGGGATCGTTGTACGTATCGGGTAATGGGGAGACCCCAGCGGTCCACCCAATTCCAAGGAGGTCTGCGGTTCCATGGAGATTATAGGTAGTCATAATATCCCCGGTTTTCAAGGAAAAATTTCCAAAATCTTTGGTTTCCGGGTTTTTGTATGCATATCCCCCGTACATGTCACTATGGTACGGGACACGGGCATCTCCCCCGGTGGTTGTCACAATAGACACGGCGCTTGTGACCGTCTGGGTATGCTTGGTGGTGTAGCCGGTCTTGTTGGTGAAGTACGTGATGATAGCCAGATCTTTAGTGTTGAGCGTATCGCCGCTCAGGTGCGTGAATGTCATCTTGTTGTCAATACCGTCAATTTTCACATCGATCGAGGCCTGGGGTGTTTTCTGCTGCTGGGTTCCCATCCCCCCGGCAAACGAGGAGACAACCGCTGCAATAATAATCGTCACAACGAGCATGAGCATGACGCCGACAACCGGCGACACTGCGCATTCCTGAACAATTCCTCTCTCATTTTTCATTCTGTATCCCCCATTCCTGGCCAGCATGCGATGGGCAAAGACACCTGTGTAAGGGTCAGTGACCGCAGGATCCGACAATCGCAAATAAGACCTACTTAGGTTGTGTTAAAACTATTTTAATTGATCATTTTAATTTGTTTTAAAACAAATAGACTTTTGTTATTGCAGGAACAATACGCTTGGGTTCGTCTGATTATCAAGACCGTGAGGAAGCACAGTGTCAATAAATTATGAACGTAAACAAAAAGCAGGAAGCGGCCGGGAAAAAACCGGGTGTATTTTTTTCCTCATTTTCCTGGTAACCATTTCCGTGGGCACTTGCGGTTGTATTAAACTCATGCAGCAATCTGCCGGGAGCATTAACCCTCAAACCCCGGAATCACAGATTCCGGATCCCATTAAATCCGTTGCTACAGCAGATCCTGTCGTTCCTGCACAAAAAAATCCCCCCCTCGAACCGACCCATCCTGTTACCCCTACAACACCCGACGTATTCACTGAGGCCGCACCCATTCTCCCCCCGGATCCCTATCCCCTATTGCATGGAACGCGGATCAACGACACACTCCAGACCAACCGATATGTCCAATATGCCGAATTTACTAAAACCTATGTCCTGCGGGGTAACGCAACCGGCCTTGTCGTCAATGCAACCGTGCTGGAAGGACCCCTGTGGATCCATTTCGATATCAAACCCCTGTATGATTGCCTCGAAGACCCGGAATCCTGCCGTGGCGAACTGGCAAAGTCCGTCAACCGCCCGTATTTCTCGCTCACCGTCCGGGACAACCAGACCCGGGCGATTGTTGCAGAGGATGGCTACGGCCGGGAATACAGTTCGCAGAAGACCAACCGTACAATCAAAATCTACGGGGAGGGCCGGTACCACCTGACGCTGACCGGTAATTCAGTTGACGTCACCCTCGCGGTTGCAACCGGTGCAGCACCCCCCCTGCCAGATTCGCAATTCCCCTCTGCAGGCACAGCCCCAACTACTCCAATGTCACCTGAATATCTTGACTATCTCAGGGAATCGGGGGTTGAAATATGATACTCCGTGAAAAATGGTCCCTGCTTATCTCCTCTCTTTCAGCAGGCATGACCGGGTTATTTCCGTCAATGGATACAAAACAAACCGTTCCTGTCAGGGCAGTTTCAAAACCTGCGGGGGAGGAGCGACACCCTACCCTGCATCTCTCGTTTGGGGAAATTTGGGCATCGATTCGCCACCTGCCCCGCACACTGGGCAACCATACGGATAAAGGAGACATCCTTATCCTCGCAATCTGCCTCGTCGCCTTCCTCACAGGCTATGCTGCGCTCCTTGTGGATTTTCCGCTCGTGGTGCTGGGTATCCTCGGACTCATCTCGCTTGCTTCTCTTGTACTTGCTGCCAATGCAGTATGGTACCGGTTCGTTCCTGCCGTTGCAGAATCCCGGGAACCTGCACTTGAGGAAATGATCTCATCCCCACCTGTCCGATATACCCGGTATTCCGAAAACGTACCCTGCACAACGGAGAAGGATATGCCGCTTCCGGAAGAGCGGAAACCCGGAACCCTTGACACCTACTGGATCGAGGCCCCGTATGTTTACATAAAAATTGTCCGGCAGGGAAACCTGGGATTTACGTACACCGTTGTTGAACCCACGATCACCTCCCGGGAACAGATCGTGCTCAGGGAAACTGCCATTCACTTAAGGAAAGTGATCGTCTACGATGATCCCAAAAAACACCATGCCCACCAGCTCAGTGAGGAGGCTGTCCATCACATTGTCCGTGAATTCCATCCGGATATAACCGATGACCGGCTCGCCATCCTTTCCTATTACCTGCGTCGCGATCTCTCGGGGTTTGGCCCGCTCGAAGCCCTCATGCATGATCCGGCACTCGAAGACATCAGCTGCAACGGGGACAACCTGCCGGTCTTTGTCTTTCACCGGAACTACGGCAGCCTGCCCACCAGTGTCCTCTTCGGGGAAGGCGAACTCAACCAGTTCGTACTGAAACTTGCACAGAAAGCCAACAAGCAGATCTCACTTACAAACCCGATGGTGGACGCGACCCTGCCGGGAGGCTCCCGGGTCCAGGTCACGTACAGCAATGTCGTGTCCCTGCACGGCAGCTCCTTTACGATCCGTAAGTTCCGCGCCGATCCAATGACCCCCCTTGACCTGATCCGGTTCGGCACCTACAATGCTGAGATCCTTGCCTTTCTCTGGCTGGTCATCGAGCACCGGCGCAGCCTGATCATCGCCGGGGGCACTGCAAGCGGGAAGACCTCGACCATGAATGCGGTCTCGCTCTTCATACCGCAGAATGCGAAGATCGTATCCTTAGAAGATACACACGAGATCCAGCTCCCGCACAGTAACTGGCTTGCAACCCTGACCCGGGAACTCAATACGCCCGGGGTGCAGGGAGACATCGATCTCTTCTCACTCTTAAAATCCTCCATGCGACAGCGCCCCGAGTATATCATTGTCGGGGAAGTACGAGGGAGGGAGGCCCAGACGCTCTTCCAGGCAATGAACACCGGGCATGCAACGCTCTCGACAATCCACGCGGGCAGCATTCAGGAAACGATCAACCGGCTCACCCATGAACCGATCAGTGTGCCTTCTGTCATGTTTACTGCACTCGATCTGGTAATCAACCAGTCAATCTACACCTACGGCAACAGTCGCATACGCCGCTGTCATACCATCCATGAAATCGCCGTGGAGGGAGACACCATCATCCCCCGGAAATTATACGAATGGGATGTCGGGGGGGATTCATTCCGGAAGGTGGCTGAGTGCTCCCGGGTGCTCGAAGAAATTGCAGCCATGAGGGGATGGACACCAGAGCAGGTGACCGAGGCCCTCAAAAAGCGTGAGGAGTTCCTTACAACCGCTTTGGAAGTTCCCATTCCGGATATTCGCGATCTCGCCAATGCGATTCACGATCTCGGTGAATGAAATGACTCTTCATTCCCTCCTTAAAGGGACCGGCACCTGGCTTGAAAATATCGAGATGGTCATACTCGGCACGCATCTTGGCCGGGATCTCCAGTCCGCCCATCTGCCGGTTACCGCAGAGCAATACCTGCGCACAACCCGGATCAATCTTGCCGCATCGGCTGCAATCTTCCTCTGTTTTTTTGCGCTGGTATCATTGACCGGTTATGACTTTGGCCTTTTCACATTCATTTCCCCGGCTTTCTTCTGGATTCTCCTGTTCATTGGCATGGTGCCCGGCATGTACCTGTCCCAGGTATATTATCCGGTCATCATTGCCCGGGGAAGGAAAACCCGGATCGATCTCGAACTCTCCTATGCAGTCTCTTATATGCAGGCGCTCTCCACAACGATGTCCCCGTTCGAAGTCATCCGGCGCATCTATGAAGAAAAGGCGATGTTCGGGGAAGTGTCCTGCGACTTTGGCCAGATCGTGCGCGATGTTGAGATGTTCGGAGATGACCTGATCACGGCCATGCAAAATCTCCAGCAGACTACACCCTCACTGATCATGCGGGATTTTCTCAATGACCTGTGCATCGTCTTTGAGAGCGGGGGTGACATCACCGCATACCTCTCGTCAAAAACAGATTATTTCCATGAACAGGCACGGCGTGAACTCGACCTCGTGCTCAAGACCATTGAGATCATGGCCGAAGTGTATGTCTCTGCGTTTGTCGCCGGGCCGATCGCATTGATCATCATGATCGTTGCACAGGGCATGACCAGCCAGGGGACGATGACATGGCTCCTGCCGCTCATGTACCTCTGCATACCGGCAGGTGCAATACTCATGATCTGGATCCTCTCCATCATGCTGCCCCCGGAAAACCTTGAGATCAGCAGGCACGGGATCGTGGAATATGATTCCCGTGCGGGTGTTCCCGTACAGGCAGGAAGTACACCAGAAGATCATGAGTTCTACCAGCATATTGAGGCGAAGAAAAAATGGTTCCGGATATACGACCAGCTGCGTCACCCTATCCGAACCTATATCTCCCATTACACCTACGGCATTTTCGCCGGATGTATTTGTGCCGGGCTGATTGCGATTCTTCTCTTCACCGGCTCGTTTGAAACACTATTCCCGAAAAATGCATTCGAAGCGGGCGCCTGCATGCTCGTGATAGGGTTCATGGCACCTGTCTCCCTTGCATATGAAGGACGGCGGTTGTATGTCCACAATATCGAGAAGCATATCCCGGAATTCCTGCGGGAACTCTCCGACATGAAAGAGATCGGGCTCACGCTGCCGGATGCCATCCAGCGGATTTCGTCTGCCAAAATGGGCCTTTTGAGTTCGGAACTCTCGCACGTATCGCGGGATGTCGGTACCGGTGCCTATGTCAATTTCGCGCTTGTGAGGATGGAAGAACGCATCGGGCTCATATCCGTCAAGCGGGCTATCTCGCTGCTGGTCAAGGCAAGCGAGATCACCTCCAACCTGAGCCAGATATTTCTTATCGCCATTACCGACTTTGAACATTACCTTCAGATGAAGCGCGAGCGTTCGAATACGGCGATCGTCTATGTCATGATCATTTACCTGTCTTTTGGCATTTACCTTTACACGGCATACCAGCTCAACGGGCCGTTCATGTCGAGCTTCCAGACGTACAATCTCAATTTCAATCTTGCCCAGAACATCGCCGACATGTTCAGGATCGGCATCATCCTTGGCCTGTTCTCCGGTATCATGGCCGGGCAGTTCAGTTCGAACAGCATTCTTGCGGGGTTCAAACACAGTATTGTACTGCTCGCCGCAACGGTAATGATGTTTGTATTTATTGTATGACGAGGGGGAACCATGCACAAAAACGGCAATCACAGCACCGCAGTTTCTGAAGTGGTCGGGGAGATGCTCATGATCGGGATCGTCCTGATCCTCGTTTCCATCTTCTCCGCATCGCTCTCGAATTACCTGCCTTCCGAACGCAGCCCGACCGTAACTATCGTCATGAGTAATGATACTGCGGGGAATATCACGCTCTGGCACAAAGGCGGGGACTGGGTAAAGACAGATGTACTGACGGTTATTGTCTCGGATACGAACGATATTACAACCCATTATACGCTGAAGAGTAACTCCCCCTTCATTCCCGTACCCGACACCCAGGCTTTCGACCTGAACGGTAACATAACCATAATCCGAAGTCATCCGCTGATAGGGAATGAGAGCGTTATCCTTACCACCGACCGGGCAGTGATCTTCTCCGGGATTGCGGGGCGCGGGTTACCATGAAAGATGACGCAGTTGCACCGGTGATTGCCGTGATGCTGATCCTTGCAGCCATCGTTACATTTCTATCGATCTGGAACGCGGTCTATGTCCCCTCCATGAAACAATCGGCTGAGGTAAGCCATCTCCAGAATGTGGAATCTGCCTTTCTGCACTTCTCATCGGATATCGAGCGGGCCGCATCGACACGGCAGGATGACCTGACCCTGAGCGAACCGGTACAGTTGGGCGGCGGGGATTTCTTCTTCAATACGCTCAGATCCAGCGGGTCCCTCTCTGTCCGGAATGAGCAGAAACCAATTTACTATCTCACGATGTATGACGGAACCGAAGCGATTATGGGAAGGATGAGTGGAACACTCGTCAATATCTCGTATGAGCCCGTTGGAAATTTCTGGCAGGATCAGGGATATCGCTGGCAGTATGGTTACGTCAATGTGACCAAACACTGCAAACTCCAGTCTCCGCTAAAACACTATAACATGACCAATGTGAACACCGAGTTCAGGGATACAGGTTCGCTTGCAAAATTAGCCGGTTCGTTTGGGAGCGTGGAGTATACCGTCAACCAGACGCTTATTCAGAACGAGACCGTGAACGAAGATAACAGATACACTTTTTCCCCACGGGCAGGTATCTGTTCCAGCATTGTTCTCCGGGCGGTAAATCTCTCTGCCACACCAGAGCACCAGTTCGTCAGCAGTAATGGTTTTGGGACGCTTCAACTGAAATCCGATGTAATCTCGGTTCCGTATTATGATGTCCGGAAAATCACCATTGGTTCTGGCAGGGAACCTTTCGGGAATGCAACATTTTATGGCTGGAATACCTCGTTTTCCTATCTCAACAAGACATATTGTAAAAATAATGTTATCTTAAAGGAATACGAGGATAGGTTCAGTAGTTATGAGATTAACCAGTCAGGCAGTCCGGTCAACGTCACCCTTGAAATCGTAAATATCGAAGTCGGGGTATACTGAGCATTGCTGTAAGCAGGAATATAGCAACAAGTCGCCCGGGATCCCTCTTTCCGGGGCCGGGCACTGATCTTCACGGCTCGATAAGGTCGTGGATCACGTACGCGAGCTTCAAGGTCTCCAGCCGCTTTAGGAAATCCGTAAACTCCTCATCCACAATAATAATCGCGCAATCAATACCATGGAAAGCGGCCTCGATCACCCCTTCCCGGGCACCGAAGAACATATCGGGATTCCTTCCCGCAGCCTTCAGAGCGATATATGCCTCAAGGCCGACCGCGGCAACGATGCCGGCCTTTTCAATTACCTCCAGCAGTCCCTCCCGGCATACCTTGCGCGAACCGCCATTCTGGATCCGTGGAACCTTGCAGACATGGATCGTGCCCTCATGGTGCTCGATGATCCCGGTTAAGTGTGCAACACCGACATCCTCATCCTTCTTTGCATCAGCCACAACCGACCCGGTCGCTGCCATCGGCTTTTTCGCTGCATACAGGAATCCATCCTTCATGTACATCCCGACCTCGTCACCGGCTTTGAGCTCCTCAGCAGCGATCGCGGTCCAGATCGAGACCTTCTGGATGATGTCGCGCCGGATGTGCCGGGCATAGGACTCAAGGGACTCGGCGTTCGTCAGTATCCATTCGATACCGGCCCGGGTCACTTCATAGTTGCCCCGGCGGCTTGCCGAGACCATGCCCTCTTCCACAAGCTCGCGGATATATTCCGAGATCGCCTGCGGGGTGACGCCGAGTTTATCGGCAATCTCCTGCTGGCGTACGGCCGGCTGGTGTTCGGTGATCTCGGCAAGAATCTGGAAGCGCGAGACATCGCGCTTGCTCCTAAGGATAAAAAAGAGGGGATTCTTATCACCCTGTGTCAAGCAGTATCAACTCCTCTTCATTCCGCAACCTTCCTGCGTGCCTGCCCGGCCCAGAACCCAAATACGCCCCCTACAAGGATTCCGCCGACAGCGGCTTGAAGGGCAAACAGGCACGCCTCAATCTCACCGCTAGGGGGCTCCCACTGGGCGATCAGGGGCTGAAAATTTTCAACCGGGGTACCGGAAAGTTGTGCGATAAGTCCAGAACCCACATTATCCGAACCGGCAAATTCCGCCCCACTCATGGTCGCGCTCGTGTACAGGAACATTGCGCAGAATGCCACAATGGCAATCCCGGCAAGGAGTTCGAGCGTATACCGGTAAGCCATCAGCACTCACTCCGGGCCGCATTGATCTTTTCTTCAGAGAATATTTTCAGTCGGATCAGGATATCGGGTTTGAGTGCTACGATATACTTGAACACCAGTGCAAGGACAATGCCTTCAACAATGGCAAGGGGAACCTGCGTAATGGCAAATATACCCAGGAACAGGATAAATGAACTCGCAAAACCGCCGGTCTCTGCCGGGTATGCGAGCGCCAGTTCAAGCGAGGTCGTTACGTACGTGAACATATCCGCAAGAGCGGTTACCAGGAATACCGTTACATAGACATTTACCGAAGTGTCCCGGAGTAACCGGTACACCCCGTACCCCACGAGTGGTCCGACGATACCCATCGAGACAATGTTTGCTCCAAGGACGGAAAGTCCCCCGTGCGCAAGGAACAGGCTCTGGAACAGGAGAACAATCGCACAGACTACTGCGGTGATCCATGGTCCGAATGAGATTATTGAGAGCCCGGTTCCGGTAGGATGGGAACAACTGCCCGTCACTGAAGGGAGTTTTAAGGAAGACAGGATAAATACAAATCCTCCCGTCACTCCCAGCAGGGGAAGTGCTTCCCGATCAAGGGCCAGTACTTTTTTCAGCTGGTATATCCCGAGCATGAGGCAGGGCAGTGCAACGATCCACCAGATCAGGCACCATTGCCATGGTAAGAATCCTTCCATTATGTGCATGATAATACAACACAATTATACTTGTTTTAACTTAATAAAAGTTGCTTATGGGTGGTTAGTAAAATTTCACGACAGACCGGAATAATTACGAGCATATGATCAAAGGCTGACGCAAGAGTAATTTCTTACCATTTTCCCGGCATCCCGTATTTTTAAACCCCTTCTGGAAATATTACCTTCATATTCGCAATCCGGCAGACAATATGGAGTCCGGATGGGCTAAACCATGTGGCGAAAGATGCCTCGGTTTAAGGGCCTTTGGCGGCTATCGGGAGAGGGCGTTTCCGCCAGCATTTCAGTAATCCGGGCGAATTTGTGGCGTATTTTTTTCGGGATCGGAATCCGGCAGTTTTACGGGGATTTCCGGTACAGGCAGGGATGCCGGAATGGGTAACGGGGCCCTATTTAGGCTTATTTCACCCCCGGTCGGGGGTATTGTTTATGAGGCGGTTCGCCAGACTCCACTCACTTCATACAATCGATATCCGGTGAATACGGCTTGATATCCACCACCGGCGTACCATCAAGCGCATCAAGACCACGTACGCGGAGAACATTTCCATCGCGGCCAAGCAGGTCCACAACAGAAAAAGCAACCGGGTTGGGGCGGTTGGGTGACCGTGTCGCAAAAACACCGTGCTCGATCTTCTCATGCGGGGGCGTTGCCCGGAGCAGTGTCCTGTCAGCCCGGTCGAACCATGAAAGAATAATCAGGTGTGACTTCTTCTCAATATCCTCAAGGCCTGAAAGATACAGCTCATCGATCACGATCTCTGATACGGTATCAGATAATCTCCTCTGCCGGGGGGCATTCTTCTTCTCCAGGTAGGGAGACCGCACATACCCGATCGGCCGGATTTCAAAATTCATGCTTTCCGCTTCCAAAAAATAGAGTTTTTATTTTTTCTTCGCAAGATGCGTGCCTTCAGCGCAGGGGATGCAGATACACTTCCCGTCAATCTTCCGGGTCTTGGCATCTGCGACCGATTCACCGCAGCATTCACAGGTGACCGACGCAAAGATACGGGCTTTCTTCGGAGCGTCCATGGTGATCTTCTGAATTTTGAGGATCTTATCAGCAGGTGCATGGAGCACATCAACCGTTGCCTTGTGCATCAGCTCATGGAACTGCTCATCTTCTTTCTCCGTTGCTTTTCCGGAGAAGACTTTTGTCCGCAGTATAGCAAAATCACCGGTCTCGGTTGCTTCGTTCCGGTGGAATGTGATCCTTACCGCCTTTCCATCCTTCCGGTTGTAGAAGGTGAACGCATGTTTGCCGTGATCGTGGATTACCAGGTTGCCTTTGCCGGCAGTTGTCCCTGCAATGACCTGAATCGCGTCAACTCCGCAAGCATCGGTCTCACAGATAGCGACGAGGTCCTCATCTTCAGGGCGTATGACCCCGAGCGCTTCCATGGCAGCGGTAGCCGCACGGTAGCCGGAAGCAAGACCCGGGCAGGAATGCCCGTGGAACCGGATGCAGTCTTCGAACGTTACAGGTTGGGGTGCGTGATGATGAGTGTGCATTTCATAATCTCCTAAGCAATTTTGCAAGCCCCGGGGATGACGCACCGGATGCCGCCGAGTTCTCCGATCATGACGGGAAGACCGTAAACCTCTTCGATGACCGCTGGGGTTACGATATCATGACTGCCGTGGATATACACAGATCCGTTTTTGAGGAAAATGAACGTATCCGCAAACCGCAGGGCCTGGTTTAAGTCATGCATCGTCATGATAGCAGCGATCTTATGGTCACGGACGATGTCCCGGATAGTGCTCAGGATATCCACCTGGTTCTTCATATCAAGGTTGCTGGTTGGTTCGTCAAGAAGGAGGATCTTCGGTTCCTGGACCAGTGCCCGGGCAATGGCAACCTTCTGGAGTTCGCCGCCGCTCATCTCATCGATGTAGGCAAGGCGAAGGGCTTCCATTCCGAGCTTAGTAAAGATGGCATCCACGATGGCAAGGTCACGGGAGGTGACATCCCAGCCAATGTGCGGGCGACGGCCGAGCAGCACCGCATCGAACGCGGTCAGGCGCCCCGTCTCTACCCGCTGTGGCACATAACCGACCCGCCGCGCGATATCCATGGTGCTGAGATCGAGCAGGTTCTCCTCGTCAAGCAGTACGGTCCCCTGCCGTGGCTTTAAGATCCGGTTGAGGCATTTCAAGAGCGTAGTCTTTCCGACCCCGTTGGGGCCGAGCACGGCAACCACGTGTCCCTGTTCGATCGAGAAGCCGATCTCTTTTAAGACATTGCGGTTCCGGTACATGAATTTCAGTTCGTTTACCGATAACATCATCGTTTATACCCCCTGAACAACAGGAAGATGAATACAGGCGCTCCCATGAACGCCGTCAGTACGGCAACCGGGAGGATATATGGTGCAACAATTATGCGGGCCATCGTATCTGACGCAAGCAGGAGAATGGCGCCGGCGACCGCTGAGCCGGGAATCAGGTACCGCTGATCGTCACCGACAATCCTGCGAACCATGTGCGGGCATACGAGCCCGACAAACCCGATGACTCCCAGCAGGGAAACAATGACTGCTGATACCAGTGCCGCAACGGTCATCCCTGCAAGCCGGGTGCGGGCAACGTTGACGCCGAGGCCCTGGGCAGTCTCGTCCCCGGCATCGATTGCATTGTAATTCCACCGGTTGAAGACGAAGTACAGGGTTGCGGCAGCGACCACGAGCGCCATGAACGGTAACGTGTCCCATGTTGCCCGGCCAACGTCCCCGAATGTCCAGAATACGACTGCCGCAAGCTGGGTGTCGCTGGAGAAATACTGGAGGAACATGACCCCGGCTCCGAAGAGGGACGAGAGGGCGACTCCTGTCAGCACCATGACCTCGGGGGAGGCGCCCTTGAGATGGGAGATAAGGAGAATGACTGCGGTCGCGAGCATGCAGAAGAGGAAGGCAATGATCGTGGTCAGGTAAGGATTAGAGATGGAGACCGGGTTTGCCATCGTAGACTGAATCCTGCCGGTCCCCAGCACGATAATCGATACTGCAGCCCCGAACGCACCGGCACTGGAGATCCCGAGTGTGAATGGGGAGGCGAGCGGATTTCTCAGGATGGACTGCATGGCGACACCGGCCACGGCAAGACCAACACCAGCAACGATAGCGGCGAGTGCCTGGGGAAGCCGGATATTCCAGATGATCCGGTCCCATTTCAAAGAAGTGCCAACGCCTAGAAGGGTCTGAATCACGTCCACGGGGGGGATGGCTACCGCACCGACCGATATTGCGAGGATGAAGAGGATAAAGACCAGAACGAGACCTGCAGCTATCCAGACTACTTTCTGGCCGGTATAGCGCAGGTAATCGTGAGGTACGGTTCCTTCTTCAGTGTGCATAGTGTCCCTGGCTTATCAGATCTTTATCTGCTGGAATCCCGTACTGTTGTAGTTCGCATTGAGGGTCGCAAAGACCGGCTTCCCGACAAACCTGGTGTAAATCTCGTCCGCTTTTACCGAGGGATCAATATCTGCGAAGCGATCGGGATACACGGTTTTCCCTACGAAATAGGCATCCGCAAGAACGGACTCGTAGTTAGTCGAGTAGAAGTTGTAGGGCAGGATACCGTAGACCTTTTTATTCTTCACCGCAGAAAGGCTGGAGAACGCCGGGTTGGTCTTGAGTTCCACGATTGCCCCGCCATTGTTGATCTGCATTGTGCCGACATCAATGAAAATGAATTCCGGATCCGCACTGACCAGGAGCTCTTTTGAGATGTCAGCATGTTGGGTGCCTGCCTGGCCAGCGATGTTCTTTACGTTAACCATAGCAAACGGCGGGTAGGCCGGTTCGGTGGAGATGATGCCGTGCGGGCCATTGAAGGATACGCCGCCAACATACGCAGTCTTCTGCTGCGATTCAGGGATGTCCTGCGTGCGCTTTTTCAGGTCTGCGGTCGTTGCATCGATATACGCGATCAGTTCTTCAGCCCGGGCGCTCTTGCCAGTGAGTGTGCCCATCTGGCGGAGTGTTCCGTATGCCTGGGCCTTGCCCGATACGGTAGCAAGGTCTCCATATGGCATCTCGACAACCGGGATTGCGGTCTTATTCTGGAGAATGTCTGCGGCAGCGATGGCATTGGCCGGCTGTTCGGTCAGGGACGCGGTCTTGAAGATTATCTGCGGGCCGATGCCGATGATCTTTTCGGGGTCATCCTTACCCCGCATCTCGCCAATCAGGGGCAGGCTGGCATACTGTGGGTTGGCCAAGGTGTACGCCCGTCCTTCAACAGCCTGCTTTGTCTTCTCAATGCTGTCTACACCGACAATTTTATCCTGCGCTCCGAGGTAGGAAATGTACCGCAGGCATCCAGAACCGGAACAGACAATGCGGTCGGGATTAGCCGGTATGACGACAGTCCGGCCATACCCATCTGAGATCGTGGTGGTGGCCGAAGCAGAGAGTGTTCCGGTAGTTGTACCAGGTGATGTGTTTGTGGTACTGGTACATCCAGTGCACACTGCAAATGCAAGGATCAGTGTTGCTACGACAATGAGGTTCATCCAGGTCTTTTTCATACGAATCTACAATTTATTAAAATCGAGTGTTATTAAAGTATGATGATCTGTATTTTGTATTACGATTTTTTATAAATATAAGATAAAATTGTGTAATATTAATCGTCCGTTGTTACATTCCGGCAGTAAAATCGAGAAAACGTGCTCACCACGCCGGTCGGCTCAAGTTGCAAATGGGTGTCGAGTCGGTGAAGCTTACCACGATAATGATGATTGAGTAAGTGCATTAGTCAATAGAGTAAAATGCAGATACAATCTCTTTTAATCATCGTTTTTCCCGATTATGTTTTTTTAAGATCCTGGAATATTCGCATTCCATTTGCATTTCTGGATGGGGAACATGATACACTATCAAAAGTAAAACCATTCCCACCTGGACTATTAAAAACAAAATCGATGTCGTTTTCTCTATTGTGAGCCATAAACCCTCCGGTATTTATACGATCAAAAAAAACAGTCAGGACATGAAACGATCATTCGGTGCACGACCGATAGCCTATCCCCTGCCGGTTTTTGTCATCGGCACCTATGATGCGAACGGAAAACCAGATGCAATGGTAGCTGCATGGGGGGGCATCTGCGCATCGGAACCCCCCTGTATTTCCGTTACCATCAACCCGAATCACCAGACATTTAACAACATCAGGGAATCGAATGCGTTCACGGTCAGCATTCCTGACAAGAAGTACCTTGAAGAAACCGATTATTGTGGTATGGTCTCCGGGAAGGACCGGGACAAATTTCTGGATACCGGCCTCACCCCGGTCAGGGCCGAGCACGTTGCCGCGCCGTATGTCGGGGAGTTCCCGGTTGTCCTTGAATGCCGGCTTTTTGCATTGCACGAGATCGGAACAGCCCGGCAGATCATTGGCGAGATCGTTGATGTAAAAATTGATGATGAGGTTCTTGGTATCGACGGGAAACCTGACGTGCAGAAGATTGGAGCGTTCGCATTCGATGTTATGAAGATGGAATATTATCTGCTGGGAACTCCCATCGGAAAGGCATGGGATGCCGGGAAAAAGTTCAAGCAGTAGGCGCAGAAGTAACACCTCCCTCTTTTTACAATCCTGGTCAGCATTCTGGAACTGTACCATAATTAGAGAAATGATGCTCTGATGCTATTGTGTTAAACCCGCCCTTATTCGAAGAGGGTATGATAAAATATGAGGGGGATGCACCATGCAGGATAGCAACCGGCTGGTTTTATCCGGGCAGTAACATATGTGAAACATTATGGGATAATTATATCGACAAAATCAGAAAAATTGGTTTAAATAGTTTGAAAATTTGTACAATACGTATGAAAAAAATCTCCAGTCTTTTGATTTTATGCGTACTCTTTCTTACAGCCTGTATCCTTATCTCCGGCTGCACAAGCCAGAGTACCGGCTCGTCATCAACACAGCCCCAGGCAACTTCCGGGATATCCCCGGCGGCTGCCGGAGCAACCCTGACGGTAACAGATCTCACGAACCGGACAATTACGGTCCCGGCTTCCCCCCAGAAGATCATCGGTGTCGGTGCCGGGGATGTCCGGATGCTGGTCTATCTTCAGTCCTCAGATAAGATTGTGGGAGTAGACCAGATGGAGAAAGGCCCATTCAATGCAACAGCGCTTGGCATGGGATTGCCGTCAGGACGGGACAATCCCTACAGTATCGCGCATCCGGAACTTGGCGAAAAGCCCTACATAGGCACAAACCGGGTTGACAACCCCGAACTGATCATCGCCCAGAAACCGGATATTATCTTTGCTACCTGGCGAACCGGCAAGGATGCGGATGCACTCCAGGAGAAGACCAAAGTGCCGGTCGTAGCACTGGTGTCCGGGGATCTCGGGAAGAGCAAACCGCAGTTTTACCAGTCTCTCCGTACCATGGGAAAGATTCTGGGCAAAGATGAACGTGCCGAATCGGTCATCACGTACATGGACAACACCATAAGCGACCTGAACCGCCGTACTAAAGACGTCCCAAAGAACCAGTCAAAGAAGGTATACATTGGCGGCGTCTCGTTCAATGGCGCCCATGGCCTCCTCTCTACTGAACCCTCCTATCCCTCGCTCAAGATGATCAACGGCAACAATGTGGCATCTGCTGCCGGAACCGGCGGGCAGGTCATGATCGACAAGGAGCAGATGCTAGCTTGGGACCCGGATGTCATCTTTATCGATGAGTCGAGCTACGCGCTGGTTGCAAACGACTTGAAAGACCCGGTATACAAATCTCTCAAAGCAGTGAAGAACAACCAGGTCTATGGCCTGATGCCCTACAACTGGTACGCCAACAACTACGATACCGTGCTTGCAAATTCCTATTACATGGGTAAGATCCTCTATCCCGACCAGTTTTCCGATATCAGTCCCGAACTGAAAGCGGATGAGATCTACACGATGCTTGACGGGAAACCGGTCTACTCCACGATGCAGCAGCTCTTCGGGGGATTTAAACCCCTGAACCTCGCTGCCTCGACATAACCGGGTGGAGTGACAAAAAATGCACGACACTCTCCGCGTACTACCGGATGGGTTTGCTGTTCCGGATGCCGGTGCAGGAACCCCTGCAGCTGTCTTCGAAGAAACCCTTTCGGGGCTCCGCCGGTTCCGGTTGCTCGCTGCTGCCTGCCGTCTGGGAATCTTTGCGCAGTGCCATGATCTGGTGACAGCCGATACGATAAGTGCCAGCCTCGGTCTGCGCCCGAATCTGGCAGCGTTGTTTCTCGAATCTCTTGCTGCCCAGCAGCTTCTGGAAAAAGAGGGGGAGCGGTACAAAAACACCCCCTTCTCCGACCGGTACCTGGACCCGTCTTCACCTTACTGCCTGCAGGACCAGATAACCCTGCAGGTACACCTGGCCGGGCTCTGGGACGATCTCGAAGAGATTCTCCGTGATGGTCCGAAGACATACGAACCGGAAGCATGGTTCTCCGAGCTGATCATCCCGGCAATGGGTGCAACAGCCCGGTGCGGGATTCTCCAGAAGACCGTGAAGGCTGTCACCGCACTGCCGGAGTTCCATAATGCCCGCAGGCTCCTTGACATTGGCGGGGGTCACGGTCTCTATACCATTGCGTTCTGCCAGGAAAATCCTGCACTGAACGGCGTTGTTTTCGACCTTCCCGGCGTATTGCCTGCCACCCGTAGGTATATCGATCATTACCGGGCTGACCGGGTCAGCTGCACGCCCGGCAACTTCTTTTTCGATCCGCTCGGCTCGGGATTTGACATCATCTTCTCATCCTCAAACCCTGGTGGCAAGGCGCCGGCGCTTATCCCGAAGATCCGCGATGCGCTCAGACCCGGGGGCCTCTTCATCAACAAGCAGGGGAATGACAAAGTCCTGGATGACCCCCTCATGAACCTCGAATGGAACCTCTGGGCCATAAAAGGTGTACAGAAAGAACCGCGGCAATACTTATTCAGTCACAGCGTCCCCTTCGAGGATTATAATCGTCTTCTCGGCGAACAGGGTTTTGTAGTACGGGACGTTGTGGCGCTTGATGAACAATCTATCATGACCGTCGCCCGGAAAGGAAATCCGTGACAGGATTTTTTTGGACCCGGTGAAGCATGCATCTCGATATTCCTCCCGGAGCTGGCGTGGAAGACTATAACCGGTATACCCACCGGAAGGTCCTCTTCCTCCTGCTCCTCTGCGGAATTGCCGTCCTCCTCTTCTTTCTGGGGATCATCATCGGGAGCATGACACTATCAGTGGCGGATGTATTTTCTTCCCTGTTCCATCCCGAAGACGATAATGCATCCCTCATCCTCTGGAGTATCCGCATCCCCCGTGTCCTTGCAGCTCTTATCTCTGGCGCCGGTCTTGCAGCTGCTGGTGTTGTGATGCAGTCCGTGCTCCGGAATCCGCTCAGTTCCCCCTATACGCTGGGTATCTCCCATGCTGCCGGTTTCGGTGCTGCTTTCGCAATAACGATCTTCGGTGCAGGAACCCTCTCCCACAACCTGTCGGATGCCGTAACGATACGGAATCCCTACATCATCACCATCTGTGCATTTTTCGGCTCCATGATTGCGACTGCTATTCTTCTCGTTGTTGCCCGGTACCGGAGCTCCCGGCCGGAGGTGATAATCCTCCTGGGGGTTGCCCTTGCGGCACTCTTCACGGCCGGGACAACCTTCCTGCAGTTCTTCTCCTCGACCGACCAGATTGCAGCGATAGTCTTCTGGACGTTTGGGGATGTGGGAAGGGCTACCTGGAGTGACCTTGCCATTATCGCCGTTGTCGTCCTCCCTGCCATCGGGTACTTTTTCTGGTCGCGCTGGGATTACAATGCGGTGGATGCAGGGGATGACACCGCCCGGAGTGTCGGTGTGAATGTTGAGCGGTCCCGAACGATCGGGATGTTCCTTGGCTCGCTCATCACTGCGGTTGTCGTCTCGTTCCTGGGTATCATCGGGTTCATTGGTCTCCTTGGTCCACATATGGTACGCCGCATTGTCGGGAGTGATCACCGGTATCTCCTTCCCGGGGCCTGCTTCATGGGTGCCATTCTCCTCCTTGCCGCAGACATTGTTGCCCGGGTCATCATTGCCCCGGCCGTTTTGCCGGTCGGGGTGCTGACGGCGTTTCTGGGAGCCCCGCTCTTTATCTATCTCATCCTTGGTAGGCTGAGGATGTAAATAACGGGAAATCTGTTTCTCCGGGCTTATGAATGAAATCCGTTGAACCGGCAAAATCCCGAGCAGAAAAACCATCAGTCCAGGAAGGCAATACCGGAAAAATAGTTACTACCTTTTTCCGATACGCCTGTTTTTCCCATCCCCGAAAAAATGACCCTCATATTCGCATTCCTGCAGGGTTTCCCGGGTCCGGATGGGCTAAACCAAGCGATGAAAAATGATGCTGCCAGAAGGCCATTATGACCCGAAAACTGATGCCGTTTCCGCTGCCGGTTAGGAAAACCGGGTGAAATTTGGGCTGTTTTTTGATAGTGATACAATCCGGGCGTTTTATGGGCTTTTCCGGATCGGGAAAAACGAATCGGAGCCCGTATCGGGCGTTTTTGAGTAGCTGTATCTGGGCATCAAGGCAGATACTGGTGTGGGATGCACTTCTTGATATTTTCAAACCGTATGTCACCATGCCATATAGGAGGTATTGCCCCGGGATTCTCTCGCATTTTTCATAGAGACTTATTGACAATCTGTTACAGAAAAATAATGAATCCCTTCACTCCATACTTATCCTATACAATCCTGCCGGCTGCTGAACCTGACAGGAAGGTGCGAATCATGGTGATCCAGAATACAACAACCGGTACGGAAACGATCATCGCTCCGGATCTCCTCTCCGATCTCACACGATCGCTCTCTCAATTTCCTGCGGTCATTGCAGTCATCCTTTACGGTTCGGCAGCACGGATGACCACAACTCCCTTGTCCGACATCGATGTCTGTGTCGTAACTTCACCCGGCCTGTACGCTGAAGAATGGGAATCGATCATGTCCTATACCGGCCCTGCGCCTGACCTTGTCGTCTTTCAGGACCTCACCCCATCGGTTCGATACCGGGTTATCCGGGAAGGAAAAGTCCTGTTTTGCCGTGACCGTAAAGCCCTTCACCGGATCAAAGCAGGAACTCTCCGGGAGTATCTTGACCTTCAGCCGCTCATTGATCGAAACGCCCGGAGAATTCTCAAAAATCCGATTCTCTGACTATAAACCCCATCCCTGACGAGACTTTATCGCCTCATTCCTGCAAAGTCCCACCGGCCCGGGTATCCTGTGCTAGGAGTGCGAGCCATGCGGGGATGTACAGGATCTCCTTGCCATCCACCGTTATCTTATCGAACCGGTCTTTGGTGATCAGGATGCCGGTAGGGGCATTGTATTCTTTCATAAAGATCACCAGGTTCTTCGTATCGGACAGACTGATGCGATTCTGGTACTTAATCTCCACCGGGACAAGTCCCTCCGGACCTTCAAGGACACAATCCACCTCGTGTTTCTGCCGGTCCCGCCAGAAATACCGGCCGGCAAAGAGTGTCTCGGCAAACTGCCCCTGCACCTGCTCGATGATATGCTCCCGGCTGTAGCCGAGTACAGCACATGCGATGGCAGGATGGGTAACGTAGAGTTTCTTGTTCTTCCGCACCCGTTTTGCCGGGCTCTTAGAGTACGACTCTGCTACGCTGATGAGGAATGCAGACCTCAGGTACCAGAGATAATTGGCAACGGTTTCACCATGGACGCCGAAGTGCCTGGCAAGGTTCTGGACATCGAACATCTGGGATGATGTGCTGCAGGCATACCGGAACAGTTCGAACAGGAGATCCGGCCTGCGGATCTCAAATATCGCCGGGATATCGCGGTAGATGATCTTCCTGACCACGAGGTCATGGATATATTTTCTTATGATCGTGCTGTCCTCTTCGTGCACAAGTTCCGGAAACGCACCCTTGTAGAGATATTCGATCACCTCGTGTTCGAAATATTCCTTCTGCGTTATACACTGGTGGTACAGCACTTCCATAGACTGGAAATCCTGTATCACGGCCGGCCCGGCTGGAGGACCTGCATTCTTCAGCCGCAGGTATTCCCGGAACGAGAGGGGCGCGAGCCGGAACGTGACCAGCCGCCCGGCAAGTGCTGCATTTGCCCGCGAGATCTCGAGGGATTCGGAACCCGAGATAAAAAATTTGATACCCTTCTGGTCATAGTATCGTTTGAGGATCCCTTCCCAGTCCTCCACGTACTGGATCTCATCGAGAAAGAGACAGCGTGCGTGCAGGGTCACGATCGCGTAGTCGAGGATAAAAACCAGTACATCCTTCTTCTGGACTTCCTCTTCATCGAACGAGAAAAAGACTGAAACACCGGACTGACCGATCATCAGCTGGCGCATGAGCGTTGTCTTGCCTGTGCGGCGTAACCCGACAATCGCAACTGCCTGCTTCTTTGTCACCCAGGGTTCGATCTCGGTAAAAAGATCTCGCCGTGTGACCGGCACGGGGATGGGCACCCCCTGTATATGGGGATTGTATTCATGGATAAGCCGGATCAGGTAGTCTTTGTCCACAATATACTATCATTATATCCGGAAGTTAATACGGTTATGGTATAATTATGTCCGGAAAATGATGCGGTTATAGTGGTATCCGTTTCCGAACAGATTATCGGCATCACTATACCTTTGCATGAGCGGTTCCCCACAACGTAATGGGATTTCAGTAAATACAAGTGTTGAAGAATCTCTTGCCCGCTGCAAGAATGTGTAGTGGACTTTTCTGTCTGATCCCGCTCAGCAGGAGATCCAGTTGACATTCAAAACCTATCCCTATCCCAACATGACCCTCTCCGTGAAACCACTGATGTCGTGATCAGAGCGTACTGAACGGGAGAGGGTCCCTATTCCTAAAAAAAACTCCTTCTTTTAAAAAGGGTAATTATCATCAATAAAAAAGATTGCACCAGCAGCATTCCTGCGGAGTTTTCCCCGCATTGATGGACTACAATTGGGGTATTATTTATCCGCATCTGCTGGTGCAATAGCAGCGGTTATCTGGCATCGTTTCCACCCGTATTTTGACAAATGGGTTGAATATTCTTCGAATTTTCGGGAGTGATACAATCCGGGCGTTTTATGGGCATTTCCGGATCGGGAAACATGAATCGGAGCCCGTATCGGGCGTTTTTGAGTAGCTATATATGAGCATCAAGGAAGATACTGGTGTAGGGTGTACTCCTTGATATTTTTCAAACCGTATGTCACCATGCCATAGAGGAGGTATTGCCCTGGAGTCCTCCACATTTTCATTTCCTGTCCCCATCTCTTACGATAATGGCTTTTTTCTTATCCCCTTCTCGTCTCCGGATCCTTGCCCGCACCCATAAGGTTATTCCCCTCCAAAAAGACAACTCCGGTAAGAATCCTGCCTGGAGATATTGAACAATCTGCCACGAATGCCATAAAACCCTCAGGAGAATGAACATGACCGCGATCGAGACGCATGACCTTACCAAATATTACGGGGATCTCTGTGCCGTGGATCACCTTTCCCTGTCCGTGGACAACGAGATCTTCGCTCTCCTTGGTCCCAATGGTTCGGGCAAGACAACAACGGTGTTCATGCTCACCACGCTGCTCCGTCCGACCGAAGGCACTGCAACGGTCTGCGGCTTCGATTGTGCCACGGAAGGGGACAAGGTCCGGAAAAAACTGAGCTATGTTCCGCAGGATATGGCTGTTGACATCCGGCTGACCGGGCGGGAAAATGTTGTGTTCTTTGCGAAACTTTACGGTGTGCCAGACCCCCGGGGGCAGGCAGACGAGGCCCTCGCAATTATGGAACTTTCTGACAGGGCTGACGATCTGGTGAAGACGTACTCGGGTGGTATGCGGCGCAGGCTCGAACTTGCCCAGGCACTTGTGCATGAACCGGCCGTGCTCTTTCTGGATGAACCGACGCTCGGGCTCGATGTTGCTGCCCGGAAAAAGATCTGGGAGCATATCAGGGAACTCCGGAACCGGGGCATGACGGTTTTTGTCACCACGCATTACATGGATGAGGCTGACAAGTTCTGTGACCGGGTGGCGATCATCAGCCGGGGGAGCATCAAAGCCATTGGTGAGCCCAAAGACCTCAAGGCCCGTCTGATGAAAGACGTGATCACGGCAAAGATTTCCGGGGACTTTATCCCCTTTGAACTGAGCGGCACCCGCTATGTGGGGAGGAAAGAAGACGAAGTCTCGTTCACCGCAGAGAACGGCCGTGAGGCACTGCCGTTCATAGCAGAATCCCTTGCCGCCCGGGGTATGAAAGTCCACTCGCTCTCCCTGCACGAGCCCACGCTGGACGATGTATTTCTCAATGTCGTGGGGAGCAGTGATGAGCCCCGATCGTTCAATGACCAGCAGTTCAGGATCATGCTCCGGAGGCGGAAATGAAGGGCATCTGGCATTACATGGAACGCGACCTGGTGAAGTGGGCCCGGGGCAGGGTGGCCGTCATCACCCTGCTGGTGATGCCTGCCGCATGGCTCATTTTCGTGGGTCTCGCCCTTCCGGTACAGTTCACCGGCAATTACCTGGACTTCATTACGCCGGGTATACTTGTCATGACCATGCTCGCCTCGTCCCTGCAGGGCGGATCGCTTCTGATGTTTGACAAGATCCTGGGTTTTTTAAACAAGTTCCTTGCTCTTCCCTCCCCCAGAGAGGATATCCTGTTCGGAAAGATCCTGTTCATCACCATACGGGGTATGATACAGGCAACAGTCATCCTGCTCATCGCTATCCTTATCGGGGCAACCATCCTCTCTCCCGTCCAGTACGGGATGATTTTTATCATCCTGATTCTCTTTGGCATCCTCTTCTCGGGACTTGCCACAACGATTGCACTCTATATCGATGACCACGACTCCTATGCAGCGGTCAATACCCTGATCTCGATGCCGCTCTTCTTCATGTCCAGCGCCCTCATGCCCTACAGTGTCATGCCGTCATGGATGCGGTCCATTGCGATGGTCAACCCGCTCAGTTTTGCTATCGATGCGATCCGATCGGTGGGTCTGGGCGAGATACCCCTGATGCAGATGGGGCTGCTGTTTGTTGCGGGAGGTATGGTGCTCGTCATCTGTGTGCGGGTGTTCCGGAACATGACGGTGTGACCTGCATTTTGGATAACGGTTATGGATTATAAAAAAAGTGATTTAAGCCATGGATATAACCGATTTATTCATAATTTCGTTCATACTCTGTGAAGAGAATGAGGATGACCCCCTCTCTCCCCCAGTGGGGGAGGCAGCCCAAGGGGAGCACCCCTTGACCCCCCCCTTTTTCCCGTGGTTTTTCCCTGCTCGCAACGACGCTTTAATGGGTGGTCGCTTGGCTGGGGGATAATCCGTTCGCGTTTTAGTCCATGAATAATTGAGACTGAGAAAACGGAATCGCAAAATTGTTTATACACTAACCCGACTGAACCGCCGCGGGGGCGTCCCTTCGGGGGCGGCGGGGTTCATCGTATCTGGGGTAGAGGGTTTAAGCCCCCGTATAAAGCAGAGCAAAAAATTACACCTTCCGTCTGGTCAGTATTCCTGCACCTAATGCAACAACACCTACCCCGATTTCCACCGGCACGCGTTGAGTGGGGATCGCTGTTGGTGATGGTATTGGAACCGTAGTAGTCGGAAGTTGTGTGGGTGTTTCTGTTATGGTCACGATAACTGGTGTCCGTTCCGGCGTGCGAACCGGTAGCGTGGCAATCGTATCGAATCCCACCGTTCCGCGTTTCACTCCCACATCTCCCCGCTGCACAAGGATGTTGTCTTTTGCTGCGGACTGGGTATTTTCTACTTTGACCGAGAATGTCCGCGTCGCAGTATTCGATGAAGTCTGGAACGCGACAATGGCTTGCCCGTCCTTATCGGTTGTCACCAGTCCGTAATACTGCGTGTTGGACATCGACGCAGTTGAGGGAGCTACATCATCGAGGATCGTGCGGCCGCCCCCGTTATTGTACTGGTACGAACCGATCACATACGGTCCACCGGTTGGGTCTTTTTCAATATTTGCCTGGTTGGCGAGAAGAACGGGGGGCTGGTCGCCGGGCTCCCCGCTCATGGTATACGTCCGGGTCAGCCAGACATAGTAGGCTGTGTTGGGCGTGCCTGTCACCGTGATGGTAAACCGTGAACCGCGGGTAAGGCCGGCCTCATCCGCAGAAACAAGCGGAAAGAGCAGAATGGATACAAAGATTATGGAAACAAGGAAGAAAGCGATGCGGTGCCTTCTGTTCTCTGGATGCTCTTCACGGTACATGGTAGCTCGTGAGAGTGATTGGCCGATTCTCCCAAATATGTTTGGGTTTAATCAAAACGCAGTAATTTTTCCGGATGCCGGTGAACAATGGGGCACAGCACGTTACACTCATGGAGACAAATGCAACCATGAAGGCCCAATACTAACAAAAACCTATTAAAAAAAAAAAAAATAAATAAA